>JABLTH010075891.1_pt1 | contig 51839 bp, 39 predicted proteins | sample 7875711 | NCBI WGS metagenome assembly JABLTH01 (sample SAMN14941262, study PRJNA633318) | bioreactor metagenome | isolation source: bioreactor | place: China | collected 2019-03-05 | reverse complement strand
TGTGAAGGTGTTGAGATGGATCGAGTGTAGTCGAGCCGATCGTACGAATGAACGGGGGCCACCGAGATGAACTATCCACGATTGACTAACAATCGGTTCATCCATGGTAGCGCTCAGCCGGCGCCGGTTCTTTCAACCATGCGCACCGGAAAGTTGAAAATCCCGCGACCGAAAGCGATGCCGCGTCGCGACCGCCGCAATCGGTCTTTCGTCAGACAAGACGACGGCGTCGCGACCCGGTACCGGTTTTGACAATTCTTGAAGCATCGCGCGCCGGCAAGGTGCAATAGTGGGCGCGCGCGTGCCGCAGAAGCATGCGGCACGTCACGCAGCCAACGGCATGGAGCCGTGCCGGCATCCGTTCGGAGTGGAAAACAGCATGAGCGACCCGCTTCCCAGGACGCATCGCTTTCACAGCGACGATCCCGACGAAGTGTCCGATTTCATCGGCACGATCTACGCCGACAATCAGTTCACGGCGCAGCACGCGGTTCGCCGGGACGTCAGCATGACGGGACACGAATGGAACGGCGTCGGCATCTATGACGTCGACTACCTGATGCCCTTTCACTTCCGCTCGAACGACGCGCGTCCGAACTACCTGTTCCTGTCGTGCCGTCGCGGCCACGCGCAATACGAAAGCGACGGTGCGGATGCGGGCTGCGCGGTGGGCGACGTGATGCCCGTTTCATCGACGGGTCGCTCGCTCTGCACGACGGGGCCCGACGGATTCGGCCATTTGTCGGTCATCATCGATGCGGAACGGATCAACGGCTTTCTCGCGCGATGGGTCGGCCGGCCCGGGCTCGCCCCGGTCGAGTTCGCGTTGACGCCGGCTGCGCCCGAGCTGCGCGCGCAATGGAACGCGGCGGCCGGATGCCTGCGCCGGATGATCCGGATGTCGCCGATCCCCGACGCCGCCGTCGACGCGCTGCTCGAACACATGCTGAAGCTCATGGTCACCGGTCACGCGAACAATCACGGTGCGTTGTTCGACCGCGATCGTTGCGCGCCCGAACATCAGGCGCGTGTCGCCATCCGCATGCTCGAGGAGGCGCCGCTGCGCTGGAAAACCCTCGGCGCAGTCGCACACGTCCTCGGATGCGCGACCGAAGCCCTGGAGCACGGTATTCGTCGCGTCGCCGGCAAGTCGTCGGCCGACCTGCGCAATGAAGCACGCTTTCGTCATGTCAACCGCGCACTCGCGCGCGGCGACAAGCCGGATTTCGATGCGACGCTGCATGCGTACGGGTTCGCGATCACCGCGCGCTTCGTGCGCGAGTACCACCGTCGCTTCGGCGAACCGCCCGGCGCCACCTATCGGCGCAACCCGAATGCCGCCGATCAGCCGCTGACGGCCGACACCGCGGCTGCGCCGCTGTGCGCGCAGACGATCAACCGGTTCATCGACGCGTCGCTGGAAAGCCGTATCGACACCGCCGATCTCTGCCGACTGGTCGGCATGAGCGAGCGCGCCACCATTGACGCGTTCAGGACGCAGTTTTCCCGCACGCCCGCGCAATACGTCATCGAGCGGCGGCTGGAACGCGCACGCTGGCTGCTCGAACACACGACGGACAGCATCCTGTCGATTGCGCTGGATTGCGGATTCGGCACGCAGAGCTACCTGTCGACCGCGATCAGGCGGCACTTCGGCGTGACGCCGAGAGCACTCAGGATGCGGACCGGGTCGGCCGGTCGAATCGAAACGGATCACGGGCAACGCGATCCGGATGAATAGGCGGGGTCACCGAATGCCGGCCTTGCGACATTTCTTCCGGAAACCGAATGGAGGTATCGGCCATTCACCCGAAAACGGAGGGAAGCACCGCCGGTGCACGCATCGCGCACCGGCGGTGCTTCCCTGTCACGCCCACCCGTCAGACATGCAACGCATGCCCGAGCGCACGCAGCGCGGCCTCCTGCAGTGCTTCACCCAGCGTCGGATGCGCGTGGATCGTGCCGCCGATGTCCTCCAGCCGCGCGCCCATTTCCAGCGACTGCGAGAACGCCGCGGCCAGCTCCGACACGCCGCGCCCGACCGCTTGCCAGCCGACGATCAGGTGGTTGTCGCGCCGCGCGACGACGCGCACGAAACCGTCGGTCGCCTGCAGCGTCATCGCGCGCCCGTTCGCCGCGAACGGGAACGACGCGCTCACGCAATCGACACCGGCCGCCCGTGCGTCGTCCGGCGACCAGCCGGCCGTGACGATCTCCGGATCGGTGAAGCAAACGGCCGGGATCGACGCGGGCATGAACTTGCGGCGCTTTCCGGCAATCAGCTCGGCCACCATCTCGCCCTGCGCCATCGCGCGATGCGCGAGCATCGGCTCGCCGGCCACGTCGCCGATCGCCCAGACGTTGCGCATCGACGTCCGGCATTCGTCGTCGATCCACAGCGCGCGACCGTTGCGATCGAGCGGCAACGACTCGAGCCCGAAACCGTCGACACGCGGCCGGCGGCCGACCGCAACCAGCACGCGATCGGCCGGCAGCGTCTGCTCCGCGCCGTCGGCGGCCTGCACGCGCACCGCGCCCTGTTCCGCGAGGCCGAGCACCTTGTGGCCGAGCAGCAGCCGCACGCCGAGCCGCGCGAGCGAATCGGCAACCGGCCGCGCGAGTTCGGCATCGTACGCGGGCAACACGCGCTCCGCCGCTTCGACGACACTCACGTCAACGCCGAGCTTGCGATAGACGATCCCCAGTTCGAGCCCGATGTACCCGGCCCCGACCACGACCAGCCGCTTCGGCAAGGTCGTGGGCGACAACGCCTCGGTGGACGACACGACATGCCCGCCGAACGGCATCGACGGCAGCGCGACCGGTTCGGAACCGGTCGCGAGCAGCAGGTGCTCGCAACTGATCCGCGTCGTGTGGCCGCCGGCGACGACGTCGACGGTCTTGCCGTCGACCACCTGCGCATCGCCGTGCAGCACGCGCACGCCGTTCTTCTTGAGCAGCGCGCCGACACCGCGCGTCAGCCGGTCGACGATGCCGTCCTTCCATGCGACGCTTTTTGCGATGTCGATCTCGGGCTTGCTCACGCGAATCCCGAGTACGCCCTCGGCCGCATGGCCGCGCGCCTGTTCGAATGCGTCGGCCACGTGGATCAGCGCCTTCGACGGAATGCAGCCGATGTTCAGGCACGTGCCGCCGAGACGGTCACGCTCGACGAGCACGGTCGGAATGCCGAGCTGGCCGGCGCGAATCGCGGCGACGTAGCCGCCCGGGCCGCCGCCGATCACCAGTAGCGTGGTGTGTTCGTTCTTCATTGCGCTCACTCCACGAACAGCAGTGCCGGGCGCTCGAGCACCGCGCGCACCGCCTGGATGAATTCGGCCGCGTCCGCGCCGTCGACGACACGATGGTCGAACGACGACGACAGGTTCATCATCTTGCGGGCGACGACCGCGCCGTCGCGGAACATCGGCCGCTCGACGATCCGGTTCACGCCGACGATGCCGACCTCGGGATGATTGATGACCGGCGTCGACACGATGCCGCCGAGCGCGCCAAGGCTCGAAATCGTGATCGTCGAGCCGCTCAGTTCGTCGCGCTGCGCGCGGTTCGTGCGCACCGCATCGGCGAGCCGCGCGATCTCGGCGGAAATCGACCACACGTCCTTCGCTTCCGCGTGACGCAGCACCGGCACCGTGAGGCCGCCGTCCGTCTGCGTCGCGACGCCCATGTGCACCGCGCCGTAGCGCGTGACGACCCCCGCTTCGTCGTCGAAACGCGCGTTGATCTGCGGAAAGTCGCGCAACGCGATCACCATCGCGCGGATCAGCAGCGGCAGCGGCGTGAGCTTGCCACGCGTGTCGCCGTAGCGGCGGTTCAGATCCGTCCGCAACGATTCGAGCTCGGTGACGTCGATCTCCTCGACGTAGCTGAAATGCGGAATGCGGCGCTTCGCTTCCTGCATCTTGCGCGCGATCGCGCGCCGCAAGCCGATGACCGGCACCTCGGTTTCGTCGTTGCGTTCGTCGTAGCCGTGCGCCCGCGATCCGCGTGCGCCGCGCGCCGCACCGCTGCCGCTGCCCGCATACGCATCGAGATCCGCGTGCAGGATCCGGCCGGCTTCCCCCGTGCCGCGCACATAACGCAGCTCGATGCCCATGTCCCATGCGCGCTGGCGCACGGCCGGCGACGCGAGCGGCCGTTCACCCGGCGCGAGTGCCGCGCGCGGCGGCTCCACGTGTTCCTTGCGTTCGGCGTGCTTCGCTTGACGCGGCTCCGCAGGCGCGTGCTTCGTCGCCGGCCTGGCGGGCGACTCTGCCGGCGCGTCGGCCACCGCCGTCGACGGCGCGGCCGCGACCGGTGCGGTTTCTACCTTTGATTCCCGCACCGGTGCGCCGGCCTTCAGGTTGCCGGCGCCTTCGACCTCGAGGCGGATCAGCTCGCTGCCGACCGCCATCATCTCGCCGATCCGGCCGCCGAGTTCGATCACCTTGCCCGTCACCGGCGACGGAATCTCGACCGCCGCCTTGTCGGTCATCACATCGGCGAGCGGCTGGTCTTCCTTGATCGTCTGCCCGACTTCCACGTGCCAGGCCACCAGTTCGACCTCGGCAATCCCTTCGCCGATATCCGGCATCTTGATGACATGAATCCCCATCTCACGCCTCCATCACGCGTCGCAACGCTTCACCGACCCGGGCCGGGCCCGGAAAGTACGCCCACTCCTGCGCATGCGGGTATGGCGTGTCCCAGCCCGTCGTGCGCTCGACCGGCGCCTCGAGGTGGTAGAAGCAATGTTCCTGGACCAGCGACACCAGTTCCGCCCCGTAACCGCAGGTGCGCGTCGCCTCGTGCACCACGACGCAGCGCCCGGTCTTGCGCACCGACGCGACGACCGTGTCGAGGTCGAGCGGCCACAGCGTGCGCAGGTCGATCACCTCCGCATCGATGCCCGTCTCCTCGGCCGCGGCGAGCGACACGTGCACCGTCGTGCCGTAGGTCAGCACCGTCACGTCGTTGCCGGGACGCACCACGGCGGCCGTATCGAGCGGCACCGTGTAGTAGCCCTCGGGCACCGCGCTCGACGGATGCTTGAGCCACGACGTGACAGGCCGGTCGTGATGGCCGTCGAACGGCCCGTTGTACAGCCGTTTCGGCTCGAGGAAGATCACCGGATCGTCGTTCTCGATCGATGCGATCAGCAGCCCTTTCGCGTCGTACGGATTCGACGGCATCACCGTGCGCAGCCCGCACACCTGCGTGAACATCGCCTCCGGGCTCTGGCTGTGCGTCTGGCCGCCGTAGATGCCGCCGCCGCAGGGCATGCGGATCGTCATCGGTGCGGTGAACTGGCCGGCGGAGCGATAGCGCAGCCGCGCGCCTTCCGACACGATCTGGTCGGATGCCGGGTAGAAATAATCGGCGAACTGGATCTCGCACACCGGGCGCAGCCCGTATGCGCCCATCCCCACCGCCGCGCCGACGATCCCGCTTTCGGAGATCGGCGCATCGAACACGCGCGACTTCCCGTATTTGTTCTGCAGTCCTTCGGTACAGCGGAACACGCCGCCGAAATAACCGACGTCCTGCCCGAACACGACCACGTCGCTGTCGCGCCCGAGCATCACGTCCATCGCCGAGCGCAGCGCCTGGATCATCGTCATCGGCTGCGTTGCCGTGCCTGTCTCGTGTTGCGCCATGATCATGCTCCCAGTTCCTGGCGCTGACGGCGCAGGTGCGCGGGCAGCTCCTTGTAGACGTCGTCGAACATCGAGGCCGGCGACGGAATCCGGTCGTCGGCCAGCGTGCCGAATTTTTCCGCTTCCTTCTGCGCGGCGATCACCTCGGCCTCGAGCTCGGCCGTCAACGCTTCGTGTGCGCTGTCCGACCAGATGCCCTTGACGATCAGGTGACGCTTGAAGCGTTCGACAGGGTCGCCGAGCGGGAAATGGGACCAGTCGTCGCTCGGCCGGTACTTGGTCGGATCGTCCGACGTCGAATGCGCGCCCGCACGATAGGTCACCCACTCGATCAGCGTCGGGCCGAGGTTGCGGCGCGCACGTTCGGCCGCCCAGCTCGACGCCGCGTAGATCGCGAGGAAGTCGTTGCCGTCGACGCGCAGCGACGCGATCCCGCAGCCGACGCCGCGCCCCGCGAACGTCGTGCCCTCACCGCCCGCGATCGCCTGGAACGTCGAGATCGCCCACTGGTTGTTGACGACGTTCAGCACGACCGGCGCGCGGTACACGTGCGCGAACGTGAGCGCGGTGTGGAAGTCGGATTCGGCCGTCGCGCCGTCGCCGATCCACGCGGACGCGATCTTCGTGTCGCCCTTGATCGCCGACGCCATCGCCCAGCCGACCGCCTGGATGAACTGCGTCGCGAGGTTGCCGGAAATGGAGAAGAAGCCCGCGTCGCGATCCGAGTACATCACGGGGAGCTGGCGGCCCTTGAGCGGGTCGCCTTCGTTCGACATCAGCTGGCAGATCATGCGCTCGAGCGGCACGTCGCGTGCGATCAGGATGCTCTGCTGGCGGTAGGTCGGGAAGCACATGTCGCCGTCGCGCAGCGCCATCGCATGCGCGGTGCCGATCGCCTCTTCGCCGAGGCTCAGCATGTAGAAGGAGATTTTTTTCTGGCGCTGCGCGATCATCATGCGCGCGTCGAAAATGCGGGTCTTGAGCATCGCGCGCAGGCCGGCGATCAGCCGCGCATCGTCGAGATCCGGTGCCCACGGGCCGACGGCCTTGCCGTTGTCGTCGAGCACGCGCACGAGGCTGCGGGCGAGATCGGCGGTGTCCGCCGCGGCTACGTCGATCGGCGGGCGGCGGACTGCGCCGGCCGGCGATAGATGCAGGTAGGAAAAATCCGTCTTGCAGCCCGGGCGCCCGGTGGGCTCCGGCACATGCAGACGCAATGGCTCTGACAGGCTCATCGTGTCGTCTCCACGCTCGATTGTGTCTCACGCTGTTTGGGAACGCGCGACCGGTTGCCGGCCTGCGCGTGGGCTGACGGGCGGATAAGCACGTCAACCTTCAAAATTTATGCCCTGCGGCGACGGACGTCGATGCCCAAGCCGCTCGATCGCGGTGAGCAGATTTGCCATGACGGGCGTCGGCAGGCCATCTGCATTGCCGGCGGAGTAAACCCATGACGCATTTGCGGCGGTGCGGTACCCGGTGCGCAGTGCCGGGGCATCGACGCCGGACGGATCGGCGCACCCGGGCTGCATGACGACACGAAGCAAAAGACCCCGCGGAATCCTGGATATCCGCGGGGTCTTTTGTCGTCTGTTCGGGCGCGTCAGCGCGCCCTGGACGATCGTTGCGGCGTGCGACGGATCATGCGTCGGGGCGAAACAGGTCGAACCGGCTGTCGGGCTTGACGTGCACGTAGGCCGACGGGCCGCCCGCGCGCAGAATGATGCCGGCGCCGAACGTGTCGAAGATGCCGTCCTTCAGCAGATCCTGCCGGATATGAACGGCGATGACCTCGCCGAGCACCAGCGACGCCGGCGTTTCCACGCCGTGGTGATCGCGCAGGCGAACCACGTCGGTCACCTTGCATTCGAAGTTGACGCCGCTTTCCGCCACGCGCGGCACGTCGACCAGGCGCGACGGCACGGCGGTCAGGCCGCCAAGTTCGAACTCGTCTACCTCATACGGCACCGCGGCACACGTCTGGTTCATCCGCTCGGCAAGCTCGCGCGTGGCGAGGTTCCACACGAACTCGCCGGTCTCCTGCACGTTGCGCAGGCTGTCCTTGGCGGAGATGCTCGAAAAACCGATGATCGGCGGATGATAGTTGAATGCGTTGAAAAAGCTGTAGGGCGCGAGGTTGACCGTACCGTCGCTGCCGCGCGATGAAATCCAGCCGATCGGGCGCGGGCCGATGATCGCGTTCAAGGGATCGTGCGGAAGGCCGTGGCCTTGGGATGGTTCGTAATAGTGATGGGTCGAGTCGGTCATGGCAGAGAGCCTGAGGATAGGCATATTGCGTTGAAGTCCAGCGACGGGAGCGTGTGCCGATCACGGCAACGCGTCCGGTGCGACGTGCGTGCCAGTATCACATGGCGTTGTCTTCGTCGCAGTGAAGCGGCGAGCGCCGTTCCGCGACCAAGGCAATGACCAGCATGCCTATCTAACGATGACCGACATCCAGCATGTAGCCTTCACCACGAATCGTGCGAATCAGGCGCGGCTCCTTGATGTCCTCGCGCAACTTCTGACGCAGGCGTGATATCTGGACGTCGATGCTGCGGTCGAACGTGTCGATCGACTTGCCGCGAGCGGTATCCATCAGGTATTCGCGGCTGAGTACACGCCCCGGCGCGGCGAGGAACGCATTGAGCAGGCGAAATTCCGCGTTCGACAACGGAATGACCGTGTTGTCCGCAGCAATCAGGTGGCGGCCGATCTGGTGAAGCCGCCATCCGGCGAAGCGGCTTTCCTCCTGCGCCCTCGTCCGGCCTTGCGTTTGCGCGCGCACGCGGCGCAGGATCGTCTGGATGCGGGCGACCAGTTCGCGCGGCTCGAACGGCTTGACGATATAGTCGTCGGCACCCAGTTCCAGCCCGACGATCCGGTCGGTCATCTCGCCGCGCGCGGTCAGGATGATCAACGGAATCTCCGAGGTCGCCCGAATCTCGCGGCAGAGATTGAGGCCGTCGTCGTCCGGCAGCATCAGGTCGAGCACCACGAGATCGAAGCCCCCCTCCCCGAGCGCGAGATGCATTTCCGCACCGGTGCCGGCTTGCGCGGTCGTCATGCCGAAGTCTGCAAGGCAGTCGCACAACAGGCTGCGAATCTGCGAGTCGTCGTCGACGACGAGAATACGAATCGCTTTGTTCACGGCGTCTTGTCTCCGATGTTGCGGCGATGAGAAGTGCCCCGCACGCATTATTGCCCGTCAATATAAGGGCTTTTTGCACGATTTGTTGCAGCCTTGAAATAATTGCCCGTGCACCTTGCCCCACAAGGTCAGCCGGAGAAATCGGGACGCCTGATGAGCATGCACATCATGGATAACCCGCCCGGTATTTTCCCGAAGAGACGCCCGTGCGCGTCGCCCGCTTACGCCGCCCCGTCTCGTTTTGCGCGTCCTGTCGCAACACTGCCCAACCAGAAAACCTTTGTATCAGTGCAGATACAAAGCCGATATGAAACAGAAATGCCCGGGTCTTAACGTGGCTCCCAGCTCATATCGAGGCAGGAGACACGCGGGACATGAACTACGCACAACCCAAACCACCGGTCCGGCGCGTCGGCGGCATCGCCTTCGTGGTCGGATTGCACGCGGTTATCGTCTACGCATTGCTCACCGGTCTCGCGACGAAGGTCGTGGACGTGATTCGTCAGCCGATCTAGACGCGAATCATCGAAGAGATCAAGCCGCCGCCCCCGCCGCCACCCCCGCCGAAGCAAATCGCGCCGCCACCGCCGAAGCACGTCGCGCCACCGCCGCCGTTCGTGCCGCCCCCGGAAGTGCACGTCCCGGCACCGCCGTCGCCGAACGCGATCGCCGCGCAGTCGACCACGCCTGCGCCGTCGGCACCCGTCGCGCCGCCGGCACCGCCTGCCGCTGCGGCGCCCGTGTCGACCAGCGTCGGCGTGGTGTGTCCCAACTCGACGCAGGTCCGCGCCGCGATTCGCTATCCGCGTGAAGCGCTCAAGGACAACCTGACCGGCGACGTCGTCGTGACGTTCGTGGTCGGCACCGACGGCAACGTCAAGGACCTGAGCGTGACCCAGTCAGCCGCGCCCGTTCTCGACAGGGCTGCGGAAAACGCAGTGCGGCAGTTCCACTGCGTCGCACAGGGCGAGGAAGTCCGCGTGCAGGTGCCCTTCTCTTTCAAGCTCGATTGAGGCTGCCCTCGACAGCCGTTCCTTTTCTACTTGCCAACGCATTTCAGGAGACGTTCATGATCAACCGTACCCGCAAGGCCGCCCTGGCGACGGCTCTGTTCCTCGCGGCCAGCGCCGCCCACGCCGCCACCGACACGGTGGCGAATCCCTACGGTCTCGATGCGCTCTGGAAGGGCGGGGATTTCATCGCACGAGGCACGTTGCTCATTCTGGTCGTCATGTCGATGGGCAGCTGGTACATCATCGTCGCGAAACTGCTCGAGCAAACGCGAGTGCTGCGCCGCGCGAAGGCGGCGGAGACAGGTTTCTGGAAAGCCGGCAGTCTCGGCGAAGGCACGCGTCAGCTGGACGCCGGCAGCCCGTTCCGCTTCATCGCCGAAGCAGGTCTCGCGGCATTCGACCATCACGAAGGCGCACTGGTCGAACAGGTCGACCTCAACGACTGGGTTGCGGCGGCCATCGAGCGGGCGACCACGTCGGTCTCGAGCCGCTTGCAGGACGGTCTTGCGTTTCTCGGCACCGTCGGTTCGACCGCGCCGTTCATCGGCCTGTTCGGCACCGTGTGGGGCATCTATCACGCGCTGACGGCCATCGGCATCGCAGGCCAGGCCTCCATCGACAAGGTCGCGGGGCCGGTCGGCGAAGCGCTGATCATGACCGCGATCGGTCTGGCTGTCGCGGTGCCCGCCGTGCTGGGCTACAACTGGCTCGTGCGCCGCAACAAGGCGGTGATGGAGCGCGTGCGCGGGTTTTCGACGGAATTGCACATCGTCATCCTGACCGGCACGACCACGGCCGGGGCCGCCGCCGCGACCAAGGCCGCTGCCCTCACCCGCGTGGGGTGAGCCATGGCGATGACCGTAGGGCCCCGCGACGGCGACGATCACGACGAGACCATGTCGTCCATCAACACGACGCCACTGGTCGACGTGATGCTGGTGCTGCTGATCATCTTCCTCATCACGATTCCGGTGGTATCGCACACCGTGCCGGTCACGCTGCCCAGGGAAGCCGTGCAGCCGCTGCAGACGACCCCGCAGAACGTGATTCTCGCCGTGACGAAAGAGGGTGACGTGTTCTGGGACGAACGGCGCGTCCCCGACGCGGCAACGCTCGTCGAGAAACTCAAGGCGGTTGCCGCGCAGTCGCCGCAACCCGAAGTCCACATCCGCGGCGACCTCGACGCGCGCTACGCCGCCATCGGCCGGGTCGTGTTTGCCTGCCAGCGGGCGGGCATCGTCAAGGTCGACTTCATCACCGAACCGCCCCCGCGCCAATGACCCCTCCACACCGACAAGGAGACCCGAGATGGCAATGACGATGCCCACCGGCAACGCCGACGAAGCCGACGTGATGATCGAGATCAACACCACACCGCTCATCGACGTGATGCTGGTGCTGCTCATCATGCTGATCCTCACCATTCCCGTTCAGACGAACGCGGTCAAGCTGGACATGCCGACCGGTGCGCCGCCGTCGCAACCACGGACACCGCCGGTGGTGCAGATCGATATCGCGGCTGACGGCGCCATCGCATGGAATGGCGAGACGCTGGGTTCGCGCGAGCAACTGGAAACGCGATTGCGTGACGTCGCGGCCAACCCCGCGCCGACCGAGCTGCATTTGCGGCCCGACAAGGCGGCGCCCTACCGCGCCGTCGCCATGGTCATGGCCTCCGCGCAGCGGCTCGGCGCGAACCGCATCGGGCTCGTGGGCAACGAGCAATTCATGCAGTAACCGCCTTCTCATCACGGAGCCCTCATGTTCGACTCCAACCCTGACCTGCTCGCCCCCGTGGCAGGCCAAAGCCCGCCATCGGATTCACGCGCCGGACCACTCGCGTGGTTCGGCCTGGCGATTCTCGTGATCGTGGCGTTCTTCGCCTTCGTCGACCGTCAGATGCTGATCCTGCTGACGGAGCCCATCCGCCACGATTTCGGGCTGACCGATACTCAAATCGGCCTGATGCAAGGCGCGGGGATCGCCCTGTTCGCGGGCGTGGCTTCGTTGCCGATCGGCTGGGTCGCCGATCGCGTGGACCGCCGTGTGGTGCTGGTCGCGTGTGTCCTCGTCTGGAGCGCCGCCACCGCGATCTGCGGCGTGACCACCCACTTCTGGCAGTTGTTCATCGCCACCGTCGGGCTGGGGATCGGCGAAGCCGGACTGGTGCCGGTGATCTACGGGCTGATTCCCGACCTCTTCCCCGCGCGCCAGCGCGTGCTCGCCAATGCGATCTTCGCGCTCGCCAACCTGTTGGGCGCAGGCGCGGGGATGGCGCTCGGCGGCGCACTGATGAACGGCATCACGGCGGTGCTCGGCGCGTTGCCAGCCGGGCTCGCCGATCTCGCGCCGTGGCGGCTCGCGTTTTTTGCCGTTGCCCTGCCTGCCCCCGTGCTGGCCGTGCTGGTTCTACTCATTCGACCCGGAAAACACGGTGACACGGAAGCATCCGCAGCGCGTCACCGGACTTCCGCACCGCTGCCGTCCGCACCGGTCTACTTCCGGCGCGAAGCCATCATGATGCTCAAGTTCTTCGGTGCCATCGGACTGGTCAATCTGTCGTTCGGCGGTGTCGCGACATGGATGCCGGTCGTGGCAGTGCGAACCTTCGGCGCTACGCCGGCCGAAGCCGGCGGCGGCATGGGCGTGGCGGCGATGGCCGGCGGCATCGCGGGTTGCGTGCTCAGCGGACTCGTTGCCGGACGCATGAGAGCGCGCTTCGGCGTGCTCGCGCCGCTGCGTGTCTGTGAATGCGGCGCGCTGGTCGCCGGCGGCCTGTCGTTCCTCTATCTGGCGGTGGGCTCGCTGACGCCGGTCTACGCGCTCTTCGGCGCACAGCTCGCCTGCATGGTCGCAGGCATGGTGCTGTTTCCCACCATCATGCAGAACATCTGCCCTGCCCACCTGCGCTCGCGCGTGGCGGCGATCGGCGCCCTGACGTCGATCGTCGTGCAGGCCGGCAGCCCCGTGTTCATCGGTTTCATGTCGGATCGTCTGCACGCGTTCAGCCAGGGCTTGCTGTGGTCGATCGTCTGCGTGGCGGCGTTCGGCTTCTTCGCCGCCTGCATGTTGATGCGTGCGGCCGGCCGTGGTGTCCGCGAGGCAATCGAACGCTATGCATAACGCTCCTCTTCCTCCCTCTCCCATGTCACCCCGCGCGCGCTCACTCTCGCTGCACATCGAACGGTGGCCGTTGGCTGCCCCGTTCCGTATCACCGGCCACGTCATCGACACCGCTCGCCTCGTGCGCGTTACCGTCGACGACGGACACCACGCCGGCCACGGCGAAGCGTCCGGGGTCTTTTACCTGGGTGAAACACCCGAATCCATCGCCGCGCAAATCGAGCGCGCCCGACCATCGATAGAAGCAGGGGCCACACGCGCGCAGTTGCTCGACATATTGCCGCCCGGCGGCGCGCGCAACGCGGTCGACGCGGCGTTGTGGGCACTCGAATCACAACGGCAAGCCATGCCTGTCTGGCGCATCGCGGGCCTCTGCGCGCCGCGCCCGTTGCGGACCACGATGACGATCGGCGTGGATACGCCGAATGCAATGGCCGGGGCGGCACAGCGACTGCCCCACGCCAGGGCGCTGAAGGTCAAGCTGGACGGCAGCGCCGCCGACGCCGCGCGCCTCTCCGCCATCCGTGAGGTCCGCCCGGACATACCGCTCGCCGTCGATGCGAATCAGGGCTGGTCGCGCGCGCACTTCGACGCGATGCTCCCCGTGCTGCAACAGCTCGATGTCTGCATGCTCGAACAGCCGTTTGCGATCGGTGCGGACGCCTGCCTCGAACACATCGATTGTCCGATCCCCCTCGCGGCCGACGAATCGTTCCAGGATCTCGACGACCTGTCCGCCGTCGCGCGCCGCTACGACATCGTCAACCTCAAGCTCGACAAATGCGGCGGCCTGACACGCGCGCTCGGCCTCGCCGCGCATGTCCGCGAAGCTGGCTTGTCCGTGATGGTCGGTTGCATGGCCGGCACCTCGCTGGCGATCGCTCCCGCGTTTCTGCTCGGGCAACAGTGCGATCACGTCGATCTCGACGGACCGATCTTCCTCGCACGCGATCGCGAACCGGGTGTCGCCTACATCGACGGCCTGCTGCACTGCCCGCCCCTGGTGTGGGACCACGCAGATATCACTGCGCCCTCCCGCTGAACGATCGCCATGACATCGGATTCATCCTCCACGGCAACACAGCTCGATGCGCTGTTCATGCCTTATCACCGCACCGATGCACCCGGATTGATCGCCGGCATTGTTCATCGCGGCCAACTGCTGTATCGGCGCGGTTTCGGCATGGCCAGCCTCGAGCACGGCATCGCCAACACACCGGCCACACGCATGCGCATCGGCTCGGTCAGCAAGCATTTCACTTGCCTCGCCGTGCTGCTCCTGTGCGAGCGCGGCGCACTCGATGCCGACATGCCCATCGGCGCATACCTGCCGGAGCTTCCGCCGGCCGCGGGCCGACCGACGCTGCGGCAGTTGATGTCGCATCGCGGCGGCCAGCGATGCGCCCTGGACCTTGCACTACTGACGCAAGGTCTCGCCATGTCGCCGCATGGCGCGCTCCTGGCCTCGCAGCAACGTCAAGGCGACGAAAACTTTCCGCCTGGGGAACGCATGATGTATTCGAACGGCGGCTATCACCTGCTTTCGCTCGCCGTCGAACGCGCGAGCGGGATGCCGTTCGACGCATTCCTCACGACGCATGTCTTCAGCCCCTTGCTCATGCACGACACGGCGTGCGTACCCAACGACATGACAATCACGCTTGGCATCGCGACGATGCATGTTCCCGACAGCGAGGGTGGATTCCGGCGCGGTATCTTTCCGTCGTGGGATGTGCTGGGTGAAGGCTCGATCGTCTCGACCGTCGACGACATGCTGCGATGGACCGCGCACCTGAGATGCCGCAACAAGATCGTCGGCAACGACGATACCTGGATCCAGATGCTGGCGTTACCCGTATTCTCCAGCGGTCAGCGCAGCCAATACTCGCTCGGTCTCACGCAGAGCACCTATCGAGGTGTCGAGCTGATACACCATTCCGGTGGCGTCGTCGGTGGGACTTGCCAGATGCTACTGTCGATCGCGCACGGGCTCGACGTCGTATTGCTCGGCAACGGCGCGCTCGACACGCCGCTCGAACTGTCGAAGCGTGTCGTCGACATCGTGCTCGCGGACGAGCTCGATGGCGATGGCCCACCAGTCGCGGCGCGCGCCGCCGATCATGCGGCGCGTCTCGGCAGCTACCGGTCGTCCAGCACCGGCGCCGTGTATGCACTCGAAGATCGTGACGGCGCACTGGTGTTGACCGGACCGCTTTGCCCGAAGCCGTCGATGAAGCTTTACGACAGCACCGACGGCCTGAACGACGTCCAGGTCGAAGCGAGCGGCGACGGGCCGCTGGCGTTGCGGTGGGGATCGTCTTGCACACCGACCGACCCCTCCAGCCTGCGCATCGCGCATTGCGGCCATGTCGAAACATTCGCACGCCTCGGCGAAGCGCCCGCGATGACGCCGCACCTCGCCGTCGCGATGTCCGGCATATACGCAAGCCACGACGCCGATGCCCACGCAATCATTGGATTCGACAACGATGCACTCGTACTTCGCATGCGCGGCGCGGTGGGCCATTGCGACTATCGCCTCACGCCATTGGCCCACGATGCTTTCGGACTGGTTCCGGTCGATCCGATGGACATCATGACCGGCATCGTCACGTTGTCGCGCGACGCAATGCGCGACAACGTCACCGGTTTTCGCGTCGATACCGCGCGTACCCGGCGCCTGGTCTTTACACGGGTGCACGCGGGCGCTGACGCCTGATACGTGCCGGCGCAGAACAGCGCCGGCACGTATTCACATCGCCGACGCGAACGGATTCGACACACGCGGCCAGTAGTTGAGGTCACGGTGACGATAGTCCAGTTCGGCGAAGTTCATCGTGAGCGCACCCGGCGCAGCGACATGAAAGATGGCCTTCGAACGCGGCGCGAAATCGGTCTGGAAATGTTGCGTCGATTTCACGACCACCAGCTTCTTTCGGGCGAAGTCGATGCCAAGGCCGGTGAACGCGTCCACGCCGAGCACCTGGGTGCGCACGGAAATCAGCACGATGTCGAGCCCGTTGTCCGCTTCCACCCACACCGCCCGGCCAAGCGGTTGTTCAAGACCCATGATGCTTTGCGTGTGCCGCTCGACCACACCGCGCACGGTCACGCGCAGGTCCATCGGGTCTCCGGAATACACGCTGCACTTGCCGCCAATGCGCAGATCCAGCGTGGCCCCGACACCCGCGTCCTTGCAGATCTGAATCGCACCGAGATCCCAGAAGCACCCGATCGCGACATCGGCAATCCGTCGCTCGACCACGCGACGCAAAATGAACGTGCTGTCGCACGGCGCGCCACCGCCGGGATTGTCCGCCACATCCGCCAGTACGACCGGGCCGCCGTCGACCGCCAGCGCGCGATCCAGTCCGGAATCGATATCGAGCCATGCGGGGCGTGTCGCGTCGCGCAGTTCCCAGAACTCTCGCGCCAGTTGCGCCGCCAGCGCCTCGGCCCTGGCTGGATCGTCGTCCGTCACCACCCAGAGTTTTACACCGGCTTCCGGCACGTCGCCCCACGGGAACCCGTGGCCGAGCGACACCGACAGCACGCCGTCGTGCCCTTCGAACGACTTCATGCGCCGGACGAACCCCGCCATCGGTTCGCTGGTGGTGTGCCAGGCGCCGACCATCCGGCAGTCGAACACGCCGATCGTCGGGCGGATGCGTCCGGCAGCCATATCGAGCGCCAGCCGATAGGCTTCGCGCGCCCGATCGATGGCGTCGATATGCGGATACTCCTTGTAAGCGATCAGGACATCGGCCGATGCCTTCATCAATTGCGTGAAATGACAGTGCGGGTCGAGCGTGACCGAGATCGGAACGTCCGGGCCGACAATGGCGCGAACGCCGGCGAGCAGATCGCCTTCGCAATCGTCGTAGCCCTCCGCCACCATCGCGCCGTGCAACAGCAGAATCACGGCATCCAGCGGCAATGCGGCCGTTACGCCATCGAGAATTTCGTCCCTCAAGGATTCGTAGACTGCGCGAATCGTGCGGCCGGACGGCTGGGCTTCGGCACACAGACCTTCAACGATTTCGTGACCGTCATCCTCCGCCAGGCGCCGCACCTCCGCGATCACGTGACCCATGCCGTCGGGCTCGCGCACACTCGCATCGCCGTGAAAAATCGTGCTCTCTTCGAAGCCGCCCCAACCGGTGGGGCACGGGGCAAATGTATTGGTTTCCGTCGAAAGCTGAGCCGTATATATCTTCATGACGAGGTCTGCCGAATAGGATTGAAGGGCGTTGAACGACTATATGCGCGCGCCGTTTCCGCTTTGTGTGCAATCTGTATCAAGCGTGAAACAGAGCTGCGCCAACGGTCGCTCCGACCGCCCGACCTATCGACGCGGCAACGTGACCTGCGCCACCAGTCCGCCTTCCGGACCGTTGCGCAACACCAGTTCCCCGCCGTGACGCTTCACGACATCATTCGCGATGGCAAGGCCAAGTCCCGTCCCGCCCGTGTTCCTGTTGCGCGAACTCTCCACCCGGTAGAACGGCTCCAGGGCCCGCTCCAGTTGCGACTCCGGTATGCCCGGGCCGCGATCGACGATCTGGATGCGCACACACGAAGGCGCGTCGATCAGGCGGATGTGCGCGTCTTCACCGTATCGAATCGCGTTGGCAACCAGATTCGTCAGGCAGCGTTTGAGACCCAGGGGTTGCGCCGATATCGGCGGCACCTCACCGCTGATCGTCACCTTTTGACCGTGCTCGGCCGCATCTTCCGCGATTGCATCCACCAGCGCATTGACATCGACCGGACTGAACGCCTCGACCACTTCCTCATTGCGCAGAAACGACAGGGTGGCCTCGAGAAGCTGCGTCATCTCGTCGATATCGTCTCTGATCCGCTCACTCAATTCGGTATCCTGAGCGGATCGAAGGCGCAGTTTCATGCGTGTCAGAGGGGTGCGCAAATCGTGAGACACGGCGGCGAGAAAGCGGTTGCGCTCACTCATTTGCCGCCGCAACGACGCCTGCATCGTGTTGAACACGCTAGCGGCCTGACGCGCCTCGACAGGGCCGATTTCCCTGATCGGCGGCGCATCGATATTCCTCGACAGTTCAGCGGCCCCTAAGGCCAGCGTGCGAAACGGGGCAGCCAGCATGCGCGCACCGATCCAGGACGAGATCAGTGCCGGCATGACCTGAATCATCACAGCGGCGCACCACTGCAACGATGCGCTCATCCCGGGCGGCGGTTTGAAGGGAGCGGTGCTGTAAAGCTTGAAGAGCAGCAGGCCGGCGCTGATCTGCATCACGAGGATGATCGCGATCATCACGAAGAACAGGCGATAGAAAGCTGAATCGAAGCGGGGTCTGTGCATGGTCGTGGCCAACAGCGAGCGATGATTTTCGATTATCGCCCGTGAATGTAGGGGCCATGTGTGCCGTTTATTGCAAACCCGACACAAGTCCTCGCCCCGGTTCCGCCTCTGCTGCCGGCCCTGCTGCCCTTCACCGCCACCGATCGTTTGTATCAGCAACGATACAAACGCCACATGAACCAGAAATAACCGGCACTTACCGTTCCCCCTGAGTTGCGCGACGCGGCACCGCGTTCCGTGGATTGCAAAATCAGGAGGAGACAATGGTGAAGATGAAAAAACGGACGAAGCACACAGCGGTTTCGGCAACGTTATCGCTGAAGCATGGCAGGCGTTACGCCCCTCTCTTCGTCGGGCCGGTATTCGGGTTGGCATCGTTGGGCGTGCACGCGCAAGAGCAGGCTCAAGCGCCAATGCAGACTCGGCAGATCGCCGCGCCCGATGCGGCGTCCACTGCGATGCCTGGCGCCGCGCCCGGCGCCGCGGTGCCGAACGTCCCACCGGCTGCCGAGATGTCGAAAGCACAAGGCAAGGATGGCGCGACGCTCAATACCGTTGTGGTGACCGCGACACGCCGACGTGAACCGGCCCGGGAAGTCCCCATGCAGGTCAATGTACTGTCGGCCGAGGAACTGCAGAAGAGCGGCGCGAAAACGATGTCCGACTACCTGTCTGCGGAGCCGGGTGTCGACCTGAACGCCAGTGGTGGCAGCGGGTCCGGTCAGGTCAGTATCCGCGGCGTGACGACAGGTATTCAGACAGGGCCGACGGTCGGCATGTATGTCGACGACGTCGCGTTTGGCGGCAGCACCCTGTTCTCCCAGAGCGCAACGTTCGCGCTCGACATGAGCCTGCTCGACCTCAACCACGTGGAAATCCTGCGAGGTCCGCAGGGTACGTTGTATGGCGCAGGTGCGATGGGCGGGTTGCTGAAATACGTGACCAACGAACCGGACTCGGGGCAGTTTTCCGGACAGGTCGGCACCGGCGTATCGGGAACGGCGCATGGCGGTGTGAGCGGTACGGCCAACGCAGCGTTGAACATCCCGCTAAAGACCGACGTTGCCGCGCTGCGCGTCTCCGTGTTCGGCCAGCACGATGGCGGCTATGTCGACGCAGTGGGGCCCAAGGCGGACTCGCACATCGATCGCGGCGATACCTACGGTGCCCGCGCGTCGTTGCTGCTGACGCCGACCAGGGACTTGACGGTCCGGCTGACCGCGGTCTCGCAAAACATCAATCGCAACGATCCGAACTACGTTGAATATGGCACCAACGGGCAGCCGGTCTGGGGGGACCTGACAACGCGACAGTTCGCCCCGCAGCCGTTTCATCAAAACATCCAGCTCTATTCGGCCGGGATTGAATACGAACTCGGCTGGGCACGCCTGAACTCGATCACGTCGTATCAAAGGATCAACTCGAGCGCACCGCAAGACCTGACCGGCGTATATGGGCCGCTATTTGCCGCCCAGGGGCTGGACCTGGGTTCGGTGGTCGCCGGGGATGTGGCCACCACGAACAAGGTTACCCAGGAGTTTCGCCTGACTTCGCCGGGCAACCAGCGACTCGAGTGGCTGGCCGGACTCTTCTATACGCACGAGCGCAGCCATTTGAGCGAAGGCTTTCTGACGACCTTGCCCGATGGCACGCCCGGCCCGAACCTGTCGGAGATTCAGGCGCCCAGCACGTACAACGAGTACGCGGCATATGGCGACCTGACTTATCACCTCACGCCGCGCCTTTCGCTGACCGGCGGCGTCCGGATCGCCCACAACACCCAGACCTATGAACAGACGACCTTCGGTACCCTCGCCGGCCCGACCCAGACCGTCTCGGCACCGTCGTCGGACACCAGCAAGACCTACATGTTCACCGCGCGCTATGCGCTGACTTCCAACAGCAACGCGTATGTCCGCGTCGCCAGCGGATACCGGCCCGGTGGCCCGAATGCACTGCTGATCGATCCACTCACCGGCATGCGCGCGGCGGGTAGCCCGACCTTCGCGCCCGACACGTTGTGGAGTTATGAGGCGGGCTACAAAGCCGACCTGCTCGACAAGCGTCTATCGCTGGAGACGTCTGTCTACGACATCGAGTGGAAGAACATCCAGCAACTCGGCACGGTCGATGGCATCAACCAGGTCATCAACGCCGGCAACGCACGAATCAAGGGCCTCGAGTTCTCGGGCACGTTCCGTCCCAACCCGCATTGGAATTTCAGTGCGAACCTGTCGCTCATCGACGCCAGCCTGACGACGGGCAATGCGAACGCGGGTACGACGGCGGGCGCGCCATTGCCGAACTCGGCCAAGGTCTCCGCCACGTTCTCGGGCACCTATCTGTTCACCGCACAAGGGTATCCGTCGTATGCGGGTATTACGCAACGATTTGTCGGCCGGCGTCATAGCGGGTTCGACGCCAGCTCGGGCCGGCCGGATTACCCGTTGCCCGGCTACGCGATCACGGATCTGCAGGCGGGCGTGGACTTCAGGAAGTTCAGCCTGGCGTTCTACGTTCGCAACCTGTTCGACCGTCGCGCGTTGATCGCGGCCGGTACTTCGCTGATGCCGATGGGCGGCCCGGCGCTCGTCAGCGTGATTCAGCCTCGCACGATCGGCGCGGCGCTTACCGTTCCGTTCTAAATCATAGGGACAACTTAAAATGACACAAGAATCGCACGACGTCGTCAAGCAACTGGACGCCCTGTTCGAACGTTTCAACAAGTGCGATGAACCCGGCCTCGTCGTGGCCGTGGCGCATCGGGGAGAAGTCCTCTACCGGCGAGGCTTCGGCATGGCAAGCCTGGAACACGGCGTAGCCAATACGCCGGCCACACGCTTGCGCATCGGCTCGACGAGCAAACACTTCACCTGCCTCGCCGCACTCCTGCTCGCCGAAGACGGCAAGCTCGACATCGACGCCGGAATCCGCACTTACCTGCCTGAACTGCCGCTACTGGCGGGCGACCCCAGCTTGCGCCAGCTGATGACGCATACGGGCGGCTACCGCTGCTATCTCGACCTCACGCTGCTCGCGCAAGGCGTGGCGACGCTACCGCGTGGCGGCGCGCTGGCGGCCGAAGTCCGGCAACGCGACGTCAATTTCCCGCCGGGCGAGCGGATGATCTACTGCAACGGTGGATATCACCTGCTGTCGCTCGCGATCGAACGGGTCAGCGGAATCCCCTTCGAGACCTTTCTGAAGGAACGCATCTTCGATGTGATGGGCATGGTCGACACGGAGTCGGTCGCCGACGACATGCGCATCCGCCCGCGCATGGCGACCCAGCATGTGCCGGACGGAAAAGGCGGATTCATGCGCGGCCTTTTCCCGACGTGGGAAGTGCTCGGTGAAGGCGGGATCGTATCGACGGTCGATGACATGCTGCTCTGGCTCGCGCATCTGCGCGGCCCCAAGCGAGTCGGCAGCGAAGCAAGCTGGCGCCAGATGCTGACCAGGCCGCACTATTCGAGCGGTGCGGAAGGCGTCTACACCCTCGGGCTGATGCGCACCCCCCATCGCGACGTGGAAGTGCTGCACCATGCCGGCGGGGTGTTCGGTGGCGCTTGTCAGATGTTGACCGTGTCGGAGCAAGCGCTGGATGTCATCATTCTCACCAACGGCGCGGCAGCCAATCCGGTTGAACTGGCTACGCAGGTAGTCGATATCGTTCTGGGCGATGACATCCTTGGCGCGAAGCCCGCCGCTCCCCTGCAAACAGCCGGGCACGAAACCTTGCTCGGCAAGTACTACTCGCGCGTGTCCGGGACGTATTGCGTGATCGGTGATCACAACGGGCACGTCAACGCGATCCTCCATAACGCAAAACAGATGCCCAAGCCGCTCATCGAGACGGAGGCCGGATTGCGGGTCGACGAAGGGACAGGCGCGACGCTGCTGATCAAACCTCGCGCATCGACGGCAGCGGCACGTGTAACGGCTATCGACTTGGTGGACAGCGGTCTCGCGGAGACGCTCGAGCGCTTGCCCGATCACGCGCCGCCGCTCTCCAGTGCGTCGGCGGGCCTGACGGGCACGTATCACGGTCACGATGCCGCGGCACGCGCGACGATCGCCGTCACGAACGGTGAACTCACCATGACCATGCACGGCGTCGCAGGCAGTGTCGGCTATCGGCTTGAGCCGGTAGCCGACGACATTTTCACGTTCGACCCCGCCGGTCAGCTGGCCGTCATGTACGGTGTCTTGACGGTGGAACGCTCGGGTAACGAGGTGACGCGCGTTCGCATCGACACGTCGCGCACGCGCAACCTGACCTTCATGCGCGACCGGCTTGATTCATAGACATCCCGTCACTTCCCGGTACGACGTTTTGGTCGCGTGGCGCGGCTCGCGGCGTCGTCAGGAAACGCGGGTTGCACCACGCGCCGGCGGTGACCGGCCTGACGCCGCCGGAGACCGGTCTGCTCGTCCATTTGATGAGTCGCTGCTGGCGGTGGCGGCGCCGTTCGGTCGTCGGCAATCACACTCGATGCGCGCCGCAAAAACAAAAAACCCGCGAGCATATGGCTTCTCGCGGGCTTTCTTCCCTTCATCGAATCGCGCTGAAAGCGATCGTGGTGCCGGGGACCGGACTCGAACCGGCAAGCCAGTTAAGGCGGCGGATTTTCGTCACACTGCTTCTTTCAAAGCCGGCGTCGCGGATGCGATGCCGTTCGTGCGCTGGACTATGCCTTCACCGTCGCGCGCGGGCGTGCCTGCTGCCCGTGCGCCTTAGGCGCCCCCCGTCTAGTCTCTACACCTTCCTCGCGGATGCCGCGAGGCTTGGCTCGGCGTTGCCTCGATGCGCGCATCAGGGGTTTCGCCGAATTTGAAGGGTTCTGCACCGACCGTTTCCGGCCGGGCACTCAATCTTTTAAGTCCGCTATGTTTACCAATTTCATCACCCCGGCAAGAGGGCGGACGCGATTCTACCATTGCTTGCGCATGCGTTCCCTTATTCTGCGCCGCCGCATGGCGACATCTCCCGGCGCCGCACGGATTCATCCTGTGCAATCGACGCCGGAACAGCGCCGCCCACGATTTTCTCCCGCGCCGCAACATCCCCGATACAATCGGATCCGCGTCGTCCGGCGGCTCCATCCGTCAGATGTTTGTATCGCGCTTTTTGCGAAACAGGCATCGCTTGCGTCATCGCGAAGTCACAAACGTTTTCGATAATTTCCCGGCCGAAAACGTTTACATCGCGTTATTTCATGACCTCGACCATCAAGGACGTCGCTGCCCTCGCGGGCTTCTCGATCGCCACCGTCTCGCGCGCGATCAACGCACCGCATACCGTCAGCCCCGCCACGCTGCAGACCATCCGCACCGCGATCGACACGCTGCAATTCCGCCCGAGCCCGCTCGGCCGGCAACTGCGCGGCGAGCGCACGCGGCTCGTTGGTGTCGTCGTGCCGACGCTGTCGAACCCCGTGTTCGCCGACTGCCTGCAAGGCATCGACGAGCTCGCGACCGCGGCCGGCTTCAAGCTGATCCTGATGACGACCGAATACGATGCGGCGCGCGAGCGTCACGCGATCGAGACGCTGCGCGAGCAGCGCGTCGAAGGGCTGATCCTCACCGTCGCCGATGCGGACACGCACCCGTTGCTCGACATGCTCGACCACGAAGGCCCGCACTACGTGCTGATGCACAACGACACGCAGCGCCGCCCGTCGGTGTCGGTCGACAACCGCAGCGCCGCGTATGACGGCGTGCGCCTGCTGACCGCGCGCGGTCACCGCCGCGTGCTGATGCTGGCCGGCTCGCTCGCCGCGTCGGATCGCGCACGCCAGCGCCATCTCGGTTATGCGCAGGCACTCGAGGAAAGCGGCGTTGCCACGCTGCCTCCGGTCGAAGTCGACTTCAACGCGCCCGAGCTGCCCGATGCGGTGCTCGCCCATCTCACCGCACACGCGACGCGCCCGACCGCCCTCTTCTGCAGCAACGACCTGCTCGCGATGGTCGTGATGCGCGGCCTGCGCCGCGCGGGCTTCTCGATCCCGGACGACCTGTCGGTGCTCGGCTTCGACGGCATCGCGATCGGCGAATTGCTCGCGCCGCCGCTCGCGAGCGTCGCGACGCCGAACCGCGACATCGGTCGCCACGCATGGCAACGTCTCGTCGAATGCATCGGCGGCGCGGCGATCGAACGCTCGTCGCTGATCCTGCCGCACGTGGTGCGCGACGGCGCGACCGTCGCCCCGCCGGCCACCGACCTGCAACTGCGCAAGGCCTGAACGCGCGCACCGCCCCTGATCGCCTCACCCCAGCGCCTCACCCTCGCCCGGAGACCCACCGTGTCCTTTCGCCTGACCTCGCTGCTGCGCGCGCTCGCAGCTCCCGTAGCCTGCGCCGCGCTTATCGCCGGCGCGCCCGCCGCCCACGCCGACGAAACGGCGATCTGCTACAACTGCCCGCCCGAATGGGCCGACTGGGCCGCGCAGATCGCGGCGATCAAGCAGAAGACCGGCATCCGCGTGCCGTTCGACAACAAGAACTCGGGCCAGTCGATCGCGCAGCTGATCGCCGAGCAGAAGAGCCCGGTGGCCGACGTCGTCTACCTCGGCGTGTCGTCGGCGTTCCAGGCGAAGGACAAGGGCGTGATCGCCCCGTACAAGCCCGCGCACTGGAACGACATCCCCGCGAACCTGAAGGACCCGCAAGGCTACTGGTTCGCGATCCACTCGGGCACGCTCGGCTTCTTCGTGAACAAGGACGCGCTCGACGGCAAGCCGGTGCCGCGCTCGTGGGCCGACCTGCTGAAGCCGGAATACAAGGGCATGGTCGGTTATCTCGACCCGTCGAGCGCGTTCGTCGGCTACGCGGGCGCGGTCGCCGTGAACCAGGCGCTCGGCGGCAGCCTCGACAACTTCAAGCCGGCGCTCGACTGGTTCAGGAAGCTGAAGGCGAACGCACCGATCGTGCCGAAGCAGACCGCGTATGCGCGCGTGCTGTCGGGTGAGATCCCGATCCTGCTCGACTACGACTTCGATGCGTATCGCGCGAAGTACAAGGACAGTGCGAACGTCGAGTTCGTGATTCCGAAGGAAGGCACGATCGCGGTGCCGTACGTGATGAGTCTCGTGAAGGGCGCGCCGCACGACGCGAACGGCAGGAAGGTGCTCGACTTCGTGCTGTCCGACGAAGGCCAGAAGCTGTGGGCCAACGCGTACCTGCGCCCGGTGCGCGCACAGGCGCTCGGCGCCGACGTCGCGTCGAAGTTCCTGCCGGCGAGCGAATACGCCCGCGCGAAATCGGTCGACTTCGGCAAGATGGCGGCCGGCCAGCAGGCATTCGGCCAGCAGTACCTGCAAGTAATGCAGTAAGCGCCAGGACGCAACCGATGCTCGACCTGACTGTCCCGCTGCGCTGGCGCGTCGCGCTCGTCGCGCCGGCGCTCGCGGTGTTCGCCGCCTTCTGGCTGCTGCCGATGGCAGCGCTCGTCCGGGTGTCCGCCGACGGCGCATTCCTCCCGCACTACGCGGCCCTGCTCGGCAATGCACGCTACATGAAAAGCCTCGGCGAGACCGTCGCGCTCTCCGCGGGCGTCACGCTCGCGACGCTCGCACTGTCGACGATCTCGGGCCTCCTGCTCGCGCGCCGCGAATTCGCGGGCAAGCGCGTGCTGCTCGCGCTGCTCACGTTCCCGCTCGCGTTCCCGGGCGTCGTGGTCGGCTTCATGGTGATCATGCTCGCCGGCCGGCAGGGGCTGATCGGCATGCTGTCCGCGAAGCTCACGGGCGACAAGTGGGTATTTGCCTACTCGGTCGCCGGGCTGTTCGTCGGCTACCTGTACTTCTCGATTCCACGCGTGATCGTCACCGTGATCGCGGCCGCATCGAAGCTCGACGCGTCGCTCGAGGAAGCCGCGCGCTCGCTCGGCGCGTCGCCGTGGCGCATCTTCGTCGACATCGTGCTGCCGGCGCTCGCGCCGGGCCTGATCGCCGCGGGCGCGATCTGCTTCGCGACCGCGATGGGCGCGTTCGGTACCGCATTCACGCTCGCCACCGACCTGAACGTGCTGCCGATGACGATCTACACCGAGTTCACGCTGAACGCGAACATCGCGACGGCGGCCGGCCTGTCGATCGTGCTCGGCATCGTCACCTGGGCCGTGCTCGCGCTCGCGCGCCGCTTCACCGGCCACACCGCCGCCGCCGCGGCCTGAGGATTTCCGCATGCAATCGCTTTCCGGCTCTTCCGCGCCGCCGCCGTCGCCTTCGCCGGCACCTGCTCCCGCGCAAGCGAACGGTTTCGCCCGCCGCGCGCCGCGCGTCACCGGCGCGCGCATGATCGCCGCGCTGCAATGGGGCGTCACGCTGCTGCTGTGCGCGTTCCTGATCGTGCCCGTCGTGATGTCGGTGCTCGCGGGCCTCACCGTCAACTACTTTCGCGGCCTGTCGAGCGGCCTCACGCTGCGCTGGCTGGAACAAGTGTGGCAGCAGTATCACGGCTCGGTCGCGCTGTCGCTCTACGTCGCGTTCGCGACGCTCGCGATCGTGCTCGTCGTCGGCGTGCCGGCCGGTTATGCGCTCGCGCGCAGCAAGCATCGCGTCGCACGCGCGATCGAGGAGGCACTGGTGCTGCCCGTCGCGCTGCCCGGCCTCGCGTCGGCGCTCGCACTGCTGGTCGTCTACGGCGGCTTCACCGCGTTCCGGATGAGCCTGTGGTTCATCGTCGCCGGCCACGTCGTGTTCACGCTGCCGTTCATGGTGCGCGCGGTGGCAGCCGTCGCGGCCGGTGCCGACCTGCGCACGCTCGAGGAAGGTGCGGCCAGCCTCGGCGCATCGTTCGTCACGCGCTTCGTCACGATCGTGCTGCCGAACCTGCGCCCCGGCATCGTTGCGGGCGCGCTCGCGGTACTCACGCTGTCGATCGGCGAATTCAACCTCACGTGGATGCTGCACACGCCCGACACCAAGACGCTGCCGGTCGGGCTCGCCGATACCTATGCGTCGCTGCGCCTCGAAGTCGGCAGCGCGTACACGATCCTGTTCCTGCTGATGACGCTGCCGCTGCTCGTCGCTATGCAGTGGCTCGGCGTCGATCCATCCGGCTCACGCGCGCTCAAGAAGCGCCCGCGCTGAATCTCTCGCAGACATGAAACTCGATTCCACTCCCATCACCCTGACCCGCTGTGCGAAGACGTTCCGCGGCACGCGCGTGCTCGAACCGCTCGACCTGTCGATCGGCGCGGGCGAAACGCTCGTGCTGCTCGGGCCGTCGGGCTGCGGCAAGACGACCACGCTGCGCCTGATCGCGGGCCTCGACACGCCGGATGCCGGCGGCATGATCGCCTTCGGCCACGACGACGTCACCGCGTTGCCGATCGAGCGCCGGCAGGTCGGCATGGTGTTCCAGAACTACGCGCTGTTTCCGAACCTGACGGTGCGCGGCAACGTCGGCTACGGGCTGAAGATCCGCAAGACCGAGCCGCGCGCGCTGCGCACGCGCGTCGACGAGCTGCTCGCGATGATGCGGCTCGACGCGCATGCGGACAAGCCGGTCGACCAGCTGTCGGGCGGCCAGCGCCAGCGCGTCGCGCTGGCCCGCGCGCTGGCGGTGCGACCGCGCGTGCTGCTGCTCGACGAGCCGCTGACCGCGCTCGACGCGAAGCTGCGCGACGTGCTGCGTCGCGAGATGAATGCGCTGCTGCGCGAGCTCGGCGTGACGACGGTCTACGTGACGCACGACCAGGCCGAAGCGATGGAGCTCGGCGACCGGATCGTCGTGATGGGCGCGGGCCGCATCGAGCAGATCGGCACGCCGCGCGACATCTACTACCACCCGGCGAACCGCACGGTCGCGCAGTTCATCGGCACGCTGAACCGGCTCGCCGGGCAGTGGCGCGACGGCACGCTGGTGACCACGGGCGGCGCGATCACCACGCCGCACGCGGCCGACGAATGGTTCTTCCGCCCCGAGGACGCGCAGCTCGCCGATCCCGCGCATGCGCCGCTGCGCGGCGCGGTCAGCGCGTGCGCGTTCCTCGGCGAGCGCACGCGGCTCACGATCGAGCACGCGGCCCCCGATGCGCTCGTGATCGACGTGCCGGGCCGCATCGCGCTCGCACGCGGTACGGCGGTCGGCCTTGCGATCGCACCGGAAGGCCTGATCGCGCTCGGCGCGTAATCGGTCATTCGGGCATCATTCATGCAGCCCCCTACCGCGGCGCGCGACGCCGCCGCGACAACAACCAGACGATTCCGAGGAACGACGATGCTGCTTGCTCAAATCAGCGATCTCCACATCAAGCGTCCGGGCCAGCTCGCGTACCGGCGCGTCGACACGGCGGCCGCGCTCGCGCGCTGCATCGACAGACTGAACGCGCTCGTGCCGCGCCCCGACGCCGTGCTCGTCACCGGCGACCTCACCGACTTCGGCCACGATGAAGAGTACGGCAACCTGCGCGGGCTGCTCGCGGCGCTCGAGATTCCGTACTACCTGATGATCGGCAATCACGACGACCGCGCCGGGCTGCGCCGCGCGTTTGCCGATCGCGCCGAGCTGCAGGATGGCGAATTCGTGCAGTACGCGCTCGACGTCGGCGCGGTGCGCGTGCTCGCGCTCGATTCGCAGGTGCCCGGTGCAAGCCACGGCGACCTGTGCGACGCACGGCTCGCGTGGCTCGCCGCGCAGCTCGACGCCGCGCGCGACCGGCCCGTGATCGTCGCGCTGCATCATCCACCGTTCGCGGCGGGAATCGGCCACATGGACAAGCTGCGCCTCGCGCCCGCAGCCGCCGCGAAACTCGACGCGTTGCTGCGCGCTCATCCGACCGTCGAGCGCGTGCTGTGCGGCCACGTGCATCGCACGATGTTCACGCGCTTCGGCGGCACGCTCGCGTCCGCGGTGCCGTCGCCCGCGCATCAGGTCGCCTTCGACCTGCGAACCGACGCGCCGTCCGCATTCCGGCTCGAGCCGCCGGCGTTCGCGGTTCACCGTCATGCGCCCGATACGGGGATGACGTCGCATCACGTGTATGTCGATGAAGGCGCCGGGCCTTATCCGTTCTACGAGCCGACGGGCGAGCTGGTCGATTGACGGCGTGAAGCGCGCGCGGTGACGAGGCGGCGGACGGCCGGTTTGCCGGTTTGCCGGTTTGCCGGTTTGCCGACCTGCCGATCTGCCGATGTGCCGATTTGCTGATTTGCCGATTTGCCGATTTGCCGATTTGCCGACTCTGCCGACTCTGCCGGCTTCGCCGGTCCGCCGACCCGCCGCGCGCCCGGCAGGATTCACGCCGCTCCGGTATGATCGTCAGCCTTGACCGGCGCCCCGCGCGCCTGCGCATCCGACGCGTGCGCCGCGCGCCGCGCCGCCCCACTCCGTCCGCGCAGCCATGTCCACCGCCTCCACCGACCATCCGACCGACGCCGCCTCGCCCCACTATTCGCGCAGCCTGCTGTTGCTGCTCGCGACGATCGCGGGCGTATCCGTCGCGAACATCTATTACAACCAGCCGCTGCTCGACAGCTTCCGCGCCGCGTTTCCCGACGGCGCCTCGTGGATCGGCGCGGTGCCGACCGCGACGCAGCTCGGCTATGCGGCCGGCATGTTCCTGCTCGCGCCGCTCGGCGACCGCTTCGACCGCCGCCGGCTGATCCTGATGCAGATCGCCGGCCTGTCGGTCGCGCTGATCGTCGCGGCCGCCGCGCCGTCGCTGGCCGTGCTCGCCGTCGCGAGCCTCGCGATCGGCGTACTCGCGACGATCGCGCAGCAGGCCGTGCCGTTCGCCGCCGAGATCGCGCCGCCGGCCGAACGCGGACACGCGGTCGGCACCGTGATGAGCGGCCTGCTGCTCGGCATCCTGCTCGCGCGCACCGCCGCCGGTTTCGTCGCCGAATATTTCGGCTGGCGCGCGGTGTTCGCCGCGTCGGTCGCGGCGCTCGTCGCGCTCGCCGCCGTGATCGTGCTGCGGCTGCCGCGCAGCTCGCCGACTTCAACGCTGTCGTACGGCAAGCTGCTCGGCTCGATGTGGCATCTGGCGGTCGAACTGCGCGGGCTGCGCGAGGCGTCTTTGACGGGCGCCGCGCTGTTCGCGGCATTCAGCGCGTTCTGGCCCGTGCTCACGCTGCTGCTCGCCGGCGCGCCATTCCATCTCGGCCCGCAGGCGGCCGGCCTGTTCGGGATCGTCGGGGCGGCGGGCGCCCTCGCGGCGCCCTACGCGGGCCGCTTCGCGGACAAGCGCGGCCCGCGCGCGATCATCTCGCTCGCGATCGCGCTGCTCGCGCTGTCGTTCGTGATCTTCGCGCTGTCGGGCTCGAGCCTCGTCGGGCTCGTGATCGGCGTGATCGTGCTGGACGTCGGCGTACAGGCCGCGCAGATCTCGAACCAGTCGCGCATCTATGCGCTGAAGCCCGAGGCGCGCAGCCGCGTGAACACGGTGTACATGGTGTGCTATTTCATCGGCGGCGCGCTCGGCTCGTCGGCCGGTGTGGCCGCGTGGCACGCGTTCGGCTGGATCGGCTTGTGCGCGACCGGGCTGGCGTTCACCGCGCTGGCGGGCTGGTTCCACCATCGCGGCGGCCGGCGCGACTAAGCGCGACCGGCCACGGCAGCGTCACGCGTCGGTGCGGGGCGCTGCCGGCTCGGCGGCGGGCGGCGGCGCGAACGCCGGCGCCGGATCCACGACCCCGGCGGGGTCCATCACGGCAGCCGGGGTCGGCACGGCCAGCGGAACGGCGGAAGGCGCCAGGATCGGTGCCGGATCCGGCACCGCGATCTGCTCGGGCGCGGACGAAGCCTCCGCCGCCGACGTGGCTGCCGCGGCCGCCGAACCGGCGGCTGCCGCGCGCGCCGCGGGCCGGCGCGCCGGATCGAACACGAACGACAGCCCGACGCTGCCGAGGATCGCGACGGTCGCGACCACGGTCGCCATCGTCACCGGCTCGCCCAGCAGCAGCGCACCGAGCGCGACCGCGACGATCGGGTTCACGTACATGCAGCTGCTCGCGATGATCGGGCTCGTGTGGCGGATCAGGTAGCCGTACGCAACGTACGCGGCCATCGTGCAGAACACCATCAGGTACAGGAACGCGAACACCGGCCCCACCATCACGTGCTCGATGCGCTCGCCGATCAGCCAGGCGACGAGCGTCGAAATCATGCCGCCCAGGCCGATCTGCAGCGACGTGGACAGGAACAGGTCGGACGGAAGCTTGAGCCGCGTCGCGAGATGCGCGCCGCCGGCCCAGAACAGTGCGCCGGCCAGCACGCAGATCGTGCCGAGCGCCGAATTCTGCGCGGCCGCGCCGCCCGAATTCAGCACGACGATGCCGACCATCCCGAGCGCGACGGCCGCCCACTCGCCTTTCGTGACCGGCCGCCCGGCGACCGCCGCGATCACGGTCGCGAACAGCGGCACCGTGGCCACCATCACCGCGGCCGAGCCGCTGCTGACCGAACTGATCCCGAGCGCGATCGTGCCGGACGACAGCGCGACGAGCATCGTGCCGACGATCCCCGCATTGCGGATTTCGAGCAGCGTCGGCCATTCGGGCTTGCGCCGCAGCGCGAAGATGAACAGGCCGATCCCGCCGAGCAGGTTGCGCAGCCCCGACAGCAGCAGCGGCGGGAACGACTGCAGCGCGAAATGCAGGCCGCTGTAGGTCGAACCCCAGACGAAATAGATGAACACGAGCGCCAGCGCGACGCGGCCGCCGCGGCTTTGCGGCAGGCGGATCCGGAACGAGAAGCGGGCGAGGAAATCGAGGAGACGGTCGAGCGGCGTCATCGCGCAGCCTGCCCGCACGTCGCGCCGCGTGCTCCGCTGAAAGACGCCGGCGATGCCGGCAAACGGCCCTGGCGGGACCGGGAAGGCAGAGCGAACGTGCGGAACGACATGGCAGTGCGAACGGCGACGAAAGAGAACCGGCAGGCGGCGGCAGAGGGACAAAAAAAATGCGCGCAACCGCTTCGGCTGCGCACGCTCGGCATTATGGCATCAAGGATTCGAAAGCATCATCGGACCTGTCTGAAAGGATCGCGAATGATGTTTCCGCGCGACATTTTACGGCCGGCGGGCGGGTGAAATCGGGGGCCGGATACGCCGCGCGCATGCGCTGCCGGTGCCGGCTCGCCCCCACTGCCAACGGCAATCCGCCGCGCGCGAGCCAGGCATCGGCCGAACGGCCAGTCCTGCACACCGGCCACGGCTTCCCCCTTATCGTGACGGTCGACTCACGCGCCGCGTGCCCTGCGCGACCTTCGTTCAAAACCCGCCACGCCCATACAAAATTTTGTATAATTCGACCATTCTTCCGCCGAAGCCGGTTGTTTTCGTCGGCAGCGCCCTCGCCGATCTTCGCGGTTTTCCGCTGCCCGCGCGACGCGAAGCCGGCCACCAGATCGACCAGGTGCAACGCGGCCTGGCGCCGGACGACTGGAAGCCGATGCGCACCGTCGGCGTCGGCGTGCGGGAAATTCGCCTGCGCGAAACGAGCGGTGCATTCCGGATCATTTACGTCGCGACCTTCGCCGACGCCGTCTACGTGCTTCACTGCTTCAGGAAGCAATCGGCGCGCACGACCAGGGCCGATATCGATCTGGCCGCCCGGCGCTATCGCGCGCTGATGATGGAGAGGAAACGATGACCAACGAACGTTACGAGAGCGTCTGGGACGCAATCGAGGGCCAGCCGGCCGAAGCCGAGAACATGAAGCTGCGCTCCGAACTGATGATCGCACTCAAGCAGCGCATCGCGCAGCTCGAGCTCAGCCAGGCCCAGGCCGCGAAACAGCTGGGTGTCACGCAACCGCGCGTCTCCGACCTGCTGCGCGGCAAGATCAACCTGTTCGGGCTCGACGCGCTCGTCAACATGGCGGCGGCTGTCGGCCTGTGCGTCGACCTCCAGGTGCGTGAATCCGCGTGATGCGTCGCGGCACGCGCCGCCACCGCATGCCACGCATCGCTCACGATCCGCCGAACCAGTTGTACCCCTGATCCACCCAATAGCCGCCCGGATACGTATCGGTCACGAAGATTTCCATGATGTGCTTCGGGTTCTTGTAGCCGAGCTTGGTCGGCATCCGCAGCTTCATCGGGAAGCCGAATTCCGGCGGCAGCCGGCGGCCGTCGTAGTCGAACGCGAGCAGCGTCTGCGGATGCAGCGCGGTCGGCATGTCGATGCTCTCGTAGTAATCGTCCGCGCACTTGAAGCCCACGTACTTCGCCCGCGTATCGGCGCCGGCCCGTGCGAGAAACGCGCCGAACGGCGTGCCGCCCCAGCGGCCGATCGCGCTCCATCCTTCCACGCAGATATGTCGCGTGATCTGCTCCGCGTGCGGCAGCGCATACAGTTCGTCGAGCGTCCACACGCGCTTGCCCGTCACGCGGCCGGACAGCACGAGCCGGTACGTCGACGCATCGACGTGCGGCACGTCGTCGATCCCGTAGTACGCGTTGAACGGGAACGGTCGCGTGATGTCGGCTTCGGTGTAGGTCGGTGCGAGCCGTTCGCCGCTGAACAGCCACGCCTGCACGCGGTCGTTCATGCGCGACACCGTCTCGAGGAACGTGTTGACCGACGCGTCGTCCTTCAACGTGCAGCCGGTCAGCATCGTCAGGCCGCCGAGCGTCAGGATGCGCCGGTTGAAGAGGCGCCGCGACGGCATCTCGAGCTCGCGGCGCACGTCGAGCTCGAGCGACTTCCGGTCGAGCGTCCAGCGCGAACCGTCGCGCTTGTATTCGGATTCCGACATGATGATTTCCTTCGCCCGCGGCTCGCGGGTCAGCGACCGCGCAGCATCGCGAGCAGCGAGCGCGGCACCAGCAGCGCCATCGCGACGTGAACGACAACGAATGCGACGAGCAGCGACATCGCCCAGAAGTGCACGACACGCGCGTTGTCGTAACCGCCGAACAATTCGCGCAGCAGCGGGAATTGCACGGACTTCCAGATCGTGAGGCCCGACAGCACCAGCACGACGAGATCGACGATCGCGGTCAGGTAAGCGGCACGCTGCACCGCGTTGTAGACGCTCAGGTCGTCGTGCGACAGCCGTCCGCCCAGCGCGGCACGCACGTCGCGCCATATCGACGCCGGCGTGACCGGCAGCATCTTGCGCGCGAGGCGCCCCGTCGCGATCGACATCGCGAGGTAGAACAGCCCGTTGCCGACCAGCAGCCACATTGCCGCGAAATGCCATTGCAGCGCGCCGCCGAGCCAGCCGCCCAGCGTGATGCCGTGCGGAAACACGAACGGCGGATAGATCGGCGACGCGTCGTAGATGCGCCAGCCGGACAGCACCATCAGGATCGCCGCGAGCGCATTGAGCCAGTGGCTCGCGCGCACCCACAGCGGATGAATCGGGCGCGCGGGCGGCGTGGCGGTCGCGCGGCCGGTAGCGGGAACGGTTTGCATGATGAAGACTCCGGGAATGAGTCGACGAGACAGGATGCGGTGCGGGCGGCCGCCGTGCGACGCACGCGCCGGCCGCGCCGCGTCCGCTTCCGTCAGTTCGACGGTGCCATCTTGTCGCCCGACGGCTTGCCCATCTCGTCGTGCGACATCGCGTCCTTCTTCATCGCGTCTTTCTTCATCGCATGCTTCTTCATGCCGTCCTTCTTCATCGCGTCATGGCCCATTGCATCCTTGGCCATCGCGTCGTGGCCCATCGCGTCCTTCGACATCGACGAACCCGGCTGCGACATCGCGTCGTTCTGCGCATACGCGCCCGTGGCGATCGTGGCGATAGCGGCGACGCAAGCGGCGATCAGTACTTTTTTCATGACATCTCTCCAAAACATGGGTTTAAGGAGCCGAATAGACGGACGACGTCGCGGGAAATGACAGCCGCTGCGAAAAATTTTTTTGAGGTTGCGCGAAAGCGCGCCATGTTGCACCGCTTCGCCCCGGCCGGCCAAGCCGTGGGGCCATGCAGCGGCGACGCGCGCTGCCATTTCGACAGGCCATCGCACCGCCCGCCATGCTGCGGCCGCACCGGGGCAGCCGATCCTCTCCCGGTTGAAACCGCCGCGAAGCCAGTGTATCGTGTGCGCTGCTAACGCGGGGGTCCTGCAATGCGCGCGGTCAAACAACCGGCATTGCGGGTGAGAAATACCCTTTGAACCTGATCTGGATAATGCCAGCGCAGGGAAGCGTACGGATTTCGCCGCCATCCTTCTGACGAAATCCGCCGCCTCACCAAGCCTCGTCTCCTGCTTAGCTCGAGCCCCACATTCGTCAAGGGCTCCGGGCAAGCGCCGAAGCGCCTGTCCGGCGCTCATACAGGAGATTGCATGAACGCCAATCCGAAGTTTCTGTCCGCCGACGCACACGTCGACGCCGCCGCTGTCGCCCCGCTGCCCAATTCGCGCAAGGTTTATGTAACCGGCTCGCAGCCCGACATCCGCGTGCCGATGCGTGAAATCACGCAGGCCGATACGCCGACCGGCTTCGGCGGCGAAAAGAACCCGCCGATCTACGTGTACGACACGTCGGGCCCCTATACCGATCCGGACGCGAAGATCGACATCCGCGCGGGCCTGGCCGCGCTGCGCCAGGGCTGGATCGAGGCACGCGGCGACACCGAAGTGCTCGGCGGCCTGTCGAGCCAGTACGGCCTCGAGCGCGCGGCCGACCCGGCCACCGCCGACCTGCGGTTCCCGGGCCTGCACCGCAACCCGCGCCGCGCACAGGCCGGCAAGAACGTCACGCAGATGCACTACGCGCGCCAGGGCATCATCACGCCGGAAATGGAATACATCGCGATCCGCGAGAACCAGCGCCGCGCCGAGTACCTCGAAAGCCTGAAGGCGAGCGGCCCGAACGGCGCGAAGCTCGCCGCGATGATGGGCCGCCAGCACCCGGGCCAGGCGTTCGGCGCAGCGGCCTTCGGCGCGAACGCGCCGGCCGAGATCACGCCGGAATTCGTGCGCTCGGAAGTGGCATGCGGCCGCGCGATCATCCCCGCGAACATCAACCACCCGGAATCCGAGCCGATGATCATCGGCCGCAACTTCCTCGTGAAGATCAACGCGAACATCGGCAACTCGGCCGTCACGTCGTCGATCGGCGAGGAAGTCGACAAGATGACGTGGGCGATCCGCTGGGGCGGCGACACGGTGATGGACCTGTCGACCGGCAAGCACATCCATGAAACGCGCGAGTGGATCATCCGCAACAGCCCGGTGCCGATCGGCACGGTGCCGATCTACCAGGCGCTCGAGAAGGTCAACGGCAAGGCCGAGGATCTCACCTGGGAAATCTTCCGCGACACGCTGATCGAGCAGGCCGAACAAGGCGTCGACTACTTCACGATCCACGCGGGCGTGCGCCTGCAGTACGTGCCGCTCACCGCGAACCGGATGACGGGCATCGTGTCGCGCGGCGGCTCGATCATGGCGAAGTGGTGCCTCGCGCATCACAAGGAAAGCTTCCTGTACGAACACTTCGAAGAGATCTGCGAGATCATGAAGGCGTACGACGTGAGCTTCTCGCTCGGCGACGGCCTGCGCCCCGGCTCGATCTACGACGCGAACGACGAAGCGCAGCTCGGCGAGCTGAAGACGCTCGGCGAACTCACGCAGATCGCGTGGAAGCACGACGTGCAGGTGATGATCGAAGGCCCCGGCCACGTGCCGATGCAGCTGATCAAGGAGAACATGGATCTCCAGCTCGACTGGTGCAAGGAAGCGCCGTTCTACACGCTCGGGCCGCTGACCACCGACATCGCGCCGGGCTACGACCACATCACGTCCGGCATCGGCGCCGCGATGATCGGCTGGTTCGGTACCGCGATGCTGTGCTACGTGACGCCGAAGGAACACCTCGGCCTGCCGAACAAGGACGACGTGAAGGAAGGCATCATCACGTACAAGCTCGCCGCTCACGCCGCCGACCTGGCAAAGGGCCACCCGGGTGCGCAGGTGCGCGACAACGCGCTGTCGAAGGCGCGCTTCGAGTTCCGTTGGGAAGACCAGTTCAACATCGGTCTCGATCCGGACAAGGCGCGCGAATTCCACGACGAAACGCTGCCGAAGGATTCGGCGAAGGTCGCGCACTTCTGCTCGATGTGCGGCCCGCACTTCTGCTCGATGAAGATCACGCAGGACGTGCGCGAGTTCGCGGCGCAGCAGGGTGTGTCGGAAACCGAAGCGCTGAAGAAGGGGATGGAAGTCAAGGCGGTCGAGTTCGTCAAGACCGGCGCCGAGATCTATCACCGTCAATAAGCACGCGCAGCGGTCCGCCCGGACCGCTGCGTCTCGCGCTCAGGCGCTGCGCAAGCCCGCTTTCGAGCGGGCTTTTTTGCGCGTGTGCACACCGCGTGCCTGCCGGCGCGAGGGAAACAAATGATTACGAAACCGCCCGAGCCTTAACAAGTCCTTACAGCTGCGCCACGGGACGGCGCGTAGATTGGGGTCATGCGCGGTCGCCAGCCGGTCGCGCGACCTCCGTTCACTACCACAAGGACAACGATCATGAATTCGATTCGGCGTTTTGGGGTATGCGCTCTGCTCGTCGCGACGGTGGCCAGCCTGTCGGCCTGCGATTCGATGTCACGACGCCAGCGCGATACGGCAATCGGTGCGGGTGTCGGCGGCGTCGCCGGCGCGGCGATCGGCGGCAGCGCGCTGTCGACGCTCGGCGGCGCAGCGGCCGGCGGCATCATCGGCAACCAGGTCGGCAAGTAAAAGAGGCGGCGCAGCGCGCCGCGACAGTCGGCCAGACGGCGTTTTCGCGGTGCGGAAGCGCCGTTTTCGCATGCGGCGCCGCAACGTGGCCGGCAGCCCGTGCGGAAATGATCCGTTACCGTTTTGCACACCGTGTCATCGGCGCGCGGCCTAAGCTTAAGCATCTGCCGATTGCCGGCTCCGCCGGAGAGACATCATGAACAGGACCCTCGTCGCCGCGGCGCTCGCCTGCGTGACGCTCGCCGGCTGCTACTACCCGTACGGCTATTATCCCGGCGGCTATTACACGGCTGCACCGGCCCCGGTCTATGTCGATCCGGGCCCCGCCTATTACTATCCGGCACCTGCCTATGCGCCTGCATGGGGCGGCTATTGGGGACCGGCGGTATCACTCAATTTCGGCTTCGGCGGACGCGGCGGCTGGCGCCATCACTGACCGGGCTCGACCGCCGGCACGCGGCTATCCCGTGCCGGCAACGGGCGACATTCCCGTTTCTTGTCATTTCATCGAAACGTGAAACGACGGGCTGGTAACGGGGTGTAAGATTCTCCGCATCCTTTCCCCGCCCCTCACACTCGATGTCGCCCAAGAACGCCCTTCTGCTGACCGTGCTCGCCGCCCTGTGGGGTGCGTCGTTCCTGTTTATCCGGATCGGCGTCGTCGATCTCGGCGTGGCGCCGCTGATGGCGTTGCGGGTCGGTATCGGCGCGCTGTTTCTCGCGGGCTTCGCGCTGACGCGCTTCAAACCCGCCGACCTCGGCACCCGACTGCGCCGTCACGCGTGGCCGTTGTTCGTCGTCGGCGCACTGAACTCGGGCATCCCGTTCTGCCTGTTCGCGTTCGCGGAGCTGACGCTGTCGGCCGGCGTGACGTCGGTGATCAACGCGACGACGCCGCTCTGGGGCGCGCTCGTGGCCTACCTGTGGCTGAAGGACAAGCTGTCGCTGCCGCGTGCGCTCGGCCTCGTGATCGGGTTCGCCGGCGTGCTCACGCTCGTGTGGAACCAGATCGCGAATGCGCATGGCGAAACGGGCGCCGCGGCGACCGCGCTCGCCGCCGTCGCGGCGCTCGGCGCGACGCTGCTGTACGGTATCGCGGCCAATTACACGAAGCGCAAGCTGACCGGCGTCGATCCGCTCGTCAACGCGACCGGCAGCATGATCGGCTCGACTGTCCTGCTGCTGCCGTTCGCGATCGCCACCTGGCCGGCCGCGCCGGTCAGCGCGCACGCGTGGGGCTCGGTGCTCGCGCTCGGCGTCGCCTGTACGGGCATCGCGTATTTCATCTTCTTCTACCTGATCGCGCATGTCGGCCCCGCCCGCGCCATCACCGTGACGTTCGTGATTCCGGTGTTCGGCCTGCTGTGGGGCGCGCTGTTCCTCGGCGAACACGTGTCGGCCGTGATGATCGAAGGCTGCGCGATCGTGCTCGTCGGCACCGCGCTCGCGACCGGCGTGATCAAGCGGATTCCCGGGATCCGGCCGCGCAGCGGCGAAGCGACCTGACGATTCATTCGGGTGCACGTATCGCCATCGGTCGGGCCGTGATGCGTTCCGACCGGGTGCCGGCTGTTCTCCGCGTCGCCGTGGAGGGTGCCGCAGCACCGCCGGCATTCGTCTGACGGCGCCATGCGCTCGCGGCCCTGCCGGCCGCCGGGATTTCCCGCGTCGCCTCATCGCGCTCACCATGCTCGCCAAACCGCCGGGTCGTCATGTGCGGCGGCGCCCTTCGCGTCGCGGCGGTGATGCGCGGCACGCATGCGGGCCGCGCCGGCCGCAGCCGCGCATACCCGCGTGCGTCTGGAGTTTCCCTGATACGCGAGCGGCCCCGTTCCCGTTACACTCCGAACACTTACCCGCAGAAGGCGGCCTCGATGTCTCACGTCCTCTCGCGTCCGCCGGCGCGTGCGACCGCTTCAGCGCGGCGGCGCGCTACCGCCCCGCCGCTCGCCCCCGGGCTCCGCTGACATGAAGCCCGCCCGCGACCTCTCGCTCGACTCCCTGCTCGACCGTCTCACGCCGACGCCTGGCGGCTGGGTCGCCACCTATCGCACCACGACGCTGCGCAGCGTGTTCCAGCCCGTGCTGTCGATCACGCACAAGCGGGTCGTCGGTTACGAGGCGCTGCTGCGTGTCGTCGACGCGAACGGCGCACTGATCTCACCCGCCGCGCTGTTCGACAAGACGCGCGCCGACGCCGACGCGCTGCTGCTCGACCGGCTCGCGCGCTGCCTGCATACGGCCAACTTCGTCGCGCAGGGCATCGGCGACGGCTGGCTGTTCCTGAACGTCACGCCGCGCGTGCTCGACTCGGGCCTCGTGCAGCGCGAATTCGTCGAGGCGCTGTGCCGGCATTTCGCGCTGCCGCCGAACCGCATCGTGCTGGAGGTCGTCGAACAGCCGTCGCGCGACGAAGCCGCGCTCGCCCGCACGATCGACATGATCCAGCATCGCGACTTCCTGATCGCGATCGACGATTTCGGCACCGGATTCTCGAACTTCGACCGCGTGTGGCGCGCGCGCCCGGACATCGTCAAGCTCGATCGCTCGCTCGTCGAACGCGCGACCGGTTCGGCCGACGATCGCCGCATCATGCATCACCTGGTGTCGATGCTGCACCAGGCCGGCGCGATGGTGCTCGCCGAGGGCGTCGAAAACGACGATTCGCTGCAGGCACTGATGGAAGCCGACATCGATTTCGTGCAGGGTTTCCAGTTCGGCCAGCCCGACGCATCGATCGCCCACGCCAGCGCGGCAGCACCCGCGATGCTCGACGCCGCGTGGCAACGCTTCATCGCCCGCCGGCACACGCCGGTCGTCGCCGAGCAGCCGGGCTTCGACGCGATCGAGCGGCTGGTGCTGACCGGCGCGGCCGCGTTTTCCGCGAGCGGCAACCTGCAGGACGCCGCGCAACGCGTGTTCACGGTGCCGGCCGCCCGCCGCGTGTTCGTCACCGACGAAACCGGCGAGCAGTTCCTGCCGTCGATCGGCGCGCCCGCCGACGACGGCCAGGCCGGCGTCACCCGCCTCGCACCGCTCTTTCCGGAGACCCACAGCAACTGGTCGCGGCGCCCGTATTTCCAGCGCGCGATCGCCGCGCCCGGACGCGTCGCGCTGATGGGCCCGCACTTCTCTCTGACGGAAGGCCGCGACTGCTATACGGCCGCCGTCGCGATCCGCGCGCAGAGCCGGCTCGTCGTGTTCTGCGTCGACTTCGTACTCGACAGCGCCGGCACCGTGATGCGGTAACCGGCGCGGGTGCGAGCGCCCGGGTGCCGCACCCGCGGTTCGTCCGCCCGGCCATTCGTCAGTCGATCACCTTCCCTCTTCCCGACTTCACCGCGCTGCGGCGCGACTTGTGCTCGAGCCGCCGCTCCTTCGACGCGCGCGTCGGCCGCGTGGCAACCCGTGCGCGCGGCGTGAACGCAACGCCGGCGATCAATGCATCGAGGCGCGCCAGCGCGGCCTCGCGGTTTTTCTCCTGGGTGCGGTATTCCTGCGACTTGATCACGACGATGCCGTCGCGCGTGATGCGCTGGTCGGACAGCGCGAGAAGCCGCTCCTTGATGACAGGCGGCAACGACGACGCGCGGATGTCGAAGCGCAGGTGAATCGCGCTCGACACCTTGTTCACGTTCTGCCCGCCGGCGCCTTGTGCGCGCACGGCCGTCCATTCGACCTCGGCCGGATCGAGCGTATAGCGGATCATCATCGCGACGCCTCCATGCGGCGCCGTGCAAGCGCCTCGTCGACGCGTGCCGCGAGCCCCGAATCGCGCTGCGTGCGCGTCGCGACCGCCTGCGCCAGCACGCGCCGCGGCCCGATCACCTGCACGCGCGTACGGGCACGCGTGACGGCCGTATAGACGAGTTCGCGCGTGAGCACACGGCCGAACGATGCCGGCAGCACGAGCGCGGCTTCGTCGAATTCCGAGCCCTGCGATTTGTGGACCGTCAGCGCGAACGCGGTTTCGTGCGGCGGCAGCGCGGCCGGCGACACCGCACGCGCGGTGCCGTCCGCACGCCGGAACCACACGCGCAGCACGCCGTGCGCGGCGGGCAGCGCAATGCCGATATCGCCGTTGAACAGCCCGAGCGCGTAGTCGTTGCGCGTCACCATGATCGGCCGCCCCGTGAACCAGTGCGCGCCGACCGCCAGCGGCACGCGCGCCGCGTGGCGCACGTGCGCGGCCACGAGCGCATTGACGTGCTCCGCGCCGCGCAAGCCGCTGCGGGTCGCGCACAGGATCCGGAACCGGTTGAGCGCGTCGAACAGCGGCAGCGGATCGGGCACCGGCGCGGCCAGCGCGTCGCGCAACGCGTCGAGGTAAGCACCGAACCGCCGCGCGAGCCGCTCGAGCGTCGACGTCGCGAGCGACTCGCCCGCATCGTCATGGAATGACGCGGCCGCCGAATCGTCGGCGGGCAGCGCGTCGAGCGCGGCCTGTACGTCGCCGCTGCGGATCGCGAGCGACAGCCGCCCGATCGGCGAATCGAGGCCGAAGCGGTAGTTGCGTTCGAGCCAGACGACGCAGTCGGCGAGCGGTGCCGGTGCGGGCGTGGGCGCGGCGGACGCGGCGGCGGGTTCGCCCGGCGGGTTCGATGTGACAGACGCAAGCGCCACGTCGCCTACGTCGAACGGCGGCAGCTCGACGGCGTCGAGCCACGCCAGTTCGTCGACCTCGATCCATGCGGAAGGCTCGCCTGCATCGCCTGCATCGCCGGCTTCACTGGTTTCGGCCGGCGGCGGCGCGACGTTGGACGACGAAACTTCGTCATCCTGCGGTTCGTCGTCGAAGAGCGATGCCTGTCTCGCATCGGCCTTCCGTCGCGACGCCGGCTTGCGTGCGGTGGTCGATGGCGGCGCCGGGGCGCGGGCCGCGGCGGAAACCGGATGCCCGGCGGCCACGGTCGCGGCCTCGTCCTGCACCGGCAGCGCCGCGACGAATGCCGCCTCGTCGATGCCGAGCGCCTGCGCGATGCGCGTGCGCGCCGCGGCGGTAAACGCCGGCCGCGCGCTCAGCTCCGCGAATACGGCACCCGCCTCGACCGCGGCCAGTTGATCCTTGTCGCCGAGCAGCACGAGCCGCGCCCCCGGCGCGAGCGCATCGAGCAGATGCGCGGCGAGCGCGACGTCGATCATCGATGCCTCGTCGACGACGATCAGGTCGTACGGCAGCGGATTGTCGCGATGATGCCGGAAACCGGCCGCCCCGCCGCCGCCCAGCAGCCGGTGCAGCGTGTACGACGTATCGGGCAGGCGCGCCGCGAGTTCGGGCGGCAGGTCGCCGGCCCGCGCATGCAGTGCTTCCTGCATCCGCTGCGCGGCCTTGCCGGTCGGCGCGGCCAGCGCGACGCGCAGCCCCGGATGCGCATCGAGCAGACAGGCCAGTACGCCGACGACGGTCGTCGTCTTGCCCGTGCCCGGGCCACCGCTGACGATCGTCACGCGGCCGGTCAGCGCGACGATCGCCGCGACGCGCTGCCAGTCGACTTCGCCGTTCGCCGGCCCGAAGTAACGCGCGAGACTGTCGCGCAGCCGGTCGGGCGCAAGACCTTCGTCCGGCATGGTCGCACCGGCCTGCGCGACGAGCGCATCGGCGAGCCGCCGTTCGTAGTCGAAATAGCGCGACAGGTACAGGTGGTCGTGGCGGTCGACGATCAGCGGCCGCTCGTCGCCACGCGCGAGCGTGCCGAACGCGACCACGCCGCTCGCGGCGAGCGCCGCGCGAACCTCGTCGAGCGGTGTTTCGTAGCGCTGCGCGAGCGCGCCGAGCGCGACGCACACGTGGCCGCCCGCGGTCGCACGACTCGTCGCGAACGCGGCGCGCGCCGCCCAGCGCGCGGCCGCGGCCGGCGCGCCGGCGCGGCGAGCGAGATCGCCGATCCGCCGCGCGAAACCTTCCGCGAGCGCGATGCCGAAATCGGCGGTCTCGGGCAGCCGCGCGACGAGGCCGCCGGTGAATTCGAGCGTATCGTCCTGCGCGTTCATGCGCGGCCCCCTTCCATCATCCGGTCGAGTGCGTCGACAAGCGCGCGCGCGGGCCGCCGCGCATGCACGCCGGCCGGCTCGCCGCCGCTGCGCCAGCCGGGCCGTACACCCCGCACGAACAGGTACAGGTAGCCCGCGACATGCGTGTCGTAGTCGTAATCGGGCAGCCGCCCGCGCAGGTAGCGATGCAGCGCGACCGTATAGAGCAGCGCCTGCAGGTGATACGCGTGGTCGGCCATCGCGACGTCGAGCGCGCGCGGGCCGTAGGCGTCCGGCGTCGTGCCGAGATGGTTCGACTTCCAGTCGACGATCCAGAAGCGGCCGTCGTGTTCGACGATCATGTCGATGAAACCCTTGATGAAACCGGCGAGCATGCCCGCCTCCAGTGCAACGTCCGGGTAGCCGTGCGCAACCAGCAGGCGGCGTAGCGCCATCAGGTCGAGCGACGGCGCCGGGAACAGGAACCCCATTTCGTCGAGCCGCTTCGCCGGATCGAGATCGACGAGCCGCATGCCCGGCACGAGTTCGGTGTGCACGACGTCATCGACCAGTTGCGCCATCATCGCCGGCAGACGTGTCGCGAGTTCGGGCCCGGCCTCGACCGGCCGGTCGTGCAGCGCACCGAGCGCGGCCTTCGGCCACGACTCGGGCTCCGTGAACCGGCTGAGCTCGAACAGGCGGTGCAGGCACTCGCCGGCCGCCGCGCCGCGCGGGAACACGAGGATGTCGTCGTCCGGCGGTTCGGGCGCAACCGTATCGGCCAACAGCCATTCGGCATCCGGCGCGACCGCGGCAAGCGCATCGTGGTCGGGCCGCAGTTCGTCATCCGGCACGGCCGCGACGCCCGCCTCCTCGCGCGCCATCGACGCGGTCAGCGAACTGAAGCTGGCCATCCGCCAGGCATCGCGCAGCACGCGTGTCGCATGGCGCGCCGCGAGCGTCTGCGACGCGTCGTGCCCGGCCGCCAGACGCACGGGGCGCGCTGGCGCCGGCAGCGGCGCGACGCTCACGGGGCCGCCCGCGAGCGCATGCCACGCCGTATCGAGCGCGGCTTCGTCGGGCGGCTCGTCGAGCCACGCATCGAACGACTGGCCCGCGCCGGCGACGAGCCAGTTCAGCACGCTGCGTCGCGCCTCGCGCGTCGAGCGCGACGACAGGTACGGCCCGGCGACGACGTAGCAGCGATAGACCGCACGCGTGAGCGCCACGTAGACGAGCCGAGCGCGCTCCGCGGCCTGCTCGCGCAGCGCTTGCCGCGCCGCGTGCGCGGCCGCCTCGTCGTCGCACCCGTAATGCAGCACCGCGTCGCCCGCATCGTCGTGGTATTCGCGCGCATCGGGCAACGCGGACGCGGGCGGCTCGCGCAACCCGCCGTCGTTCAGGAACGGACAGAACACGATTGCGTATTCGAGGCCTTTCGACTTGTGCACGGTGACGATCTGCACGAGGTTGCGATCGGATTCGAGCCGCAACTGCGCTTCCTCGCCGCCGCCGTCGAGCCGTTGCGCGGCAAGCCAGCGCAGCGTCGGCGCGATGCCCGGCTGCGCGGACGCGCGTGCCTGCGTCAATTCGGCCAGATGGTTGATGTCGGTCACGCGACGCTCGCCGTCCGCGCCGGCCATCAGCCGCTCGGCGATCCGCAATTCGCGCGTGAACGTGCGCCACATCACCGCGAAACCGCGTTCGCGCCACAGCAGCCGGTACCGCGAGAAGCGCTCGACCCAGCTCATCGCGTCGGCACTGTCGGCCGCGGACGCTTCGTGTGACGCATCACCGTCGCCCTGCTCCATCCGCCACAGTGCGCCGGCATCGAGGCCGAACCAGTCGGCTGCGAGCGCCGCGCGCAGCCGCCGCAGGTCGCCCGGCGCATCGATCGCCGCCAGCACGCGTTCAAGCTGCTCCGCGTCGCCGGTCGAGAACACCGAGGCCTGCGCCAGTTCCACGCTGCCGATGCCCCACGCGGCCAGCACGCGCTTCACGAGACTGCCCTGCCGGTGCGTCTGCACGAGCACCGCGATATCGCCCGGCGACAGCGGCGACTCGCCGAGCCGCACGCGCCCTTCGCGCGCGCCCCGCATCAGGCGGGCTATCTCGGCGGCGCAGGCCTGCGCGGCCTGTGCCTGCGCATCACGCTTGAGCAACGTGCCTTCACCGCCAGGCAACGCCCACACCCGGAAGTCGCCGGACGGGCCCGGATCGGTTTCGTCGACGAACGGCGCGCGCGCGCGCGTGCCGGCACGCACCGCGTAATAGTCGAGCCCGTCGAGCACGAACGCGCGCGGATTCGACATGAAGAAGCGGTTGCACGCATCGACGATCGCGGTCGTCGAACGCTGGTTGACCGCGAGCGTGTAGCACGCGCTCGCCCGCGCGCGCGCCGCCAGATAGGTATGCAGATCGGCCGCGCGGAAGCTGTAGATCGCCTGCTTCGGATCGCCGACGAGGAATAACGGGCCGCCCGGCGCGAAGATCCGGTCGAAGATCGCGAACTGCAGCGGGTCGGTATCCTGGAACTCGTCGATCAGCGCGGCCGGATAGCGCGCGCGCAGCGTCTCGGCGAGCCACGGATGCGCATGCAGCGCGTGGTACAGGTTCGCCAGCAGATCGTCGAACGACACGATGCGCCGCGTGCGCTTGCGCTCGGCCAGCTCGCCCGGCGCCAGGTCGAGCCATTCGGCGATCAGCGCGAGCCAGCGCGCGCGCTGCGCGGCTTCAGCCGCCGCCACGGCCGCCTCGAGCGCGTCCGCCACGTCGAAGAACGCGTGTTCGGGCGTCGCGCCGCCTTTTTTCGTCGCCTTCACGAGCGCGGTGCGCGTGAGCTTCAGCGCGGCCTTCGGCAGCGCAGCCGTCGCGTCGCCCTGCGCGAAATGCGCGGCCCATGCGGCGAGCGCATCGGCAACTGCTTCGGGTTTGTGCGACCGCTGGTTGAGCGCCGGCTGCGCGGCGCGCAGCAACGCATCGATCGCTTCGCGCTCGGCCGCCCACATCCGCCCGGCCTCCGCGAAACATTCGGCCGCGGCGGCCTCGGCCGATTCGTCGGGCTCGGTCACGCCGTCCCAGCGCAGCGCGGCGAGCGGCTTCTTCAACCGGCGCGCGAGCTGCGCATCGAGCGCGGCCGGCCCGGCGCCCGATTCGACGAGCCAGGTCGCGAAACCCGGCCAGCGTGCGGCCGCCGGTTCGACGCGCGTGCGCCAGAAATCCGCCGCGAGTTCGAAGCGCAGCGACGCATCGTCGGCCTCCATGTCGAACGCGAACGGCATCGCGGCCGCGAACGGCGCTTCCTGCAGCGCACGCTGGCAGAACGCGTGGATCGTATGGATGGCCGCCTGGTCGAACGCGCGCAGCGCACGCCGGATCCGTTTCGCGGCCGTTTCGGGATCGAGCTCGCCACCTTCGCCGAGCGTCGTCTCGAGCAGGCGCTCGATGAACGGATCGCCGCCGTCGTCACCCGTGTCGAGCGCATGCGCAAGCTGCGCAAGCCGGCCGCGAATCCGCTCGTGCAGCTCCGCGGTCGCCGCTTTCGTGAAGGTCACGACGAGGATTTCGTCCGCGCCGAGATCCTTTTCCAGCAGCAGGCGCACATAGAGCGCGCAGATGTTCCAGGTCTTGCCGGTGCCGGCCGATGCCTCGATCTGGTTGACGCCATCGAGCGGACACGCGAACACGTCGAGTTCGAGCGCCTGCTGCGGCTGCGACACGGCGCTCATGCGACCTCCTTCAGATGCTCGACGAGCGGATCGAACACGAGCCGCGCGAGCGTGGCGAACGGCTCGTCGAGCGACGCATGCGCGCCGCGCCATGCGATCGCGATGGCCGGATCGTCGGCTTCGCTCACGACCCGTTCGTTGATCCAGACACTCGCGGCCTTGGCCTCGCCGTCGGACACCCGCGCCCATGCGCTGCGCGGAAAGAACCGCAGCGGCATGCGCCGCCCCGCGCGAAACAGCGCGGCAAGCGGTGCGAGCTGCTCGAGCGGCGCGGCGACCGGCGTCAGCTCGAACGCGCCGCCGCTGCCGAACCACAGCGTGCGGCGCGGGCCGCCGGGCTCGATCGCGCAGTAGACGAGATGCGCAAGCCACGCGGACAGGTAGTCGCGCGCACTCGGCCTCGCATAACGGTAGATGATCTGCCCGGCCTGCGTCAGCCGGTTCAGCGTGCCGTGCAGTTCAAGCGGCGCGCTCACCGCGTCGCCCGACAGCAGCGCGTCGTGCGCGCCGAACAACGTCTGCTCTGTGTCGGGCCATGCGGGCACGACGGTGAGCGTGAACGACCGCCGCTCCATCCCGTCGGCCAGCGCACGACGCACGTTCGATGCCAGCTGCGTCATCGAGCCGAGCGCCTGGTCGCGCCACACGGCGCCTGTCGCGCCGCCCGGCAGTTCGGGGCTCGCGTCCGCGATGCGCAGCGCGTGATCGTGCACGCCGCCCTCGTCCGATTCGATCAGCAGCGGCAGCACGCGCTCGGCGAGCGCATCGCTGCCGGCGAAGTCGAGCGCGAACGGTTCCGTATCGAGCAGTTCGGCCTGCGCGTCGGCAAGCACGATGCCGAGCCGGCCGCGCAGCAACGCACGCGCCGGATGGCGCCAGAAGCGTTCGAATTCGCTGAATGCGACAGGCTCGACCGGCTCGGCCGGCAGCGGCTGCGCGAAGAACGGCAATTCGCGCGGACCGTCGCGCGACGCTTCGGCGGCGAGCAGCGACGCGAGCGTCGCCCGCTCGGCGTCATAGGACACGAGCGCGCTGCCGGGCTGGAAATACGCGGCCGCGAACGGCTGCAGCGGATGCTCGACGATGAACGCGCGCCGCGCGGCATCGACTGCGTCCGGCGCGGCGTCTGGGCCCGCCGTGACGAGCGCGAGATGGTCGAGCAATTCGTCGACGAGTGCCGCGGGCGGCAACGGCGCGTTGTCGCGAATGCTGCGGCCCGTATAGGCAATCAGCAACCGGTCGCGTGCGGCGAGCAGCAGGTCGAGAAACAGGTTGCGCTCGTCGTCGCGGCGCTGGCGATCGCCGAGTTTCGGCAACACGGCCATCAGGTCGAATTCGTCCGCGCGCGCGAGGCTCGGCAGCACGCCGTCGTCCATCCCGAGCAGGCAGACGACGCGATACGGCAGCCCGCGCAGGCTCGTCAGCGACGAGAACGTGACGCCGCCCCACGGCACCCCGCCGCGCGCCGGATCGTCGAGCGCGGCGGCCAGCCCGGCCCGGACGACGGCCGCCGGCAGCGCTTCGTCGGGCGCCCCCTCCGTCATCGCGGCCAGCATCGCGTCGAGCGCGTCGCGCACGCCCGCGAGCGCATCCGCATACGCGGCGCCCGAATCGAAGAAACGCGCGAGCGTGTCGGCGAACAGTTCGCTCCAGCCGTGCGGCGTATGCGATTCGGCCAGCCGCCGCGCGAAGCCGTCGAGATCGTCGGTGAAGCGTGCGAGCCGGCCGAGCAGCTCGGCCTCGCTGCCGGTGGCCGCCTCGATCGGCAGCCACGCGCCGACCGGCGCCGCGCCTTCCGGCATCGCGTAACCGAGAAAGAGCCGCGCGAGCGCATCGGAGAACGTATGACGCGGCGACGGCACGGCCGCATCGTCGCTCGCGAGCGGCGACAGCCCACGCCGCGCGCCGGCGGCCGCGAGCCAGGTCTGCACCGTCTCGAGCGCCGTCGCATCGATGCCGTAGCGTGCCGCCACCGCGTCGACGCGCAGCCATTCGACCAGCTCGGGCGCACCGACCTGCCGCTCCGGCAACGCGAGCCAGTCGAGCAGCACGCGCGCGACCGGGTTCGCCTGCGAAGGCGGCAGGCCGGTGATGCGGTAAGGCACGCGCGCACCGCCACTGCCGGCCGTGCCGAACACGGCGTCGATCAGCGGGCCGGCCGCCGCGAGATCGGCGACCGCGACGAGCACGTCGGACGGCTGCAGGCTCGCGTCGGCGTCGAACCACGCGAGCAGCCGGTCGTGCAGCACCTCGAGCTGGCGTGCGAGGCTGTGGCACACGTGCACCTCGATGCCGCGCTCGGCCGGGGCATCGCCGGCTTCGGCCTCGGGCCGCAGCTCGAGGATCGCGTTCTGCACGCGCGCGAGCCAAGTCGGCGCGGGATTCTCGACGAAACGCGACGCGTCGCCCGACGCGGCGCTTTCGGTCAGTTCGTGCAGCATGTGCAGTTGCGCCTGGGTCTGCCTGCCCCATTCGGCGAGCAGCGGATGGCCGACCTCCTGGTAGTCGAGGCGCCCGGCCGCGTCGAGCGCTTCGGCATGCGCGGCGGTCACGATGTCGAACCAGAATTCGCGGCACGGGTTCAGCGCATAGACGCGCACGTCGATCCAGCGCGACAGTTCGCGCAGCAACGCGACGTGCAGCGGCGGCATCGTCGGCAGCGCGAACACGCTGACCGATTCCGGCCAGTGCGTGCGTGCGCGCGCGACGGTTTCGGCATCGAGATGGCGCGCCTCGACGAGGAAGCGGTGCGCCGGCGGCGTGCCGCTGTCGCTCAGCTCGGCGAGCAGCGCGCGCCACAGCGCGGCCTGCCAGCGCTCGTCGTCGCGCGCGGCGTCGCTGATCCCGCGCGGCGCGCCGTCGCCCGCGAGCACGGACTCGCCGGCCTGCCACGCGGCGAGCCACTCGGGACGATAGGTCAGGTAATGGTCGAGCACGGCCGCGACGCGGTGGGCAAGCTCGTAGCGCATCGCATCGTCGGACGCGGACAGATACGCGGCCAGCCGCGGCGACGCGAGCCACGGCGCACCGTCGGATGCCTGCGCGAACAGCCGGTAGCAGCGCCACACGAGGCGGTCGGGCGCGAACGGCGAACGCGCGGGCACCGTGAGCACGCGGCCGATCTGCGCCCACAGCCACTGCGCGAGATACGTGAACTCGACGTTCGCGCATACGCCGTTGCGCGCGGCGATGTCGAGCTCGAGGCGACGGCGCAGCGCCGCGCTCGGCACGATGACCTGTTGCGGCGCCCACGGGCCGTTGCGGGCCGGGAACGCGGCCAGATCCTCGAGCAGCGCGTCGGCCAGCGTTTCGTGACGGTTCGAATAGAAGAGATGGAGCATGAAGCAGGCGTCGGAACCTCGCGCGGGCGGGGCCGGGCGAACAGGATCACCAAGGATAGCAAATGGACCGCCTCCGCGAACCTCGGCCGGAAAGCCAGGTTTTGCGGACCGCGAAATACGATAGACTCGTCGCCAGTCAATACGCCGCCCCGGGCGTCTTCGTCAGCCATTCAGTCCATCGATGCGCTATTCGGTCGAAATCAGAAAGTTTTTCTACAGCCAGTACTTTTTCGGCGGCCTGCGGATCGCGGTCGGCGTGTCGCTGCCGGCCGTGCTGTGCCTGATCGTGTTTCACAACCGCGAGCTCGGTTTCACGATCTCGACCGGCGCGCTCGGCGCCTGCGTCGTCGACATGCCGGGCCCGCTCAAGTACAAGCACAACGAAATGCTCGCGTGCAGCGTGATCGGCTTTCTGGCCGCGCTCGCGACCGGCCTTGCCACACCGAACATCTTCGTGCTGTGGCTCACCATCGTGCCGCTCACCTTCGTGCTGTCGCTGATCGTCGTCTACGGCAACCGCTGGCCGCAGATCAGCTTCGCGACACTGTTCATGATGGTGATGACGCTCGAGGAGAAGTTCACGCCGCTGCAGGCGTTCATCAACGCCGGCTGGATTCTCGCGGGCGGCCTCTGGTACACGTACTGGGCCACGCTCGTGTCGCGATGGCAGGCGCGCCGGATCGAGCAGCAGGCGCTGGCCGAGAGCCTGTTCGCCTGCGCCGACTACCTGCTCGCGCGCGCGCAGTTCTACGACCTCGATGCCGATCTCGACGAGTGCTACCGCAATCTCGTCGCCAAGCAGATCACGGCGGTCGAAACCCAGGAAACCGCGCGCGACATCGTGCTGCGCAACCTGCCGAAGCTGCGCCGCGGC
>JABLTH010089488.1_pt1 | contig 51900 bp, 37 predicted proteins | sample 7875711 | NCBI WGS metagenome assembly JABLTH01 (sample SAMN14941262, study PRJNA633318) | bioreactor metagenome | isolation source: bioreactor | place: China | collected 2019-03-05 | reverse complement strand
TGTCCAATACGGGCTATCTCTCCATACTGCCCGTTGACCAGGGCATAGAACACAGCGCAGGCGCATCCTTTGCAAAAAACCCCATTTACTTTGACCCGGAAAATATTATTAAACTGGCGATGGAAGGTGGTTGTAATGCAGTAGCTACCACCTTCGGCGGACTGGGAATGATGGCCAGGAAATATGCACATAAAATTCCCTTCATTGTAAAGATCAACCACAATGAATTTTTAACCTATCCCAATAAATTTGACCAGATCATGTTTGCATCCATTAAAGCCAGCTGGAATTTAGGTGCGGCAGCCGTGGGTGCCACCATTTATTTTGGAAGTGATGAAGCCACGCGGCAGATACAGGAAGTGAGCAAGGCATTTGAAATGGCACACGAACTGGGCATGGCCACCATACTCTGGTGTTACCTGCGCAATCCTGCATTTAAAAAAGATGGTGTGGATTATCATGTAAGTGCAGATTTAACAGGACAAGCCAATCATTTGGGCGTTACCATTGAGGCAGATATCATCAAACAAAAACTGCCGGAGAACAATGGCGGTTATCTTGCGCTCAATACAAAAGAATCGGCCTATGGTAAAAATGACAAACGCATTTACACTGAACTTACCAGCGATCACCCGATAGATCTTTGCCGTTACCAGGTGGCCAACTGTTATATGGGCCGTGCAGGGCTCATCAACAGCGGCGGTGCATCATCAGGTGAAAGTGATATGGCCGAAGCAGTAACCACGGCAGTGATCAATAAACGTGCGGGTGGTATGGGACTCATCAGTGGCAGGAAAGCTTTTCAGCGCCCTATGAAAGAAGGTGTGGAAATTCTCAATGCCATACAGGATGTGTATCTTGATAAGGATATTAACATTGCATAGCGATATGCGAGTTCAATATCAATCCTCCTGCTGCAACAGGAGGATTTTTTACCTGCATAACTCATGTATCAGCTGCCCGTGTTTGGGGTATATTGCTGTTAATGCAGCTGCATTGGCCAGTTCAAAATCAGCAAAATCAAAGCCTGGTGCCACGGTACAACCCACAAAACAAAAACTGCTTTTTGCAGCCGGGCGGCTGGCAAACCAGCAACCGGCAGGCACCACGTACTGGAATTGCTGACCGTTTTCAATATCGCTTCCAAGGGTAATTACCTCCATATTCCCATTGGGGAAAATGATAAAAACCTCCAGTGCATCCCCTGTATAAAAGTGCCAGCATTCATCACTTTGTATGCGGTGAAAGGCAGAAAAATTACCCTGTTCCAGCAGGAAATAAATAGCGGTTGAAAAAGCCCTTTTCCCCGAAAACCGCTGTGGTAAAGCGTTTGCGGGGATCAGTTCGGCACTCCTGTAGGTTTCTTTATACCAGCCACCCTCGGGGTGGGGTTGCAGCCGGAACTGCTCAATAAGTTTTGCAACGGCGGTCATATTGCTGTTTTTAAAAAAGCAGGGGTTCCCAATGTTATTCACAGGTTATACCACTGCTGTTAAATTCTTTTTTTTATTGTGTGCTACGTGAATAAATGATTTATATTTGATACTGTTAATTAATTGAACAACCCATTAATTTCTAAATTTAAACAACATGGCAAAGAAAGTTGCAAAAAAAGCTGCGAAAAAACCTGCAGCAAAAAAAGCCGCAAAAAAACCGGTAGCTAAAAAAGCAGCTAAGAAAGCGGCACCTAAAAAAGTTGCAAAAAAAGCAGCACCTAAAAAGAAAAGTGCACGCAAACCAAATGCAGCATTTATGAAAGCACTTACTCCAAGTGCAGCATTAGGAGCAGTGGTAGGAACAAAAGCATTGCCCCGTACGGAAGCAGTGAAAAAAATATGGGCTTACATCAAAGCCAACAAACTGCAGGATGCTAAAAACAAACGTATGATCAACGCTGATGACAAACTGAAAGTTGTTTTCGGTGGTAAAGCACAGGTATCTATGTTTGATATGGCAAAACACTTAGCTAAGCACCTGAGTTAATGAACGATTTACTCTGTAATAAAAAGAGCAGCTTTATAAGCTGCTCTTTTTATTTTGCCAATTGCATGCATCTGTTAAACGCCAAACTGGCGCAGGTGATGATCGGTATGTTTCCAGGCGGCAATACCCCACTCTTTATCATCCAGTATCCCAAATGCAGGATGTGCCAAACCTTTGCTACGGGTACCATTTGGAAACTGTTTTGCTATATTGATAAACCTGTACAGGTCCTCATCAAATGCATTGACGGCAATTTTATTTTTGGTAATATTTCTCTCTGCTGATTTCATGTGCTTTGGAAACTGCCTTACCAGGTACAAAGCCAGCAGCCGGATCAGTTTTTGTTTAAGGCCCGTTTTTGCTTTTTCAATATCACCGTCCAGTATCTGCTGGTTGCATAAATTACAGTGCAGCAGCATTTCCGTTACATTCATCTGGCCCCACAGCGGTTTGCTGTTGCTGGTGAGCCGGCCCGCACGTTCAATAATATTTTCGGCAGATGCCTGATCAATAAGATTATTCTTCATTGTTTAAATTTTTATTTGAAAAATGCTGAAGGGATGGCTGTTGTTTGCCTGCTGTGTCTTTTATTTTTCTGCTGATAATAATAGTAACAGGAACCAGCACCAGCAGGAAAAAGATATACAGGTAAATACCATAGGCAGAATAAATCCCGTCTTTACTGCTGATAATCGTATTGGTGCTGTGGTATACCATATTGCCCGACCAGTGCAGGCCAAATGTCATCCATATACTGCCGGTGTTCACAAATGCCGTCATCAGGAAAACACCGATAATAAAAAGATACACCCATAGCTGCCAGCCATCCTGCAACCGGTGAATATGGTTTAACACATAAATGAACGCAGAAAAAACAACCAGCAGTTTTTTATCCAGTTTCCTATGTAAAAAACGATACAGGTACCCCCTTGTAAAAACATCTTCAGAAAGGGAAGTGAGTGCAGTGCCAAAACCCAGGTAGCAAAACTGAACGGCTGCTGTTTTAAAAGACGGCAGCTGCACTATTTCCACCACATGTAATTCAAGGGAGGTAAAAAAATAAACAAGGTAAACAGCAAAGCCCGCAACCAGTCCCACGCACAATGCCTTAAAATTTTTTTTGCTGACGGCAAGCCCCCATGCAGTAAAACCCTTGCCGGTGAGCCATTTTGCCACTATCCATGCTGCAGTAAAAAACAATCCCTGGAAAAAAAGAAAGCCGGTAATATTATTCTCAAACAGCATCATATACTCTGCTGTATGGTATAGCGCAAAGAGTATAAAAAAACCGGTCAGCAATTTTATGAATGTTATTTTTTTCATCTTAACAGGTTTTAGGCTGCAAAAAGAATACTGAAAGAATGGATGTGGAAATGTATCCGGATGAATGACAGTTATAAAGCGATGAATGATGATGGTTACTTACCAAAACTGTATTTTAACCCTGCGTTCAGCGAAATGGTTTTAAACCTGCTGCTGCTGAACCTGTCGTCAAAATTCACCGGGTCCATTTGAATGCGGTAATAAGCACCGTGTATGTCAAGCGAGAGGTTATTAAAAATATACCAGTCGCCCCCAAGCATAAAACCCGTCACAAAGGCATTCGCATTGTATTCATTATGGCTTCCTGCCTTGGTATAAGCATACTTGTTCATACCCAGGCCGGCATCTGCACCCCAGTACAACCGGTAATCTGTCTTCAATTTGTAATCTTTCCTGAGGGAGAAAAGCAGGTTGCTGTTTTTGAAACTGGCCGAATAATCTTTACTGAAATAAGCGGGGGCTGAAGCAAAAGACTGCCGGTTAAAACTCAACCCGTAAGCCAAGCCGTTAGCCTTTCCGGTGCGGAGAACGGTTATACCAAAACCTGTTGTGGCATCAAAGGCCTCCCGGGTGTTGGCGCCAACCGGGTTGCGGTAGCCATAGTTTACCTGTACAGAAAATTGTGCGGCTGAAATTTGTGCGGCAGCTGCAATTGCTGCTGTAATGATTAACTTTTTCATGACTGTGATTTTTTTTTACAAAAATTCACAGTTTGCTGCAGTATATAAAATGAGTGTGGATGAATGCCGTTTTTTACAGGAAGAACCGCTCAGCCCTTCTACAACGTTATCCGGTTTCTGTCGGCCCACCATGCCCACAACACCAGCAGCCATTGCGAAAGACCCATCACTGCAACGGGCTGAACAGCAGGTGGCGGAGGACCAAATACGTTCATGACATGTATCACAACAAGAAATATAATGAGCGACCAGAAAATTATTGTTCCCTTTTTTGCAACGGTCTTCGTTACACTGGTGTACAGGTAAACACCAGTAATAAATAACAGCAGTTCCAGCGACAGTGCCGTGTATTTATAATTCCACAAGCCAAGACCCGTCTTGCTTTCTGTAAATGGAGAAAGCGGCAGATCGGGAATATGCACCATCCAGTCCAGCAGCCAGTGGCTCACCACCAGCAGTGCGGTGACCATGCCAGCTTTTATGTTTTTGGTGAGTAAATAATATAAAACTGCAAACAACAATGCCCAGCCGGCAACAGCCAGCAAACTATGCGATGCCGGGTAATGGACAAAACTCAGCGGTATGGGTGCCGCAGGATCATGATTAATAACCACCTGCTCGGTACCGGTTAACAGCAATAAGGGCCATAACAGGTCGGGCCATTGGGCAGCCATAAAATTTACACCTAAAGATGTGGTCCTGTTTATTTTTTTAGCTGCCAGCGCAACAGCAAAATGACCTATGAACATATGTTTGATTTTTTATGACAGACGGCTGTCTTTAATTATTTTCCGAGCCATTCTTTGAATTCTGTAACCTTATCAAGGCTTACAAAAACATCTTCCTTAAATGCAGGCACAATATCGATCTTCAGTTTACCTTTCGGATAAACATGTATATGGGCAATGGCCTGCAGTTTTACCATCATTTGCCTGTTGATGCGGAAAAAATCCCGGGGATTTAAGGTATGTGCCAGTTTATCCAGGCTGTAATCAACCGGGTAACGCTGGTTGTCGCTTGTTACCAGGAAGGTAATCTTGTCTGCACTGTAAAAATATTGCACTTCACTAACCTCAATCGTTTTAAGCCTTGAGCCCACCGAAATAAGACACCGGTCTTTGTAAGCTTCTTCTTTGGTTTGCAGTGCCTGAATCAGGGAACTCATATTATCGGGTGATTCTGCCGGCCCGCGGTCATGAAATTTTTTATACTTACCGATAGCTTTTGCCAGTTCATCATAATTAAGCGGCTTCATCAGGTAATCCACACTGTTTACCTTAAATGCCCTGATCATGTATTCATCGTATGCCGTTGTAAAAATTACCGGCACTTCCAGGTTAATGGTTTCAAAAATGCTGAAACACTGCCCGTCTTCGAGGTGAATATCCATAAACACCAGGTCAGGATCAGGATTGTTTTTAAACCACGCTACTGCATCGGCAACCGATGGTAAAATAGCCTGCACATCAATGGCAGGGTCATATTTGCTGATCATCCCGTCGAGGCGTTGCGCCGTTAAAAATTCATCTTCAATAATTACAACTTTCATGTGCAGGTTTTTAAGTTTCGTATGTATTGTTTTACGTTGCGGCGGGTTTACATAAGGGAACGGTTACACTGAACCAGCCTCCCGATTGTTTCACCAGCACCGGTTCATTGCTGGTGTAGGCCAGCCTTTTCCTGATATTATCGAGGCCTATTCCTGTTGAGCTTTCTTCAGCTTCACGGGGGTTGAAATTATTTTTTACTTCAATAATCTTTTCATCAGCTGTAATTGTAATAGTAAGCGGTTCAGCGGCCGACATCTTATTATGCTTTACCGCATTTTCCACCAGCAGCTGCAGTGTGAGCGGTGGCAGCTGGTAACGGGCCGCACTTGTATGGATGTGTTTTTCCAGTTTAATTTTTTTTCCAAACCTTATCTGCAATAAAAAAAAGTAAGCATCCAAAAAGTTAAGTTCTTCTTCCAGCGAAACCAGTGTGGTATCTTTTTGCTCCAGAATATACCGGTAAGCCTGCGACAGCTGGATGATAAAACGTTCGGATGTTGCCGCATCGGTATATACCAGCGACGACAATACACTGAGGCTGTTAAAAAGAAAATGGGGGTTCACCTGGCTTTTTAAAGCCTGCAGGCGGACCTGTGAATATTCCTGCTCCATTTTTTCGGCCATGGCAGCTTTATCCAGCATCAACTGGTAAAGGGTGAGTGATTTTTCAAGAATATAAATAAACAGGGTCCCCAGCAGGTTTACACTGATGTTTAACCTGAATGGCATGGTCGTTAATAATTTTGCCGGGCTTTCATAAACATTCCTTGTATCCATATACACCAGGTACAGGAAAAAGAAAGCGCCCGTAAAAATCAGCAGCAATTCAGCCACCGGTCTTAACCACACAGGCATTGCCGCTTTTGCAAGTAGTTTTATAGCACCATAAGCATACAACGACAACACAGTGAATACCCCTGTTGTAACAAGTATGTCTGACAAAAGCGTCCACGGTTTGGCTTCCTGATTAATGTATGCAAACAGGCAAGTAAACAGCACACTTACCATCACCATCAGTGTAATGGTGAATTTAAGCACAGGCAGTTTATTATCACTGGTGGTGTTAGTCATTACGCTGTATTAACTGTATGGCAATGGTTTGCTTAAAAGGATCACTATTATAAACGGCCAGCTTCTTTCCCATTTCACTATATCGTTGCTGAAGACTTGTAAACTGTATTCCAAGATGCCTGTTGGTAATGGTTTTTTCCTGGTGATTAAAATGGAACAGCAGCATTTTCTGCTTTATTTCAATTACAATTTCAAGGGGGCTGGCGGCCGACATCATATTGGTGCCAGTGATATATTCCAGTATCACCAAAAAACTGTGGGGCAGCATAAAAAGCGTTTCATTCCTGTTCATCACCGGCTGTACAATATGGAGCTTATTACCATAACGCTGCCCTGCTAAGTAACTGTAATTGCTTAAAAATTCCAGTTCTTCCCAAACAGGCACGGCTTCTTTTTCCCGCTGGTCCAGCAGGTAACGGTAAGTTTTAGAAAGTTTATCAATGAACTGCTCGGCATTTGCCGCATCTGCATACACCAGGGAAGTTAATACGCTCAGGCTGTTGAACAGGAAATGCGGGTTAAGCTGGTTCTTCAGTGTTTCAAACTGGGTGAGTGAATATTCTTTTTGCCATTGCAGCAGCTGCTGCTGTTTTTCCCTGAAACTGCGGTAGATCCTGAAAGCGGTAAGCAGCCCGTACATAATCACAATCAAACTTTGTGTAACAAGCAGCAGGTTACGCAGTTTCCTGTTCAGCCCCGCCATATCATCCTCGGGCACCACCACCAGTTTAATAAAAAGGAAATGAAAAAATTTATTGATAAAAAAACCAATGACCACCACCACCGCCAGTTCATAGATATAACGGCGAATAGAGAATTTTTTTGACGGGAACCTTTTATCAAAAAAACGGGTGGCATAATAAACAAAATACAGCACAGTTACCATTTGTATGATGATAAGCCAGCCTTCTTTAAGCAGTGATGAAAGGGAAAAGGCACTCAAGACAGAACCGGTATTAATAAACCGCAGCTGCAGTACCAGCAGTAAAAACGCCAGTACGCCGCAAAGGGGCAGCCAGAAATGCACAGACATTAATGGTGCTTTTGATATTTTAATACTGTTATTCATTTTAAGAAAAAGGTCAATCTGCTGCTGCATTTACAATAATAAAAAATGTTGTGTTCCTGCAGCCGCCGGGTACTTCATTGAGCATATTTTGCTGCCTGTACCCGTTAAAATGCCTGTAACTGCAATGCCAAAAAAGGAAACAGCAGATGATGCAGCTGTAGAATAAAAGATATGGCACCCTTTTTTTGATCATACCGTAAAAGTCGCTGCTTATAAACTGCTGTGCAATTTATTTACGATGAATGACGGAAACCGGCCGATGGAACCGGTAAAAGCCGGGCATTAATAAAAAATACCCGGCAACACCGGGTACAATAAAATAAAGAATGCCATCCCCTATAATTTTTTCAGCCGCATTTCCACCCGCCGGTTCTTTGCACGGCTGGCTTCGGTGTCATTGGGGGCAACCGGTCTGTCAGGACCAAAACCAATTGCAATGATCCTGTCTTCGGCAATACCATGGGCAACAATATAATCCTTGCAGGCCTTTACCCTTTTATAAGAAAGGGAGCGGTTGTAATTTCTTTCTCCTTCGGCTGATGTATGACCCGATAATTCAATTTCGGCGCCGGGGTTTGCCTGCATAAATGCTACCAGTTTATCCAGCTCGGGTTTTGATTCGTTCTTAATATCAGCCTTGCCCTGGTCAAACAGGATATTATTGAGTGTAATGGTTTGCCCCACCACAATTTGCTGGTTATTGAATTTTGTACCCTTTCCTTTTTCGAGGTAGATGATCAGTTCTGCATTATCATCGCCCTGGCCAATATCTGCGGTGGCACTGCCATCAACAAAACCGCTGGCCGATGCACCAATCACTTCAAAACCGGTTGGTATGGCTTTCATTTCAAATTCACCTTTGCTGCCGGTAGTAACAGCTGTATTATCTGATGTAAAAACTTTTGCTCCCGGCACAGGAGCTTCCGTTCCTTTCACCAATACTTTACCATGTATATTGCCTTTGCAGCTATTCTCTCTTTTGCGGTTCACCAGTAACCGTATAAAATCAACAGCAAAACCATCACCTGCTCCATTGGCTTCATCAATTAAAATGGTAATGCTGTTTGCAGCAGGCAATGCCTGGTAAATATCTTCTGTAAGCGGGATGGAAATAAGTTTGCCCACCGGGCCGGTTTGATCAATGGCATTCAAAATTTTTTCTCCTTCCACAAAATGTTTACCATTTACAAACAGCTGAAACTTTGAACAAAAAGTGGGTGACTGAAAATCGTCGATAAAAATCTGCAGCCATGCATTTTGCACACTGGCTGCTTTGAGTGCATCTGTTGGTATGGTCCAGGTAACCGGTTTGCATTTTTCCTTGTCAAAACTGCCGGTATAACCATCAGTACCGCAGGGATGATCTTTTGCAGGATCGTATTTTGAAGAAAGCAGTATACGGTCAAAACCCGGCAGGTCGGCAGGGTTTGCATCCCAGGGATATCCATGCGCTTCTGTCATCCTTGCACAAAAAGGATCAAATCCTTCCGGCCATCCAAAACCAAGATTGTCGACATCACCCACACGGATAATAAAATCTGCTTCCATGGTGTTTTTTAAAACAGCCTGCTGACTTGACCAGTCCGTATCGGCCGAAACCGTTTTTACCTGCGCAGTAATTACTGTGGTGTACAATGCAGCATTCAGCAGCAGCCATAACTTTTTCATACCGGTTCAATTTGCCTTTAAGCTATTGCATATTTTTTACAATTGCAAGCACTGCAAAGCCGCCGTGTATATGATCAGTAGCTGATGTTGATCTTATTACCTGTTGAGAGTTTTACTGAAATACCATTTTCATGCTCCGTTATCTTTTTCACGGGCAGCAGTTCCGCAACGGTCCATTTTTCACCAGACCGTTTCCACAACATGAGTGTGATATAGCTTTGGGGAGTTGCTGCATCCCCGTTTAATATAGCTGCAGTGTTGATCACTTTGCTTTCTTCACTTTCGGGATGCACACCCTTTGTTTGTTGTATGGTTGTTTTGCTCCAGCCTTTTAATGAAACCAGTGCCAGCTGGTAAATGCCGTTGTCAATAATGGCAACATCATAGCCCTTTACTTTTCGTTGTGTTTCTTTGATGGTGCCCTTTAACTGCGGCAATGCATAATGGCCCAGTCGTAATTCAAATGATGTATCGGAAGTAACCCTGTCAACCCGCAGAATGCCGTTGGGTAATGGAACGTCGGTAAGATTAAATTTTACAGCCGGTCTTGTTTCCAGCACGGCATTGCGGTAATAAGCGCCGTTCTCAAATTTTACAAAATCATACAGGCGCAATGGTTCCCATTCGCTGTTTTTGTTTTTTACAATATAGTTCATGGCCACCACGCCGCTCACACTGTCGGCCTGCCATGGAAACGCACTGTTATAAGAAAGCCGGTTATAATTCTCGCTTGCCCTGAAGGGTTCATTGGCGCCAATGGCTTTTACCTTGCACCATGCCCGTATTTCGGTGGCGCCAATATTTGGGTAACCGGTGATGAGGATATGGGAACTGTCCTGGTATTTATTATATACTTTTCCTTTTTGCAGTTCTTTTTCCCATGCACCTTCATTTTCTGTGGCAGCCCAGTAAGGATTGTCTTCCGGCATCATCAAACTTAAAAATGCCTTACCCATCCAGAACACACTGCCACGGCAGCTGTATGGCTGCACTGCAGGCTCAAAGGCGCCATAAAAACCAAGCGTGGGTACATCGTCTTTTAAAAAATCAGGGTGCTGTAAAAACTGCAATAACACGCCTGATGCAATGCGGCGCATCCAGCCATAATTGGTGTTGCTGTCTTTTTCAAGCCCGGTCAGTGCAAGCGGAATAACAGAACCCATGCGGTAGGTCATGCTCCTGCCCCACATGATCATTTTGCCATCGCGGCCAAACATGTAAGGATAGTTATTTTTCACCTCCTTGAAATTGCTCATGAATTTTGCCGCGTATTCAGGATAATATTTTTTTCCAAAAAATTCGCTCCACAGCGGACCATACATCTGGAATGCCCACATGCTGTAATAATCATAAGCAGGTGCATCATTGTACCAGCCATTGCCGCGGTAATGTGCCAGTGATTTATCCAGGTATTCCAGCAACAGCTTTTCATTTACTGCATAGCCTTTGCTTTTAAAAAAGCTCAGTACAAAAATGTTGAAGAACTTCCAGTTGCTGCCAACGGTTTTACCATCACCATAACTGAGCATGGTAGCCGCCAGCGCATCCTTCCTGTCTTGCGGAAGCGGATCAAATAAAATTTCAGGGATATAAAACATGGAAACCGACAGTGCGCCAAACTCTACCAGTACCTGGCTGGGACCGCCACCCTTTGCCTGTGGTTTGATATAAGAAGGTTTGGTGGAATCAAGCAGGTTGAGGATATTATGCCGGTAATATTCCGCCACTTTAATACCGTTGATCTCGAGCTGCGGGTTTTCTTTCAGCAAGGGCGCTGCAATAAATAAGGTGCGGCAAAGCCCTTCCAGTTTTTCGGTGGGTATTTGCGAAGGGGTTCTGGGATAACTTTTACCCGGCTGCTTTGGAAACTGCATCGGGTCATCAATAGAATGAATATAACTGAAAGCTCCTTCCAGCAAATACATGGCAGCATCTTTCCAGTGTTTGCGTGTAACACCGGTAACGGGACTTTTCTTAAAATCGGGATCACTTACTTTAAAAACTGTTTTTCCATTTACCTGCTGCGAGTATAAAGCTGAATGCACATTCTTTTGCTGTGCAAAGGCTGTACTGCTGATTGCCAGAAAAATGATGGCTGCTGCATGTTTCATCTCCTGTTTTCTTTTTTGCTGCTGATTAAATAACTGAATGAGCTGGCAGCTGCTATTCCACATTTTTTTTTAAAGACGGATAATATAGCTGCCGGCATTACCTGATATAATAAGGTTTACCAATAATGATCTTGTCGCCGCTGTCGTCCACTTCAAATAAATGCGGTATGCGGATATATCTTCCATTCATATTTTTATGACTGTGCACTGCCATCAGCAGTTTTCCTCCCAGTGTTCTGAAGATCATTCCATGGCCAAAATCGGGTGGCGTGATGGGATCTTTCTCTTGTATCCACGGACCATCGAGTGTACCGCTGGCAGAATAGGCAACGCCCTGTGTGTACACGTCATAGATCCAGCTGGTCCATATCATGCCCAGTTTGCCTGTTTGTGTTTTAAAAACAAAGGGCCCGTCGGTTACCTTATTGGGCTTATCATTTCCCTGCGCATCTTTTTCGCGGCTCCAGGGTGCATCGCTGGCACGGAATAAAATTTTTCCTTCGCCAATAGTGCCGCTGAGATCGGGCTTCAGTTCAATTTTTTCAACGGTACCGTTCCAGTTCTGCAGCCACTCCCAGCAATAGATCATGTAAGGTTTTTTGTTTCTATCTATCCAGAATGTAGCGTCCAGTGTTGGTTTATTTGCCGGGAGATAAATGGAATCTTTCATGGGCACATACGGGCCATCGGGTTTGTCGCTCACGAGTATATGACAGGCACGGCGTTCAATATTGTTTCCTTTTACTGAATCAATTTTTACATTCCGGTTGGTGAAAGTGGCAAAGTAATAATACCTGTTTTTGTATTCGTGCAGTTCGGCAGCCCATATCATCGGGCGGGCACCCATCCATGAATTACTGTCAATTTGCGCCACCCTGTACGGGCCTGTCCATTTTTGCAGATCAGCGCTTTTCCATAACATGCCGCCGGTACCGGTCATATAGTACATGGATGTTTTTTTGTCTGCCAATATGAACGGATCGCTCAGCCGTATAGAATCGAGCGGGATATTTTCACGCAAACGCTGTTCCCGGTTTTGTGCAAACAGCAAACTGCAGCTGGCACAAATTAAAAGAGTAAGAAATAAATCTTTCATAAGCGTTTGTTTAAAAGGTTTACAACCTTCCTTGTTCCAGTTTTGCAGCGCAAAGTTCTGCTCAAGGTTATAAACCCAGTTTCACCGGCGCAATTCCCTTATGTGTTGGCTGCACTTTTTTTATGCTGCCATCAGCATTGAATTCCATTTTATCAATACATACTTCTCGGTTATAGCCCGCAGCACGGCCCATGCTGATGCCGTTGGGATAATTGAAACGGTGGTATACGATATACCATTCGTCTTTACCGGGAATTTGTATAACGGAATTATGTCCCGTTGCATAAATACCCGCAGCGGTATCTTTTGCCAGCACTAAATTATTTTCAGGGATGGTAATGGGCCCGGTGGGCGCATCTGCAGTGCCATATCGTACGCGGTAATTTTCACTCCTCGTATCATCCTCACTCCACAAAAAATAATATTTGCCGTTACGATAGAAAACCGTGGTGCCTTCACGGAATGTTTTGTCTGATGGTGTGATCACTTTCAATGTTTCCTGCCTGATGGAAACCATATCATCATTCAGTTCGGCCACCGCCATATAACCGTTGCCCCAGTACAAATAGGTTTTTCCCGAAACAGGATCAGTGAAAACATCAGGATCTATTTCCTGTCCGCCCTTTATTCCTTCGGGCTTTTTATCAATGAGCGGTTTGCCCAAATCGGTAAACGGGCCAGCAGGATCGTTGGCCACAGCCACACCAATTTTTTGCGCAGCGCAGAAATAGAAGAAGTATTTGTACTGACCGTTAATTTTCTTTTCTAAAATACAGGGCGCCCATGCATTGCGTTTGGACCATGTTACATCTTTATCAAGGTCCAGTATCACACCTTCATCTTTCCAGTTCACCAAATCAGGAGAAGAAAAAGTTTTAAAATAAGTGCCCGACCAGTTATTAAAACCATCGCTGGTTGGATAGAGATAGAATTTTTTATTTTTTTCAGACCAGGTGATATCGGGGTCGGCATATAATCCATCCAGCAGCGGGTTATGATTTTCAATGGCGGTTACCTTCCATTGCTGCGGCTGCTGTCCTGTTATTTTTACAGTATAATTTATTGCGCCCTTGATGAAATTTTGCGCTGTTGCCGGCAGCACCTGCACGCCCGGCAAAGCAATAAAAGCAGGATTGAATGCAGGTAATTTTGTACCGGGTTTTACAAAAAAGCAAACCGACTTGCCCGCTGTATCAATCTTTGTATTGATCTTTTTTATTTGCGTATTTGAAGCCGCACTCATGATTGTGGATGACGTACCCCATTTACTCATCAGCCTTGCTGCCTCTGCATTTGTAATGGGCATCACTGTTCCATGCCGCGGGTGAAAATTCATGCTGATATCCTTATCCACCACGCTGAATGTTTTAAAATCGCCGGTTTTTGTAAACTGGTATTTACCGCTGGTGTACATATCATACATCAAAATAAAACCGCCGCCATCATTCAGTTTAAAAGTACCGGCACCTTCCACGGGGCTTTTGGTTTGCTGTACATAATCCGGACTTTGCATCACGTAACCTTCTGTGAGTTTATCAGACACCGCAATTTTTATTCCCGGCTGGCGGTCTTCTGTTTTAAAGAACAGATAAAATTTACCGTTCTTCTCTGCAATATCACCATCAATGCAGGCGGCATTATCAGGACTGAAAAATAATTGCTTTGGTTCCGTTTCCAGATCAGTAAAGGAATCGTTGGCATAAGCATAATAAATTTTATCAGGATCCTTTCCATGCTTTAATGAAAAGTACACCATGTATTTTTTGGCCCTTGCATCGTAAATGGTTTGTGGCGCCCATACCCGCAGCAAACTGTCATTGCCTGCAAAACGGTTTTGAATATTCACTACGGATGAAGTCCAGCTGATCAAATCGGTTGATTTCATTAATACCATGGCTCTGTTGGAATTCCATCCCAGCGCAGAAACCATATCAGTGGCCACCATGTAAAATGTTTTACCATCAGCACCACGCAATATATGCGGATCACGCACACCGCCCGAAGAACTGATTGCAGCCGACGCGATCACCGGCTTATCATCATTGAGTGCACGGTAATTATAGCCATCCGGGCTGATGGCAAAATGAATGGATTCATCGGCTTTTGCATTGCCGGTAAAATAAGTGAACAGGTAAGCACTGTAATTTTTTTGCTGTGCCTCTGCGGTAAAAAAAAAGAAGGTTATCACACTGGTGATGATGGTCCTGGTCATTACTTGCTTTTTTAGTGTATATCCAAAGCATGATCTGCTTTGGTAGTTTTTTGCCCGCCCCAAACATTTACCGCAGTCCATGGCATGGCCGGTGCCGACCAGAATTCATCCGACTCCGGTAAACCCAATGGTAAAAAGACCGTCATGCATAAATATTCACTACCGGTATTGATGTATGGTTCTGCCAGTTCGGGCTGGTAACCATGCAGGCCGATATTGAGCCAGCCATCTTTCGCAAATGTTTCTTCAGACTCCATTGTTTTTTTGATCACCGCTGTTAATGCGCTTCTTACCTGCGCTGCCGGCAATGAGGCAGGCAGTTGTTTTTTAAAAGCCATATCAGCCAAATGATGAAAGGCACCGCAACGGTAAGTAATGGAGCGGCCGGTTACAGCATAAGAGCCATCGGCGTTGATGGCACGTTCCTGTATCTCTGCATAACGCTTCGTGATCTTATCCAGTTTATCTGTAAATGAGGCATAGCTTTTTTTCTTTTCATTGGCAACAGCAACCACGGCAGAGAGGTAAGGCTGAATTACAAAGCTGTTGTAATAATCATCGTGATATTCCATCCCGTCAGAGAATGTGCCGTCACCCAAATACCAGTGCTGCGAAAATTCACGCACGGCAAATTCGATGCGTACCGCATCATATTCGTAACCGTATTTACAAAAAAAGGTTTCTACCATGGCAGAAAATAAGATCCAGTTGCTGTAAGCAGGAACGGTTGACCGCGATGTTTTAAGCGCATTCACCACCTGAATTTTTACAGCAGTATCCAAATGATTCCACAGCCAGGGGCTGCGTACCAGGCCAAATGCAAAAAACGAAGCGTCCACCAATGGTTGCCCGCCCGTCCATTTTAAATAATCTTTTGCTGCAGGATTTGTGGCGTTGGCAATGGCCTGTAATGTCCATTGGCGGTACTGCTCCCGCAGTTTCACTTCTGCTGCACTGCCGCCTTCCAGTTCTAACCAGGGTGCAATACCACAAAGAGTTCTTCCAAATGCTTCCAGGTAAGAAGCCTGAAGGCGGTTATCTTTATTATCCACTTTTTTACTCAGCTCCACAGGCATTTTTTCCTTCAGCTGGTTTTGTGACAGGTTATATAACACCGGTCTTGCAATCTTATCCAGGTAATTTAACCAGAGGCTGCGGTCGTTATCCTTGTTTTGCGCATGCGCAAATAAAAAAAACAACAGGCCGGTGATGGTGCACATTTTTTTCATAAAGCAATCCTTGGTGGTTTATTTTTTTTGATACACCCTTACATAATCCACTTCAAATTTTTGCGGGAAGGAAGTGCCTGATGGATCACCGCCATTCAATCCCCCCATAGCCAAATTCAGCAGCATGTAATGCGGTTGTTTGAAAGGATTGAAATTACTGCCGTCTTTATTCACCAGCAAATCAAGATTGGTTTTATTCAGCAGCTGCTCATCGCAGTACAATGCAATGTAATCCTCCGTCCAGTCCATACGCCACACATGAAACTGGCTGGCCCATACTTTACCACCCAGTGAATCGGTTTTGAATGTATTGCTGTACCATTCTGCTTTGTGGTTGTTCCCAAGGCAGGCAATATTGGCGAGTAATTTACCCCGGTAATATTCCATAATATCAATCTCGCCATTGCCGGGCCAGCCTTTACTTACACCCAGCGTCCACCAGGCCGGCCACATACCCTTGCTGATATCAATACGTGCACGCATTTCGAAGCGGCCGTATTGCCATTGCTGTTTGCCTCTTGTAATAATGCAGGAAGATGTAAAATGTATGCTGTCTCTTTGTTTTCTCCAGTCGCGGCTGCCCGCTTCGTAACGCGGATTGGCTTTGGTTTCTTTTCTTGCTTCAATAACCAGCAAGCCATTTTTGCAATATGCATTTTCTGGCTGGTACCATTGTGCTTCTTCATTGCGTACAAAGCCATGTTCGTAATTCCAGTTGCTGGTATCGGGATTGCCGTTGTTATTAAATTCATCGGCCCATGCAAGTGTATACCCAGCCGGGGCCGGTACAGCTGTTTTACTGCCCGTAACCTTGCGGTTACAGGCAGTAGCCCAAACAACTGTTGCTATTACGAGAAAAAATTTATTCATTATTTATCTGTGAGCCGGATGATATAACTGTAACTGTATTTTTTATCGAGCAGCCTGTACTGGTTATGCGGCAATGCACCCCAGCTGTCATCACCACCCACACCCCGTTGTTTCAGGTCGATATGTAAATAAACTGTTTTATCAGGAGGCAGGTTACTCGGATGCTGTTGCTTTTTGGTCATACCCGGGTCCATGCTTTCTGCTGAATGATTCAATGCACTGAAGCAAAGAGGTTGTACTCCTTCAATTAGTATACCACTGCCTTTTTCATTGATAAGTGTAAGCCAGCGCACATCTGTTTTATAGCCATTTTCCTGCGGGCGGATATAATTTTCAGTAAACTGGTTTTGTACATTGTCACTGTACAAGCCTACAAAAGAAGAAGTATTCCTGTCGCTGTAATTTTCCCATGGGCCACGGCCATAATAACGCAGGCTGTCGAATTGCGGCGGCAGCTGCATGCGCATGCCAAAGCGGGGCAATTCGGGCAGGTCTCTTCCGGTCATATCCATGGCTGCAGTTATTTTAATGCTGCCGTCATTTTGTACAAAATATTCAACACTGTAAGGAACACCTATACCGGTAAGTTCATATTCCACTTTTACAGCGATGCCTTCGCTGGTTTGTTCGCCGGCAGTTACGTTTTTCACTTTCCTGTTTTGATGTGCCGAGCGCCATATACCAAGGTCGGAAGGCATACGGTTACCAAAATCATTATCTGTTGGTGCCCGCCAGAAATAAGGTTCCGGAAAACGGTTCAGCTGCATACCGTCTTTACTGCGGTAGCTTCTTACATAACCCTGCCGCAGGTCTATTTCACCACTGATATCGCCCGACTGAAAACTTAAACGGTCGGCCGTTTTTTGCACCTGCAGCGTGGCATTGGTTTTTTTTGCTGCAGCAAAATAATCGCCATCGAGTTTAAACTGTTCCCTGGCAATTTCGTGGCCGGGGGTGAGCAACGCAGGTACAGCAGACTCCGCAATTGTTGCAAATACATTTACATAATACTCTCCACTGGCGGTAATTGCTGATGCAGGCAGTTCCAGTTTGATATCTTTTTGTTCGCCGGGGTTTGCGCTTACTTTAAATGTGCCGTTATAAACTGCTTCGCCATTTTTAATAACAGCATAATTAAAATTGAATTTATCCAGGTTGGTAAAGCCAAAAGTATTTTTTACAGTGATAATACCGGTTTTAATATCCTTAGTTGCAAAAAGAATATTCTGGTACACTTTTTTTACTTCATTTAACCCGGGATGTATGGTTCTGTTCGCGGCAATCAAACCATTGGAGCAAAAGTTTTCATCGTTGTGAAAATTATAGCTGCCGAGGTCGCCGCCATATCCCCAGTAAGTATTTCCGCTGGCATCAGTTTGTTTATAACCCTGGTCTACCCAGTCCCATATAAAACCTCCCTGCATTTTATTGCTGTTCATTATAATGTCGTAATACTCCTGGAAATTACCATTGCTGTTACCCATGGCATGAGAATACTCGCACATGATATAAGGGCGTTTTTTACTGGTGTCTGCCGCATAACGTTTCATATCATTCACACGCGGGTACATGGGACAAACGATGTCTGTGTTCCAGTCTTCACCCGCCTGTTCAAACTGCACAGGTCTTGTATTGTCGCGTTCTTTGATCCATTTATAGGCATCATGAAAAACGGGACCGTTGCCACATTCATTTCCCAAACTCCAGATGATAACCGAAGGATGATTCTTGTCTCTTTCCAGCATGCGTTTATGACGGTCTAAATGTGCAGCCGCCCATTCGGGCAAATAAGCCACGTGTTTTGATTTATCAAAAGGCGATTGCAGTTCGGCGCCCATGCCATGACTTTCGATATTGGCTTCATCCACCAGGTACATACCATACTGGTCGGCCAGTTTATACATCAGCGGATCGTTGGGATAATGCGATAAACGGATAGCATTGATATTATACTGCTTCATCAGCTGCATGTCTTTTGTGATGAGTTCCCTTGAAGGAACATGCCCCAGCACATCATCGTGCTCATGACGGTTAACACCATGCACATAAACGGCCACACCATTCACCAGCAGTCTTGAGTTTTTTATTTCTACCCTCCTGAAACCAATTTTTGCGCCGGTATACACCGCAGCTGCAGTACCATTTTTAAGGGTGATGATACAATCGTACAAATCCGGTGTTTCGGCCGTCCATTTCAGCGGGTTATTTATTTTACTGCTGAATGAAACAGCAGTGGCGCCGGGTTCATATTTTTTTTCCTGTGCAAATATTTTCTTTCCTGTTTTGTCCAGCAACTCCACAGAAACGCTTCCGCCACTGCCGGCAGCGCCGTCAAATTGCCGCAGGTTAATATCAGCATTGAACAAACCGTTTTTATATTTATCGTCCAGCCCGGCTTTTAAAAAGAAATCCCATACAGTGCGTTTGGGCATAGCAAATAAAAACACATCCCTTTCAATACCGCTGATGCGCCAGAAATCCTGGTCTTCGAGGTAGCTGCCATCGTGCCAGCGGAATACCTGTACCGCCAGCAAATTTTTTCCTTTGTTCAAATATTTGGTGATATCAAACTCAGCCACAGTTTTTGATGCCTTCGTCATACCCACTTTTTGCCCGTTCACATAAACAAATGCGCAGCCAGTGATAGAACCAAAATGCAGTATCACTTCATTATTGTCCCAGCTTTCCGGTACCGTAAATTCTTTGCGGTAAGTACCTACCGGGTCGTTCTCTCCAACAAAGGGCGGGTTTTTAGGAAAAGGATAAGTGATGTTGGTATAGATGGGAGTACCAAAGCCTTTCAGCTCCCAGTTGGAAGGCACATCAATATTGCTCCAGGCAGATTCATTCAAACCAGTACTGTAAAAATCTTTGATGCGGTTTTCGGGTTTACCGGCATAAATAAATTTCCAGGTGCCGTTGAGCGATTTATAAAATGGTGAACGGCTGTATTCATCAGCCACCACATCCTGCTGTTTGTCAAAAAGCATAAATGTGGCATGGGGTGCTTCCTTGTTCAGTTCATACAATTGCGGGTTTTCCCAATCGTTGTTTGCAGACTGTGCCATTGCTGCCAGCGAAAAAATAACCAGGCCGGTACAAAGTTGCACTGCTTTAAAAAAAGGGCTGTTCATGTTGTATCGTTTAATTGTTGGTATTATAAAAACTCAGATTCCATTCATCCATCCATTGCACAACGGGCTGCATATTGCGGAACCGTACGGGCAGCCAGATATAGCGGCTGTCTTTAAGGTTACGCGGATTCCATTTATCGGCGATAAAGATGAAGCGGTCATTTTTTCCGGCCACCGGCAATACAAAAGTTGATTGCGCCCCAAACGTAATATTTGCGTCCGCGCCTTCCATGGGGTTATAGGCCAATTCCGTCCACGGGCCCCATACAGATTCGGCTTCATGCACCGAAGCTTTATTGGGTGCCCAGCCGGTGCAGCCGCTGGTGATAAGGTAATATTTTTTATTATAAGCAAACAAAGCCGGTGCCTCGCGGTGGTTACTGAAGAGCATTTTATCTTCTGTGGTGGCAGAAAGATAATCGGGCGTCAGTTTTACAATACGCAGGTCGTAATTTTCACGGGAAGAATAAATATGATAGGCATTGCCGTCTTCATCTTTAAACAACGTCATATCCCTGCTCATATTACCATTGGGGCGGAAGCTGTGCAGGAAAATATAGGGACCGGTAATGTTATCACTCACGGCCACTCCTGCCCTTGCGGCGCTGTAACCTTTTCCTTTCAGCTCCAGGTGAAACCACATTACATATTTATGTGTGCTGCTGTTATAAATAACCTTGGGCCGTTCCATTACGCAACCGGCAGCAATATCGCTGGTGGTATCGGTATAATTGGGTGAAAGTGCGAGTGCCTCAAATTTCCAGTGATACAGGTCGGTGGATGAATACACATTCACACCTTCAGAAGCGGAACGTCCTCTTTTTTCACCAAACCAGTAATATTTATTGTTGGCAAACAAAATACCACCGCCATGTGCATTGATGATTTCGGCTTTATCATCGTTCCATATTTTACCGGGTGTGAACTGACCGGTATCAGCAACAGAAACAGTTCCAGTTTTTGCCGCATTCACATGCCTGCCGCATGATGCAGCCAGCAGCCATAAAAATGATATGAGAATTACGTATTTCATTTTTGCATGTGTTGAAAAATTAAAGGGACCCGCTGTTGAAACAGCAGGTCACGCATAATTGCTATTAATTACTACTTGACAAAGACTATTTTGTTTGTTCTTTATAATGCACCTCGCTCAGCGTCCTCAGTTTTTCTGCCGCCCATTCCGCAGTGATATCCCGCTGCGGGTTGGCCAGCATTTCGTACCCCACCATAAATTTCTTTACTGTGGCCGAACGCAGCAATGGCGGAAAGAAATGCATATGCAAATGCCATTCGGGATGCGGCCCGTTATTGACAGGTGCCTGGTGTATGCCTGCTGAATAAGGAAATGAAACAGTAAACAAATTATCGTATTTGGCCGTGAGTTTTTTCAGGATGGATGCATAAGCTGTTCTCTCTTCAGCAGTAAGTTGCGTGATGTACTGCACCTGTCTTTTGCTTACGATCATAGTTTCATATGGCCATACCGCCCAGAAGGGCACCAGTGCCACAAAATGTTCGTTCTCCAGCACTATGCGCTCCTGCTGTTTTAACTCCAGCTGTATATAATCAGATAAAAGACTCCTCCCTTTTTCTTCGAAATATTTTTTTTGCTGTACGGTCTCTTTATGTACTTCCAGCGGTATGGAGTTCTGCGACCATATTTGCCCGTGCGGGTGCGGGTTGGAACAACCCATGATCTCTCCCTTGTTCTCGAATATTTGTATATGCTTAATGGAAGCATCAGCAGCAATACTTTCAAATTCGGTGGCCCAGAGGTCAATTACTTTTTTAATGCCTTCAACAGGCAGCTGCGGCAGCGTAAGGCTGTGGTCGGGTGAAAAACTAATGACACGGCAAATACCTTTGGCGCTTGCTGCTTTTAATAAACCGTCAATATTCACCGCCCCATCAGGTGTGTCTTTCAGCAACGACGAAAAGTCGTTGGTAAAAACAAATGAATCTTCATATACGGGGTTCACGCTGCCATCGGCCCTTTTGTTACCAGGGCATAAATAACAGTTGGGGTCGTAGGCCGGTCTTGTATCATCGGGCAATGTTTCCACCTTACCCTGCCAGGGACGTTTGGTGCGGTGCGGCGATACCAGTATCCAGTCGCCAGTAAGTAAATTATACCTTGTATGAGAATGTTCCCTGAGGTCAAACATGTGCGAATTCTTTTTTTGAAATGATCCTTGTACCATCTTCTACGGAAGCCACGTAATAATCCAGGTCAAGCCCTGTTGCTTCTTTATAGGCAGGCGACAGCCCTTCCACCAGTTTTTTAATGGCTTCTTCCTTTACAATATTGATGGTGCAGCCACCAAAGCCGCCGCCCATCATTCTTGCTCCCAGCACCGCTTTATTGTCTTTTACATGATCCACTAAAAAATCAAGTTCCCTGCAGCTCACTTCATATTCTTTGCTCAGCCCTTCGTGCGTGGCAAACATTTTTTTACCCAGTGCATGCACATCTCCTTTTTTCAAATCAGAACAGGCCTGCAGCAGCCGGTTGTTTTCATCCACCACGTATTTGCAGCGCTGGTAAATAAGCATGCTTTTTGGCATCACATAATGATCCAGCATTTCAACCGTTACATCCCGCAGCGCCCGTACGGCCGGCACACGCTCTTTCACCCAAGCCACACCCTGTTCACACTGCTGCCGTCTTGTATTGTATTCTGATGAAGAGAGTTTATGCTTCACATTGGTATTTAACAGCAGCAGTTTATAACCGTCCAGTTTGAGTGGAACGTACTCGTAAAATAAACTGCGGCAGTCGAGGCTGATGACGTGATCTTTTTTCCCAAACAAGGAGGCGAACATATCCATCACTCCGCATTTCACACCTGCAAATTCATGTTCGGCATGCTGCGCAATATGTGCCATTTCTGCTTTGGACAGATGCAGGTCAAATAATGCATCCAGTGCAAATACAGTGGCACATTCCAGTGCTGCAGAAGAGGAAAGTCCTGCGCCAATGGGGATATCGGCAGCCACCATTAAATTAAAACCACCGATAACTGCATTTGTTTTTTGCAGCTGGTCAATGATGCCTAAAATATAATCGGGCCAGTGTTTGTTGGTTTTTACAATATTATCCAGCGTGGTCTCATGTGCTTCATTAAAATCGGTGGCAAAGAGAGATACGGTGTTGTCGGCTCTTTTTGTAACGGCCACGTATGCGGCCTTATCAATGGCGGCCGGTAAAACAAAACCATCGTTATAATCGGTATGCTCGCCAATAATATTCACCCTTCCCGGCGACCGAACAATCAAAGGCGCTTCTGTTGTGTTAAAAACATTTTTAAAACCCGTTGCAATTGTTTTTTCATTCAGCTCCATAACTCATTTTTTTATACCCGCATAGCGGTACATTTCGCAGGCGGCCAGTAAAAAAGCACCCACGCCAAAATTGGCGGTGGAGTTTTTATCAACCACCTGGCCCGGTATGGCACGTTCGCCAATAGGCTGCACATAGCCAATTTTTCCATCGGGCTGCAGGGCCACTGTTGTTAAATAGTGCCAGCTTTTTTTAACCACCGGTGCAAAATCTTTTTTATTTAAATAACCATTGTTCATACCCCACAAATAAGCATAGGTAAAAAACGCGGTACCGCTGGTTTCAAAACCGGGCGACTGCGCCGTATCCATAATACTTCTTGTCCAGTGCCCTTCGGGCTGCTGGTATTTTTTTAAGGCATCCGCCATGCCTTTGAATTTTTCGATGTATTCATTGCGGTGTGCATCATCTGCCGGCAGGTCTTTCAGCACTTTTGCCAAAGCTGCAAACACCCAGCCATTACCCCTTGCCCAAAAATCTTTTTTACCCGAGGCAGTGGTGTGTTTTGGAAATACATATTTGGCATCGCGGTAATAAATTTTTTCAGCGCTGTCGTACATCAGGCTGTTGGCATAATTGTAGTATTCGTATAATTTGTCAAGGTATTTTTTATCGCCGGTGAGTTTATACATTTTTGTCATCACGGGCATTACCATGTACAACCCATCGGCCCACCACCAGTATTTGTTTTCTGCAGTGCTTATCTGGTAGCCCATCACTTCTTTTGCACGGGCCAGTTTTTTTTCATCGGGCTGCAGGTTATACAGGTCGATATAGGTTTGAAAACATATCTGCCAGTCGCCAAACAATACATACTCATCTTTATCTCCGTAATTAAATTTCCATTCTGCTTTATTTACGGAGCGGGCACCCTGCCATTGATTTTTTTCGGCCCATGCTTCAGAATAATTCCTGTATGTTTCGTTTTTAGTGAGTGCGTACACTTCCATATTACCCGTATGATAAGCCGCATTATCCCAGAACGAACGCCCATGCACGGGGTTTTGTGTTTGCCAGTAAGTATTTACTTTATTGATGATGGCAAGTGTTTCATCCGGCTTTGCAATGGCGCCTGTTTTTTTGGATGTGCTGCAGGCAGTTGCCAGCAGCAGTGCAAACGGAATAATATATTTGATCCTCAACAACATCTTTTAAAATTTATATTGCAGCACCTGCACAGGTTGCGGCGCTGTTTTAGTAACGCCTTCGCCGTCGGCCTGTGTTACATTTTGTACAAAAAGGTGCAGCAGGTGACGGCTGTTCCATAAACCAATATCATAAGTGGGTTCCCAGGCACCGGTTGCTTCACTGGTAAGATCGGAGATGGTCCAGCGGTTCAGTTTTTTTAATGGCGCTGTGGCAACAGAAACTTTGTTGCCTCTTTCCGCATCCCTGAATATAAGCGCAATGATGGCCTGCCTGTTTTTTCCGCTGCATAATACCTGCGGTCTTGATATGGGAATTTGTTTGGTGCCTGCGCCGCTTAAACTGAAACCGGTGCTACGAAAACCAAGATCATTTACTTTCCAGCTGCTGCCGGCTTTATAAATGATATGGTATTGCGGCACGCCGTTCTTTCCTTTCCAGTAACTGGCAATAAATGGATTTCCGTTCTCATCAGTGCACATAGATGTTTGGTTAATGAGTTCGCTGCCCTGTTCAATACTGCAAATTTTTTCTGCAGTGGCAAGCGTAACCGGCAGCTGGTATTTTTCGCCGGTGGATTTTTGCCAGCTGATGCCGCCATCTTTGGAAACCGCGTAACACATATCGTGGTTGCTGGCCACATCGGGACTTTCCCGCCATACCCACGACACATGAATCAAACCTTTCGCATCCACACAGGTTTGCCAGTAGGCATTGCGTTTGCCCTCGCCGTTAATTAAATTGCTTTGCACACGGGTCCATTTTTTTTCCTGAATGCTGTAACGGTTCAGCACCATATGACCATTGCCCGATGCACCATCGCGGTAGCAAAACAAGAGTCCGCCATCGGGCATTTTATAAAACTCGGGGTACGATAGTTTTTTTTCCGCATCTCCTGTCATTGGCATCATTTCAGTAAGTTCCAGCGATAATGGCTCTTTGCTTTTGCAATAGTGCAGCGGATTATTGTGATGATCCCATGCCATGTGCAGGTAACCTTTCCCGTCCAGCATAATGCTGATGGTATTATGCGCATCGGCAATATTGCCTTTGAAGGCGGTGCGTTTAAGCTGCCAGGCAGTGTCGCTCAAATTTCTTTTTCCTACAACCACAAAACCATCTGCATCATAATAAGCAATGAACTGTATGGAATCATTGCTGGTGAGTGAATTTTTTCGAAACACCACTGTATTCACCGAATTGCCCGCCCAGCCCATGCCCGCATTGACCACGGTTACATTTTTAGCGGCAGTTTGCTGCGCATGGCTGTTAAATTGTAACAGCCATGCGGCAAAAAATATGAATACAGTTTTGTTCATTACCTATTTATTTTACCAGCCGGGGTTTTGCACCATGGCGGGCATTTTACGTATTTCAACATCCTGCACAGGCAATAAATACATTTCGGGGCGGAAAGTATGTTTGCTGGTGGTGGTGCTGATGGTATAGTTAAAGGTAAGACCCACACCTGTTGCAAGGTTACCACCGGTACCCACACGTGTTATTTGCATGATGCTGTTATAACCTGTGGGAGTGCCGTTGTATAAGGTCATGGCAATTTTCCAGCGGCGGATATCATTCCAGCGGTGATCTTCAAAAGCCAGTTCAATGCGTCTTTCGTTTTGTATAAAGGCACGCATTTCGTCCTGGGTCATATTTGCTTTCATGCCATAAAGCCCGTCTGTTCCGGCGCTGATGCCTGCCCTGTTTCTCAACTCAATTAATTTAGGGTATGCCAGGCTGGTTTGCCCGGTTTCATTAATGGCTTCTGCATAATTCAGCAATATTTCTGCATAGCGCATTAATGGCCATTCCCTGTCGGGACTTGCACCCGCGCTGTTGGTAACATTGCTGTCGCACATTTTACGGCAGTAATAACCTGTTGGACTAATATACGAAGAGTAAGACGTAGTGGTACTGCTGCCGGTATAAGTATAGAACGGCACCTGTACCAGTGATGTGTTGGCATATCTTGCCCCATTGTAAATAAGCGTATACCTGAAACGCGGATCCCTGTTTACATAAGGATTGGCGGGGTCGTAACCCGAAGTGGGGTCGGTAATAGCTTTACCATTGATCATGGGAAATGCAGCTGCCAGGTTATGCGTGGGTCTTGTATAGTTAGAACCCATGGGCAGGTAGTACTGTTCAAAATCTTTATTGGCCGGCCTGTACAATGCAAAGATCAGTTCGGGGTTTACCCTTGTTAAAAAGGTTTTATAAAAACCCAAACCGGCAACAGAGTTGTCAACAATTAAAGAATAGTATCCTGAATTGATCACGGCCTGTGCTGCATCGGCAGCGGCCTGCCACCTGCTTGCATCATAAGTTGGATAGCTGGCGGCAGCCACCTGTTCTGCTGTGGCATTGCCGGTATTGGCGCCACCATTGAACAAGGGGCTGGCAGCATACAACAGCAATCTTGATTTAAGACCCAGGCAGGTACCCTTGGTCACTCTTCCATAATCAATAGCATCGTATGCTCCCGGGGCTGGCAGCAATGCCATGGCTTCGTCCAGTTCTTTGGTTAAATAAGCCACCAGGTCGGCAAACTTCTGACGCGGAAGGTTGAGCTGTGTCTCAATATCGTACACATTGTCGCCCACATTAGGCACACCACCATAACAAATCAGCAGCTGCAGGTAATACCATGCACGCAGGCATTTTGCTTCACCTTTCATCCTGCTTTTGCGTGCAGCCGAAAGCGGTGCATTGGGCAACTGCTGCATCAGCAGGTTACACCTGCGGATATTGGTATAAGGTATGTTCCAGCTATCGGCCAGTGTTGGACTGGTGGTACCAAAGTTGGTGGGAGATACCGTTCCGTTATACAGTATCACATCCGGGCGGTATGTGGCCGACAGTGAATATTCACCATCATCCACAGAGTGTTCTGTATTACCATGTGTATCCCAGCGGCCTTTGTTGAAAGTAAAACCTATCTGGTTGTAAATACCATTGAGGAACTGGATGGTGAGCAGGCTGTCTGAAAAAACCATCTGCTCTGTAATGGCAGTGGATTTATTATCTAAGAAGTCTGTTTTGTTGCAGGAAGCCAGCAATACAATGATGCCGGTTGCCACAAAGAGTTTTTTCATATAACTTTTATTTTTAAGCATGGAAGTCATTTTTTAATTCAACTAATGGTATTGTTTTAAAAAGTGGCAGTGATGCCAAAATTGATAATACGTTGCGGAGGATACACCGTGCGGCTGGTACCTGTGGTAACTTCCGGATCCAGTTCATACAGTTTGCTCAGCTTTGTCCAGGTAATCAGGTTATAGCCGTTGCTATATACCCTGATGTTTTTCATCCGGAGATTTTTTACCCATTTACTGGGCAGGGTGTAACCCACTTCGGCAGTTTTTAAACGGATATAATCACCCGGTATGAGCCAGAAGGTGGAAGGGTTGGCAGCAGGATCACTTGTGCCTGGGGTAAAGGTTAACAACGGGTATTTGGCATTATCACCCAGTGCGGGTGTCCATGATTGCTGGTGCACCGGCAGCAGGTTAGAACTGAAAGCCCTGATGGCTTCTGCCGCTGCACTTACATTAAAGTTAGATGAACCCTGGAAGAACAATCCAAATGAAAAGTTTTTATAGCTGATTGAAATTTGCAAACCGGCGGTGGTATTGGGTACATTGGGGAAGCCCTGTACTTTCTGATCGTAACCGTCAATCACACCATCACCGTTAAGGTCGGCATAACGCAAATCACCGGGGCGTACGGTTCCGCTGGGTTTGGCCACTTTAGGGTCGGCAATGGAAGCACTGTCATAAAACCCGATCCATTTATATACTCTTTGTGTGCCGATACTATGACCGGTATACGACTGGTAATCGTATTTATAGCTGGGTTCATCCTGGAAAATAATGGTATTTTTTGCGTAAGAATAGCTGCCCTTAACTGAATAAGAAAAGTTTTTACCTATTTTATCAGACCAGGTTAGCTGCACTTCCACGCCTTTATTATTTACCTTACCCAAATTAACTGCCGGCAGGCCTTGCCCGAAAACTGCAGATACAGAAGCGGCCCTGCTGGTTAAGATATCATAACGGTTATTGTCAAAATAATCCACCACAAAAGATAACCGGCTTCTTAATACCGCCGCTTCAATGGCCACATCCAGTTTTTTCTCTTTTTCCCAGCTCACTTTATCGTTACCCAGTGTTCCTTCATACACCGCACTGCTGCTGTTGGCATTGGGGTCGCCAAAATAAACGGCACCGCCGCTCTGGGAGTAAAGCTGGGTGTATAAGTAGGAGAAAGAACTGCCTATTTTATCATTACCCACCAGGCCGTAAGAACCTCTTAATTTCAGGCGGTTGATGAACGGAACATGATTCTTGATAAAATTTTCTTCTGAAATATTCCATCCTGCAGATACTGCAGGGAAAAAGCCATAGCGGTGTTCTTTTGAAAAACGGTCAGACCCGTTGCGGGCAGCATTTAATTCAAACAGGTATTTTTGTTTGTAATCATACCCCAGCCTTACGGTATAACCCAGTAAGTTGTTTGGTATAAAATTATAAGCACTGTTGCTGCTGTAACGTGTTACCGAGTTTTTATTGTACAGAGCCAGTCCGTATACATGATGGCGGTTATTAAAAGTACGGTCGTAGTTAATGAATGCCTGTGCCTGCACACTCCTGTAAGTGGCACCATTACTGGAACTGCGTATGAGCCTGCGGACCCTGAACACACTGGCGCTCCTGGGCACATAGGGATTTGCAAGTGTGGGATCGTAAATAAATGATGGAAAATCGGCACCACTCATACTAACGGTATTTGCATTCACACCCGGATCGCCATAGCTGCTTGCATAAGACAATGTTCCTTTTACAGAAAGACCCCTTGTTATAAAATCCAGTTTCTGGTTAACTGTTCCAACAAGGTTCATGTTGTTTTCAAAAGTACGGGTATATCCCAGGTAGGTAAGACGGCCAATTACATTATTGGCATCATAGCTGGTACCGCCTATAAAGTTATTCCTTTGCCAGTAGCTGTAACCCAATGAACCATCGGGATTATATAACGGGTAAGCAAAGGGGCTGAGGGTTAAAAAGCTGCCATAATCATAAAACAGGTCATTGTATCCAAACGGACTGCCCACCTGTGGCTGGTTAATCTGGCTGATGTTTCCATACAGGTCAAGGCGAAGGTCGGTGGTTGCGGTGGCTTTCATATCCAGGTTGCTCCTGTAGTTGTAGCGCTGGTTATAAAAACTGTTATTGATACCCACTTTACTGCCATAGTTTTTAAGCATACCATTTTGATATAAGTAGCCTGCAGAAATAAAGTATTTCACTTTTTCTGTGCCCCCGCTGATATCAAAATTGCCACGGTATTGCTGGCTGAAATTTTTAAACAATACATCCCGCCAGTTTACATCGGGGTGTGTATAAGGATTGAGGTGGTTTTGGAATGTATCGAGGTCGGCCTGTTTAAAATACAGCTGTGCAGCCGAAACACCATCATTTTTTTGTGCCTGCATAAACAGCTTGGCCGTTTCGTAAGCATCTAAATAATGTGGTAAAACAGTAGGCTGCTGAATACTTGTTTCGCCCCTGAAAGAAATTTGCGGTGCACCTATTTTTCCCCTTCTTGTTGTAACAATTACAACACCATTGGCACCCCTTACACCATATACCGCGGTGGTGGATGCATCTTTTAAAATACTGAGGCTTTCTATTTCATTCGGGTCGATACGGGCAAACTGTTCATAGGTAAATTCAATATCATCCACAATAATCAATGGTGTGTTGCTGCCACCATTATAAGAACTTTGTCCGCGAATGTAAAAAGTAGCCCCATCGGCACCGGGCCTGCCCGAAGTTTGCTGCGAAAAGAAACCTGGCAGTTTACCCGCCATGGTATTTTGAATACTTGCAGATGGGTTTTCCCTTAATTCCACACCCGATACAGTACTTACAGCACCGGTGGTGGTGATCCGTTTTTGCTTGCCATAACCCACTACCACCACATCACTGAGACTGCCGATATTATTTTTCAAAACAACCTGCACGGTACCGTTTGTTCCAGTATGAAATTCCTGCCGTTCATAACCCACATACGATATCAGTAAAACATGGGATGCCCCCTTTAATGTAATGGTGAAACGGCCCGACGCGTTGGTGTTAACCCCGTTGGAGGGCACGCCTTTTTCAATTACCGATGCACCCACAATTGCATTGCCGGCGCTGTCGGTAACAACACCATTTATTTTGTTTACCTGCGCCATTGCTGTGGTGCTGGTAAAGCCAATTAGTACAAAAAATAAATAAACTATCTTTTTCATTTTATACATCTTTAAATGAAGAATTAAAATTGGTTTGTTTACCAGCCCTCGTTTTGAATGAGGTTGGGGTTTTTGTTTATTTCATCAAATGGAACAGGCATGTGGTACATCCTGTTTGAGAACACCGGTGTTTTAACCGTAATTACCTGGTAAGAGGGAACTGCGCCATCAATAATTTTCATACCGGTTAACGGTGTGGTCATTACCTGGTTTGCAATTTTCCATCTTCTGATATCCCAAAAACGGTGTTCTTCAAAAGCCAGTTCAATTCTTCTTTCATTTTGTATGAGTGCACGCATTTCGGTTTGTGTGATACCTGTTTTTATGCCATAGCGGCTGGTGGCACCCGCAGTGATACCAGCCCTGGCACGCAGGAGTTTGATTTGCGTTACCGCATTTTCAACCTGCCCCAGCTCATTGAGTGCTTCGGCATAATTCAAAATAATTTCGTTGTAACGGAACAGGGGGAAGTTGTGACTCTGGCTGGAGTATGCCGAACCGGTGGCAAAATTTCCCAGGAATTTTTTCAGGTAGTATCCTGTCCTGGTTTGCACGGTGGAAATAGAAAAATTATTCGGTTTGTCAATACTGTCTTCTGCAGTTTTAACTGTACGGCCCAGCCATTGCGAGCCATGGCGGAATACGTTGGCATCCAGCCGGGGATCGCGGTTTGCATAAGGTGCAGCAGCATTATATCCTGAACCTGCTTCATTAATATCCATACCATTCAGCATAGGAAATGCATCTACAAAATTCTGCACGGGGCTTGTTAAGCCCTGGCTTCTTACATTGGAAGGAAGGAAACCAACGGGAGACTGGCTGTTTTCCAGCCCGGTGCCATTGGCCACCTGTTTTGCAAAAATGATCTCTGTGTTCATTTTATTAATGAATACAGAAGAAAATGCAGTAGGCGTTCCGCTTGTTACCAGTTTATAATAAGTACCCAGTGCATTAAATTCAGTACAGGCATCTGCCACTTTTTGCCAGCGGGTGGGGTCGGCCGTTGGGTAACCGGTCAGTGCTCTTTTTACAGGGTCGGTTTCAACACCGCCGCCATTGAACAAAGGACTTGCCGCATATAAAAGCACCCGGCATTTCAATGCCACAGCAGCGCCCTTGCTTGCCCTGCCCCAGTCTGATGTGGAAACAGGATCGGTACGCATGCTGTCTTTTACAGCAGTGCATTCATTTACGATATAGTCAACCGTTTCGGCAAACGTATTGCGGGGCAGCTGTATATTCTCATCAAGCCCGTATACCTTATCGCCCAGCAGCGGCACACCACCATAACGTTTTAATAATTCCCAGTAAAACAGTGCACGCAAAAACCTTGCTTCCGATTTATAGTATTGTTTGGTAATTGCAGCAATGGGGACCTTGCCGATACTTGCCAGGAAAATATTGGCGCGGCGAATACCATAATAACTGTTTGCCCAGTATGGATCGGGTGTATTGATGGCCGTTACAGTGCCGTTCAAAAATGTTTCTACAGATGTATTGTACCTCGATGGCAGTGCATCGCCTGCAGCATCATCTAAAAAATCCCCGTCAATACGGTTAAACCCGTCGGGAACATAATTATAAATATTGTTCAGGTCGTAACCGGCCACCACACCGTTTTGATCGAGCGAGTCGAATGTGAGTGCGGAAGTGAACCAGTCCTTCGGCTGTGTTTCATATTTTTCGCAGGATGAAAACGCCGTAACGAACAAAACAACTGTTACAGTTATTGGAAAAAAATGTTTCTTTTTCATATAGCAGTATTAAAATTTAATGTTGATGCCAAAATTGAATAAGCGCTGGATGGGATAACCGCCGGTAAATTCTTCGGGGTCGCGGCCGTCCAGTTCTTTAGAGGCTTTTGTAAATAAATTATAGCTGTTGGCAAACAACCGTACTGTATTGAGCCTTGCCTTGCTGATTAGTGATTTGGGGAATGAATAACCAATCTCGAGATTTTTAAGCCGCAGGTAATTCCCGTTTCTTAACCAGTAAGAAGATGTTGCATAGTTATTGGTATTATCACCATAACTCAGTCTTGGATAGCTGGCATTGGCTGCATTGGCCGGTGTCCATCTTTCCAGGTTATGGTTATATGCCTGGCCGGTTCCGCCCACAAATGCCCAGTAGCTGCTGCCGCTGGCATAGATCTGCCTGTTCTTAACACCCTGCAGCAAAGCACTGATGTCAAAACCCTTATAGCTAACGCCTAATGACAGCCCGCCATAGATCAGCGGCTTGCTGCTGCCAATTGCTGTTTGATCATATTGGTTTATTACGCCATCGTTATTAAGATCTTTATATTTTATATCGCCGGGCTGCGGTTTATAACCAACTGTTGTTGGACTGTTATTGATTTCAGTTTGATTTTGAAAAAGCCCTTCTGCTATATATCCAAACATCATTCCTGCAGGCTGGCCGGTACGCTGCATCCAGCTGTACTGCCGGGACACTTCATCCATAAAAATCACTTTGCTGTTTAAGAAGGTGCTGTTAAGGCTTGCAAAAAACTCAACCTGTTTTATACGTTGTTGCCAGCCCAGCTGCAGTTCCCATCCATAATACCTGGTCTTGCCTATGTTCTCATCAGGATAATCGTTACCAATGGTGGTGCTGTTTGAGCCCCTTTGCTGCAGCAGGTCATAAAACTTATTATTAAAATACTCCGCTGTAAAACTCAGCCTGTTGCTGAAGGCGGTACCTGAAATACCTGCATTGTATTTATTGGCCTTTTCCCAGGTAATATTCACATTGGGTAATGTACCTTCTGTAATGGTGGTTACACCACTGGCGCCTGTACCAAAATAACCGGTGGCCCCATCAAAAAAGCGGGGATAATAAACATAATATCCCGGGTTATCCCATCCTGTTTTTCCATAGCTGGTAAATACCCGCAGTTTTGAAATAAAAGGAACTGATTTGATAAATTTTTCCTGGTCAATATTCCATCCAAAACCAACTGATGGAAAAAAGCCGCGTTTGGTGGTTCCGTTGTCAGGGTAACGGTTGCTGCCATTATAACCCATGGCTCCTTCTGCTGTGAATTTATTTTTGAAACTGTAGGCGATTCGTGCCGATGTTCCGGTAATGGTGTAAGGCAGGTCTGACCCGTTGGTGGAGTTATCCCTGTTAAACAGCAGCACCGCATTTATTTCATGTGCTTTATTAAAACTTTTGCCGTAACCCAGGCTCAGCTCTTCATAATCGGCCCGCCCCTGGTAAGCAATGCCATTGCCGTTGGCCTGTGTGCCGTTAGTGCCAAACTGTGTATACGTGTTGCCTGTTTGTTGAAATACCGCAAAGGATTTGTTACGGTTCACATCTTCCGCCAGTGTGGAATTGTACGCAGCTTTTACCTTTAACCAAAGCCCTTTCAGCACTTCGTCCAGTGTGCGCTGCAAATAAATATTCACCAAAATATCCCTGAAATAACGCTGCCTGTAACCCGATGCAATGGTTTGTGCCAGCAAGTTATTCTGGTATTGCTGGTTGCCGCCAAAACTGTTATTTGCATTTAACAATGGATACGCATTTGCGGGTGTGCTCATCAGGCCCGAAAGAATGGAACCTGTTGTGGAACCGGGTTCATTGGAATTCATGATTCGGCCCAGCAAATAGATTCCACCAGAGAGTTTAGGTGTAATGTTTACATCCACATTGGAACGCACCACATAACTTTTGAAATTATTATTGGTGTTGTACGATGTGCTGTCGACAGTTTTAAAAAAACCGCTTTGGTTGGCATGTTCAAGTGATACAAAATAACGGGCAAACTTATTGCCGCCAGAGGTGCTTAATGTATACCTGCTGAATACGGATGTTTTATTGGTAACCTGTTCCCGGTAGTTCACATCGGGGTAATTAACCGGGTCGGTGCCGTTCTTATATGCATTCAGTGCATTTTGAGAATAGTATAAACCGGAATACAAACTGTCGATACCATCGTTTCTTAATGCTTCATTGTGCAGCAATGCATAATTATAAGCATTCAGCAGTTTGGGCCATGCAATGGATTGCTGAACGGCAGTTTGGGCAGTAAAGGAGATTTGCTGCTTTTCGGCCCTGCCTTTTTTGGTGGTTACCAGTATGGCACCGTTGGAGCCCCGCACGCCCAGCATGGCTGTAGCCAGCGCATCCTTTAATACAGTAACCGATTCTATTTCCTCAAGGTCAAAAGTAGAAAGACTGGCCACCACACCATCAATTACTATAACGGGGGTTTTGCCTCTTAAGGTTAGCGAGGCCCCGTCTGACCCCGGTAAACCGGATGACTGGATGGAATACAAACCCGCTAACCTGCCTGTAAGGGCATTACGAAAACTGGTTACCGGAGATTTTAGAATGTCTTTAGAATACACCGTAGCTGTGCTTGCAGCTGTTAATTGGGGTAAACTTTTTGCGTAAATCAGTTCAACCGGCGGTGCCTGCTTTACCAGCAGGGTATCGGTTGGGTTTGTTTGGGCTTTTAAAGCGGGAGCAAAAAATACGGTACCAAAAAGTACAGTAAGTACCCTTTTGAAAGGCGAACACATAAATAATTGTTTTATTGTACTGAATAGAAAGGGAAAAGCCAGGTATTGGCTAAACAGGCTGGGAACAGGAGCTCGTCCATACCTGTTAAAAAAGAGGTTTTTTACATTCATACAGCAAAAGTTTTGGCATTCGTTAGAAAATCGGGTATAAAAGTAGAATCACAAGGGAGGCAAAACGGGGGGATGAGTAGTAAAATAAGGGGGTAAATTCGTAAAATATCAAAAAAATGGGGGGTAAACGCCCGGTTTAGAGGATATTTTGAAATGGAACTGAAAAGAAACGCGGTCTTGATAAAAGCAGGAAATGCGGTTGGATAACCCTATCACGAAGCAAATAAAATATAATATGAAGGGGGTTATTCTTTCTCTCCGGTGAGTTTTTCGTTCAGTTTATAGTTTTTACCAAGAGTTTTACGGTATTTTTCTATGTATTCTGATGGCTTTAACCCAAAGGTTTTGGTGAACTGTTCGCGGAAATACTTGATATCCTTTATGCCCACATAAAAAGCCGTTTCGTTGATATTGTAATTGGTGTTAATAAACATTTCGGCTGCTTTGCGGAGGCGGATGAAACGGATAAAGGCATTGGCGCTTTGCCCCGATATTGTCTTGATCTTTTTATAAAGGTTGCTGTGGCTCATACCAATTTCCCGGGCCAGTACCTGTATATTAAAGTCATCATCGTCCAGGTGTTTTTCCACCACGGCGATACAGTTGTCTAAAAACTCCTTGTATTCCCCCGTAATATTCAGGCTGTTTTCCCGGTGGGTGATCTCGTTATAAAAATATTTCTGCAGGTTTTGCTGGTTGCGTATCAAACTTTGCACCCTTGCCACCAGCATATTTTTTTCAAAAGGCTTGGTGATATAATCATCGGCGCCATTCTCAATGCCTTTTAATTTGGATTCAGGCGAAAAACTTCCGGTAATAAGTATAAAGGGAATATGGTTCAATACCGGCGAATCTTTTACCGCCTTGCAAAAATCAATACCGGTCATACCATGCATCACCACATCACTGATAATAATATCCGGCTGCACCTCTTTGGCAATTTTTAAACCTTCGTCAGCACTGCCCGCCTCATGCACAATAAAACTGTTTTGAAAAACCTGCACCAGGTAACTCCGCATCTGCGCATTATCATCGGTAATTAATATAGACGGCTTTTCACTCACCACCGACTCCATCCCATCGGTAACAATTTTTTTCTCGGGCTGCACCGCTTCGTCGCCTGCTGCAATTTCATCCAGCAACTCATGATTTTTTTTATGTGTTTCCAAAAATTCGGCAGCGCCAAAATGCTCCTTGCCTTTGCGTAATACAACAGCAAAAACAGTTCCTTCCCCGGGCTTGCTGGAGTAACTGATCTCCCCCTTATGCTTATCAACAAATTCCTTTACCAGGTAAAGCCCGATGCCAAAGCCGGGTTTTGCGGGTGCATCCTTTTCATTTACACGGTAAAATTTTTCAAAAAGCCGGTTTCCCACATGCGGCGAAATGCCTGCACCACTGTCGCTGATGCTGATATTTACTTCATCACCTGTTTCAGTTACATTAAAGGCAATCTTTCCTTTTGCAGGAGTGTACTTCAGTGCATTGGACAGCAGGTTGTAAAAAACAATTTCCAGTTTTTCCCTATCACCATACAGCTCCAGCATTTCGTTGGCACAAGAAAAAGTATAACTGATATTTTTTGTTCTTGCCTGTTGTACAAAATACAGCCATGTTTCCTGGCAAAGCTGGTAAAAATTAAAATGTGATACCTGCAGCGGACCTGTATCGCTTTCTGTTTTTTTGAACAGCAGCAACTGGTCAACCAGGCTCAGCAGCCTGCGTGCATTGCGGTGCACAAAACTCAGTTCTTCCTTTGTCGCATCCCCGTGCTCATTTTGCAGCATATCTTTTACCGGGTTAATGATCATGGTAAGCGGTGTGCGAAACTCGTGCGTGATATTGGTAAAGAACGATTGCCTGTTCTCATTGATGGCTTTTTCCTTTTCGGCATTCATTTGTGTTACCGGTATCTCGTATTTGAGCCTGGCCTGCTGTTTACGGTATCGGTAAAAAAGGTATACTGCGGCGCCGGCCATGCACAAATAAATAACGTATGCCCACCAGGTGCGGTACCAGGGCGGAAGAATGATAATTTTAAGTGTGGTTTCATTTTCATTCCATACCCCGTTGCTGTTGGTGCTTTTGATACGGAGTGTATAACTGCCTTCGCGTAAATTGTTGTAGTTGATGTTGCGGATGTTGCCGGGATAGTTCCAGCCCTTATCCCACCCCTCTAGATAATAGGCATACAATATTTTTTCCGGCGAAGAATATTCAAGCGCATTAAAGCGAAGCGAAAGCACGGCTTCATTATAAGGAATACGCAAACCGGTAAGCTCATCCCCTGCATCACTCAATATGAATTCATTCAGCTGCGATACATGTTTGTTGTTTACAAAAATATCGGTGATGTAAACCGGGGGCATGTAATTGCGCACTTTAATATTTTCAGGATAAAAAATATTAAACCCGTTAATGCCACCAAACAGCATTTCACCGTTGGCTAGTTTGAGCGCCGCATTATAAGAGAACTGGTTGCTTTGCAGTCCGTCGCTCTGGTAAAAGTTTTTAAAGGTTTTTGCAGCAGGATCAAATTTGGAGATACCGTTAAACGTGCTCAGCCACAAATTACCATTACGGTCTTCTTTTATATTTAAAACAGAATTATTGCAAAGTCCTTCCTTGTCGGAATACTGGTACTGTATTTTTCCCGCGCTACGGTCAAACAATATCATTCCGCCGCTTTCGGCACCCAGCCAGAAATTGTGATGGCCGTCTTCATAAATGGCCCTTACCGGCCGGCCAATTTCATATGTTTTATGCTGGCGGCCATTACGGTCAATTTTTACCAGTTGTGCACTGTTACCCGCCCATAATGTACCATCGCTGTCTTCAAAAAAAGAAATAAGGTTATTCAGCTGCTGCGAAAAAACCTCAAACTTATCCGCCTTGCGGTTATAACGGTACAGTTTACCGTTACTGAACGTGGTTGCCCAAAGGGTTTGCGTTCTGTCTTCATACAACAACCACACATTTTTATTTTCTGCAGCAATACTGTCGTTCATACAACTGTAATGTGCAAAGCTTCCGGCTGTTTTATTAAAGCGGTTGATGCCGCCGCCAAAAGTAGCCACCCATATGGTGCCGGTATGATCCTGCAGTATGCTGGTAACCACGTTATGGCTGAGCGACTGTGGGGCCGTATTGTTATGACGGTAGTTTTTAAAACTGTTATCCTTCCTGTTCCAAACACTCAGCCCGCTCCCGTCAGTGCCAATGAGCAGGTCGCCATCATTTGACTCGCAAAAGGAATAGATAAAATTCCCGGGCAGGCTATTAGCTGAAAAAGGATTGTGTGCGATGGTTTGAAAATTATTTTTGCCAGGGTCGATGATATGACAACCTCCTTTGATGGTGCCAATCCATATCCGCCCTTCCTTATCGGTTACAATTGAATAAACCGATTCGCTTGAAAGTTTATTAATACCTTCTTCCGGCAAAATGTACCGGATGGTGCCGGTTTTATCTTCAAGAATATTGATGCCGCCCCCATCCGTACCGATCCATAAATTATGCTTGCTGTCGAAGCAAAGACTGGTAATATTGGAAGAGCTGAGTTTGCCATTTGTTTCAGCAAAACTGGCGGTATAACTGTTAGAGGAAATATTATACCGGAACAGACCCTTATCACTCCCGATCCAGCAGTTGTCTTCCCCGTCGGGTAATATACAGGTGGCGGTTTTTACACCGCTGTTCACCAGTATGATCTTTTCTGCAGCCATATCATATTTATACAAACCACGTTCTTGTATAAACAGCCAAACGGCTTTAGCCATCATCGTTACACAGCGCAGGTTATAACCCGTGTTCTCTTCATTGTTCTCGAGCAGGGGTATTTGACGGGCAATTTTTTCATTGGCTCTTTTTACCAGCAGTCCAAAACCATTGGAGCCAATAAAAATATTGCCGGCATCATCCGACGCAAAGACATTGGCATTAAAAGAAGCCCGTTGGGCCTGTGCCGAGCCGTAAGGATAGAACCAGGCAGGAGTAAATTTTGCCGTGTTATTATTATAAATGCTGATGCCCTGTCCGGTACCCACCCAAAGATTATTAAACCGGTCTTCGTGCAGTGTATAAATGTAGTTATGCCGCAGAGAGTTGCTGTCGCCTATCTTATTCCTGAACACTTTGAACTCGCTGCCATCATACCGGTTCAGCCCGTCGTAGGTGCCAAACCACATAAAACCTTTTTTATCCTGGTAAATACAGCGTACCGAATTATTGGAAAGACCATTTTGAATGGAGAGGTGTGATATAGGGATACTGTCGTTGCTATAACAACTGCAGGTTAATGCAAGTAAAGTAAAGAAAAGCGTACAGGTTTTAATTCTCATATTGCAATAATGCAAAGGAAGGGTAAAGTTAGCCATTAATGGGGCAATGGCTGCCTGTACAATGCTGCAATAAAAAAAGCCACAATAATATTGTGGCTTTCGCTCCCCCTGCTGGGGAGAATAAGTTGCTAGTAAATCATAATACTGTACAAATATGGGAAAACATTTTTCAAGATGTCTATTTTCTGACAGTATGTCCATCCACTTGTGCCAAAACCGTAATTTCTCAAAATCAACTCTTTATAATTTACTTTCTCATATTCTGGAAAATTTGCAGAAATTGAATAGCATTTTCTATTAATTGAAAGCGTTGCAAGTTGCAATAACAGTAATAGTTATTGAAATCCTATTTTCAATTACGATTAGATTTTATCATTTCACAATCCCAGTTTAATAAAATCAGCCCGTTTCGTTCCTTCATAAATCTCTGTCAAATTAATATCGTAGTAGTTTTTTGTTGTTTCTTCTTTTGTATGTCCAAGCATTGCTGAAAGCACCGGCCGGTCTGCACCATAGCGAACCCAAAGCTGAGCATTTGTGTGGCGGGCAATTTTATTGGTGATTTTCCTTGTAATGCCAGCAAGAGAAGCGATTTCCTTTAGGTTTCTGTTGTAGACAGGCTCCTCAACAAAACATGACCTATCGAAGACGTATTCCTGATCTTCGGATGTTCCATATTTTCTAAGAATCTCTAACGAATAAGGAAACTTGAACAAAGGAACAATTGTCTGGTTACCATTCTTGTCTCTTTCTCCTACCAGAAACAAACCGTATTGGCTATCATTTATGAGCTGTGATTTCTTAATTATCTGCAAATCCTTATAATATAATCCTGAATACAATTGGAAGAGGTACATATTCTGGTCTCGTGTCAGGTAACTTCTTGTTTCTGGAATATGAAGTTGCTTCCACTTTTTTATATCATCTACCTCCATAAATGTTCGTTTCGAAGGGCCTATCTTAATTTTCACATCTTCAAACAAGTCTTTCACCTGATTTTCATCCATGAACTGATCCTTTTTAGCTGCACGTATGACTCTTTTTAATGCGTCCATATATTTTTTACGGGAGGACCCTACTAATCCTAATGTCTCATTCATGTATTTATTGAATCCCATGATCAGCGAGTTATCTATATCATAGAAGAACAACTCGGGTTTAAATTCTTTTAAATGCGCTAGGCAGGTGGCATATTTTTTCAAGGTGTTTGGGGCCAGTTTTTCTGGAGGTTTCTTAATGAAATTCTCCATATAATTATAAAATGTCTTATTTGAGTGCTTTTTATGGAGCTGTTCAAATATCTGTGCAAAACTTAGGGGTTTATTAAACAGATAACTTCGTTTTACCATATCCACAACCAGGTTCACTTTTTCCCTGATCTTATTATTAATTTCAAAAGCATAGGGATGATTTTTTACCCAATTGTTCTCCTTCCCAGACCATTGCAATTTTGCGACCTTTTTTGGAAGAGGTATCCTGAAATATTTAGACTTACGCATAATAGTAATTCTTAGGTGGACCGGGTATACACCTGACCGACGTTTTTCATTACGCCAATTATGCACGACACTTGTCTGGGGAAGATTCATAGCATGGCACCATCAAATAGTCAGCCAAAAGCGTAAAACAAAATGTAAAACAACTAAGGAGAATTAAAGAGTTTATAAAAGGGTCAAAAAAGACGAAACCCTTGCCAGTATTGCACTTGGCAAGGGTTTGAGTTTTTTTAGGTCCTTTTAAGTTGCCTATTTAGTAGCCTCGACAGGAATCGAACCTGTATCTGGGGCTTCGGAAACCCTTATACTATCCATTGTACTACGAGGCCAAAAAAGCTATTTTATCAGTCCGTGAGCATTGGTGGCAAAAATCTTTACCGCAATGGCCAGCAAAATTACGCCGAAAAACTTTCTTATCACTGCCATTCCGTTTGGTCCCAGTGCTTTTTCTATCCATTTTAAAGAATGCAGCACCAAATATATGACCACGCAGTTAATTAATATGCCTGCTAAAATATTTATATCCGCATAGTTGGCCTTTAAACTCATAATGGTGGTAAGGGTGCCGCTGCCGGCTATCAGCGGAAAGGCGATGGGCACCACGCTGCCGGTTTTGGCATTTTTATCGGGCTTAAAAAATTCCAGCCCCAGCACCATTTCCAACCCAAGAATAAAGATTACGATGCTACCGGCCACGGCAAAGCTTTTTACATCCAGCCCCAGCAGTTTTAAAAACTCTTTGCCCACAAATAAAAACAATATCATCAGCGCACCCGATGCAAATGTTGCCTGGGTAGATTTGATAACACCGCCCATTTTTTCACGCAGCGCCGCCAAAATCGGGATAGAGCCCAACATATCTATTACCGCAAAGAGCGTAAAGCTTACGGTTAATATTTCTTTTACATTTAATTCAGAAAAATTCATGCTGGCAAATTATGCCGCAAAGATACAGGGCATTGGAGCATTATGGAAGCATTAACGGCCCCTTAAAAAAATCTTCAGCTGCAGATCCTGCTGCAGTTGATGATATTCGTTTTTCAGCTGCAGCATGCAGCCTGCACAAAGGCAGTCGGTATACTTTGCGGCAATAAAATCTCTTTCCTTATCGGTAAGCTTTACCGCATAACACTGGCAGCTGCTGATATTGCCCACCCGGCATTCAAAAGCTGCACCACAGCGTTCACAGTTTTTTTGTTCGTGGCTGCACATATGATATAAAGCGGGGCCTGCGGCCCCGCTTATTCAATTTAAAGATTAAAGGTTACACCGCCATTGAGTAAGAACGGTATGGAGTTATACCCCCGCAGGTCGAAGAATTTTTTGTTGGTGATATTCTGCAGGTCGGCAAAAAACTTTACATGTGCACCATATTTATATTCGGCATAAGCGTTCACAATAAAATAACTTTTCAGCAGCACATCCTCTTTTTTGTAACCGCCCACATCGTTACGGCTGCTTACCGACTTACCACTGATACTTACATAGGCATTGCTGCAAATTTGATAACCGGCAGTGATATTAAAACTGTTTTTAGGCCTGCGCAGCAAATAGCTGTACGTGGTATCGTGTGTGTTCTTACGGCTTTGTGTTTGCTCACTGCCATTGATATAAGTGTAATTGGCGGTAACAGCAAGATGCTTAACCGGTGTTGCAGTCAGTTCCAGCTCAAGCCCGTTCACTTCCTGCTTTACAAAATTGAAATATTTATAGCCGATATAATCGTAATCAATGCCATTTTTTATGTTACGGTGAAAATACACCGCACGGCTGCTGACCCTGCCATGTGTTTGCTGCAAGCCCAGTTCGTAGTTGGTGGATTTTTCCGGTTGCAGGTTCAAATTACCGCTGTACACATCATACACCTGGAAAATGGAAGGTGATTTAAAACCCGAAGCTATGCTACCAAACACCCGCCAGTTTTTATTGATGGAATACGAAGGATTGAAAGTATATGTGGTGTTGCTGCCGTAACGGGAGTGGTTATTGGTACGGCCACCAATTTCAATATTCAGCTTTTTATCCAGCGCATTAAACAGCAGCGAGGTATAAAAAGATGTTTGGTGCAGCGAGGTATCATTAAAGCTGCTGTTATACGGACCAAAAGCACTTAATGAAAAATACTGCTGGTGCATGTTCCACCACCTGTAATCAGTACCAGCAATTACGGAAAGCCATTTTGCAGCAGTGATATTTGCATACAGCTCTGTAAACTGTGTGCGGCCGCCGTACTGGTTGCTTTCAAATTTTGTGGCAAAGGGACCGGCAATAAAAAAACTGTCGTTGGTATAGCGCCTGGTAAGTTCGCCATACTGGTAATTAGCAGTAACCTGTACAATGCCCTTTTTAAAATTAACACCGGCACCGGCAGATAAATTACTGTTGCGGATGCGGTAATCTTTTTCATCGGCAAACACACCGGCATCAATATCAGCCTTGTACTGGCTGTGCATTACAAATGATTTTACTGATAAAGCGGGCAGCAGCTGGTATTGTGCGGCTGCGCTGATCACATTACCATCATGCCCGTCGTTATCAAAATTCTTTGCAGCTGTGCTGTCGTACGCAGAAGAAAAACCATTGGTACGCAGTTTGGCAAAACGGGTGCTGTATGTAAGTTTACCTTCTTTGCCATACAGCTGAAGACTGTTACGGCTGGTGTTTTTATTACCAAAACCCGTGGTGGCTTTTATATTGAAGGGTTTGCTCACCTCTTTTTTTACTGTGATGATATTGATCACACCTGCTACCGCATCGCTGCCGTATAAAGTGGATTGTGCGCCCTTGCAAATTTCTATACGCTCCACATCATTGATGGAAAAAAGATTGAGGTCAAATTCATTGTTGATCATGGTGGGATCGTTCACAGGTATACCATCCAGCAGTACGAGTGTGCGGCCCGAAGAAGCCCCTCTTAAAAAAACTGTTTGCACACTGCCGGCAGTATTATAAGCGCCATTCACGGTAATACCCGCCTGTTCATTCAGCAGCTGTGCCACTGTTTTACCGCTGCTTTTTTCAATTTGTTCCCTGCTGATCACGGTGACTACCTTGCCCGTTTGGGATTGTTTTACGGGAAATTTTGTGGCCGTAACCACCACTTCGCTTAAATTTTTTGTACTGTCCTGCCCTTGTGCTGTACTGCTGATTATAACAGCAGCCCCAATAAAAAATTTTCTTTTCATTGTATTGAAAAAATTTTTTGTGACTGCTTCCTGGAAAAAAAATGAAAATAAAAGAATGCCCTTACAATCTTAAATCTTCAAGCCTTTCACCCGAAAGCTGAATGTATTTGTGATGGAAACTGGCAGGTCTTCTGGCTCAGGCTTTACCTTCCCATTCGCCTGTTGCGAACAGTGGTTTGAAGAATTTACTCCTTTGTTCCTTTTTTGAAAAGAATGCGGAGGCCTTTACAGCTACGGGGATAGCGTCAGAATTACACTGACTTCCCATTTTAATTCCGCCAATGGCGGAAACCAAATTCCGCTGCAAATGTATTGGTATTAAAATTGAACTTCCAAATTAAAAAATCAACAACATAAAAAAGCCCGCTGTAATACAGCGGGCAACAGTAAATAAATTTTTTAATTACCAGCCGAGCACCCATGCAAAAATCAGCGGCGCCACAATGGTGGCATCGCTTTCCACAATGAATTTGGGTGTATGAATATCCAGTTTGCCCCAGGTAATTTTTTCATTGGGCACCGCACCACTATAAGAACCATACGATGTGGTACTGTCGCTGATCTGGCAGAAATAACTCCAGAAAGGCACATCATGCATTTCCATATCCTGGTATAACATCGGTACCACACAGATAGGAAAATCGCCGGCAATACCACCGCCAATCTGGAAAAAACCCACGCCTTTGCCGCTGCAGTTTTTAGTGTACCAGTCGGCCAGCCAGGCCATGTATTCAATACCGCTTTTTACGGTGCTGGCTTTCAGTTCGCCTTTAATTACATAGCTGGCAAAAATGTTGCCGGTGGTACTGTCTTCCCAGCCTGGTACCACAATCGGAATATTTTTTTCCGCGGCAGCAATGATCCAGCTGTTCTTTGGATCAATTTCATAATACTGCTTTAAATCGCCGCTCAATACTGTTTTGTATAAAAACTCATGCGGAAAATACCGTTCTCCTTTTGCTTCCGCATCTTTCCATTGCTGGTGCAAGTGTTTTTGGAGGCGGCGAAATGCTTCTTCTTCCGGGATGCAGGTATCGGTTACACGGTTGTAATGATTTTCTAAAAGATCCCATTCGTCCTGTGGTGTAAGATCGCGGTAATTGGGCACACGCTTGTAATGGCTGTGCGCCACCAGGTTCATCACATCTTCTTCCAAGTTGGCTCCTGTACAGCTGATGATATCCACTTTTCCCTGGCGTATCATTTCGGCAAAACTCAGTCCCAGTTCGGCCGTGCTCATGGCACCGGCCAGTGTTACCATCATTTTGCCGCCTTCATTCAAATGTGTTTCGTATCCTTTGGCAGCATCCATTAATGCAGCGGCATTAAAGTGCCTGTAATGGTGTTGTATAAAATTTGAAACCGGACCCTTATTCATAGTTATAATTTTAGAACCGCAAAAGTAATTTTTTTTCTTGTAAGCAGCAGCTTTAGCGAAGGCTTATGTACCCGGCTGCAATAAATATTACCGGCTGCAGTGGCGCTTGCCTTTGCTGAAGCTATGGCGAAAGCAGGTGGCACACTTCAGCATTAAAATTGCTGTCATCATATTAAAAGAATAATATCAGCCCATAATCTTATTTTTGACCCATCATCCCCCAAGTATGTTCAACTTTTTCAAAAAGAAAAAAAACGAAGCCCCCCTTCCGGAATACCTGCCCTTTGATACAGATATTCATTCGCACATATTGCCGGGTATTGATGATGGTTCACCGGACATTGACACTTCACTGCAGCTTATTGAAGGTTTATACAAGCTGGGAATCAGGAAGTCTGTAGCCACGCCACATATTATTGGCGATTTGTACCGCAACACACCACAGTCCGTTAACAATGCATTGCAACAGGTTACAACGGCCTGCCGCAACAAAGGCATTGCCATGGAAATTACTGCAGCTGCAGAATATATGATTGATGATTATTTTTTTGAGCAGCTCAAAAAAGATGAACCGCTGCTCACGTTGCACAAAAATGTATTGCTTACAGAAATACCCTTCAGCACCACGCCGGAAAATTTAGAAGAAACCGTAATGGCAATAAAAGCGAAAGGTTACAAACCCATACTGGCGCACCCGGAGCGCTACAGTTTTTTTCAGCAAAATTTTGATAAATATTTCTACCTCAAAGAAATTGGCTTTACACTGCAGGTAAACCTGCTTTCACTTACAGGTTATTATGGCAGCAAGGCAGAGAAGGCTGCGAAATTTATTTTTGATAATGAGCTGGCGGGGCTGGTGGGTACCGACCTGCACCATCATAAGCATCTTGCAGCAATAAGCAGTATAAAAAACAGGGAGCTTTTTCAGCAATACCTGGGTAAGCGCATGCTGAATGACCTGGATGCTGTTGCACTGAACCTGGAACCATAACTTACACCACCGGCGGGTTTTCCTTTATTTTTTCCTGTAAATAAGTGGCCAGTCTTAAACTGATGGCCACCACGGTTAACGTGGGGTTGATGGCGCCGCCTGTTACAAAGCTGGATGCACCGGCCGTGTACAGGTTATCGATACCATGCACTTTACAGTTTTTATCCACCACACCAGTTTTAGGATCATCACTCATTCTTGTAGTACCCATATGATGCCAGCCACCACTGGTATCGTCTGGCATGGCCTCGTTACCATCGGTTAAAAAGTCGGCCAGCTTTACGCGGCCAATTCCAGCCATACCTACCTGCTGGCCCACCAGTTCGTTTATTTTGCGTACAGATATTTTATCCAATGGCGACATCTGCCAGTTTAAATTGGCCCTTGGCACACCCAGCGAATCTTTTTCCTCACTCAGTGTTACCCTTGAATCGGGGTTGGGCGTTTGTTCAATCCTGGTTAAAAAGCCCCATGCCTGCACACTGTCGGAAGAGAACATACGCTGGAAAATATTTTTTCTTGAAGCCTTGCCCGCATAAGTTCCAAAAGTATCCAGGCTGCGCCGCGGATCTTCCTGCTGCCATGTTTTAACAGCCGGTATCTGTTTGCGCACCACATCCAGTGGCGCCATGGCCACAGTGCCATTGAGTATTTTATATTCAGCCTGTTTTGCAGGATTCACTGCCAGTTCAGCCCTTGTTTTTCCGCCAAATTTGTACAATTCCATCGGGCTGGCATCTTTCAGCCACAACTCTCCGCTCTTTACTTCAGGATGTTCCATAAAGTAACGGCCCACCAGGTCGTTATCATTGCCCAGTCCCTTTGGTGCCTGTTTATTGGATGCCAGCAGCAGCCTTGCATTTTGAATGGAGCAGCAGGCCAGCACATAAAACTTTGCTTTTACTGTATGCTGTTTGCCTGCGTGGTTTTTTACAGTGACTGAACTAACCGAACCCACATTTTCAACAGTTGTAATATCCACCACGTTGGCATAGGTGTACAGGTGGATGTTTTTTGCATTTACAATCGTGTCTTTATATTTTGTACCAAACCTTGTTGGCGGGCTGAACTGCCAGATCTTGCTCCACATGATATTTTTATCCAGGTTCAGCGGTATAAACCTGGGGTTTTGTTTTTGCCAGTAAGCCACATCCCATTCGGGCGCACCCAGGTCGAGTATGCCGCATGCTTCGGGATAGAATGCTGCGATATCAGGTCTTTTAATGGGCCAGCCGCTGTGTGGCACCCAGTCTCTTTTTTCAAAATCAATATCATCAAAAGTGGAACACATGCCACCCCAGTGGCCGGTGGTGCCGCCAAAATAATGCAGCCTGCTCGACTTCATGGGATAATAAGGATGGCCCAATATCTTACCATTGTACAATTCCTGCACCTGGTCGTCGTATTCAAATCCGCCGCCTTCCAGCAGGATTACTTTATAGGGCGAGTCTTTCCATTTCAATGCCATGCTGATACCGGCTGCACCGGTGCCAACAATACAAATATCTCCTTCAATAACGGAGTTGTTATCCAATGTTCTTGCGTCAATATGCATTATTGAAAAATATTAATAGGTTAGTGAGAAAAGAGCGCACTGGCGTGCTTCGGTTTGTGAAATGACCCAGCCGGCCAATGTAAGTGTGTTAAAGCCGGAAAAATCTGATATTGTTTTTTCATTCAATGAACCGGCCACCGCTTCCTTATCAGATTTTTTTAAAACCTTACCGTTTTTATCAGTAAGCAGTAATGCGGTAAGTTGCTCTTTGTTGTTTTCAGCAGGAGTATTTTTAAGGTAGGCCGCACCGATATCCCTCAGTGTCTTTTCGTCGCAAAAGCGTGCCAGCATATCGGGCATCTCCGGAGCATTGTATATTTTTTTCCCTTTTTTGTACAGGTAGTAGCTTACAGGAAGGCCTGCGCCAACAACTGCTGCAGATATGATAAATGTTTTCCTTTTCATGATAAATTTTATACAGGGTATTTCATAATAACAAACCAGGGAAGGCAAGTGCTCACCTGTTCAAAATATTTTTTTTCATTTCATCAGCAAGTAACTGTGTAAAGATGCGTGCGCCGCTGTCGTTCAGGTGCGCCACATCGGCGTACAGACGCCGGTCGTTCAGGAAAATATCTTTTGCAGAAAAATCTGCGAATGGAACCTGTAAACTGTCTGCAACGCTTTTGGCAATTGCAACAGAATAGTCTGTTTTACCGGATAACTGAAAGTAGGGCGAATTTACAACACAAACTTTAATACCGGCATTTTTACAGTCTGCAAGAAACGCTTTAAAATATTTCACTTTCATACTGTCTACCGGGTAGCTGTCTTCATTTTTTATGTACCTGATCGAATCCGGCCATTCTTTGTAAAGTGGCAGATATCCGTTAATATCTTCTGCTATACCAGGTGTTCTGTTCCCCGAAATAATAGTGAGAACAGATGAATTGTAAGGATAGACCGAAGACAGCATTTTTATTTTCTCATACTGGCTTTTCATGGCTGTAACAGCACGTATCTCGGGGTGATTCTTATAATAGGGCAGCAACAGTGAAAGCCGGTCGTAACTATCCTGCGACACCCTGAATTCACCTCCTGCAAAATCCAGGATGACCAGTGATGGCTTGTATCTTTTTAAAACACTTTGCAATACCGCATAATGATAAAAAATAAAATTGCCGTCCCTGCCGGCATTGTAACAGTTCATATCCAGTTCTTTCTCCAGGATATCTGTCCGGTAATTATGTGTTGCTTTTGATGAACCAAAGACCAGCACTTTTGCTGTTGTTTGTTCCATGGCATAGGTGGTGCGGTATTGCACACCGCTTTTCTGGCTGAAATAATAATGCCGCAATACTTTGCCAACAGCAAAGTCGGTGCAAAACACCACACCCGCCAAAAAAAGCAGTTTCAGTAAGAATATCTTAAGCGATTGTAACTGGGTTTTATGTTCAGTAGTGAAGGTCATACCTGTTAAAATTGAAAATAAATAAACTGTCCGCCGTCAAACACACCCACCAGTATGATGAGGATAATAAAGAATGCATACGCTGCATTGCGTATGATCCAGTTTTGGTTGTTGAGCAGTGAAAATGATTTATTGAAATATTCCTGTTTAAACTCCATAATAAACAGCAGCAGTATTGCAAAAAATGAATACACCAGCATCGAAGGGCTTTCATAAAATACTTTACCGCTGGTGGTAAATATTCTTTTTATAACTGTGAAAGCATCATTCACATTATTGGCCCGGAAAAATATCCATGCAAAGCAGGAAAGGATAAACGTAGTGAGTACCTGCAGAAAATGATACAGCCCCGGCACAGCTGTAATACCGAGCATTTTATTTATACGGTCCCTTAGCTTACCGCTCACAATTGCAAAAACAAGATAGAAACCATTGAGGGCTCCCCATATAATAAATGTCCAGTTGGCCCCATGCCAGATACCGCTTACCAGGAACACAAAAAACAGGTTAAAGTACCACCTTGGAACAGAAACTTTATTACCGCCCAAAGAAATATACAGGTAGTCTTTGAACCAGGTGGAGAGTGAAATATGCCAGCGTTTCCAGAACTCTGAAATGCTGGTGGCAAAATAGGGTCTTTTAAAATTCGTCATCAGTTCAAAACCCATCACCTTGGCCGTGCCCAGGGCAATATCTGAATAACCGGAAAAATCGCAATATATCTGTATTGCAAAAAAGAAAGTAGCCAGCATCAGGGAGCTGCCGTTATGATGACCGGGGTTATTATACACCGCATTCACATAAATGGCCAGCCTGTCGGCAATAACCAGTTTTTTAAAAAAACCTATCAGCATCATCTTCAGGCCGTCGGCTACACGTTCGTAATCAAAATCAAATTTATCCCTGAACTGGTGGAGCAGGTTTTGGGGCCTTTCAATAGGCCCAGCCACCAGCTGGGGGTAAAACATTACATATAATGAGTATATACCAAAATTGCGCTCGGCCTTCTGGTGGCCCCGGTACACTTCTATTGTATAACTCATGGCCTGGAATGTGTGAAACGACAAGCCTATCGGAAGCAGTATCGAAAGGTTTGGAATGGGATTATGAACAGAAAAGCCATTAAGCAGGTAGGTAAGATTATCATTGAGAAAATTGTAATACTTAAAAACTGCAAGCACCCCAATATTGGCTGCCAGGCTCATAACCAGGAAAAGCCTTCTTCGCCTGCCTTGTGCATTTTCAATATAAATACCTGCAAAGTAATCTATTACAATTGTAAATGCCAGTATGAGTATATAAATGGGCACAAATGCCATGTAGAAATAACAGCTGCCGGCCAGCAGCAGCATCCATCTTTTACCATAGGGGAGTAAAAAATAAAGCGTGGTTATAAGGATGAAAAAGAATACAAAATGGAATGAATTAAAAAGCATAGCCGGTTCTGATTAATCAATGGGTTTTGAGTTAATAATTCAGGTTATCTGTAACGGTTTTATTTGCAATAAATTGTTTTTTGGGCAACATATAACAAATGTTAAAAATTCAAACATTTTATTAACAGGGTGTGGAATTTTTATTTTCAGCATGCTTTTTGACAATTTGATAATAAAATTATAAACGTATATATTGCTTGCAGTCATTTTTTGCAACAATAAATAACCCCCATTGACCGTTAAAAAAATAATAAACATAGTTTTAAAAATCCAATCTTCCTATACATTTCCTATGAAAAAACTATACTTTTTCATTGCCTTATTTGCATTCTTCAGTTCCCATGCCACGGTTTATTATATCAGTCCCTCGGGCAACGATGCCACAGGTACCGGCTCCATTACAAACCCATGGAAAACGCTTTTTAAGGCTTGTAATACCGTTGCGGGTGCAGGAGACATTATACATGTAAATGCCGGCACTTATACAGAAACGGCACAGTGTGCACTAAAACCCGGTGTAAGTATTGAAGGCGATAACCAGTTTACCTCTATATTGCGTTCCTCACTTACTGGTGCTTTTACACCCATGCTTATCCTTGCTTCGGCTGAAGGCACTAACGGTAACCAGCATATTTACAACTGCCGCTTTGAAGGACAGCTTACCACCCAATGGGGTGTGCTT
>JABLTH010007228.1_pt1 | contig 52283 bp, 53 predicted proteins | sample 7875711 | NCBI WGS metagenome assembly JABLTH01 (sample SAMN14941262, study PRJNA633318) | bioreactor metagenome | isolation source: bioreactor | place: China | collected 2019-03-05 | reverse complement strand
TGGATGGCGGGGGGATTCCCGGGATAGGCGGGAAGCGAAGCCCTGGGCCTGTGCCCGTCGGATCGGAACACCTGGAACGTCGCGCCCGTCATGCTCCTGCCGCGCTTCGCTTGGCCGCACCGCGCTCCGCGAGGACCCAAGGGCGGGGTCCTCGCGGAGCGCGGTGCCGTTCTTCAGGCATAAAGCACTCGAGCCCACGGTGCCGTGGGCTCGAAAGTCTCCGAACGTGGACGAGAGGGTCCAGCAGGCCTCAGTGCTTGCCGGCGCCCACCAGCAGCTCCTCCATCTTGGCCTCCACGGCCTTGGCCGGGTCGCCAGCCTTCACGGGCTCGGGGTGCTTCACTTCGCCGGCCTTGATCTCGGCGGGCTTGGCGTCGGGGAGGCGCTGGCCGTTCTTGGCGCCGTTCTTCTCGGCCTGCTTCTCGGCGGGCTTGTCGGCGGCCTTGGGGGCGGGCAGGGTGGCCTTGTGGCCGCGACGGGTGCAGGTGCCCTGCAGGATGCCGCCCTCGTCCACCACGAGGCTGCCCACTTCGACTTCGCCCTCGACGCAGCCGCTGCCGTGGATCTCGAGGCACTCGGCGATCTTGAAGACGCCCACGGCCTTGCCGGTGACGATGAGGTGCTTGGCGTGGATGGTGCCGGTCACCAGGCCCGTCGGGGCCACGGTCACCTCGCCGTCGCTGTGGATGGAGCCGTCCACGTGGCCTTCGACGCGCAGGCTGGTCTCGCCGGTGTGGATCTCGCCCTTCCACGTGGTGCCCTTGCCCAGGAGCGAATGCACCGGGTTCATGGAGTCGTTGCGCTTCTTCTGGGCGAACATCGGGACCTCCCAAAGGGGCGAAGGGCCAGGGTACCATCCCCTCCGCGCTCCTCGCATGGAAGAATCAAACCCATTGATCCCAATGATTGGAACGCCCTAGGTATCCAACCCCAGGCGGGCCAGCCACTCCTTCTGGAGGCGCAGGTAGGGCTTGGGGTCCACGGGCCGGCCGTGGAGGCGGACCTCGTAGTGCAGGTGCACGCCGGTCACGTGGCCGCTGCGGCCCATGCGGCCCAGGAGCTGCCCTCGGCTCACCCGGTCGCCCTCCTTCACGAAGAAGTGGCTCATGTGGGCGTAGAGGGTCTCCAGCTCCTCGTTGTGGCGGATCACCACCGCGTACCCGTAGCGGTCGGCCCAGCCGGCGGACTGCACCACGCCGTCGGCGGTGGCCTGGATGGGCGTGCCCTCGACGTTGGTGATGTCGAGCCCGGAATGGAAGCCGAGCAGGCCCTCGCCCTCGTCACGGGTGGGGGAGAACGGGCTGACGCGGATGCCGAAGCCCGAGGAGAGGTAGCCCGCGGTGGGAGGGATGGACGGAGTGTGGGACCAGGCCATGAGGATGGGCTCCATCCGGGCCCGGATCGCCCGGGCGGCCTCGGCCCGGCGCTCCAGTTCCGCCTTCATCTCGCTGATCTTCTTCGGATCCGCCGGGCGGTCCCGGTCGGTGCCCTTGGAGGGCAGCACCGGGCCCTGGTTCGCGGGGTTCCGGGGGTCCAGCAGCTTCATGAGCTGCTCGTGCTGCTTGCGCAGGTCGTTGATCTCCGCGTCCAGGCCCTGGGCCTGGCCCAGGGTGTCCCGGAGCTGCCGGGCCTGGGCCTCCGTCTCCTTCTGGAGGCGGTCGAAGGACATGATCTTTTTCGTGGCCCACAGGCCGTAGGCGCTGCCGATCATGGCGACGGCGCCGATGCCCGCGCTGACCCCGAGCGTCCATGCGAGGAACTTCCGGGTGATGGACAGCCGGTAGGTCCGGTGGCTGAAGACCAGCATCACCGTGATGAACCGGTGGGCGTCCGGGCGGCTCAGGCGCTGCGCCCGGCGGGTGGAGGGGTTCGCGGCCATGGAACTTCCTAAGGTGCCAGCCCGGGGGCCGGCTGTCGAGCTTCGATGACAGGGCGCCGGGGCCGCCGGGCCGGGCTTCGAGGGGCTGGCGGAATCGCGCGGGCGGGTATCCCGCGAGGCGGATTTTTCGTCCTCAGGCGAAGGCGCTGCGCACCAGGAAGAGGTCCATCAGGTGCCCCGCGAAGAAGACCAGGCCCACGAGGCTGTTCATGGTGAAGAAGGCCTCGTCGATGCGGTCGAGCTTGCCGTCCCGCACCAGCCACTGCTCGCGCATGAGGATGCCGGCCACCGCGAGCCAGCCCAGCCAGGGGAAGGCCGTGCCCTGCACCAGGAGGTTGAAGCGCCCCCAGCAGAGCAGGGCGGTGAGGTGCAGCATCCGCGAGACCCAGAGGGCGCCCTGGGTGCCCAGGGCCGCGGGGATGGAGCGCAGGCCCATGGCCCGGTCGAAGGCCTCGTCCTGGAGGGCGTAGAGAATGTCGAAGCCGCCGGTCCAGGCCAGCACGCCGGCCGCCAGCCACCAGGCCGGCGCCTCGACCTCCCCGCGGATGGCGATCCAGGCCCCGAGGGGCGCGCCGGAGAGGGAGAGCCCCAGCACGAGGTGGGCGAGGCTCGTGAAGCGCTTGCAGAGGGAGTAGCCGAGGATGATGGCCAGGGCCAGGGGGGCCAGCTTCCAGCACAGGGGCCCCAGCATCCCGGCGGAGAAGCCGAAGAGGACGACCCCCGCGCCGAAGAGGGCCACGGCGCCGGCCCTGGACACCCGCCCGGCCGGGAGATGCCGCAGGGCCGTGCGCGGATTCTCGGCATCCACGTCCGAGTCCACGAGGCGGTTGAACGTCATCGCGGCGGTGCGCGCGCCCACCATCGCTGCGAGGATCCAGAGGCTCTTGGCCAGGGACGGCATCCCCTGCGCCGCGACGAAGGCCGCCAGGAACGCGAAGGGCAGCGCGAAGACCGTGTGCTCGAACTTGATCATGTCGAGCAGGTCGCGGGTCTGGCGGAGAGTGCCGGTCATGGCTCCATTCTGCCCGAACCGCCCCCTAACCCTCCTTGCCCTCCGCGTACAGGGCCTCGATGCGGTCCTTGTACATCTGGGCCACCACCCGGCGCTTCACCTTGAGGGTGGGGGTCAGCTCCCCGCCCTCGGTGGTCATCTCGTGCTCGAGGACGGCGATCTTCTTGATGCGCTCGTAGCTGCTGAGCCTCTCGTTCACGCGCTCGATGCGCTGCATGAGCTTGGCGTGCACCAGGGGGAGGTTCGCGAGCTCGTGGTCGCTGCCGTAGGGCAGCTTCTTGATGGCCGCCCACCGCTTGAGGCTGTCGAAGTTCGGCACGATGAGGGCCGTGATGAAGTTGCGCTGGTCCCCGATGAGCACGGCCTGGGCGATGTACTTGTCGTCCTTCAGGGCGTCCTCGATGGGCGTGGGCGGGATCTTCTTGCCTCCGGAGGTCACCAGCAGCTCCTTCTTGCGGTCGGTGATCTTCAGGCGGCCCTGCGGGTCGATCTCGCCGATGTCGCCGGTGTGGAAGTAGCCGTCGGCGTCGATGGCCTCCCGGGTGGCCTGCTCGTTGGCCCAGTAGCCGAGCATGACGTTGGGCCCGTGGCAGAGCACTTCCCCGTCCTCGGCGATCTTCAGGAAAGGCTTGCCCTCCCAGGTGTCGTAGATGGGAAGGCCGACGGTGCCGGGCTTCACGGAGCCCATCCGGTTGAAGGTGATGACGGGGCTGGTCTCCGTGAGGCCGTAGCCCTCGAGGATGGGGAGTCCCATGATCCAGAAGAACTCCATGATGATGGGCGAGAGGGGCGCGCCCCCGCTCACCGCGAACCGCAGGCGGCCGCCGGTGCGGGCGTGGATCCGGTCGAAGACCAGGGCCTTCGCGATCCGGTAGCGCAGGGCCAGCCAGGGGCCGGGCCTGCGGTCCTCGTAGAGGAAGGGCGCCGCCTCCCGGCCCACCTTCATGGCCCAGCTGAAGAGCATGCGCTTGGGCTTGGGGCTGGCGGTGACGCTGTCGATGACCTTGGCGTGGATCTTCTCGTAGATGCGGGGCACCGAGGAGAGCACCGTGGGCCGGGCCTCCAGCAGGTTCTGGGGCACGGTGTTGACGCTTTCGGCGTAGTAGATGGCGGCGCCGATGTAGAGCATCACGTAGTGGCCGGCCAGGCGCTCGAAGATGTGGGTGAGGGGCAGGAAGCTGAGGCAGCGGTCCCCGGCCTGGATGGGGAGGTGCTTGAGGCAGGCGAGCATGTTGGAGACCACGTTGCCGTTCGTGAGCATGGCGCCCTTGGGGTCCGCGGTGGTCCCGCTGGTGTAGATCAGGGTAAGCAGGTCCGAGGGCATGCGCTCCGACGCCCACTCGCGCACCTTGGGCCGCTCGGTCTCCCGCTCCAGGCCTTCCGCCAGGAGCTGCTGGAAGGCGAGGATGGTGCGGCCCTCCGCGGCGGGCACCGCGCCCTCCATGAGCACGGCCACCTGGAGGTCCGGCAGCTCGTGCCAGGAATCCAGGACCTTCTGGAGCTGCTCGGCGTTGGAGCAGAAGACCCAGGCGGAATTGCTGTTGCGGAGGATGAAGGCGGCCTGGCTGGCCTGGAGGGTGGCGTAGATGGTGACGTCGGGGAGGCCGAGGATGGCGCAGGCGTAGTCGGTCCAGGCCCACTCGGGGCGGTTCTCCGAGAGCAGGGCCACATGCTGGCCCTTCTTCAAGCCTCGGCCCTCCAGGGCCAGGGCCAGGCGCTCCACGGCGTCCAGCATCTCCTGGCTGGAGATGGGGACGTAGCTCCCGCCGCGCTTGACGGCCTGGGCGTCCTTCAGGCCGTGCGCGATGCCGGCGTAGAACATCTCGGCGATGGTGGTCGGCTCGGCCACGCGGGGGCTCCGGATGGGGTGGAAGATGTCAATGTAGCAGGATGGACCATCCTTCCGGCGCCGCGCCGGGCCCTTCCGCCACACCCCTGGCCGAGGCCATCGCCGCCTTCCACCTGGAGCAGCGCGCCCGGGGCGTCTCCCCCCACACCGCGCGGGCCCAGCGCGGGGACCTGGGGAAGCTCCTGGTCCACGCTGTGGACGGGCGCTGGCCCGCCTGGGACGTGAAGCCCCGCACCCTCCGGGGCTTCGCGCTGGAGCTGGGGCGGCGCGGCCTGGATCCGGCCAGCCAGGCGAGGATCCTCAGCACGGTGCGGGCCTTCTTCCGCTGGCTCTTCGAGACGGGGCGCCTGGCCTCGAATCCGGCCTCGGGCCTCCGGAACCCGCGGCAGGCCGCCCGGCTTCCCGCCTTCCTGACCGAAGGGGAGAGCGGGGCGCTCCTGGACCTCCCGGCGGCCGTGGACTTCCCCTCCGCCCGCCTGAGGGCCCTGCTGGAGCTGCTCTACGCCTCGGGGCTGCGAGTCTCCGAACTGGTGGGCCTGGACCTGGGGGACGTGCTCCTGGCCGAGCGCAGCCTGCGGGTGCTGGGCAAGGGGCGGAAGGAACGCCTGGTGCCCTTCCACGGCGAGGCGGCCAGGGCGCTCGAAGCCTACCTGGACCACCGCCGCGCCCTGCTGGCGGAGAAGGGGCTGCCGCCCACGCCGGCCCTCTTCCTGAACCAGCGGGGCGGGCGCCTCACCACCACTTCGGTGCGGTCCTTCCTCGCGAAGGCCCTCGAGGCCGCCGCCGTCCGCAGCCGCGTCAGCCCCCACGCCCTGCGCCACAGCTTCGCCACCCACCTCCTGAACCGCGGCATGGACCTCCGCGCCATCCAGGAGCTGCTGGGCCACGCCAGCCTGAGCACCACCCAGCGCTACACCCACGTGGACCTGGAGCAGCTGGCGAAGACCTATGAGGGCGCGCATCCGAGGGCGAGGAAGGCGTGAGGCGAGGTGGGGAAGTGAGGAGGCCGAGCCTGACCTCGACCTCGACCTGGACCTTGGCGTTCGATCTGTCCGTTGACATTGATCTTGAAGTTGAGGTTGATCTTGACGTTGTAGTTGACCTTCCAAAGGCACCTTCATCCGCGTGCGGCGCGCCGTCCGCCGCACGCGGATGAAGGTGCGGGCAAGCGACAGCGCGCCAGGACCATGAGGCCCGCGGGTCTCCGTGCCTTTAGGACGGATGTGCCAGGTCCTGGGTTGCACCGCCTTCCGCGCCTTCCCGGGCGGGCGCGAACATCCACAGCCTCCGCCTCCGTGCTAGCGCGCTGTCGCTTGCTGGCACCTCGATCCGCGGGCGCCGGAAGGCGCGGCGCCCGCGGATCGAGGTGCTCTTTGAAGGTCAACTTCAAGGTCAACTTCAACGTCAACTTCAACGTCAACTTCAACGTCAACTTCGTCGTCCCTGTCCCCGTCCCCCTCCACGTCCACGTCAACCTTCACGTCCACGTCCGACCCGGCTGCCAGGCCCGGTCCGGAGGCACGCATGCTCACGCCGCACGGCCTTCGGCCTGCCACGCTCCCTGGATACCTCCCCGTCACCCTATGGCGCGGGCCGCACGGTGATGGTCTGGCCGTCGTAGAGGCCGTAGGCATCCATGAGGTCCTTGGGGATCGCGAGGATGCGCTCGTTGAGGTCCTTGTTGAACTTCACCGGCTCCACCGAGGGGCCGCCGGGCCAGATGAGGCGGACGTTCTGGATCGCGGCTCGGGCGTAGGGCGCCATGCCCCTCCAGATGGATTCCACCATCGGGGAGAGCTCTACGTGGTCGGCCTTCTTGAAGAAGCCGCTCTTCAGCAGCCCGACGGTGACGCCCACGTCGGTCACCAGGGTCTCCAGGCGCCCGGCGTCCTTGAGGATGCTGGCGGCCTGCAGGACGCCCACCTCGTTGGTCTCCGCCACGGCCATGACCTCCCGGAAGGTCCGGTACCCGTCGAAGAAGGGGATGATCTTCCGGTCCTCGGAGTAGAGCTTGAGGCCGGCGGTCAGCTCCGCCTCCGGCAGGGTGGGCACCGGCACCGCGTCCAGGTTCGGGAAGAGGGACTTCAGCCGGCGGCGGGAGTCGGACGTTCGGGCGGCCTCCATGAGGAGGTCCGGGACCGTGCGGCGGATGCTCTGCTGGGAGGAGACCTTGGAGGCGAGGAACTCGAAGTCCCCCTTGTCCCATTCGAGGATCTCGAAGGCGGCGGCCTCGCCCTTGGAGGTGCGGGTCTCGGCGTGGACCACCTCGCCGTTGTTGATGTACATCACACCGTTGACCTTCTCGCCGTTCACCTGGAGCAGGCCGGCCTTCTTGTTGACGTGGAGGAGCTGGAGCACGTCCGTGAGGCTGATGCTCTGGAGGTTGCCCTTGAGGTTCGACATCAGGCCCCCTCCCCGACGAGGTTCCGGGCCAGCAGCCGGATGCGTTCGCCGCCGAAGGGCTTCACCGCGTAGACGTCCGCGCCAGCGCCCAGGCCTTCGCGCCAGTCCTCCTGGGCCTCCATGGCCGTGAGGATGACGACCTTGGGGGCCGCGGCGCCGAGGCTCTCCTTCACGTAGCGGCAGAACTCGTGGCCGCTCTCGCCGGGCATGGCCTCGTCCAGGAAGATCAGGTCCACCGGGCCCTGGGCCAGGATCTCCCGGGCCGCGTGGGCGCCGCCAGCCTGCAACACCTCGAAGCCGTCCTTGCTGAGGATGGCTTTCATCAGCTCCCGGGTCGCGCCGTCGTCGTCCACCACCAGGATGCGCTTCATGGCTTCCTCGCGATGGCCTGGAGCATCTCCTGCACCGCCCGCTCGAAGCCCACCAGGACGGCGCGCCCCACGATGCTGTGGCCGATGTTGAGCTCCTCGACCTCGGGGATGTCCGCCACCGGGCCGACGTTCCGGAGGGTGAGCCCGTGCCCTGCGAGCACGAGCAGGCCCAGCTTGGCGGTCCACCGGGCCGCGTCCCGGAGTCGCCCGAGCTCGAAGGCGGGATCCGCCCCCAGGGGCAGGTCCGCGTAGGTCCCCGTGTTCAGCTCCACCGCGTCGGCCTCCAGCTTCGCGGCCATTTTGATCTGGTCGGGCACGGGGTCAAGGAAGAGGCTCACTTTGATGTCGGACTGCCGCAGTTCCCGGATCACGCCCCGGAGGTGGGACTGGAGGAAGACCGCGTCCAGGCCGCCCTGGGTGGTGAGCTCCTCCCGGGACTCGGGGACGAGGGTGACGGTGTGGGGCTTGTGGGGGATCACCGCCTCCAGGGCCTCGGGCGTGGCCGCGCACTCCACGTTGAGGGGCACGGCGACCACCTCCTTGAGGAGGCGCAGGTCCTTGTCCTGGATGTGGCGGCGGTCCATGCGGAGGTGCACGGTGATGCCGTGGCAGCCCGCGCTCTGGGCCAGCAGGGCCGCGGCGACCGGCTCCGGTTCGCGGCCTGCCCGCGCCTGGCGCAGGGTGGCCACGTGGTCGATGTTCACGCCCAGGCGTGGGCTCACAGTTCCATCCTCCGGGTCAGGCTGGGTCGGCCAGTGGAAAAATCCTAGCAGCTTCCATGTTTATCCAAGCTCTCCCAGCCTAGGCTTGTCCGAGATCCTGGGCCGCGGCGGCCTCCAGCCGCGCCATGGCCCGGTCCAGGAGGGCGCCGTCCCGGGCCTCGCCCATGAGGCGGAGCTTGGGTTCCGTGCCCGACCAGCGCACCACCAGCCGGAGGCGGGACCCGTGGGCCTCCTGCAGGTCGGCCAGGGCGGACTGGAGGGACGGGCAGGCTTCGAGGGGCCGGCGGCGGGCCGCGCGGAGGTTCACCAGGCGCAGGGGCCAGGCCTCGAAGCGCCAGTCCCACCGCCGCCCGGGGGGGCGCCGGAGCAGGGCCCGGAGCACGGCCTGGGCCGTGGCCAGGCCGTCGCCGCTGGGTCCGAGGCGCTTCTGGATCAGGTGCCCCGAGGCTTCGGCGGCCAGGTCCCAGCCCGTCTCCGCCAGCTTCCGCAGCAGGAACTTGTCCCCCACCGGGGTCCGCGCGAAGGCGATGCCGCGGCCCGCAAGGGCCTCCTCCAGGCCGCCATTGCTCATGAGCGTGCCCACCACGCCGGGGGGCGGATCCCCGGCATCCAGGCGATCCAGGGCCAGCAGCCACAGCATCTGGTCCCCGTCCACGAGGGTCCCTTCGTGGTCGATGAGGAGGCAGCGGTCGCCGTCCCCGTCGAAGGCGAGGCCCGACGCGGCGCCCCGGCGCCGGACCTCCGCCTGCAGGTGCTCCAGGTGGGTGGAGCCCACCCCGACGTTGATGCGGGCGCCGTCCGCGGGGACGCCGGTCCAGGCCACGGCCCCGCCCAGCACCCGGCAGGCCCAGGGGGCCGCGGCGCCGTGGGCGCAGTCCACGACCACCGGCAGGCCCGGGGGCAGGTCCAGGAGGCCGAGGTGGTCGAGGTAGGCCTCCATGGGCTCCGGATCCGTCTCCAGCACCGCGGGCGCGTGCTCGGCGCAGGTGCCCTCCGCGAAAGCGGCCTCGATGGCCTCCTCATCTTGGGCCTCCAGCTTCTCCCCGGCGCCGTTGAATCCCTTGATCCCGTTGTCCCCCGGGGGATTGTGGCTCGCGCTGATCATCACGCCCCAGGCGTCCGCCTCCCGCGCCGTGGCCCAGGCCACCGCCGGTGTCGGCACCATGCCGAGCACCCGGGGCCTCACCAGCCGCCCCAGCCCCGCCACGAAGGCCTGGGCCAGGGGAAGGGAACTGGTACGGGGGTCCCAGCCCAGGACGAGGGTGCGGATCCCCTGCCTCGCGGCCACCTCCGCCCAGGCCCGCCCCCAGCGGGCGGTGTCGTCGAGGGTGAGGGGCGGCTCGAAGGCCGGGCCGCGGATGCCGTCGGTGCCGAATGCGCGAGGGGTCATGGCTCCAGGCTACCGCCCCGGGGCGGGGCCTTGGGGAGGGCATGGGTCCGGAAGACGCGGTAGCCCCAGGCTGCGGCCTCGTCTTGGGCGGCGGCGGTCAGGGCGTCGCGCCCCTGGGGCGGCAGGTCCGGCCTGCCCGCCCGCCAGGCGAGGAAGCGCTTCCGGGAAAGGCCCAGGCAGAATCCTTCCCCGGGCCAGCCGAGCCGCGCGGGAAGCGAGGGAAGGCCCCGCCACATCGCCTCGTCCTCCCGGAAGGTGGTGCCGAAGCCGAAGCCGGGGTCCAGCAGGATGCGCTCCGGCTTGATGCCGGCCTCCAGGAGGCGGTCCCTCAGGAGGGCCAATTCCGACAGGGCCGGGTCCTCCTGGACCTCGCCGGGAGCGCCGTAGTCCGGCATCCAGAGCCGCCCCTCCCGCAGCCGGCTGCGCATGGCGATGAGGCCGCAGGCCGAGCCCGCCGCCAGGGCCCGCATCGCGGGATCCGCGAATCCGGTGACGTCGTTGAGGATCTGGGCCCCGGCGTCCAGGCCCCGGGCGGCCACGTCGGGATGGCGGGTGTCCAGGCTCAGGGGGACCTCTGGAAGCTCCGCCCGGAGGGCCTCCAGCGCCGGCGAGAGGCGGGCCCACTCCACCCCGGGCGCCACGGGCTCGGCCCCGGGCCGGGTGCTTTCGGCGCCCAGGTCCAGCATCGCGGCGCCGGCCGCCACCAGGCGGCGGGCCTGGGCCACGGCGGCCTCGGGCGCCTGGAAGCGGCCGCCGTCGCTGAAGGAGTCCGGCGTGAGGTTCAGGATGCCCAGGAAAAGGGGGCCGCGCGCGAGGCGCGGCCCCCATCCGAAGGCGGGCTCCATCAGGCCGGGTGCAGGGCCGGGTTCAGGCCCGGGTCCGCGCCCTTCTCGCCGGCGGTGGCGGTGGCCGGGGCGGAGCCGCCGGTCCGGGGCGGCAGGGTGCCGCCCTTCATCAGCAGGTCCACGTCGTGGCCGTCCAGGGTCTCCCGCACCAGCAGGGCCTCGGCGATGGCCACGAGGGCGTCCCGCCTTTCCTGGATCAGCTACTTGGCGCGCTCGTAGTTGCGGAGCACGATGCCCTGCACCTCGGCGTCGATCACCCGGGCGGTGTCCTCGGAGATCTCCCGCTGCTGGCTGAAGTCCCGGCCGAGGAAGATCTCGTGCTGGCCGCCGCCAAAGTTCAGCGGCCCGAGCTTCTCGCTCATGCCGTAGGTGGTGACCATGCTCCGGGCCATCTCCGTGGCGCGCTCGATGTCGTTGCTGGCCCCGGTGCTGGTCTGGTTGAGGAAGAGCTCCTCGGCGATGCGGCCGCCCATGAGGATGCTGATCTCCGCTTCGAGGTAGGTCTTGGTGATGTTGTAGCGGTCCCGCTCGGGGAGCTGCCAGGTCACGCCCAGGGCGCGGCCCCGGGGGATGATGGTCACCTTGTGCACCGGGTCGGCGCCGGGCAGGGCCGCGGCGACCACGGTGTGGCCCGCCTCGTGGTAGGCGGTGACCTTCTTGTCCTCCTCGGTCATCACCATGGAGCGCCGCTCGGCCCCCATGTAGACCTTGTCCTTCGCGTTCTCGAAGTCCGACATCTCCACCCACTTCTTGTTCACGCGGGCGGCGAAGAGGGCGGCCTCGTTGCAGAGGTTCGCCAGGTCGGCGCCCGCGAAGCCCGGCGTGCCGCGGGCGATGACCTCGAGGTCCACGTCCGGTGCCAGGGGGATCTTGTCCGCGGTGTGGACCTTGAGGATCTCGAAGCGGCCCTTCACGTCCGGGCGGTCCACCACCACCCGGCGGTCGAAGCGGCCGGGGCGCAGCAGGGCGGGGTCCAGGACGTCGGGGCGGTTGGTGGCGGCGATGAGGATCACGCCCTCGTTGCCCTCGAAGCCGTCCATCTCCACGAGGAGCTGGTTCAGCGTCTGCTCGCGCTCGTCGTGCCCGCCGCCCAGGCCCGCGCCGCGGTGGCGGCCGACGGCGTCGATCTCGTCGATGAAGATGATGCAGGGAGCGCTCTTCTTGCCCTGCTCGAAGAGGTCGCGCACGCGGCTCGCGCCGACGCCCACGAACATCTCCACGAAGTCCGAGCCGGAGATGGAGAAGAACTGCACCTTGGCTTCGCCGGAGATGGCGCGGGCCAGGAGGGTCTTGCCGGTGCCGGGAGGGCCCATGAGCAGCACGCCCTTGGGGATCTTGCCGCCCAGCTTGACGAACTTCGCGGGGTCCTTGAGGAACTCGACGATCTCCTTGAGCTCCTCCTTGGCCTCGTCGCAGCCCGCCACGTCCGCGAAGGTCACGCGCTTCTGGCCGCCCGCGAGGCCCTTGGCCCGCGCCTTGCCGAAGCTGAGGGCCTTGTTGCCCCCCACCTGGGCTTGGCGCATGAAGACGAACCAGAGCACCACGAAGACCAGCAGCGGGCCCCAGAACATGATCAGCATGAGGAAGTTGTTCTCGGAGGGCTTGGCCGCCTTGAACTCGTCGAGCTTGCCCTCGACCTTCCAGTCCAGGATCTTCTTGCCCAGGTCCTGCATGGGCGGGGCGATGGTCTTGAACTTCTCCACCACCTGGCCGGAGGCGGTGCGCTGGGGCTGGCGGTAGGTGCCCTCGATCTCCTGGCCGGAGATGGTGACGGTCTTGTACTTGCCCTCCACGCCGTCGCTGTAGAAGGTCGAGAAGGGGATCTCCTGGACCGCGGCGCCGGCGGGGATGTACTTCAGGGCCAGGAACACCATCGCGAGGATGGCGACCCAGACCAGCATGGACTTCATCATCGAGTTCAAGCGGACTCCCAGGTGAGGGTGCGTCCCGGGTACGGTTCCCGGGCCTCCCAGTTTAACCGTGGAACGTTCCCCGGTCCTCGATTGGATGCAGGAAGACCCCTGATGGTTCATGGGAAACGCGCCAGTGCCCGAACCCCCTCCCGCGGCTCCGGCGCGGCGCGGGGCCCGCGACCAGGGGCAGGAGGAAGGCCGCGAGCCCGCGCAGGGCCTCGGCTTCCCGGGGCCAGCCCGTTTCCCGGAAGGCGCCCTCGAGCACCGCGCGCAGCTCCGGCTCCGTCCAGATTCCGCGCTTCAGCTCGAGAATTCCTGCGGCCAGCCTCCATTTTTCCTCGCGCCGGCCCGCGACCTCCGCCTCGCGCCATTCCAGGAGCTCCCGGGCCTGGGCATGGGTTTCCTGGAGGTGCGCATCCAGCCCGGGCAGTTCGCGGCGCAGGTCCTCCAGCAGGGGCCGCAGGCGGTTCCGGGCGGTGAAGGGATCCTGGTTGCTCTCGTCCTCCCGCCAGGGGATGCGCCGGCCCTCGAGGTAGGCGCGCAACTCGAGGCGGCTCAGGTGCACGAGGGGCGACCACCGCAGGTCCTGCCGCGGCGGCAGGGGCGTGAGGGCGCCCAGGCCGCCCCCGCGGCCCAGGCGCAGGAAGACCGTCTCGGTGTGGTCGTCGAGGGTGTGGCCGGTGGCCACCGCGCCGGCGCCGCAGGAGGCCGCCTCGGCCCGGAGCCAGGACCACCGCAATTCCCGGGCCGCGGTCTCCAGCCCCTGGCCCGTCGCCTTCGCATGGCCCTTCACGTCGAGCCAGGCTTCGGCGAGGTCCAGGCCGAAGTGGCGGGCCAGGGCCCGCACGAAGGCGGCGTCCTCGCCGGAGGCCTCCCGCAGCCCGTGGTCCGCGTGGGCGAGCACGAGGTCGAGGTCGAGGCTCCGGCGCAGGGCGAAGAGGAGCGCGGCGAGGGCCGTGGAGTCGCCGCCCCCGCTGCAGGCCACCAGCACCCGGCAGCCCGCGACGCCATCCCCCCGCCGGCGCAGGGCCGCCAGGAGGTCGGCCTCGAAGCGGTTCAAGGGCGGGCCTCGCGGAGGGGCATCAGCGCAGGCGCTCCAGCAGGCGGAGCAGGGCCGGGGGCACGGGCCTCTCGCACCACAGCGCCTCGGCGAAGCCCGCCTGGATGAGGGAGCCCCAGTGCATGGCCCGCCCCTCGATGCCCCGGCGGAAGGAGGGATGGGCGATGCGCACGTCGGGCTGGGAGGGATCCGGGCTGAACTGGCTGCCGAAGGCGTCGAAGGCCGCCATGCGCCGGGTCCAGACGGCGCTGACGTCCACCACCAGGTCCGGCCGGTCGGGGTTCTCGCCCCCCACCCACGCCATCGCCTCGGGCCGCCAGGGCTCGCCCGGGACCGGATAGCCCTTCAGCCCGGCGAAGAAGGCCGCCTCTTTCACCAGCCGGTGGGCCCGGCGGTGGTCCGGGTGGCGGTCCTCCGGGGAGGGCAGGATCAGCACCGCCGGGCGCAGGGCCCGCAGCGCGCCGATCACCGCCGCGCGGGCCCCTTCGCCCTCGTCGAAGCGCCCGTCGGGGAGCCCGACGTTCGTCCGGCTGGCGCCCAGGATGCGCGCGGCCTCGGCGGCCTCGAGGGCGCGGCCCTCCGGCGTGCCCCGGCTGCCGAGCTCGCCCCGGGTCAGGTCCAGGATCCCCGCGCGCAGGCCGCGGTCCGCGGCGAGGGCGAGGATCCCGCCCACGTGGACCTCCACGTCGTCCGGGTGGGCGCCGACGGCCAGGAGATCGAGGTTCGCGGTCACGGGGCCTCCACGAGCAGGGTGCCGCCGCCCTCGGGGGCTTCCCGGAGCCGCGCGGCCAGGGCCGCGCCCAGGCGGTCCAGCAGGGCGGGCGTCCGCAGCCACAGCAGGCCCGGCAGCACGCGCTCCTGGGGGCGGCCGAGAGGGAAGAGGCCCTGGCGCAGCCGCTCGGCGTCCAGGCCCAGGCGCGCCGCGGCGAGGTTCCGGAGGTGCCGGCGGTCCAGGCGCGCCAGGCGGGCGCGGGCCCGCTGGACCTCGTCCTCCACCCTCTGGAGCAGGGCCGCGCCCCAGGCCTCGGAGCCTTCCCGCTCGAGGCGCAGGGAACCCGAGGGCAGGGCCCCGGCGGCGGCGAAGGCGGCCCAGTCGCCCCGGCGCAGGGCTTCGAGATCGCCGGCCTGCAGGGCGGCGCCCCGGGGAAGCGCGAAGGCGGAGGGGCGGGCCACGATGCGCGGGCAGGGCAGGCCGACCCGCTCCCACAGCGGCTCCGCGAGGCGCCAGTAGGCCCGCTCGGCGGGGCCGAGGACCACCGCCGCGGTGTCCGGCAGGAGGCGCTGCTGCATCAGGGGCCGCAGCGCGGCCCCGGGGCTGAGCCAGGCGCCGGCGGGGCAGGCCTCGCCGGGCTCCAGGCGCGCGCGCCGCCCCGTCCCGGGGTCCAGGGCGAACCAGGCGCCCTGGGATCGGGGGTCCAGGGGCAGGGCGAGGCGCGCCTTCTCCAGCCGCTCCGCCTGGGCCACGAGGTCGCGTTCGAGGTCCAGGGCGCGCCAGCGGAGCAGGTCCTCCTGGATCGCGGCGCGCTCCGCGGGGTCGGTGGGGGAATAGGGCCGCAGGCCGCGCGACCAGAGGGGCGCGCCGCAGGCCAGGAAGTGGGACCGCAGGGTGGGTTCGCCCGGCGCGGGGACGTCGCCCCACAGCGCTTCGGCCTCGTCCTGGTGGGACTCGGTCCAGGACAGCCACCCGGTGGCGGTGCCGGCGGGGGCGGCGAAGCGGAAGCGGTGGGACCGGAGGCGCCCGCCCGCCTCGAGGCCGACGGTGCCGGCCACCTCCAGGGCGTCGTGGTCCTCGTCCGCCATCCAGAAGACGGCTTCGCCGCCGATGCGTTCGGCCTCGGCCCGGGCGGCCAGCGCCTTCACCACCGAAAGGGCCGGGGTCCACCCCGCGCCGATCTGCTGGCCGGTCACCACGAGGGGGCGGGAGGTCGACATGGGGGGAAGGGTACCTTGGTTGGATGGAAGTCCCCACCGTCGAGCCCTGGATCCTGCCCCCGCGGCCCGACCTCGCCCGGCTGGCCATGGATGCGGCCGACGACCTGGGCCTCGCATCGCTGCGGGCCTGGCCCGAGGCAAGAAAGGGCGGCATCGGCTTCGGCGACCTGCCGCCCTTCCTGAGCTGGCATGGGTGGTTCGAGGACCGGCACCACCTCGTGCTGCTGCAGCCCCGGGAGCTGGGCGCCCTCGTCCCCGGCGCCCGCACCGCGCCCCTCCCGCCGCGCTGGCTGGAGGATCTGGACCTCGAATCCCTCGCCCGGCCCCTGGCCCGCCACCCCGCCTGGGGCGGCACGCTGGCCTCGGTGCACGTGGTGGGGGTGCCGAAGGCGGGCGAGGCGAAGGTGCGGACGGCGGGGGAGCCGGCGCCCGCGGTCATCCAGGCCGTGCTGGCTCGGGTGGCGGAGGCGCGGGTGTGGAGCTTCAGCGACTGAGGCGCTCGGCCATGGCGAGCACCAGCTCCACCAGCCGCGCCGCGTAGGCGGCCTCGTTGTCGTGCCACCCGAAGACCTTCGCGAAGCGCGACCCCAGCACGCGGGTGAGCTGGAGGTCCATGAGCACGCTCTCCTCCCGTCCGGTGAAGTCCCGGCTGACGAGGTCGGGATCGGCCAGGGCGAGGATGCCCTTCAGGGAGCCTGCGGCGGCGTAGCGGAAGGCGGCGTTGAGGGACTCCACGGTGGCGTCCTTCTCGAGGAGGGCCGTCAGGTCCACGAGGTTCACGCTCAGGGTGGGCACCCGCAGGGCGGACCCGTTGAAGCCTCCGGGCAGCCAGGGAAGGGCCCGGTGCAGGGCGCCGAAGGCGGACGAGCTGGTGGGGATGATGCTCTGGAAGGCGGCGCGGGCCCGGCGCAGGTCCCGGTGGGGCGCGTCCAGGAGGCGCTGGTCGTTGGTGACCACGTGGACGGTGCTCATGCCCGCGTGGGCGAGGCCGAAGGCGTCCTGGAGCACCTGGACCATCGGCCCCGTGGCGTGGGCGGTGCAGCTGGCGTTGCTGACCACGCGGTGCCGATCGAGGTCCAGGCCGGCGCCGTTGAGGGGGTGGATCGCCGTGAAGTCTGCGTCGGGGCTGGGCGCGCTGATGACCACGTGGGAGACGCCCCCCCGCAGGTGGCGCGCCGCGTCCGCGCGGCGGGTGAAGCGGCCGCTGCTCTCCACCACCAGGCCCACGTCGAGGCCGTCGAAGGGAACGCGCTCAGGCTCGGTCTCGTGGAAGACCCGCACCCGCGCCGGACCCAGGCGGAGGAACTCGGCGCCGTCCCCGGTCCCGGGCTCGACCTCCAGGCGTTCCCGGCCGTGCACGGAATCCCGCCTCAGGAGGGCCGCGAGGGTGGCGAGGTCCGCCGGATCGTTCACCGCGGCCAGGCGCTCCGGGGCGCGCAGGGCCAGCCGCTTCAGGGCGAGGCGCCCGATGCGGCCGAGGCCGTTGATGCCGATGCCCGCGCCCATCCTAGGACCCTAGCGGGAAGGCCTACGGCGCGCCACGGGGGCGCCCGGGGGGCGACAGGGCGTCAAGGCACGGCGCCTACTGGTAGCGCTCCACCGAGGCCAGGGGCCCGCCGCCCTCGCTGCCTCCCACCAGCAGCACCTCGCCGGACTCCAGGCGCACGGCGGCGTGGCGGTAGCGGGTGGTGCGCGGGGACGCGGCGAGGCGGCTCGCGCCGGTGGCCGGATCGAAGGCCTCCGAAGTGGCGGTGGCCAGGGAGCCCTCGCCCTCCGTGCGTCCGCCCGAGAGGAGCACGGTCCCGTCCCCCAGGAGCGTGGCCTGGTGCTCGGCGCGGGGCTTGAGCATCCGTCCCGCGGGGGTGAACCGGCCCGTCGCGGGATCGTAGATCTCGACGCTGTCCGCCAGGTCGGTGCCCTGGAGGTCCGGGGAGAGGCCGCCCGCCACCAGCACCCGGCCGTCGGGCAGCAGGGTGGCGGCGTGGCCGTGGCGGGTGATGGCCATGGAGCCCGTGGGCGTGAAGGTCCCCGTGCGGGGATCGAAGAGCTCCGCGCTGGCCCAGAAGCGCGTCGGGCAGCTGATCTCGCAGGTGCTGTCCCGGCCGCCGGCCTCCAGCACGCGGCCGTCGGGCAGGCGCGTGGCCGTGTGGCCGGTGCGGGCGGCGGTCATGGGGCCGGTGGGCTGGAAGGCCAGGGTGGCGGGGTCGAAGAGCTCGGCCCGGTCGGTGGCTTCCACCTCCGCGCCCCGGACAGGGAGGCCGCCGGCCAGGAGCACGCGTCCGTCCAGCAGCGCGGTGGCGCTGTGCCGGCGGCGGGGCGTGTCCATGGCCTGGGGCACGGGTGCGAAGGCTCCCTCCCCGAAGACCAGGGCGGTCCGGGGAAGGCCGGCGGCGCCCTCGCCTCCGGCCACCAGTGCCCGCCCCCCCGGCAGGGCCGTGGCGGTGGCGTCCGCCCGGAGGACGTCGAGGCGCGGGCCATCGAGGAAGGTCCCCGTCCGCGGATCGAAGCGCTCGGACAGGGTGGAGGCCCAGCCGCCGAGCACCAGGACCTCGCCGGTATCGAGGAGCGTGGCGGCGTGCCCGGAGCGTGGCACCGCCAACGCGGGGGCCGCGGCGACGGACCCGGTGTAGGCCTCCACCCGCACCGTGGCCTCGGCGCTCCGGGCGGGATCGGCGGCGGCCTGCGCGCGGATGCGGTGGACGCCGGGGCGGCCCGGGGCCTTCAGGCGGCCCTCCCCGTCGATAGCACCATCCCCGGACAGGACGCTGTAGGTGGCCGCGACTGGCGCGCCGGAGGCGTCCCGGGCCTGGAAGCGGACCTCGCCGCCGACCTTGATCCGCGCCTCCGGCGGGTTGAGGGCGAGGGGCGCCGGGGCCGAAGGGGAGCCCGGCGCGCCCGTGGAAGCGCCTCCGCCGCAGGCGAGGAGTAGGCCCAGCAGGGAGGGGGCGATCAGGGCTGGGGCGCGCAGGGCGAAGAAAGTCGGCATGGGGCCTCCGGATGTCCCAGGGCAGACGGATCCCAGGCCCAAGCCTTACGGGAGGCCCGAAGGGGACGTTTAGGAGGGCAGCCGGTCCAGCACATGGCAGCAGAGGTCCATGAGCCGGGTGGCGTAGCCGAACTCGTTGTCGTACCAGCCGAACACCTTCACCATGCGGGGCCCCAGGGCGCGGGTGAGGAAGGGGTCGAAGGTGCAGCTGGCCTCGCAGCCGATGAGGTCCACGCTCACCAGCTCGTCCTTCATGACGTCCAGGTAGGGGGCGAGGGGCCCCTCGGTGCTGGCCTTCAGGAAGGCCTCGTTCACCGCCGCCACGGAGGCGTCGGTCTTCAGGATGGCGGTGAGGTCGGTGAGGCTGACGTCGGGGGTGGGGACCCGGATGGACACGCCGTCCAGCCGGCCCTTCAGGTGAGGCAGCACCAGGCTGATGGCCTTCGCGGCGCCGGTGCTGGTGGGGATCATGGAGAGGGCCGCCGCCCGGGCCCGGCGCAGGTCCTTGTGGGGCAGGTCCAGGATGCGCTGGTCGTTGGTGTAGCTGTGCACGGTGGTCATGAGGCCGTGCTCGACCCCGAAGGCCTGGTCCAACACCTGCACCATGGGGGCAAGGCAGTTGGTGGTGCAGCTCGCGTTGCTCAGCACCCGGTCCTTCTCCAGGTCGAGGGTGCCCTCGTTGATGCCCATGACCACCGTGCGGTCGGCGTCGTCGGCGGGGGCGCTGATGATCACGTGGCTCACGCTGCCGTGGAGGTGGTTCGCGGCGTCCTTCTTCTTGGTGAAGATCCCGGTGCATTCGAGCACCACCTGCGCGCCGAGCTGTCCGAAGGGGATGAGGTGCGGGTCCTTCTCGGCGTAGACCCGGATGCGCCTGCCCTCGAGGACGAGGTGGTTGCCGTCGGCGGCCACGGAGAAATCCGCGTGGCCGTGCACCGAGTCGTACTTCATGAGGTGGGCCAGGGTGGCGGCGTCGGTGAGGTCGTTCACCGCCACCACCTGGACGTGGGGGGCCTTCATGAGCTGGCGCAGCACGAGGCGGCCGATGCGGCCGAGCCCGTTGATGGCGACTTTCTTCATGGCGCCTCCCGCGGAAGGGGTCCAGCCTACCGCCCTTCCACCCGCGCCTGAAGCCTCCGCTGTGACCGCCGTCGCGTCCGCGCCGGCCTGGCGCGGCTCAGCTGGCCAGGGAGGCGCGGCGCCGCAGGGCGTGGGCGGGCGCCTCGAGCTTCTTCGAGAGCGTGTTGCGGTGGATGCCGAGGACCCGGGCGGCGGCGCTCTGGTTGCCCTTGTGCGCGGCCACCACTTCCTCGAGGTAGATGCGTTCGAACTCGCGCTTGGCCATGTCCAGGGGGATGCCCTTGCGCACCATGTCGGCCACGAGGCGCCGCAGCTCATCTCGCATCGTCGGGCTCCAACTCAAAGGGAAGAAGCGACCGTAGCACCCGGGCGAGGTGAGCGGAAACAAAATGATGCGGCCGGCGGGGCCGCAGGTCTTCCCATCCTGCGGAAAACCCTGTGGAATACCTGTGGAACCTGAAGGGCGGACGATGCGCAAGACGAAGCTGGTCATCACCATGGGCCCCGCGCTGGCCGACGACGGGAAGCTGCGCGAGGTGCTGAGGGAGGCCGACGCCGTGCGCCTGAACGCCAGCCACGGCGATCCCGCCGCCCGCAGCGGCGTGCTCGCGCGGGTGCGCGCCGCCGCCGCGGAGCTCGGGCGCGAGCTGCCCGTGTTCCTGGACCTCCAGGGCCCGAAGTGGCGGGTAGGCGCCCTGGACGCGCCGGTGGAGCTCGCGGAGGGGAGCGAAGGATGCTTCGTCCCTCCGGGATCCCCGGCGAGCGGCGAAGGCGCATGGCAGGTGCCCCTTCCCCACCCGGAGCTGTTCGAGGGGGCGAAGGAGGGGCAGCGCTGGCTCCTGGACGACGGCGCGCTGGAGGTGGAGGTGGTCGAGGCGCGCGCCGACCAGGTGCGGGCCCGGGTGCGCGTGGGCGGGGAGCTGAAGGCCCGGAAGGGCGTGCATCCCATCGGCCTCGAGCTGGCCATGGACCCGCTCACCCCCAAGGACCTGGAGGACGTGCGCTGGGGCGTGGCGCACGGCGTCGAACTCTTCGCCCAGAGCTTCGTGCGCCGCCGGGCGGACGTGGAACTGCTCCACCAGCGCATCCGAGAGGCCGGGGGCAGCCAGCCCGTCATCGCCAAGATCGAGCACCCCGCGGCCCTGGGAAACCTGGAGGAGATCCTCGACGTTTCATGGGGGGTGATGGTGGCCCGGGGCGACCTGGGCGTGGAGCTGGGGGTGGAGCGCGTCCCCTCCCTGCAGAAGAAGATCATCCGCACGGCGCGCAAGGCCCTGAAGCCGGTCATCACCGCCACCCAGATGCTGGAGAGCATGATCGAGAACCCCTCGCCCACCCGGGCGGAGGCCAGTGACGTCGCCAACGCCATCTGGGACGGCACGGACGCGGTGATGCTCAGCGCCGAGAGCGCCGCCGGCGCCTATCCGGTGGAGGCGGTGCAGTGGCTGGCCCGCATCGCCGCGGAGGCCGACGCCCACGTGCCCGGCATGGCCTACCGCCGGGACATCGGGGAGATGGCCAAGGGCCGCACGGACATCTCGGTGGCCTTCGCCGCCTGCCGGGCCGCCGAGGACCTGGGGGCGCGGTGGATCGTGGCCTTCACCGAGGGGGGCGGCAGCGCCCGCATGGTGAGCCGCCTGGCCGGCCAGACCCCGGTGCTCGGCGCCACGACCGACGGCGCCACCGCCCGGCGCATGGCCCTCCTCCGGGGGGTGACCTCCCTCATCATCCCGCGGGTGCAGAACACCGACGAGATGGTGGAGGCGGTGCGGGAGCTGCTGCTGGCCAAGCACGAGCTGCTGCCGGGCGACCACGTGGTCATGACCATGGGCCTGCCCCTGTGGAAGAGCGGCAGCACCAACACCATGAAGGTGATGACGTTCTGACATGAAGTGGGTGCTCAACCTCGTCTTCACCACCGCCGGCGGCTGGCTGGGCTGGTGGCTCGGCGCCTTCGCGGGCATCACCACGGCCGTCGTGCTCTCGATGGTGGGGACGGGGCTGGGGCTGTGGGTGTCGATCAAGGTTTACCGGGAGCACTTCGAGGCTTGAAGGTTTCCCGGGGCGTTCCGGATGCGGCTCGATGGCAGGGTGGGTTGGCTTTTGAACAGGCACCTCGCTCCAGGCAGGCCGGCTTTTTGGCCTTCCTGGAGCGAGGTGCGGCCAAGCGACAGCGCGGCAGGACCATGAACGCGGAAGGTCTCCGTGCCGATGGCTCGGGTGGGGCGAAGGCTGGTCTTGCGACGGGCCATGCAAGGACGTTCGGCCGTGCCCTCCCCAACCGGTTCCACCACCATGGGCGCCTGGACTTCGCCTGCCACGCTGTCGCTTGGCCGCACCGCCCTCAGGCAAGGTCCGCCAAAAGCGCGGACCTTGCCTGAGGGCGGTGCCTTTGGAACGTCAACGTCAAGGTCAACGGCAAGGTCAGGTTCAAGGTCAAGAGCAAAGCCAAGAGCAAGGTCAAGAGAAGGATCAAGATCAACGTCCCGGTCGGCGGCCGGCCGGCTCAGGGGCCCCACGCTGCCAGGGCCTGCCTCAGGCCCTCCAGCTGCTCGACGCTCGTGGTGTGGAAGCGGCTGACCAGCTTCCAGCCCTGGGCCACCTTCTGGTAGCGGTGCAGCCAGAGGAAGGGGCCCTCCCAGTCCGCGTCGGGGCCGCGCCGGGTGCGCACGAGGAAGGCCACGGTGGTCCAGGGGCCCCGGGAGAGGACCCGCCGGCCCAGTTCCTCCAGGGCGGACTCCTCGTCGTGCTCCAGCACCAGGTCGTCGATGTCGGGGATGATCATGGCTCGATCTTCCCACCGTCCCAGGGCCGCAGGCGTGGGATCCAGCGGGGCACGGCGGCGCGGTATCGGGTGTAGGCAGGGCCGAACTGCGCTGAGAGGGTCGGCTCCTCGTGGAGGAGGACGAAGCATGAGAAGCCCGCGAAGACCGCCAGGCCATAGAGCAGCAGGCGTCCAGAGGCCAGCAGGAGGCCCATGCCGAAGGTCGCCGAGAGCACGCCGAGGTACATGGGATTGCGCACGAAGCGGTAGAGGCCATGGACCACCAGCGCCTTCGGAGGGTCCACCGGCGCCGGCGTTCCGGCGGCCCGGGCGAAGTCGAGGAGGCAGCGGAGGTATACGGCCGCGCCAAAGGCCAGAAGCGGCAGGCCGGACCACCGCGCGGGGCCGAGGGGCAGGGCCCCGCGGTCCGGTGAGAACCAGGCGAGGGGTATCCAGACCGCGACGCCGCAGGGGAAGACCGCTGTGAAGAGCATATCTTTGGCGAACAGCCGGGCTCGGGAGGGCGGGGCCAAGGGACCTCCGGCACCAGTCTGGTCTTCCCCCGCCTGGCGGCAAGGCCCGCCGATATGCTGAACCCATGCGCCTCGAATGCATCGCGATCGGCACGGAGCTCCTGACCACCCGGCGGCTGGACACCAATTCGGTGTGGATCGCCGAGCGCCTCGCGGAGCTGGGCCTGGCCTTCCACCGCAAGACCGTGGTGGGGGACGACCGCGCGGACTTGCGGGCCCTGGCGGAGGAGGCCCTGCGCCGCAGCGATGTCATCTTCTGCACCGGCGGCCTGGGGCCCACCTTCGACGACTTCACCAAGGAGGTCTTCGCCGAGGCCCTGGGGGTGGGGCTCCGGGAGGACGCCCAGTGCCGGGCGGAGCTGGAGGCCTGGTACGCGGCCCGCAACCGGGTGCCCTCATCCAACAACTACAAGCAAGTCCTCATCCCCGAGGGGGCCGAGCCCCTGCGGAACCCCCTGGGCTCGGCCCCCGGCATCTGGTGGCAGGATCCGCCCGGCCATCCCGGGAAGCGCATCGTCCTCATGCCCGGGGTGCCCCGGGAGATGAAGCGCATGTGGACGGACCACGTCCACGGCCGGCTGAAGGACCTCGCCGGCGCTCCGGTGCACACCGTCCGCGTGGTGGTGGGGGGCGTGCCCGAGAGCACCCTGGACGAGCGCACGGCGCCCGTGCGCGCCCGGCACGCCCAGCTCGATTGGACCATCCTGGCCTCCCTCACCCACGTGGAGTTCGTGGTGCGCAGCGGGGATGCCGCTGCCCTGGAGGCCGCGCGCCGGGACCTGGCGGAGGCCCTGGGCCCCGACCTCGTGTGCGAAGGGGACGGCGACCTCGAGACCACCGTGCTCGAACGGTTGAAGGCGAGGGGCGAGACCCTCGCCGTGGCCGAAAGCATGAGCGGCGGCCTGCTGGCCGCCCGGCTCACCGCGATTCCCGGGGCGAGCGACGCCTTCAAGGGCGGCGCCGTGGTCTACACCCCCGGGGCGAAGGCGGCCCTGGCGGACGTGGACCCCGGCGTCCTCGCGGCCCACGGGACCGTTTCCGAGGCCACCACCGAGGCCCTCGCGGCGGGCATCCGCGCGAAGCTCGGCGCCACCTGGGCCCTGGCCATCACCGGCAACGCCGGGCCTTCGGTGGATCCCCACGGCGAGGTGGAGCGCGCGAACCCCGTGGGCACCTGCCTCATCGCCCTCGCCGGGCCCGCGGGCGTGGAATCCCGACGTTTCGTGGTGCCCGGCGAGCGGCCGGACGTGCAGCTCCGCGCCGCGGGGTGGAGCCTGGACTGGCTAAGGCGGAAGCTTCGCTGAGGGCCGTCCCTCAGCGGTAGGGCCAGGCCTTCCCGTCGGCGGCCCGCACCCGCGGGATCGAGTCCTGCCGGGCGAGGGTGTGCAGGTACCAGACCCAGCCCTCGTCCCTGAGGTGGATGAGGTAGCCGCCGTAGAAGGGCTTCGCGGGGAGCTTCCCCGCACGGTCAAGGCCTTCGAAGATCGCCTTCAGGGGCAGGCTGGCGGGGTGGGGCGGCAGGGCCTCCCGGGGGTCGTGCACGGAGGTCACCAGGCCCCTCACGGCGCCCTGCTTGACCTCGATGAAGAGGCCCGCCTGGACGCCGGACTTGCCGAGGTCCATCTGGCGCTGCTGCTCCTCGAGGAGAGACGGGGAGCGGAATCGGAACATCACCGAGGCCGCCTCGTCGTCCCGGGCGTTCACGAGGCCGTCGGGCCGGACCTTCTCCACGTCCACCCGCTCCAGGCGCGCGTCGCCGCGCCAGCCCTGGGCCTGGGACACCGCCCAGGGGATCGCGGCCACGGCGTCCAGGTTGCCGCTTCCCCCCGGAGGCTCGGCCACGTCCAGGGCCTGCCAGCCCCGGCCGGCGGTGAGTCCGGAGGGCTTCGCCTTGGCCTTGGCCGCCGAGAGGATCGAGGCCTTCAGCCCTTCCCGGGATCCGCCCAGGCCGGCCTTGGCGGCGTCCACGGCCTTGTTCGCGGTGACGAGGATGCCGCAGGTGACCAACGCGATCGCCACCACGGGGATCAGCGCCGCGGCCAGGAGGATCCACATCACCCGGCGGCCGGTCCCCGGCGAGAGCTTCACCGGGAGGCTGGGCCGGAAGGCCGAGGTGGGGTCGTAGGCCATCCCGCAGTAGGCGCAGGTGACGGGACCGGGTTCGGCGGCCTCGGGCAGGGGCGCGCCGCAGCGCTGGCACTGGCGGGCTTTCATGGCACCAGCCTAGCGGGAGAGGGCGGGGCGCGGCCTCTGATAAGGTGATGCCATGCCGCCCGACACCCTGAAGCTGGCCCTCTGGGGCCTGGCCGCCTTCCTGGCCGGGTCCGTCCCCTTCGGCCTGGTGATCGTGAAGCTCCTGGGCAAGGGCGACGTACGGTCCCAGGGCAGCGGCAACATCGGCGCGACCAACGTGAGCCGGGTGGCGGGGAAGGGCATCGGCCTCTTCGTGCTCCTCCTGGACATCGCCAAGGGCGTGGTGCCCGTGGTCCTGGCGAGGCGCGCCGGAATCCCGGAACCCCTCTGGCCCTGGATCGGCTTCGCCGCGGTGTGCGGCCACGTCTTCTCGCCCTGGCTGGGCTTCAAGGGCGGCAAGGGCGTGGCCACCGCGCTCGGGGTTGTGGCGGCGGTGAACTGGCGACTCGGGGCGCTGCCCCTGGCGGTCTTCGTCGCGGCCCTGTGGCTCACGCGCCATGTAAGCCTGGGCTCCATCCTCGCCGCGCTGCTGCTGCCCGCGGAGGTGCTGCTCCTGGCCCTCACCGGCGACTACGGCGGCTGGCGCGCCCTGCAGGAGCACATCCCCTACCTCCTGGCCTGGGCCCTGCTCGCCGTCCTCGTGATCGCGAAGCACCACGAGAACATCCGCCGCCTCCAGGCCGGCACCGAGTCCAAGCTCTGGGGGGGGCCGCCGAAGGCCGGGAACGGCGATGCCTGAACACGCCCCTTCCAGCCCGCCCGAGATCGCCGTCTTCGGCGCCGGGGTCTGGGGCACGGCCCTGGCCGTGAACTGGGCCCGGGCGGGCCGGCGGGTCGCCCTCTGGGGCCACACGCCGTCGAAGATGGCGGAGATGGCCGCCACCCGGCGCCACCCGCGGCTCAACGGCGTGGACCTTCCGCCGGGGCTCCTGCCCGTGGCGGACGCGCGGGAAGCCTTTTCCGCGCCGGTCTGGGTCTCCTGCATGACCACCCAGTCCAGCCCCGAGGCCTGGGAGGCGCTCAAGGCGGAGGCCGCCGGAGCCGGCGCGGCCCTGCCCGACGTCCTCCTCCACTCCAGCAAGGGCATCCTGGCGGCGCGGCACCAGCGCCTCAGCGAGGCCCTCGAACCCCTCCTCGGCCTGCCGGTGGGCGTCATGAGCGGTCCCACCTTCGCCGACGAGGTGGCCCAGGGGCTTCCCTCGGCCCTGGTGATGGCGCTGCCCCCCGCGGTCAGCGACGCCCGGGCCGTGGAGCTCCAGCACTTCCTCGCCACCGAGCGCCTGCGGGTCTACCTCAGCCGGGACGTGGTCGGGGCCGAGCTCTGCGGCGCCCTCAAGAACGTCCTCGCCATCGCCGCGGGCCTCGTGGAGACCCTCGGCCTCGGCCACAACGCCCGGGCGGCCCTGATCACCCGCGGCCTCGCCGAGATGGCCCGCCTCGTGGCGGCCCTCGGCGGCGCGCCGGACACGGTCATGGGCCTCGCCGGCATGGGGGACCTCCTCCTCACCGCCACCGGCCCCCAGAGCCGCAACCGCCGCTGCGGGGCCTACCTCGCCCAGGGGAAGACCCTGGCCGAAGCTTCGGTCCTCATGGGCGGGCAGGTCATCGAAGGGGCGAGCACCACCCGCGCCGCCCTGGCCCTGGGCGCCGAGGCGGGCGTGGACCTGCCCATCACCGAGGAGGTGGGGCGCCTCCTGGACGGCGCCGATCCGAAGGAGGCGGTCACGAGGCTGATGGGCCGCAGCCTGAAGTCGGAGTAGGCCCGCGGGAATGCTCCACAATGGAGCCATGAGCCAGCCCTTCCGCTTCCGCATCCCCGAGCACGGCACCCTGGTGAAGGAGCCCTTCGAGCCGGCGGACCCGCCGCCCGGCTGGACGCGCCTGGCGGTGAAGGCGATGGCCCTCAACTACCTGGACCTCTGGACCACCCGGGGCATCGAGGGCGTGAAGCTGCCCCTGCCGTTGACGCCAGGCTGCGACGGCGCGGGGATCGTGGAGGCCGTGGGCCCCGGCACGGCCCTCCCCCCCGGCGTGGAGGCCGGGGGCAGCGCCATGATCGCGCCGGGCCTCTCCTGCGGCCTCTGCGCCGAGTGCCTGCGGGGGGACGACATGCGCTGCGCGGCCTACGGCGTCATGGGCCACGTCCTGGACGGCACCGCGGCCACCCATGTCCTCGTGCCGGCGGCCAATCTTCTCCCCGTTCCGCCGAACTGGGATTTCCTCCAGGCCGCCGCCTTCCCGCTGGTCTTCCTCACCGCCTGGGAGATGCTCGTGCACAAGGCGAAGCTGCAGCCCGGCGAGCGGGTGCTGGTGTGGGGCGGGGGCAGCGGCGTGGGCACGGCGGCGCTGCAGCTGGTCCGCTTCCTCGGCGGACGCTCCATCGCCGTGGTCTCGTCCCTGGAGAAGGCCATGAAGTGCTGGGAGCTGGGGGCCGAGCACGTGATCGACCGCAGCCGGGAGGACGTCGCGAAAAAGGTCCGGGAGCTCACCGGGAAGCGGGGCGTGGACATCGTCTTCGAGCACAGCGGGGCCGCGAGCTGGGACGCCAGCCTGGCCAGCCTGGCCCGGGGCGGGCGGCTGGTGACCTGCGGGGCCACCACCGGCCACGACGCGAAACTGAACCTGCGCGTGCTGTTCGCCAAGCAGCTCAGCCTCCTCGGCTCCTACATGGGCCGCCGGGAGCACCTCTGGACCCTCCTGGGCCACGTCCAGCGCAACCCGTCGAATCCGCCCTTCCGTCCTGTGATCGACCGGGTGTTTCCGTTGTCCGAGTACCCGGCGGCCCAGGACCACCTGGCCGCCGGGCAGGCCTTCGGCCGCGTGGTCTGCGAGGCGTGAAGGAGGGAAAGCTCCTCCGCGTCCTGGGGCCGGGCTTCGGCCTCGCGGTGGCCCTCGGCGCCGCCATCGGCGGCGAGATCCTGCGCCTCCCCGGCAGCGTCGCGAAGGCCCTGCCGTCCCCGGAGGCCCAGCTCCTGGCCTGGGCCCTCGGCGGCCTCAACGCGCTGCTGGGGGCCGCGGTCTTCGCCGAGCTCCAGACGCGGGTGCCCCGGAGCGGGGGCCTCACGGTCTTCGCCGGGGAGGGCCTGGGGGGCTTCGGCGGCTGGCTGGTGGGCTGGGTGGACTGGATCGCCAGCGCGGGCACCATCGGCGCCTTCGCCCTGCTGCTGGGGGAGATCGCCGCCGCCCGCTGGCCGGGGGTCCGCGCCACCCTCGTCGCGGGGGCCGCCATCCTCGCGGTGGGCCTGGTGCAATGGCGGGGCATCCGCTGGGGCAGCGTGGCCCAGGACGTGGAGAGCCTGGTGAAGCTGCTGCCCCTGGCCCTCCTGGCCCTGGGCGGCGCCTTCCTCGCGGCGGCGCCCCGGGAGGCGGCTCCTGCCACCGCCACAGCCTTTCCGGGGGCCTGGCTCGCGGCCCTGCCCCTGGTGGTCTTCGCCTACGACAACTACTACGCCCCGGTCTACTTCGGAGAGGAGTTCAAGGACCCGCGGCGGGCCGTGCCCCGGGCCCTCTTCGGCGGCGTCGCCGCCATCGCGGCCCTCTACCTGCTCCTGGCCTACGCCTTCGGGAGGGCGCTGCCCCACGGGCTGCTCACCACCTCGGAGCTGCCGGGGGCGGACCTCGCCGAGCGCCTCGCTGGGCCCGGGGGGCGGGGCCTGCTCCAGCTCCTGATGATGGTCTCGCTCCTGAGCTGCATGAACGCGACGACGCTCCTGGGCAACCGCGTCCTCTTCGCCCTGGGCCGGGGCGGGCGCCTCGCGGGCCGCGTGAACGAGGGCGGCACGCCGGCCCCGGCCCTGGGCTTCACCCTGGCCCTCGCCGGGGTCTTCCTCCTGGGCGGGGGCTTCGAGGCCGCGGTGGCCTTCATGGCCCCCTTCATCCTGCTGAACTACGCGCTGTGCTTCGTCGCGCTGCTCGCGCTCCGCCGCCGGGGGGGCGACGGGCACTTCCAGGCCTGGGGCTGGACGCCCTGGGCCGCCCTGGCCGTCGCCCTGTCCCTCCTGGCGGGCACCCTCGCCCGGGAGCCCCGCCTGGCCGCGGGGCTGGCGATGGGGCTCCTCCTGGCCTGGCCCCTTTACCGGCTCACGGCCCCCGCGCGAAGCTGAGGCCCATGCCCCGCGTCAACACCCTGCCGGCCGGAACGCCCTTCACCTGGGTTGACCTCGTCAATCCCAGCGACCAGGAGCTGCTCAGCTCGGCCCCGACCTACGGGCTGCCGCCGGAGGTGGTGCGGGACTTCCTCAACAAACCCCACCTCCCCAAGTTCGAGCGCATGGCCGGCGGGCTGATGGTGGTGCTGCGGGCCTACGACGAGCAGGCCCGGGGCAACGACACCTACCAGGCCCTGACCCGGCGGCTGGTGGTCTTCATCACCCCGGAGTGGTTCTTCACCGTGCGCCGCAGGGACCAGGACTTCGCGTCGAAGGTGGTGCAGCGCTTCGCGCAGCCCGGGGTGCACGTGCCCAGGCCGGAGACGATCCTGAGCCACCTGGCGGCCGGAGCGGTGCGCAGCTACGAGGAGCCCCTGCGGGAGGCCGAGGAGCGCCTGGACCGCCTGGAGACCCTGCTGCTGGACCGGGGGCAGGGGCGGGACCACGTCCGGCAGATCTACGTGGTCAAGCGCCGCTGCGCCGTCTTCAAGCGCATGCTCTGGCGCAGCCTGCTGGTGGCCAAGGAGCTCCGCGCCCAGTTCCCCGACGAGGGCGGCTGGTGGGCGGACCTCCTGGAGGAGGCGGACCGGCTGCAGGCCTGGGCCGACGAGCTGCTGGAGACCGCCACCCACCTCCTGAACCTCCAGCTCGCCCTCCAGAGCCACCGCACCAACGAAGTGATGCGGGTCCTCACGGTCTTCAGCGCCTTCTTCCTGCCCCTGACCTTCCTCGTGGGGGTCTACGGGATGAACTTCCAGCACATGCCCGAACTCAAGTGGCGCTGGGGCTACGCCCTGGCCTGGGGCATCATGGCCGCCACGGTGGCGGGCATCCTGGTCTGGTTCCGGCGCAAGGGCTGGCTGAAATAGGCCTTCCGCCCCCGAATTCGGCCGAGACCCCGGGGCCCCGGAGGCCTTAGCATGGAAGGTTCGGGCCCGCCCAGGCCCGGTGGAGCCCGCTTGACCCCCGAAGCCCCGTCCCCGTACCGCATTCCCCACCGGTTCCACGTCCTGCTGGCCGCCGCGGCCTTCTACCTGGGCGGCTGCACCCTCTTCCGGATCTTCCTGCTCCTGCGCTTCGGGGGCTCGGAGCCCATGGGCGCCCTGGGGGTCCTGAAGGTCTTCGCCTACGGCCTCCGGGTGGACCTGGCGGCGGCGGCCTGGCTGCTGCTGCCCCTGGCCCTCTGGCTGGCCCTGCTGCCCCAGCGCCTCCACAGCTCCCGCTTCCACCAGGTCCTCTTCTGGCTGGTCTTCACCGCCTGGCTGGTGGGGCAGACCTTCGGCTTCGTGGTGGAGTACTTCTTCTTCGACGAGTTCAACGCCCGCTTCAACTCGGTGGCCGTGGACTACCTGCTCTTCCCCTACGAAGTCTTCGTGAACATCTGGGAGAGCTACCCGGTGGCCCTCTACGTCGGGACCGCCGTGGTCCTGGGGCTCGTCCTCCTTCGGCTGGCCCATCCCACGCTGAAGCGCTCCATGCAGGCGCGGGACACCCTCGGGCACCGGCTCAAGGCCCTCGGCGTCTACATGCTCCTCGGCGCCGCGGCGGTGCTCACCATCTCCTACCGGCGCACCCAATTCTCCCCGAGCCGGGTGGTGAACGAGTTCGCGGGGAACGGCTACTACGCCCTGATCTTCGCGGCCACCACGAACCACCTGGACTACCCGGCCTTCTACGCCACCATCCCCCGGGAGGAGGCCCATGCCCGGGCCCGCAGGCTCGCGGCCCAGCCCGGGGACGCCTTCGCTTCGACCTCCCAGGGCCTCACCCGGGTCGTCACCCCCGCGGCCCCGGCCCAGGGCCGGCCGCGCAACCTGGTGATCATCCTGGTGGAGAGCTTCGGCTCCGAGTTCTGGGGCTGCCTGGGCCGCAAGGACTCCCTGACCCCGGAGATGGACGCCCTGGCCCGGGAGGGCATCCTCTTCACGAACCTCTACGCGTCCGGGAACCGCACGGTCCGCGGCATGGAGGGCGTGCTGGCCTCCTTCCCGCCCCTGCCCGGGGACGCCATCCTCAAGCGCGACCGCTCCGACCACGTGGCCACGGTGGCGCGGGTCCTGGCGGACCAGGGCTACCAGCGGACCTTCCTCTACGGCGGGCGAGGCGTCTTCGACGGCATCCGCTCCTTCATGACCCGCAACGGCTTTGAACGCTTCATCGAGCAGAAGGACTTCCCCTCCGACGCCTTCAGCACGGTGTGGGGCGTGGCGGACGAGGTGCTGATGGACCGCGCCGTGGCCGAGTGCCGGTCCATGCACCAGAGCGGGAAGCCCTTCCTGGCGACCCTGCTCACCGTGAGCAACCACAAGCCCTACACCTACCCCAAGGGCCGCATCCCCGAGGACCCCCTGGCCAAGCGCCGGGAGCACGCAGTGTAGTACACCGACTGGGCCATCGGCGAGTTCTTCCGGAAGGCCCGCAAGGAGCCCTTCTGGCAGGACACCCTCTTCGCGGTGGTGGCCGACCACGGGGCGCGGGTCTACGGCCGCCAGAGCATCCCCATCCACTCCTACGAGATCCCCATGCTCGTCGTGGACCCCCGCGCCCCGGAAGCGCGGCGCGTGGACACCCTAGGGGGCTCCCTGGACGTCTCGCCCACCCTGCTGGCCATGCTGGGGCTGCGCTACCGAAGCACCTTCTTCGGCCGGGACCTCCTGGCCCCCCTGCCGGCGGAGGAGCGCTGGGCGGTGATGCACCACAACCGGGACATCGGGCTCTACCGGAACGGCCGCATGGTGGTGCTGGGGCTGCGGAAGACGAAGGAGTTCTACGCCATGGATCCGGCCACGCGGCTGCTGGTCCCCTCCCGGAAGGAGGGGGCGCGGGACGAGGAGCTGGAGCGGGACGCCACCGCCCTCTTCCAGCTCGCGGACGAGCTCTACACCACCGAGCAGTACCGGACGGACTGAGCCGCGGCGACGTCCCGCCTTGCTAGATTTGGATTCGAACCTTTGGGAGCGCCCATGAAAGTGCTGATCCTCGGCGTGAACGGCTTCATCGGGAGCCATCTGGTGGGCCGCATCCTCCGCGACACGTCCTGGGACGTGTTCGGCATGGACCTGGGCACCCACAAGATCACGGACCACGTGGGCCATCCCCGCTTCCACTTCGTGGAGGGGGACATCACCATCAGCAAGGAGTGGATCGAGTACCACGTGAAGAAGTGCGACGTGGTGCTGCCCCTGGTGGCCATCGCCACGCCGAAGATCTACGTGACGGACCCCCTGCGGGTCTTCGAGCTGGACTTCGAGGAGAACCTGCGCATCGTGCGGCAGTGCGTGAAGTACCGCAAGCGGGTGGTCTTCCCCAGCACCTCCGAGGTCTACGGCATGTGCTCGGACGCGGAGTTCGACGAGGAGACCTCGCCCCTGGTGACGGGCCCGATCCCCATGCAGCGCTGGATCTACAGCACCAGCAAGCAGCTCATGGACCGGGTGATCTGGGCCTACGGGCAGAAGGACGGCCTGCAGTTCACCCTCTTCCGCCCCTTCAACTGGATGGGGCCCAAGCTGGACAGCCTCAACACGGCGAAGGAGGGCAGCTCGCGCCTCGTGACCCAGTTCGTGTGGAACCTCATCCAGGGCCAGCCCCTCAAGCTGGTGGACGGCGGCGCCCAGCGCCGCTGCTTCATCGACGTGGAGGACGCCATGGACGGCCTGATGATGATCCTGCGCAACGAGGGCGGGAAGGCCGACGGCGGCATCTTCAACATCGGCAACCCGAAGAACGACCACAGCGTCCGCGAGGTGGCCGAGATGCTCCGGGACCTGTGGAAGGACCACCCCCGCCGCGCGGAGCTCGGGGTGCCCCTCAGCGAGCTGGTGGAGACCAGCAGCGGCGAGTTCTACGGCAAGGGCTACCAGGACGTGCTCACCCGGACGCCCAGCATCGCCCGCATGCGGGACACCTTCGGGTTCGATCCGAAGATCGGCATGAAGGCGAGCCTGGCCACCAGCCTGGACTTCTTCCTGAAGGAATACGCCGCCATGGAGCAGGTGGCCGACGAAGCCTGAAGCCCCGACGATGACCCGACGCGAACGCCTGCAGCTCCTGGCCGCCTGGATCCTCCTGGGCCTGCTCCCCCTGTTCCTCCGGCCCCTCTGGGAGCCCGACGAGACGCGCTACGCGGAGATCCCCCGGGAGATGCTGGCCAGCGGCGACTGGCTGGCGCCGAGGCTCCAGGGCCTCCTCTACTTCGAGAAGCCGCCCCTGCAGTACTGGCTCTCGGCCCTCTCCATGAAGCTCTTCGGCCTCAACGCCCCCGCGGCCCGGCTGCCCCTGGCCCTGGCGGCGGGCCTCGCCATGCTGTCGGCCTGGCGCCTGGCCTGGCGCCTCGGGGCCCGGCGCCCCGCCTGGGCCGCCATCATGGCGGGCAGCACGCTCCTGGGCTTCGTCACCGGCCAGCTCCTCACCCTGGACGCCCTCTTCACGGCCTTCCTCCTCGCCGCCCTGGCGGCGGCGGTGGAGGCCGTCCCCGCGCGGTCGGAGGGGCGGCCCGCCCTGGGCTGGACCCTGGCCGCCTTCGCGGCCTGCGCCGCGGCCATGCTCACCAAGGGGCTCGCGGGGCCCGTGCTGCTGGGGGGCGTGCTGCTCTTCTCCCTGCCGGTGGCCTGGCGGGACAACGCCTTGCGCCGGGCGGTCCTCGCCACGGGCTTCCACCCGGCGGGCTGGGCCTGCTTCGCCCTCCTGGCGGCGCCCTGGTTCTGGCTCGTGGACCGGGCGCACCCGGGCCACGCCGCCTACTTCTTCGTCCACGAGCATTTCGCCCGCTTCAGCTCGAACGTGCACAACCGCCAGGGCTCGCACAATCCGGTCTTCGACAAGCTCTACTTCGCGGGCGTGCTGGCGGTGGGCCTGCTCCCCTGGCTCACCCTGGCCCTCCAGGGGCTGGGGCGCGGCTTCGCCTTCTTCCGCCGCGCCTCCGGCCCCTCCATGGAAGGGGCGGCCCTGCGCCGGTGGACCGTGGCCGCCGTGTGGTGGATGGCCCTCTGGCCCTTCCTGTTCTTCACCCTCTCGGGCTCGAAGCTGCCGCCCTACGTCCTGCCCTGCGTGGTGCCCGCCCTGGCCCTGGCCTGCGCCTTCGAGCGGGAGGGGGAGGAGCCCCGCGCCCTCCGCCGCGTGGCGGTGGAGCTGTTCGTCCTCGCGGGCGTCCTGGGGGCCGGGGCCTTCGCCTTCCGCCACGAGCTGGAGGGCCTTCCCTGGATCGCGGCCTCGAGCCTCGCCTACGGCCTCCTGGGGGCCTGGGCCCTGCGGCCCGCCGGCCTCACCGCGCCCCGGTGGCTGGCGGCCCTCGCGGGGTGCTGCCTGCTGCTGGTGGTCGCGGGGGACCGCGCCGCCTCCGGGGACAAGGACCCCGGTCCCATGGTCCGCCTCGCGCCGCCGGGGTCGCAGTGGATCAGCTACGGCATGCACTTCCACGGCCTCCCCTTCCACGCGCGCGACCGGGTCGCCGTGGTCGCGGGCACCGGCGAGCTGGCGGACGGCCGGCGCCGGGCGGGCGAGGCCGAGCGCGCCCGGTGGATCCCGGAGACGCCCCAGGACCTGCTGCCCATCGCCCGGCGCATGCGCGCCGAGGCCCCCGGGCGCCCCGTGGCGGTCCTCGCGAAGGCCCGGGACTGGGACAAGGCGCCCCCCGAGGCGCGGGCGGCCTTCCGGGAGGTGGCGCGGCGGCACGGGATGGTGGTCGCCCTGCTGCCCTGATCCCGGCCCGATTGCCTCATCCCGGCCCGCTCGTGTGATCCCGGCTTGGGCCGGGCCCGCCTCCATCCCATGATGGAGCCATGACCCCCCGCATCCTCGAGAAGATCACGGCGAAGGACCACCGGCTGTCCGGCTACCGCTACTTCGAGCTGCTGGTGCACCTCTACGTGGTGGTGCTCCTCATCTCCAACCTCGTGGGCCAGAAGACATCGGCCTTCGGGCCCTTCCGGGTGAGCGGGGCCCAGCTCCTCTTCCCCATCACGTACATCTTCAGCGACATCTTCACGGAGGTGTACGGCTACGCGGCCTCGCGCCGGGCCATCTGGATCGCCTTCATGGCCTCGGTGCTGATGGCGGCCATGGGCATGTTCATGGTGTGGATCCCGCCCGCCGAAGGTTTCAAGAACCAGGCGGCCTTCGAGGCGGTCTTCGGCGCCGTGCCCCGCATGGTGGCGGCCAGCCTGCTGGCCTTCTGGGCCGGCGAGTTCACGAACTCCTACGTGCTGGCGAAGATGAAGGTCTGGACCGGCGGCAGGTGGCTCTGGACCCGCACCATCGGCAGCACGGTGGCGGGCCAGCTGGTGGACAGCATCATCGTTACTTTCGGCTTCTTCTACGGGCGGGAGAGCGTGCCCCACATCCTCCAGATCATCGCCTCTGGCTACGTGGCGAAGGTGCTCTACGAGACCGTGGCCACGCCGGTCACCTACGCCATCGTGAACGGCCTGAAGCGGGCGGAGGGCGTGGACGTCTACGACGTGGGCACGGACTTCAACCCCTTCGGACGGGAGAAGCGGACGGAGGGGGCGGCGGAGGCGCCATGAGCGCAGGACTCCGCCTCGGCGTCGACCTGGGGGGCACGAAGATCGAGGCCATCGCCCTCGGGCCGGAGGGCGGCGAACGGGCCCGGCGCCGGATCCCCACCCCCCAGGGCGACTACCCTGCGACGGTGGAGGCCGTGGCGGCCCTGGTGGAAGCCCTGGAGGCCGAAGCCGGCGCGCGGGGCACGGTGGGCGTGGGCACGCCCGGGGCGGCCTCGAGGATCACGGGACGGATGAAGAACGCGAACTCCACCTGCCTCCTCGGCCGCCCCCTCCAGGCGGACCTGGAGGCCCGGCTCGGGCGTCCCGTGCGCCTGGCCAACGACGCCAACTGCTTCGCCCTGTCGGAGGCCTCGGACGGCGCCGGGGCAGACGCGGAGACGGTCTTCGGCGTCATCCTCGGCACCGGCGTGGGCGGCGGGGTGGTGGTGCGGGGCCGGGTGCTCACGGGGCCCAACGCCATCGCCGGGGAGTGGGGCCACAACCCGCTGCCCCTGCCGGAGGGCCCGGACCTGCCGCTGCCCGCGTGCTACTGCGGACGCCGGGGCTGCGTGGAGGCCTACCTCTCGGGTCCGGCCCTGGCGGCGGACCACGCCCGGCGCACGGGGCAGGTCCTGGAGGCGCCGGAGATCGCCGCCCGGGCTGCGGCGGGGGACGACGCCTGCGACGTGAGCCTGGGGCTCTACGAGCAGCGCCTCGCCCGCAGCCTCGCCGGGGTGATCAACCTCCTCGATCCCGACGTCATCGTCCTGGGCGGAGGCCTCTCGAAGGTCGCGAGGCTGTACCGCACCGTGCCCCGCCTCTGGGCTCCCTTCGTCTTCTCGGATGCCGTCGAGACGCGGCTCCTGCCCGCCGCCCACGGGGACGCCAGCGGCGTGCGGGGCGCGGCCTGGCTGTGGAGCCTCGAGGAGGCCGGCGGCGCCTAAGGTTTCGTCGCGCGGTCGAGGCGCAGGATCGTCGCGGTGCTCGCGGGGCGTTCCTTCCTCAGGCGGGCGGAGACCGCCTCGGCCCGGGCGAAGGCCCTCATGAGGTTCTCCCCGGCGAGCTTCCTGAGGTCCACGTCGGACCAGCCCCGCCGGATGAGTTCGGCGAAGAGGTCGGGATACTTCGACACGTCCTCGAGGCCGACGGGCATGTCGCCGCCCCAGAAGTCGCTGGCGATGCCCACGTGGTCGTGACCGGCCAGCGTCGCCACGTGGTCGAGGTGGTCGGCCACGTCCTTCAGGGAGGCTTTGGGGCTGGGGCCGTGGACCTTCGCGTATTCGGCCTCCAGCTTCATGTAGTCGGCGTCGATGCCCTTACCCTTGGCCTTCACTTCCTTCTCGAGGCCCTCGCTCCAGGCCTTCACGTCCCTGTTCACGAAGGCGGGGATGAAGGTCACCATCACCACGCCGCCGTTGGCCTCCATGCGCCTCAGGACCTCGTCGGGCACGTTGCGGGGGTGGTCCACCAGGGCCCTCGCGCAGCTGTGGGAGAAGATCACCGGCGCCTCGGTGGTGTCCAGGGCGTCCCGCATCACCTCGGGACTCACGTGGCTGAGGTCCACCAGCATCCCCAGGCGGTTCATCTCCCGGACGACCTCCCTGCCGAAGGGCGTGAGGCCGCGGTGCTTCGGCGTGTCGAGGGCCGCGTCGGCCCAGTCGAGGGTCACGTTGTGGGTGAGCGTGAGGTAGCGGGCGCCCAGGTCGTAGTAGGCCCGCAGGGCGCCCAGGCTGTTCTCCAGCACGTGGCCGCCTTCCATGCCCAGCAGGGAGGCCACCTTGCCCTTCGCGCGGATGCGGCGGATGTCGGCGGTGCCGAGCGCCAATTCGAGGGCCTCGGGGTACTTCGCGATCATGCGCCGCGCGAGGTCGAGCTGCTCCAGCTGGACCTTCGCGAAGCCCTCCTTGGTCTCGCCGGGCACGTAGACCGACCAGAACTGGGCGCCCAGCATCCCCTGCTTCAGCCTCGCGAGGTCCGTCTCGCCCGCCGTGCGCTTGCGCAGATCGTAGGCCTCCACGTCCATGGGCGCCTTGGGATCCTCGCGGATGGTCCAGGGCAGGTCGTTGTGGCCGTCGACGAGGAGGGTGGAGGCGAGCAGCTTCCGGGCGTGGGCCAGGGCGGGATCCGGCTTTGGGGGCGGCGCCTGGGCCGAGAGCAGGCCGGGCAGGGCGAGGGCGAGCAGGGCAGGGCGCATGGGGCCTCCGGTCTTCTCAGTGCTTCTTGAAGGCTTCCTTCACGCCGTGGCCCAGCTCCTTCGCCCCTTCGGCGATGCCCTTGCCGGCGGTCTTGGCCCCTTTGCCGATGGCCTTGCCGCTGTCCTTGGCCACCTGGCCCACCTTCTTCCCGCCCGTCTTGGCGGCCTGGCCCACCTTCTTCCCGGCCTCGCCCACCTTGCGGCCCGCGTCCTTCAGGTCCTTCTTCACGGTCCCCTCCTGGCCAGGGGCGGCGGCGAGGAGCGCGGCGAGCAGGACGGGCAGCATGGGACCTCCGGGACCGGACAGTGTAGCTCCGCCCTTGGAGGCCGGGGCCCCCTCGCGGACACTGGGAGGATGGACGCGACCGATTCCCAGGCGGCATCCGGCGGCGGGCTCAGGGCCTGGCTGCGGGCCCACCGCTGGCCCCTCCTCTTCGCCCTGCTGATGCTCGCGGTCCTGCCCATGCGGGACCTCTGGGCCCCGGACGAGCCGGACTTCGCCCAGTGCGTGCGGGAGATGCGGGAGCGCGGCACCTGGCTCATGCCCTACCTCAACGGCGCGCCCTACGACGAGAAGCCCATCCTCTTCTACTGGGCCATGAAGGCCTGCGCCGTGGCCGGGGACTGGATCACCGGCGGCGCCGGCTTCCGCCACGGCATCGCCGCCTGGGCCCTGCGCCTGCCCTCGGTCCTGGGCTCCATCGCCTTCGTCTTCGCCCTGCGGCGCTGGGCCGCGCGCTTCCTGGACGCGGAACGGGCGGACCTCGCGGTGCTGGTGCTGGCCTCGGCGCCCCTCTGGTTCTGGCAGTCCCACTTCATCCAGATCGACCTCCTCTTCTCGGCCCTGCTGGCCTGGAGCTGGCTCGCCTGGCTGGGCGGGTACCCGCTGCTGCGGGGCCACCGCGCGGAGGTCCGGCCCGGGGAGGCGCGGCGCTGGTTCCTCCAGGCCTACCTCTGCCTGGGCCTGGCCTTCCTCGCGAAGGGCCCCCTGGCGGTGGTTCTCTCCGGGATGATCCTGTTCTTCTTCCTGCTGTGGCAGGGGGACTGGAAGGCCGCCTGGCAGGCCCACACGCCCCTGGGGGTGCTGGTGGTGGCCGCGGTGGTGCTGCCCTGGTACGTGGCCGCGGGCATCCAGGGGGGCGCGGCCTACGCCTACGCCCTGGTCGTCCACCAGAACTTCGAGCGGGCCACGAAGGCCTGGGACCACATCCAGCCCTTCTGGGCCTACGGGAAGTACCTCGGCGCGGACTTCTTCCCCTGGGTGCTGCTGCTCCCGGCCCTGGCCTTCCACCTGGCGGGCGGCGAAGGGCGGAAGGATCCCGGCCAGCGGTTCCTGCTGCTCTGCTTCGCGCTGCCCTTCCTGTTCCTCTCCACGGTGCAGAGCAAGCAGGGCAAGTACCTTCTGCCCAGCTATCCCGCCCTGGCCCTGATGGTGGCGGGGCTGCTGCGGCCCCTGTTCAGCGGGGAGGCCGACGCCGCCCGCGCGCGGCGCCTCGGGGGCGTGCTCGCGGCGGCCCTCAGCCTCCTGGCCCTCATCGCCTCCCTCGTGGCCTTCCTGCCGGTGGGCGGGTCGGACCTGCGCGCCCAGGGGGCGCCCCTGGTCCCGGTGGTGCAGGCGCTGGGGCTGCTGCTGGTGGCCGGCGCCCTCGCCGCGGCCCTGGGGGCGATGAAGGGGGACGGGCGGCGCGCGGTCCAGGCGACGGCCCTCACCCTCGGCCTCGTGTACCTGGTGGGGGGCACCTGGGGATTCCGCCGGCTGGATCCCCAGAAGAACTTCTTCGCCTGGACGGAGGCGGTGAAGCCGCTGATCGCGGGCCGCAAGGTGCGCTTCTGGCAGACCATCCGGAGCGGCGCCATGGTCTACACGGACCACCGCATGCCCGAGGTCCGCGACTGGGCGACCCTGGAGAAGGAACTCGGGCCCGAGGACCGGCTGGTGACCATGGCCCGGGAGTGGAACGAGGACCTGCGCGGCCTGGACCCCGGCCGCCGCGCCCGATTCGAGGTGCTGCTGCGGATGCCGAGCGGCGGCGGCGAGCTGATGCTGCTGAAGTGGAAGGACCCGAAACCCTGAGCCGAGGCGCGCCATGCCCCCCACGATCAAAGCCATCCCCCTCATCGTCGTCGGCGTGCTCCTCAACGCCGGCGCCCAGATCGCCCTCAAGAAGGGCCTCCAGGCGGCGGGCGGGCTGGACCTGCACGCGGGCGCCCTGGTGAAGGTCCTCCTCCAGCCCTGGGTCCTGGCGGGCCTCGCCTGCTACGCCGTGAGCGTGGTGGTCTGGCTCGGCGCCCTGTCCATGGTGGACGTGAACTACGCCTACCCCTTCCTCGCCCTGGGCTTCCTCGCCAACGCCCTCATGGCCAAGGCCTTCCTCGGCGAGGCCATCCCTCCCATGCGCTGGGTGGCCCTGGCCGTCATCGTGGCGGGGGTGGGGCTGCAGGCCTGGACTGGAAAAGGGCACTGAGGGCTGGGCCCCGTCCCCGGGGTCCCGGTAGGCTAACCCACCCTTCCCGGTGACCCATGCACCTCCGCAGCCCGCTTCCGGCGCCCGAGCTGACGGCGCCCTCCCTCCAGCACCTGGTCCTGCGCCGCGCGAAGGACCTGCCGGACAAGACGGCCCTCATCGACCTGGGCACGGGACGGCACCTCAGCTTCCACGGTCTGGACGCGGCGGTGCGGCGGGTGGCGGGGAACCTGGCGGCGCGGGGCCTGCGCAAGGGGGACGTCTTCGCCCTGGCCACCCCCAACTGCGCCGAATTCGTGCTGGCCTTCCACGCCGTGGGGCTCCTGGGGGGCGTGGTCACGACGCTCAATCCCGCCTACACCGCCGAGGAGATGGCGGCCCAGCTCGCCGACGCCGGCGCCACGCGGCTCCTGGCCCATCCCGCCATCACCGAGAAGGTCCGGGAGGCGGCCCGGCTGGCGAACCTCGCCGAGCTCTACTCGACCCACGGGGAGCCTGGCTTCATCCCCTTCGCCGAGCTGGAGGCCGAGGGGCCTCCGCCGCCCCGGGTGGCCCTGGACCTCCACCAGGACCTCATGGCGCTGCCCTACAGCAGCGGGACGACGGGCCTTCCCAAGGGGGTCATGCTCACCCACGCGAACCTCGCGTCGAACGTCCTGCAGAACGTGGCCTGCGGCCTGACGGAGCGGGACGTGCTCCTCGGGGTGCTGCCCCTCTTCCACATCTTCGGCATGAACGTCCTCATGAACACGGGCCTGGGCATCGGCGCCACCCTGGTGCTCATGCCCCGCTTCGATCTGGAGGACTTCCTCGGCGCCATCCAGATGCACCGGGCCACCTACGCCTTCGTGGTGCCGCCCATCCTGCTGGCCCTGGCCAAGCACCCGCTGGTGGCGAAGTACGACCTCAGCTCCCTGCAGCGGCTGCTCAGCGGCGCCGCGCCCCTGGGGGAAGGCCTCGCGAAGGAGGTGGAGGCGCGCCTCGGGTGCCGGGTGATGCAGGGCTACGGCCTCACGGAGACCAGCCCCGTGGCCCTGGTCTCGGCCCTGGACGGGAGCATGCCCAAGGATTCGGCCGGCGTCCCCGTGGCGGGCACCGAGGCGCGCATCGTCGACCTCGAGACGGGGGCGGACGTCGGCTCCGGGGCGAAGGGCGAATTGTGGATCCGCGGGCCCCAGGTGATGAAGGGCTACCTCAACCGGCCCGAGGCGACCGCGGCGGTCCTGGACGCCGAAGGCTGGTTCCACACCGGCGACATCGCCCGGGCCGACGAGGCGGGGCGCGTCTACGTGGTGGACCGCCTCAAGGAGCTGATCAAGGTGAAGGGCATGCAGGTGGCCCCGGCGGAACTGGAGGCCATCCTCCTCACCCACCCGGCGGTGGCCGACGCCGCCGTCATCCCCATTCCCGACGAGAAGGCCGGCGAGCGCCCCAAGGCCTTCGTGGTGCTCAAGGCCGGCCAGCGCGCCGAAGACGACGCCCTCGTCGCCTACGCCGCCGAGCGCAGCGCGCCCCACAAGCGCATCGCCGAAGTGGAGTTCGTGGCCACCATCCCCAAGTCGCCTTCGGGGAAGATCCTGCGCCGGCTCCTCGTGGAGGAGGAGCGGGCGAGGAGGACGTGGCAGCCGGAGCCGGGCGAAGGCATCTAGCTGTCGGCCGCAGGCCGGCTACTTCATCAGCTCCCGCCACGCCCGGGCGAGGTTCTCGCGGTCGTCGGGGTGGGCGAGGTTGATGAGGGCCCTGGCGCGCTCGTGGAGCGTCTTGCCCGCCAGGTCCGCGGCGCCGTACTCGGTGACCACGTAGTGGACGTGGGCCCGGGTGGTCACCACGCCGGCGCCGGACTTGAGCTGGGGCACGAGGCGGGACCGGCCGTCCTTGGTGCGGCTGGGCAGGGCGATGATGGGCTTGCCGCGTTCGGAGATGGAGGCGCCGCGGATGAAGTCCATCTGGCCGCCCACCCCGCTGATGATGCGGCTGCCGATGGAGTCCGCGCAGACCTGGCCGGTGAGGTCCACCTCCACCGCCGAGTTGATGGCCGTGACCCGCGGGTTGCGCGCGATGATGCCCGGATTGTTGACATAGGCGATGTCCAGGAGGATGCAGGCCGGGTTGTCGTGGATGTAGTCGTAGAGCGGGCGCGAGCCCACCACGAAGCCCGCGATGGTCTTGCCGGGGTGCACCTTCTTCTGGCTGTTGTCCACGGCGCCGGACTTCATGAGGTCCAGGCAGCCGTCGCTCCACATCTCGGTGTGGATGCCCAGGCGGCGGTGGCTGTGCAGCGCCGCCAGCACCGCGTCAGGGATGGCGCCGATGCCCATCTGCAGCGTCGCGCCGTCCTCGATGAGGGCCGCAGCGTGGCGGCCGATGGCCTCCTCCACCGGGCCCCGCGGGGCCGCCGGGGACTCCGGGATCTCACCGTCGGTCTCCACCCAGTGGTGGATCTGGCTCATGTGGATGAAGCCGTCCCCGTGGACCCGCGGCATCCGCGGGTTCACCTGGGCGATCACCACCGCGGCGGTCTCCACCGCGGCCCGGGCCACGTCCACCGAGGTGCCGAGGGTGCAGTAGCCGTGCTTGTCGGGGGGGCTCACGTGGATCAGGGCCACGTCCGGGGCGCGCCGCCCCGAGCGGAAGAGGTTCGGGATCTCCGAGAGGAAGCAGGGCAGGTAGTCCACCTGCTCGGAGCCCACGCGGTCCCGCAGGTTGTGGCCCACGAAGAGGTTGGTGGTGCGGAAGGACTCCGCGTACTCCGGGTCGGCGTAGGCCCCGCGGCCGGAGGTGTGCAGGTGCATGATCTCCACGTTGCGGAGCTCCGGGGCCCGCTCCAGGAGGGCGTCCACCAGGACCAGCGGCGTGGCGCTGCCCCCGTGGAGGAAGACCCGCTGTCCGGAGCGGATGCGGGCGATGGCGTCGCGGGGATCGGTGTGTCGGGGCATGGGGCGATCCTATCGGACAGGGGGCCGGGCACGGGGCCGGCGCCGTGGGGGCGCGAGGGCGGACGCGGAGGACGCACTGCGGTCGGGCGGTCCCCTCGCCAGTGTCTGACCCAGCCTAGGGCCCCCGCCGTGAGACGGGGCTCACATCCGTCCCGCGGGAAATCACAACCCGAGGGCGTGCCGGTGGGCCTTGGAGGAGCCGGGGACGTGCATCTCGGCGGTGTCCAGGAGCTGGCGGGCCTCCTGGCGCCGGCCCAGCAGCACCAGGGCCTGGGCGCTCTGGATGCACTGCATCTGCACCTTGGCGAGGTTGCCGGCCGCGAGATGGGTGGAGATCAGCCCCAGGATGGCGCTCATGCGGCCTGGCTCCTGGGCCAAGATCTGCTGGAACAGGGCGCCCGACCCCTGGTGGTTGCCCAGCTTGGCCTGGGCGAAGGCGTCCTTCTCCATCTGCTCGAGCTGGATGCGCTGGGGGGCGCCGAGGCGGGCGTCGAGGACGGGGACCATCATGGTGGCGCCCCCCGCCTGCTCCAGCACGATCTGCTGGGTGCTCTTCTTGCTGCCCTCCAGGTCCTCGATGCGGCCATGGACGATGTTGCGCAGGATGGCGCTCCTGCGGTTCTGGAGCAGGGTGTAGGCCTGCCGGAGGGCGAAGAGGGCCTCCTCCTTCATGTCCCCCTCCACCGCGACTTCCGCTTCGATCAGCCAGCGCACCGGGTGGGGCTTGCCCTTGAAGGCGGACTTGAGGGCGGCCATCACGGCGGTGGCGTTGCCCTTCCTCGCCAGGGCCAGGGCCAGAGGCCGGAAGAGCCGGAGGCCGAGGCGCCCCTGGCCCTTCTGCACCAGGTCGGCCAGGGCCTGTTCGCAGCAGGACAGGCAGCGCGGGTTGGGCTGCCGCACCAGGAGGAGGGCGCCCAGGCACTTCTCGGGCTGCCCGGCCTGCATCCAGGCGTCCGCCAGGGCCTCCAGGAGGACCGGGTTCCCGGGGTAGTGCAGCAGGGCGTCCTGGAGGATGCCGGAGGCCTTCCCAGGATCGCCCTGGAGCATCGCCACGCGAACCCGGGAAAGGGTGAGGCGCGGCCCCTCGGTCAGGTGGGCGGCGCGGTCCAGCAGGGCCCCGGCGTCGTCGTAGCGCTTGGCGAGGGCCATGGTTTCGGCGGCCTCCAGGAACTGCCCGGCGGCCTTCTCCTTCTGGCCGGCCTCCGCGTAGCGCTGGGCGAGCTGGACCTTCAGCTCGACGTTAGCGGAGTCCGCCTCGACCCCCGCCGCGAACTGCTCCAGGGCCCGCGCGGGGTCGCCGTACTTCTCCAGGTGCCGTGCCAGCTGGAAGTGGACCTGGGCCGCCTCCCGGGGCTGGCCCGAGGCATGGAGCAGCTCCACGAGCTGGTGGGCGGCCTCCAGGTCCCCGGGGGCGAAGCGGAGCACCTTCCTCAGCAGCGCGATGGCCTTCTTGTCCTCCCGGTCCTTCTGGAGGTTGAGGGCCAGCACCTTGAAGGTGGCCGCCGCGTCGTCGAGGCGGTTGGCCTGGACGCAGAGGTCCCCGAGCCGGTTCATGAGGGTCATGTCCCCGGGGTACTCCCGGAGCATCTGGCGGTACTCCTGGATGGCCTTCAGGATCTGGCCGCCCGCCACCAGCTTGTCGGCGGCTTCCATCATCTTCTGGCGGTCTGGCTTGGCGCGGTCGAGGGCCATGGAGAAGGATCCTGGAGGGGAGTGCCAGGATAGCGAGAAAGGCCCTGGGGACGGCACGGGGAAATGGAAAAAAGGGGCGGGCCGAGCCCGCCCCTCCGCATCCCGGGATCCTGTCTTCAGGCCTGGGGCTTGTGCATCCGCGTCTTGATCTCGTCCCGGAGGGCCTGCACGGCGGGATCCCGCTCGGTGGCCACGCCGGCCGTCTCCGCGAGCTTGGTGGTCAGCAGGACGCCGAGCAGGTTCTCGATGAGGGTGCCGCCCTGGCCGCCGGCCTGGCCGCCGCCCATCTGGATGCGCGGCACCACCTCGATCTGGCCCTTCTCGATGGCCTCGGCGAAGCGGTTCATCACCTGCTGGGTGAGCTGGAACTGGGGCCCGCCGTAGGCGCGCACCTTCTCCTCCACGGCGATGGCCTCGGCGATGCCCACCCGGGCCGCGCGCTCGGCGTCGGCGTCCGCCAGGGCCTTGATGCGCTTGGCCTCGCCCTCGGCGGTGATGCGCAGGCGCTCGGCCTCCGCGGCGGCCAGGGTCTGGATGCGGTTGGCCTCCTGCTGGGCGCGGGCGAACTCCGCCTTGCCCTGGTTGCTCTGGATGGCGATGGCGATGTCGGACTCGGTGAGCAGGGTCTGCTGCTTGGCCTTGGCCTCGGCCTCGCGCAGCTCGCGCTCCTTGAGGCTGGCCTTCTCCTGGCGGGCGTAGGTCTCGATCTGCTCGTCGGCGATCTGGCGGCTGCGGAGCTGGGTCAGGATCTGCTCGATCTGGCCGCCGCCGGTCCCGCTGGTGGGCGTGCCGATGAGGACCTCCTGGAGCTCCAGGTTGTAGAGCTCGAACTTGGCCTTCATCTGCTCGCCGCTCTGCTGCTGGATGGCGCTGCGGTCCTGGATGAGCTGGATGAGGGTCCGCGTCTGGCCGATGTTCTTGAAGTAGGCGCTGACCATGGGGTCCAGGGTCTGCTCCACCAGCTTCTTGACGTCGCCGAAGCGCTGGATCACCAGGGGCGCCTTGCGGTAGTCGATGTGGACCACCACGCTCAGGGGCAGGCTGGGCTCGAAGGCGTCCTTGGTGATGAGGCTCACCTCGGCCAGGTTCTCGTCGAACTTGTGGCTGCCCACCTCGCCCCTCGTCCACTTCAGGATGAAGTTGGTGGTCGGCACCATGAGCACCTTGCCGGCGTAGGTGTTGAAGGCGTACTTGCCGGGCATGAGGGGCTCGTTCCACACGCCCCGCTCGCCCTGGTGCACCAGCTCGCCGTGGCGGTACTCGGCGCCGGAGAGGTCCTTGCCCTGCTCGCCGGTGTAGCTCACCACCACGCCCACGGTGCCCACCTCGACCACGGTCTTGGCGATGGGCTCCACCGTGGCGAAGAGGCGGTTGACGTAGTAGGTGCCCTCCACCAGCACCTGGAGCTGCCGGCCGCGCTGGCCGCCGGCCCGCAGGAACTTGTCGGGGTCCTGGAAGTTGTTGTGGTAGGTCTCCGCGGCGTGGGGATCCTCGCCCACGGTGGGGGCGATGATCTCGCCGCTCGGGAGGCTGGGACCGTCGTGGACGGTGACGATGCCCACCACGTCGTCGGTGCCCTTGATGATGATGGGCCGGTACCCGCCGCGCTCGGCGATGATGGCGCTCATCTTCTGGAAGGTCTCCAGCTCGGAGCGGTCCAGGGGCAGGTAGTAGAGCTGGTCCTCGGTGATGACGATGAACTGGGCCAGGTTGATGGCGTAGGTGCCCTCGCGCAGGATCTGGCGCTGGGGCCCCTTCTGGCCGCCGTTGGCGAGGAAGGCCCGCACGTCCTGGAAGTCCTTGGCCCGGTCGTTGGCGGCCAGGGCCTGGGTGGCGGGGAGGTCGCGGCCGTCCCGGGCGAAGACGTAGCCGATCTTGCCCTGGGGGATGGTCACCAGCGGGACCTTGTGGATCCGGTACTGGAAGGGCGTCAGGAAATGCCAGCCGCCGCGGAGCAGCTCAGGCTGGAAGCCCGCCTCGCCGTTGAGGGCGATGAGGCCGGTCTTCACGGAGCCCTTGCCGCTGATGAGCTTCTCGACGATGCCCACCCGGGTGTTGGGGATGTACCGGATCCACTTCGAGAGCAGGATCAGCAGGAAGAGGCCGAAGACGAAGAGGAAGAAGGCCGAAAGCGCGTTCGCCGCGGCCCAGGTCATGAGGTCCATGAGGACTCCTGGAGGGGCATGGGGGACACCAGTGTAGACCGCGGGCCGGGACCGGCTCCGCGGTCCGCCCGCCCCTCCGCCGCCCGGGCCGGAGGCTGCTGCCTCGGGGAGCCGGGACGCCATGCGCGCGGGGGGTGGGAAGGAACATGGAAGCCGCCAGCGTAGGCGCGGGCCCATCCAGGCTCTGTGACGCGGGTCACAGGCGCGGCACAGGCCGGTGCCGTCCGGGGGTGGCCATCGAATTTCCCGAAGATTCACGCAAGGCCATTCGGGAATACCCTGGGGCATGGACCGGGACACCCTGCTGGAGGCGCTGGACTGGGCGCGGGAGCGCGTCCTGCTGCTGGGCTTCCTCCTCGCCTCCCTGGTCTTCGGCTGCCACGCCTGGACCCGCCGGACGGTGTCCCAGCCCCCCGGGGTGCTGGCGCCCGGGGAGCCCCTGCAGGAGATGCTGGCGCCGAAGCCGACGTGGAAGGCCTACGGCCACACCTTCACGGGGCTGGCGGCCTTCGAGATCCAGGCGCGGGTCCTGTCCACCGAGCGCTACCGCTTCGATCCGCCCTCGGCCTTCTCCCCAGTGGACTTCGCTCTGGGCTGGGGCCCCATGAGCGATTCCCGCGTCCTGGACCGGCTCACCATCTACCAGGACAACCGCTGGTTCCACTGGGCCGCCCGGGAGCTGCCCATCCCCGAGGGCGAGATCGTCTCCCACGCCGCGAACATGCACATGATCCCCGCGGACGCCGCGGTGCGCGCCCGGCTCCTGGACGTCCGCACGGGGCAGGTGGTCCGCATCCGGGGCAAGCTCGTGCGGGCGGAGAGCCCGGAGGGCTTCGGCTGGGTGAGCTCCCTGTCGCGCACGGACACCGGGGACGGGGCCTGCGAGGTGGTCTGGGTGGAGGAGCTGAAGGTCTCCGGCCGATGAGCTAGCGGGCCTCGTGGCGGAGGTCCGCCAGGGCCCCGTCCCGCCAGGCGGCCTTCCACACGCCGCCGGGGTGGGCGACCTCGAGGGCCTGGCTCTGCCCCAGGGGCGAATTGTGCCGCCGGAAGGCGGCCTGGACCGGACCGCCCTGCTCGGCGCCCCGGAGGTCCTCCGGAAGGGCCGCGAGGTGGGGCCGCCAGGCGCGGGCGTCCTGGAGGAAGGCCGCCTCCGAGGGCCAGGCCCGGCGCAGGCCGGCCTCCCGCCGGTAGAGGTCCCGGGCCCCCTCGTCCGTGCCCAGGGAGCGGGCGTCCGCCAGGAAGGCGGCGTACTGCCGGGCGCGGACCTGGCGCCGGGCGTCCCGGGCGGAATCCTGGAGCCCCCGGAAGGAATCGGCAAAGACCAGCTGCATCAGGCCCTCGCCGGCATCCCTGCCGGCCTCGGGGCCCGTGGCGAAGCGGGCGCGCATCCACCCCCCGCCGGACCCGCGGATGGCGATGCCCAGGGAGAAGGGGTCGCTCGAGACCGTGTAGGCCCTGGGGTCCTCCTCGGGCTCCCGGGGCGGGAGGCTCCCCCCGCGGGTCCGCCAGGCCCGGGCGGCCTCCAGGAAGGCCTCCTCGGATTCGTATCCGGCGGCGAAGCCAGGATTCTTCCGGAAGAGGTCCCGGGCCCCCTCGTCGGTGGAGAGGCGCGCCTGGACCGCCTGGATCAGGGGCCAGGCCTGGCGGCGCAGGCCCGTGGCCCGGCCCACCAGGGCGAAGACCAGGATGGCCGCCCCGGCCGCCAGGGCCAGGGGCACCACCAGCCATGAGAGGAGGGTCCGGCCCCGCCGCCCCGGGCGGGTGGGTGCGGGGGTGTTCCAGCTGCTGTCGGCCATGGGACTCCGGGGGCTGCCCTGGATACGATGCCCGTGCCTGTCCGTTCAGTGGAGCCCCCGTGGCCGTCTCCGCCTCCTTCCGCGCCTACGTCCTGGAGCAGCTGGCGCCCTTCGCCCGCCTCCAGGCCCGGAACATGTTCGGCGGGGTGGGGCTCTACGGGGACGGGCACTTCTTCGCCCTGCTGGACGACGACCGGCTGTTCTTCAAGGTGGACGACGCCACCCGCGGCGACCTCGAGGCCCTGGGCGGCGGCCCCTTCCTGCCCTTCGGGGATCCCGCCAGGCCCATGCGGGGCTACTACGAGGTCCCCGGGGACCTGCTGGAGGACGGGGAACGCCTGGAGCCCTTCGTCCGCAGGGCCCTGGCGGTGGCGGCGTCCAAGGCGCGGGCGCCGAAGAAAGCCCCCGGGCGCGGGACCGGGCCCCGGTAGCATGGCGGGATGGACGCCCCTCCGATCCCGCCCCCCGCCGATGGCGAATACGCCCCCTTCTACGCCGGGTATGTGGCCCAGGCCCAGGGGATCGACCTGCCCCGGGCCTACCTGGACCAACTCGCGGACCTGAAGGCCCGCCTGGGGACCCTGGATCCCGCCCGCGGGTCCCACCGCTACGCGGAGGGGAAGTGGAGCGTGCAGGAGCTGGTGGGCCACCTCTGCGACGCCGAGCGGGTCTTCGCCTACCGCATGCTGCGCATCGGGCGCGGCGACGAGACGCCGCTGCCGGGCTTCGAGGAGAACGCCTACGTGGCCACGGCGGGCTCCGACGCCCGCACCCTGCCGGACCTGGTGGAGGAGTTCGAGGCCCTGCGCCGGGCCACCTTCCTCCTGGCCCGGCACATGCCCGCCGAGGGCTGGGCCCGCCGGGGCACCGCCAGCGGCGCCGAGGTCTCCGCCCGGGCCCTGGCCGCCATCCTCTACGGGCACGCCGCCCACCATCTCGCCGTCCTCCGGGACCGCTACGGAGTCTGAGCATGCTGCCCCTCCTCGCCGTCGCCGCGATCCAGGCCCCCGCGCCCCCCACCCCGGCCGACCTCGCCCAGGCCCGGGGCGTGGTGGAGGCCTGCTACAAGGACCACCTGCGCCGGATGATGGGCTTCTCGGCGGCGAACGTGAAGGCCAAGCGGCGCTGGTTCACGCCGGAGCTCATGGCCGAGCTGGGCAAGGAGCTGAAGAAGCCCTCCAAGCCCGACGAGGTCCCCACCATCGACGGCGACCCCTTCCTGAACAGCCAGGAGCCCGTGAAGACCCTGAAGGTGGGCGAGGCCAAGGCGGCGGGCGCCGATGTGGTCGTGGCCCTGCACCTCGCCGGGGAGGGCTTCACCCGGGACTTCAAGGTCCTCCTGAAGCGGCACAAGGCCGGGTGGCGCATCGACGACCTCACCTACGACGACGGCACGACCCTGCGGGGCCTGCTGGCCGCGCCCCACTGACGCATGAACCTGGTCCTGCTGGAGGACGCGGACCTTCAGGGGCCGGGCCATGCCCGGCTCGAGGGCAGGCGCTTCATCCACGTCCGCGACGTGCACCGGGCCGAGCCGGGCAAGGTGCTCAAGGTCGGCCTCCTGGGCGGACCGGTCGGCCAGGGGAGGGTCCGCGACCTGGGGGAAGACCACCTCGAACTCGACTTCGCGCTCCATACGCCGCCGCCCCCCAAGCTGCCCTTCACCCTCCTGGTGGCCCTGCCGCGCCCGAAGGTCCTGAACCGCCTGGTGGCGTCGGCCACGAGCCTGGGGGTGGCCCGCCTCGTGCTCCTCAACGCCTGGCGGGTGGAGAAGAGCTACTGGCGCAGTCCCCGGCTCGAGCCGGAGAACCTCCGCGCCCAGATGCTCCTGGGGCTCGAGCAGGCCGGCGACACGGTGCTGCCGGAGCTGCGCCTGGCCCGGCTCTTCCTCCCCTTCGTGGAGCGGGAGCTGCCCGCCCTGGCCGCGGGGTCCCGGCGGCTCCTGGCCCACCCCGGCGCCGGGGCGGAATGCCCCCGCCAGGTGGAAGGCCCCGCCACCCTGGCGCTGGGCCCCGAGGGGGGCTGGATCGACGCGGAGCTGGCGAGCTTCGCCCGGGCGGGCTTCGAGCCGGTGGCCCTGGGGCCCCGGGTCCTGCGCACGGAGACCGCGGTGGCGGCGCTGGTGGGGAGGCTGGCGTGAAGGCCTTCCATGTGCGCGCGGCCACGCCGGCGGACGCCCAGCGCCTCCAGCGGGTGGCCGAGGACACCTTCGAGGAGGCCTTCGGCGAGGCCCTGCCGCGGACCGTGCTGGAGGCGATCTTCGAGCACCGCTTCACGGTGGAGCGGTTCCGCGGGGAGCTCCGGGACCCCGCCTTCGCGACCTTCATCGCCGAGGACGCCGAGGGCTTCCAGGGCTACGGCGTGGTGCAGTCCGACCCCCCGCCCGTGGTCCTCGAGGGCCCCGCCCTCGAACTGGGCCGCCTCTACGTGCGCACCGCGCGCCACGGCGAGGGCGTGGGGGAGGCGCTCATGGCCGCCTGCGTGGCGGAGGCCCGCGGGCGGGGGGCGTCCTGGCTGTGGCTGAAGGTGTGGGAGGAGAACCCCCGGGCCCGGGCCTTCTACCGGCGCTGGGGCTTCCGGCAGGCCGGGCGGGAGGAGGTGGCCGTGGCGGGCGCGGTGCTGCCGCACCTGATCCTCGTGAAGGACTTGGCGGAGGCGGACCTTGGCTGAGGGGAGGAAGCGGCGCCCCTGGTGGAAGCGCCTCCTCCTCGCGGGCCTCTGGGCCGCGGGGGGCTTCCTGGCGGGCAGCTCCCTGCTGGTGCTCCTCCTGCGCTGGATCGATCCCCCCGTCAGCGCCATTCGCGTGCAGCGCCGGGTGGCCTCCTGGTCCGACCCCAGGCCCTACGCCCCCAGGGCCGCCTGGAAAGACCTGGAGGACATCGCGCCCACCATGGGGCTGGCGGTCATCGCGGCGGAGGACCAGAACTTCCCCGAGCATTCGGGCTTCGACTGGCAGGCCATCGAGAAGGCCCTGGCCCACAACGAGAAGAGCCGGCGCAAGCGGGGCGCGTCCACGGTCAGCCAGCAGACCGCGAAGAACCTCTTCTGCTGGGAGTCCCGCTCCTGGATCCGCAAGGGCGCCGAGGCCTACTTCACCCTGCTCATCGAGACCTTCTGGTCCAAGCGCCGCATCCTGGAGGTCTACCTCAACATCGTGGAGTTCGGGGACGGCGTCTTCGGGGTGGAGGCCGCCAGCCAGGCCACCTTCCGCAAGCCCGCCCGGCGCCTCTCGGCCTCCGAAAGCGCGCTGCTCGCAGCCGTGCTGCCCAACCCGCACAAGTTCAAGGCCGGCGCCCCCTCGGCCTACGTCCTGAACCGCCAGGCCTGGATCCTGAAGCAGATGCAGCAGCTCGGCGGGGAGGCTGTTGTCAAGGAGCTGGGGAAGTGAGCCCGGCCTTCCGGTAGGCTTACCGGATCCCCCCGAGGTGCCCATGTCCGCGGTCCGCAGCCGA
>JABLTH010047172.1_pt1 | contig 52292 bp, 41 predicted proteins | sample 7875711 | NCBI WGS metagenome assembly JABLTH01 (sample SAMN14941262, study PRJNA633318) | bioreactor metagenome | isolation source: bioreactor | place: China | collected 2019-03-05 | reverse complement strand
TCACCCGACCTGCCGGCGGGCGGTGAGGCGGGCGTGATTCTCATGGCCGACCCGCCGCGCCCGGGGGCGCACGAACTCGCCAAACAGCTCCACGAGCTTGGCGTGCGTCCGGCCCGCATGTTGACGGGCGACAACCGGCGCACCGCGGAACGGGTCGCCGCCGCCCTCGGGCTTGATCAGGTCGATGCCGAGCTGCTCCCCGAGAACAAGGTCGAGATCGTCCGGCGGATGCGGGACGAGCGCAAGCACACGGGCTTGAAATACCCGGGCGTGGCGCTCATGGGCGACGGCGTGAATGACGCCCCGGCGCTGGCGGCGGCGGACCTGGCGATCGGCATGGGAGCGATCGGCTCCGACGCGGCCCTCGAGTCCTCCGACGTCGTCCTTCTCGCCGAGCACCTTTCGGTCGTGCCCTGGGGCATCGAGCTCGCCCGTCGAACACGCACCATCGTCAAAGCAAACCTGGTCTTCGCCCTCGGCGTGATCCTGCTCATGTCGATCGCCACGCTCCTGGGCTCGCTGATCGGCCGGGCCGTACCCCTCTCGGTGGGTGTTCTGGCCCACGAAGGCGGCACGATCCTGGTGGTCGCCAATAGCCTGCGACTGCTCTTCATTCCCGACCCAAGAATCGGAAGGACAAAGACCACTTAGAACTCCCATTTTCTCGTGGTTGGCCTGCGAATACTTCTGGGTCCGATTTGCGTGTCCCGTGTCACGGATGCGGGCGGGTCGATCGACGGGTGCCTCGAAGGAATTCGGAGAGCTCCATGTATTCACAGACTGCCGAGTATGCACTTCGGGCGACGGCGTGCCTGGCGCTTCGGCCAAACGCTCTGGTCTCAACCAATGTTCTCGCACGCGAAACCAAAGTCCCCAGCAACTATCTCTCCAAAGTCCTCCAGACGCTCGCCAACGCCGGGCTCATCGAAGGGCGGCGAGGCGTGGGCGGAGGGTACAAGCTCTCGCGCGATCCGAATGACATCACGCTGCTCCAGGTCATCAACTCCGTGAGCCCCGTGGAGCGAATCACCAGCTGCCCCCTGGGCCTGCCGAATCACGGGGCCAACCTCTGCCCGCTCCACCGACGGGCGGACATGGCGGCGGCGGCGGTCATCGAGGTGTTCGGCAACACCACCCTGGCCGACCTCCTGACCAACTCCAACAAGCCGCTGTGCGACACCGAGAAGACGGCACGCCTGACGGTCCAGGGCTCGCTGGCCAAGTAGGCGGCGGCCGGGGCCCCACAATCCGCGCTGAAACCCGCCGCGATCGGACCCATACGATCCGCCGCATGACCACGCCGCCCGATCATCAAAAAACCGCCGGGGACTCCGAGGCCTCTCAACATCCCCACCACCTCGAGCAGCAACGCCGCGCCAACCGCGACTCCGTCGCGCGACTCGGCCTGCCCCCCTACGGCCTGCGCACCGACGGCATCATGACCATCAAGGACGCCCGCGCCGCGTTCGATGAAGAGGCCAGCGCCGAGTTCAACGCCAAGGGCAAGGAGCCGGGCTATCTCGATCGACGACCGGCGGTGCGTGTCGCCGGGCGCGTGGTGCTCCACCGCGACAACGGCAAGCTCATCTGGATGAACCTCCGCGACCATACGGGCGACGTGCAGATCGCCGTCTCACAACGCGACTGCGAGGGCCAGGGCTTTCAACTCGCCAAGCTGACGGACCTCGGCGACGTGCTGGTCGCCTCGGGCCGACTGATGAAGACCAAGACCGGCGAGATCACGGTCTGGGCCAAGGAGCTTTCACCAGCGAGCAAGTGCCTGGTCCCACCGCCGGAGAAGCACGCGGGTCTGCAGGACGTGGAGATCCGCTACCGCCAGCGGTACCTCGACCTGTGGTCGAACCCCGAGACGCTGAAGGTCTTCGAGATGCGCTCGCGGATCGTGGCCCGCATCCGCGCCTTCATGCACTCACGCGGCTATCTGGAGGTCGAGACTCCGATGCTCCAGACGCTCGCGGGCGGGGCCGCGGCCAGACCGTTCGTCACCCACATGAACGCCCTGGATATCAACCTCTTCATGCGCATCGCGCCAGAGCTGTATCTGAAGCGATTGCTGGTCGGCGGCATGCCCAGGGTCTTCGAAATCAACCGCAACTTCCGCAACGAGGGCCTCGACAAGCAGCACAACCCCGAGTTCACCATGCTCGAGGCCTACCACGCCTTCGGCGACGTCGAAACCGTGATGGAACTCACCGAGTCCATCATCCGCGACGCGGCGACGATTGTCGCGCACGAGCGCGGCGTCGCGGGTCTGGTGCTGCCCTTCGGCGAACTCAGCATCGACTTCGCGCGTCCGTTTGAGCGCGTCAGCTACGCCTCGCTCTTCGAGAAGGCCTACGGCTTCCCCATCACAGACGCCCCGCGCGCCAAGGCCGAACTGAAGAAACGCCGACCCAACCTCGCCGCGCAGGTTGACGCCATGGACGACATCCTCGTCGTCAACGAGCTCTTCGAGGACAAGGAGCACGGCGGCGAGGCCCAGCTCGACCACGCCCGCCCCACGTTCATCACCGATTACCCCGCCGCCATCAGCCCGCTCACCCGCCCCAAGCGCGACAACCCCGTGCTCGCGGACCGGGCCGACCTCTTCATCGCCGGCATGGAGATCGCGCCGCACTACACCGAGCTGAACGATCCTGACGTGCAGGAGCGGAAGTTCCGCGAGCAGCTCAGGGGCCTCGACGCGGAAAAGAACGCCGAGGAAAACACCTTCCGCACCTTCGACGAGGACTTCATCCGCGCCCTGAAGGTCGGCATGCCCCCCGCCGGCGGCATGGGCTTGGGCGTCGATCGCCTCGTCATGATCCTCACGAACCAACGCACCATCCGCGACGTGATGCTCTTCCCGATGATGCGCCCGGAGTAATCTCGGGCGACGATCTACACCGGCTGCACCGACGCCAGGCCGCGGACGCTCGCCGCCCGACGCCGAAGCACCGGCCGCTCGCCCTGTTCGTTGGCGACGAACGACTCGCCGAAGCGGAACAGCCGGAAGCTGTTGGCCAGGACGAAGATGTCGCCCGCGAAGTGGTACAGGCCGGCGAGCGGCAGCGCGAACTTGCCCGTCTCGGAGATGAGCCCCGTCGCCGCCAGCGCCAGGCCCACCAGCGCGATCACGATCGACGCCGCGATGTTCTGCGTGATGATCGAGCGCGAACGGCGCGCCAGCTCGATCAGGAACGGCACGCGCGAGAGGTCGTCATTCATGAGCGCCACGCCCGCGGAGTTGGTCGCGATGTCCGACCCTTCCAGGCCCATCGCCACGCCCACGTCCGCCGCCGCCAGCGACGGCCCGTCGTTGATGCCGTCGCCCACCATCAGCGTGCGATAGCCCGACTGCACCATGCCCTTGATCTGCTCGTGCTTTTCTTCCGGGAGGCACTCGGCCTCGATCGCGTCGACGCCCACGGCATGGCCGACCCGCGTCGCGACGCTCATGCGGTCGCCGGTGAAGATCGCGATGTAGCGGGCGCCAAGCTCGCGCAGACGCTGGATCACGTTCCGCGTGTTGTTCCGGATCGTGTCCTCAAGCCCGACGGCGCCGAGGTACCGGCCCGAGCACATGACATGGACCCCGGTCATCCCTTCGATGCGAGACTCAACACTTTCGATCTCGGGGCGGGCCGCGGGGTTGAGTTCGGCGAGCCAGGAGGCGCGCCCGACGCACACCTCGCCGAGCGGCGTGTTGGCGCGCACGCCGCGCCCGCTGATCTCTTCGAAGGAACCGCCCGCGTCGGGCTCGATCTTGGCGCTCCGGGCCGTGACCAGGATGGACTGGGCCAGCGGGTGGTTGGAGTGCTGCTCGCCGTTGGCGGCAGCGCGAAGGAGTTCGGCGCCGTCGACGCCGGCCGCCGGCGCGAGCTTGGTGACCTGAAACTTGCCGGTCGTGATCGTGCCGGTCTTGTCAAAGACGATCGCGTTCACGTTGGCGGCGGCCTCGAGGGTGCTGGGCTGCTTGATGAGAATGCCCAGGCGCGCCGCGGCCGCGAACGCCGCCAGCATCGCGCTGGGGCTCGCCAGCAACAACGCCGACGGGCACGCGACCACCAGCACCGTCACCGCCGTGATCCCCGCCGACGCACGCACCGCCTCGTCCGCCGAGCGGCTCATAAAGAACCACACCACCGCCGCCACCGCGAGAACGACCGGCACAAAGAACGCCGAGACCTGTTCGATGAGAAGCTGGCGTGGAGTCCGGCTCTGCTCCGCCTGGCGGATGAGCTGCGTCACCTTGCCGATCGTCGTGTCCGCGCCGACCGACGTGACCTGCAGGTCGATCCCGCCCGTCAGGTTCACAGTGCCGGCGTAGACCAGGCCGCCCACGTCGACCTCGACCGGCGCCGCCTCGCCAGTCAGCGAGGCCTGGTTGATGGTGGACCGGCCCTTGATGACCCGACCGTCGACGGGCAAGTTTTCGCCCGGACGCACGCGAACCACCTGCCCCACCCGGACCTGGCCCAGCGGGATCTCTCGTTCCGTGCCGTCGGCGACCAGACGGGCCACGTCGGGCGTGAGCTCAACAAGCTCCGCGATCGCACGCTGGGCCCCCGAGGCCGAGCGACGAACCAATTGACCAAAGACGACCAGGATGAAAGCCAGCCACCCGGCGACGGCGTATTCGCCCGTCACCAGCGCCGCGACGATCGCCAACGCCGCCAGAGACGAACTGGAAAGCCGCGCCGACACGACCTCGCGGCCGGCGGCGATGAACAGCGGCAGGCCGAGCATCACCGCGCCGATCATGGCCGGGAGCTGCGCGACCTGGTTGTCTCCGAGCCCGAAGAGGTTGCAGATCGTGGTGACGAGCACCAGCACCCCGCCGAGGAGGTAGAGGCGCAGGTAGCGTTCGATTTCGACCTCGTGGTGCGAGCAGCACTGCAACTCGTGCTGGGCCTGCTCGCTTGGGCTCATGGCCGCCCGGCCGTGCCCGTCATGATGGTGATGATCGTGGTCATGCCCGTCGTGATTGTGCGCCATCCGCCGCGCTCCATCAAAAACAAGGGCGTCGCGCCCCTGAAGGCCCCCGAGAAAGTTCAACCCACCCGGAACTGCTCGACCCACGCCCGTGCTCAGAACGAGCCGCGGCGAACCGAAGCCCGCCGCTCGCGGGCCGAAAGCCTATCCACTTCGGACCCCTCCGCCCAACCCACACCCAGCAGGCCCAAAGCGGATGTCATCAATACGATACGATCCAGTCCCCGGACGAGTTCTGCCCAAACAAAGCGCGACCCTGATGCCCAAGTCCAAATCCACCGCGAGGTTCTCCAGAAAGCACGCCAACGCGCCGGTGGTGGTGATCCTGGGTCCGGGCCAGATGGGACTGGTGTGCGCCTCGGTGCTCTGCAACTCCGACGCCGCCGCCGGGGCATCGGCACGCCCGCTGAACGTTTCGCTCTGGGGACACTCGATCGACGAGGCCGGCCCGCTGGCCCAGACCCGGCGCTCCCCGCGTCTGGAGGGCTTTGTGCTCCCCGACGACGTGCACGTGTTCTCCCGCGAGGACGACCCCGCGATGTCCGGCGCGGAGCTGATCATCTCCGCCATCCCGGTGCAGTTCATCCGCGAAACATGGAAGCGCCTGGCGCCGCACATCCCGCCCCGCGCCGGGATCATCTCCGTCGCCAAGGGAATCGAGAACACCACGCTCCTGCGCCCGACGCAGATCATCACGGAGGTGCTGCGCCAGACCGGGCGCGACGACCCCGACAAGCCCGCTCGCGCGATCGGCACGCTCTCGGGCCCGACCATCGCCGTCGAGCTGGCCCGCTGCCTCCCGGCCGCGATGATCGCCGCCAGCGATGACCCCGACTTTTCCAGGCGGATTCAGTCGATCTTCGCGACCAGCTGGCTCCGCGTCTACACAAACTCGGACCTGCTGGGCGTCGAGCTCGCCGGCGCGGTGAAGAACGTCATCGCCATCGCCGCGGGGATCGTGGACGGCCTGCAGGCGGGCAACAACGCCAAGTCCGCGCTCCTGGCGCGGGGCCTGGCCGAGATCGCGCGCCTGGGCCTGGCGATGGGCGCCTCGTCCGAGACCTTCTTCGGAGTCGCGGGCGTGGGCGACCTTGCGACGAGCTGTTTCTCGCCCGAGGGGCGCAACCGCTCCTGCGGCGAAGCCCTGGGGCGCGGCTCGTCGCTCGAAGAGTTCTTGTCCCAGACGCCGCACGTGGTTGAGGGGGTTGCGACCGCGCGGAGTGTCGTCGACCTTGCGAAGAAATACCGCGTGGAGATGCCGATCGCGCAATCGGTTCACGCGGTGCTGTTCGAGGGCGTGGACCCGATCGAAGCGATCGGAAGGCTGATGAGCCGCGAGCCCAAGGCCGAACGCGTCCGCTGAGAAAATCCTACGAAGCCGTCACGCCCAGATCTCGGGTGGTGAAGATCGCGTCAAACAGCAGGCCCGCGCGTTCGATGTTCTCCCGCGCTCCCTCGAGCCGATCGATCGTGGCAATCACGCCCAGCACCCGGGCGCCAGACTCCTTCAACGACGCGACAGCCTCGAGCGCTTGCCCTCCGGTGGTCGCCACGTCCTCCAGAAGAATCACCGCGTCGTCTTTGTTGACGACCCCTTCCAACTGCTTGGCCGTGCCATAGTCCTTCTTCTTGTTGCGCACAAAGAGGCACGGCAGGCCCATCTCCATCGCGGCCGCGGTGACCAGCGGAATTCCCCCCAGCTCGGCCCCCGCCAGACGAACCACGCCGACTCCCGCCTTCCGCTCCATGGCGCGCACGTGCTCAGCAAAGAGCACGGCCAACGGCCTGAGCACCTCGGGGCGCGTCGAGAACAGGTACTTGTCCAGGTAGTAGCTGCTGGTACGCCCCGATCGGAGCGTGAATGTCCCGCGCAGGAGCGAGACATCCGCGATCGCCTTGGCAATGAGGGTGCGGTCGACGGTGGGCATGGCCAGAGCGTAATCACCCCGACCACAGCCGCCCATAACCACAAGGTTTGGAACGCGTTCGGAACACACGGCTTGCTCGGTCGAACAACCGGGGCGGATGCGCGTCGATCCTGTGGAGTCCGGTGTCCCTGGGTCGAAGCGGCGCCGATAATCATGGGCATTCACTTACAGGGAAAAACCGCCATGAAGAAGTTTCTGACCGTGGCCGTCGGCGGGCTGATGACGTTCGGGGTTTCGAGCGCCCAGGTCGTCACGCCGCCCAGTCCAGCCCCCGCCAAGACGCCGGAGTATGTGCCTCCCCCGGCGCAGCCCCCGGCGGAGCGTCCCGCCAGCAGCGCGCCCCGGCAGCCGACCAAGAAGACCACCTCGATCCCCAAGGTCGACTACAAGCCGCTGGCTGAGAAGGGCGCCGACGGCACGTACGCGCCGCTCTCCGACACGCCGCAGCGCCTGGCTCTTGAGGAAGTGCACAACCCGTTCGTCAAGGCCGAGGACCGCGCTCGCCTGGCGGACTACCTGGCCAAGCGCGATCACCGCATGGAGATGGTGGCGGTCGACAATCTCGACCTGATCGAGAAGATCGAGACCGGCGAGATCAATCACCTGGACTTTGTCACCCCGGAGAATCAGCGTCAGTCGTTCACGACGGCGCGGGCGTTGACCGACCCGATCAACCCGTTCGGCGACCTGATCTCCGATATGGCGCGCCGCCAGCTGCTGACCGACGTGCAGGCCGCGATGGCCGACAAGCTGTGCAACGAGTATCGCGCGGCTCTGCGCGAGGCCAGCCGAGGCGAGGGCGCGCGCCGCGTTGATCCGACCTGGATGGCGCGGTTTACGTACAACAACAAGGCCCAAGAGGCGCTGGTCGCGATCGCGCGGGTGCGAGCGGCCGCGGTCGCCAACGCCGCCGAGGTGCTCCCCAAGACGGGGCTCGATTCGGCTCTGGTCAGCAGACTGATCGAGGCGTGCAAGAACGCGCCGGCGGACCCAAAGGGCCGGGCGGAGATGTTCGGTGTGCTCGGGAAGGACCTCTCGATCGAGCAACGCCGGGCGTGGCTGAAGGCCGTCATGGCGACCCGCCCGGCGCCGCAGGGCGAACCCTTGGTCCCGTTCCCCAAGAACACCGGGCGTCGTCCCGCCGGCGAAGATCCCAACGCGGAGCCCGGCGCCGAGCCCGGGGCGGGCGAACCCGGCGCCGCCGAACCCGCCGAGACGCCGCACAACAAGTAATCGCGTCCGATTCCAGCAGGGATGAATCGCCGCTCCTGGGAAGGGGCGGCGTTTTTCATTCGCGAGCCGTGCCTATTCCTCGCCACGCGAACGTCGGCGGCCCTTGATCTCCGAGCGGGCCCTCTTCCCGGCCAGTCGGCGTTCCTTCGAGCCCCGGCTGGGCTTGGTCTTCTTTCGGACCTTGGGCACGACGAGCGCCCGGGTGATCAACTCACGCAGTCGCTCCAGGCATTCGCCCTTGTTCTGCAGTTGCGAGCGATGCTCGCCGCTGTCGAGGATGAGCAAGCCCTCGGGCGTCACGCGCCACCCGGCGGCGTCGGCGAGCCGATCGCGTGCCGCGGGATGGATCGGCAGGTCCGCGAGCCGCACACGCAGCTCCGCGCGGGTCGCGCGCTTGTTGACGTTCTGCCCCCCCGGACCGGAGCTGGTCGAGAACGAAAACACAAGCGCGTTCTCGTGCACGCGCACGCCGGGGGCGATCTCGATCATCGAACTGGACGGGGAGTCGGACATCAGGCAAGGGGGACTCGTCGTCGGGGGAACACGCCGCCCCGCGCGGGGCTTGGATCGCGGGCACGTTCATCATCGGCTATTCTCAGCCCGACCGCCAGCGCCGCCGAACGCGCGGACCACGCCGCGGCCGACCACAGGAGTGATCCATGCCCGCCCGCCGCGCCGAGTTCTTGATGGCCCTCGTTGCTCTCCCCGTGCTCGCCGGCGCGCAGACCACCGACGCCACGCCCGGGCTCGGCGACACCACCTTCCCGAAGTGGACCTTTGAGATCGCTCCGTCGGCGTGGTACGTCGCGCCGGGAGGCAAGGGACGCTTGCCCGGCTCAACCTCGCGCCAACGATTCGAAGACCTCAACCTCGATTCCCCCCGCTTCAGCCCCCAGATCGACCTCCGATTCCGCTCCGGATTATGGGGCGCCGAGGCCTCCGGCATGCACTTTGAAGTGTCGGACCGAGAGGCCCGGCAGTCCAACAGCGGCACGCTCGGCGACGTCTCCTTCAGCGCCGGAGACCAACTCTCCTCCGATTTCAAGTTCACCTCGATCCAACTGCTGGGCACGTACCAGCTCTTCGGCCAGACCCTGTCGTTCCGCGAGGACGGCAAGCGGAAGTTTGCCTATTCGCTCGACGCCCGATTCGGCGCCCGCTTCTACGACGCCGAGCAGAAGGTGGCCTCCACGACCGGATCAGACAAGGGCGACGGCACATGGATCGAACCCGTCGCGGGCGCGCGCCTCGACATGGAGTTCCACGAGTTCCTCGCCCTCGGCGTCCGCACGGACTTCGGATATATGCCCGCGGGCGGGAACGAGTCTTTCTCCTGGGATATCGCGGTTGCCGGCACGCTCCGCCCATGGGAAAACTTCGCCGTTGAAGTGGGCTACCGCCAGCTTCTGGTCCGCCTTCGTGACGGCGACGGCGCGGGAAGGTTTCAGTTTGACGGCGCCATGGCGGGCCTGTTCGCCGGCGTCTCTCTCCGGTTCTAAACACCTGTTCCACAGGCGCCAACCCGGGAATCCCTCGTTGACCCGGGGGATGAAATATGCGATACTCCGACTGTCGCTTTTCGGCCCCGCTCGTGGGACCAGGGGCGAGAGTGTCCAAGGGCTCGGGCAAGGCCAGGAGGCCCCGCCCGCCGAGGGTGTCACGGACGGTTTCGTGTGGAGGATTCAACCGAGGCGCGCGTTGTGCAATCACGCGTTTCTTCCGTCCCGCGTTGGCGTACCGCACCGTTTCAAGATTTCGCACCGCGCTCATCCATGAGCGCTGAGGCTGCCATGGCGACAGTGACCAAGAAAGACCTGATCGACCGCATCACGACCCGCACGCAGCTCAAGAGGCTGGACGTCAAAAACGCCGTCCAGGAGATGCTCGAGCAAATCATCGTCGAGTTGCAGAAGGGCAATCGCCTCGAGCTGCGCGACTTTGGCGTGTTCGAGGTCAAGCAGCGCAAGCCGCGCGTCGCCCAGAATCCAAAGACACTGGAGCGGGTCGAGGTTCCGGCCCGAAAGACCGTCAAGTTCAAGGTCGGGCGGCTGATGCGGGAAGGGCTGGGCTCGGCGGCCCGCCAGAAAGCCCGCGCCGCCGCGGCCTCGGCCAAGAACGACGCGTAATCTCGCGCCGCCCCGCGCGAGCCGGCGAGTTGTCGCAACCCCGACCGTGCCCGGCTCGCCTTGCGCCCTACTGCAGGTTCACCGGCATGACGACGTACACGAACTCGGTGCCGGACTTGATGAGCCCGGGCTTGTTGGACGCCTTCAGCTCCATGATGACCTCGTTCTCGGGGATCACCTTGAGCGCATCGGTGATGAAGGTCGGGTTGAAGCCGATCTCGATGTCGTCGCCGTCGTAATTCGCGACGTCAACGTTGATCTGGGCCTCGCCCATCTCGGGGGCGCGGCTGGAGAGTTCGAGCTGTCTCTTCTTGCCGCTGAACTTCAGGCGCACGCCGCGCGATTCCTCGTTGGTGAGCAACGCCGCCCGGCGCACCGCCGACGCAAGGACATCGCGGTCGAAGGAGATTTTCTTGTCCTGATCGCGAGGGATGACGTCGTCGTAGGGCGGGAAGCTCCCCTCGACGAGATTGCTGACCAGCACCGCCCGCCCGGGATCCTTGTCCGTGCCGAACGAGAAAAGCACCTGGTTGTCCGTCACGGCCACGTGCACGGGCTCATCGCCTTCCCGCACGAGCTTCTGGAACATACTCAGGGCCTTGGTTGGCACGATGCAGGTGGCGGCCTTGGCGTCCTTTTCGGCCGGGCCCGGGAGCGTGATGCGGCAGAGCGCCAGGCGCCGCCCGTCGGTCGCGACCATTTCCAGCTTCTTTCCCTCGCGCTTGAGCAGGACGCCGTTGATCGCGTAACGGCTGGTTTCGCGGGCGGTCGCAAAGATGGTTCGGGCGATGACGGTGTTGAGAGTCCCGGCGGACTGGGTGAAGACGGCCTTGGCCTTCGGAGTGGCCGACGAACCCGCCACCGCGTCGTGGAAATCAGGGATGGGCGGAAATTCGGCGGGGGCGTAGGTGAAAACCTTGAAATGGGCGTCGTTCCCGCGGATGTGGGCGGCCTGGTCGTCGGCGTCGATGGTGAGCGTGGGCTCCTGGTCCTCGGCGGAGACGATCGCCCGGAGCTTGTCGGCGGGGATGAGGGCGTCACCCGGTTCGGAGACGTCGACCTGCGACAGTTTGAGGCGGAGCGCAATCTCCGCGTCGGTCGCCGACAGCGTGAGTTCGCCAACACCCCCCGATTTGCCCGCGTGCAGATGGATGCAGGAGAGTTGGACCCGCGGGGAGCGAGCGGCGACGGCGCCGGAGACGGTGTTGATCGCGTCGAGCAACGCGGAGCGATCACAGATGACCTTCATGGGCCTACACTCCGTTGAATAAGGTGCCACAGTGTACCGGTGTGGTAGGCTGCTGGCGTGACCATGAAGGGGTTTCACGCCGTCCGTTGATGTGTTTGGGACTGCCGTCGGGAGCGACGGGGCCAGGAACGGGCGGGGGGAGCCCCGCCCGGGCGCGGTGCCCTTGGCCGGCGCCGGGGCGAACCCGCTCGACCGACACCCGTCGGGCGGTGCGTTTCGGCGCGACGTGCCCGGGGCGCGGACGGGGTGGGGTTGAATCGAGGCGGGGCGGCCGCGGCCGTTCCGATGGAGAGCTTCCTGATGTCATTCGAAGCCGCCGTTCACGCTCAGGCCATCGAGATCGACCGTCTTTCCCTGGAGATGTGCGCCGCGTCGGGCACGGGACACCCCTCGAGTTCGATGAGCATCGGGCACCTGGTGACCGTGCTCATGTTCCACACGATGCGCTGGAGCCCGGACTACCCCGACTATCCGACCAGCGACCGCCTGGTGCTCAGCGAGGGGCACGCCGTGCCCGCGGTCTACGCCGCCGCCGCCAAGCTCGGCGTGATGGTCGGGAAGGACCCCCAAAGCCGGCGCAAGCTCACGCTGGACGACCTGAAATCCCTGCGTGCCGCCGGGAGCGTGCTCGACGGGCATCCCAACCCGATGGAAGGCTTCCCGTTCTTCGATGCCGCCACGGGCTCGCTGGGCCAGGGCCTCTCGATCGCCGCGGGCCTGGGCGAGGCGGCGGCTCTCGACGGGAATGATCGGCGCATCTACTGCATCATCGGCGACGGCGAGTCGCGCGAAGGCCAGATCGCCGAAGCGCTCGACTACATCATCGATCACAAGCTCGACAACGTGCTCCCGATCTTCAATTGCAACGAGTACGGGCAGGCCGACCGCGTGAGCCCGCAACAGTCCGCCGAGACGATCGCCGCCAAACTGACCGCGCTGGGGTACGACGTCAGGATCATCGACGGGCACAACCCCACCCAGATCAAGAGCGCGTTCGACGCGTTCATCAGCGGCAAGGGCAAGAAGCCCGTCGCGGTCGTGGCCCGGACCGTCAAGGGCTGGGGCTCGCCCTCGCTCCACGGGAGCGGGTGGCACGGGAAGCCGGCGACCGGCGACCAGCTCAAGCGGGCGCTCACGGAACTCGACGAGAAGCGCGTGGAGCTGACGAGCGCGCTGGCTTCGAGCGACGCCTTCACCATCGAGCCGCCCAGCGAGTACAAGGCGCCGGAGCCCAAGGCGGGCGACATCGGCACGCTGTCGGCGTACATGAAGAAGAACGACATGACGGCGCTGCTCCAGGCGGGCAACCTCGCCACGCGGCGCGCCTACGGCATGGCCCTCCGGGCGCTGGGGCACGCCAACGACCGCATCGTCGTCCTCGACGCGGACGTCTCCAACTCCACGTTCGCCGACAACTTCAAGAAAGACCCGTCGCTGGCGGACCGCTTCTTTGAGTGCAAGATCGGCGAGCAGAACATGATCTCGGTGGCGGCGGGGCTCTCGGCGGGCGGCAAGATCCCCTTCGTCTCCACCTTCGCCAAGTTCATCACCCGCGCCTACGACCAGATTGAGATGGCGATCAACAGCGGCGCCAACCTCAAGATCGTCGGGAGCCACGCCGGCATCACGCTCGCCTCGGACGGCCCGTCTCAGATGGCCCTCCCCGATGTCTCGTGGTTCCGCTCGTTCACAACCATGAAAGACCACCGCGGCAACCCAGGGTGCTACATCCTCCAGCCCTCGGACGCGTACTCGGCCTGGGCCCTCACCAACGTGATGGCCGAGTACGAGGGCGCGTGCTATATGCGGACGCTTCGCCCCGAGACCGAGTTCCTCTACTCCGACGACGTGATGTTCAACCTCGGCGGGTTCGAGGTGCTGCAGGAAGGGCGGGATGTGGTGCTGTGTGCCGCGGGCTACATGGTGCACGAGGCCAACAAGGCGCTCGAACTCCTCGACAAGGCCGGGATCTCCGCGACGCTCGTCGACCTCTACTCGCTCCCGTTCGACGCGCCGGCGCTGCTCGACATCATCGGGGCCAACAACGGCTACGTGATCACGATCGAGGACAACTACGGCGGCGGGATCGGCTCGGCCGTCTCCGACGCGCTGACGGAATCGGGCGACGCCTTCAAGCTCACCCAGATGCACGTCAGGCGCATCCCCAAGTCCGCCAAGACGCCCGAAGAACTGCTCTCGATGTGCCAGCTGACGGCGGCGGACATCGTCAAGGCCGCGATGAGCCTCCTGCAGGTGGCGTGAGCGAGCGGTCGCGGCTCGCAGAGGTTTGAATCAGTGAGTGAAGCTCATCAACCCCCGCCAAGAGCGGGGTTTTATTTCCACAAACTCAGAACGCCCTTCGCGTCGGGTTCGCCACGATGTTGTCGCGCCCCAGGATCAGGAAATCGGCGATCTCAACGGCCTCCTGGAAGCTCTCCTTGGCCTTGTCGTAGTCGGCGCAATTGGGGAGCACCTGTCCTTGTTGCAGGTGTTCGATGGTGGGGATGGCGTCGCCGCAGACGAGGGTGGTGGCGCGGGGTTCTTCGAGGAGCAGGCCGCAGGTGCCGGGCGAGACGCCCGGGAGCGGGAAGATGTCGATGTGGTCGGCCAGGTGATCCGGCGCGGGCTTGCAGCGCTGGAGCACGACGATGTCGCGTTCGATGGCGGCGCGGATCGGGTCGTCGTCGTCGCCCGGCGCGTCCTGCGCGATGCGCCGGAGCGTGGAGGCGAGCATGACGCCGACGCGTTCACGCTCGTCGTTGTGGATCCACCACGTCGCGTCGTCGAAGAGATCGAGGGCGCGGCGGGCGTCGGGGCGGAAGGAGGTGAGGAAGACATCGGTGACGGCCGCGGGAGAAAGCTTGGCACGTTCCTGCAGGCGGGCCGCGAGGGCCTGCGCGGGCAGGCCGGGATCGACGACGATCACGCGATCGCGGGTGCGCACGAGCGTGGTGGTGCTGTGCCCGGTTCGGACGGGCTCCTTCTCGCCCCAGAGCGGGTGAGCGGCAAGGGCGCCGATGCTGATGATGCGATGGTCCATCATTCTCCCTGCGGGCGATCGTCGCGGAGGCGCTCGAGGGCCGGGTGGCGCTCGGACTTCTTTCGGCGCAGCAGCTCGATGACGGCGGGCGGCACCATGGAAGAGAGCGACGAGAGATCGTTGCCCATCGCGGTGATCTGCTTGATGAGGCTTGAGGATGTGTACGCGAAGCTCTGGCCGGCGACGACGAACGCCGTCTCCAGGCCCGCGACCTCGCGGTTGGTGACGGCCTGCTGGACCTCGTACTGCAGGTCCGACAGGTTGCGCACGCCGCGGAGCAGGATGGTGGCGCCGATGGAGCGGGCGAAATCAACGGTGAGCCCGGAGAACGCGCGGACGGAGACGGGCGCGTCGTCGGGGTGCTGCGTCACGAGTTCCCGGACGAGCTGGGTCGTCAGCCCCACGCGCTCCTCGGCGGAGAGGAGCTGGTCCTTTCCGGGGTTTCGCCCCACGGCGACGACGAGTTCATCAAAGAGCCTCCGCCCGCGCTGGATCACGTCGAGATGCCCGAAGGTGATCGGGTCGAACGAGCCGGGGAAGACGGCGAGGTGCTTGCTGGGCATCGCGGGAGTGTAGGGAACGGGGGCGGGCGCGCTCAGGCGGCGCGCCGGCGCGCCCGGACCGGAGTGAAGAGGCGGGCGGGCGTCTCCCGGGGCCGACAATCAATCAAGAAATGTGCCGCGGGTCAAGAAAACCGTCTGGGTGAGCGAGCGGCCGGCGTGTATATTGGGGAATGGTCGCCTCTGGGAAATCGTGAGAAATCCCGGCGCCATCATGTGTCCGCGGCTCGTGGGCTGGGGTCAAAGAAAGGGTGTGAGGAATGAAGCACAGCGCACGTGTTTTGGGAGTTACCGCCGCCCTGGCCGCCCTGGCAGGGTGCTCAGTCCAGGTACATCAGCGATCACAGCCGGATTCAGGCCGCCCCGCACCGATGCGGCTTTCGGCCCTGGGCGGTGCGCCCGAAGCACCCGCGGGCTCGGTGCCCGCCCCCCCGATCGACCTGACCGACGGGAGTGTCGCCCACGTTTCGTTCGCGGAGATGGAGATCATCGACACGCGGACGTTCCCCAAGCAGATCGACGTCGCGCCCGGCGACGGCAGGCGTCGCGTGAAAGAGGTTCTGCCGCCGCACACCTGGCCCGCGAAGATCAAGCCCGATGTTCCCGGCGACGTGGTGGGCGCGCTGCTGGCCGAGCCGCGGGCCATGCCCGGCACGCTGTTCCCCGGCATCAGCCAGACGCCGTGGACGCCGCCCGATCCGACCCTGGCGGTTGGCCCCTCGCACATCGTCTCCACCGTCAACATGGACATCGCGTGGTACACCAAGAGCGGCACGCTGCAGTTCCAGAACCGCCTCGACAACACCGGCAATCCCGGATTCTTCGAGGGTGTCGGTGCGGGCGGATTCACGTTCGACCCCAAGTGCTTCTATGACCACTACACCGGCCGCTTCATCGTGCTGGCGCTCGAGACCTACGGCACGACCGAGGCGTGGTGCACCTTCGCGGTCTCCGATGACTCGGATCCCAACGGCGTGTGGTACAAGTATCGCACCAACGCCGTCGTCAACGTCAGCGGCAACACCTACTGGGTTGACTATCCCGGCTTCGGCTACGACCAGGACGCCTACTACATCACGGGCAACCTCTTCGGGCTCAACAACAGCGGATTCGCCGGCGCGTTCTTCCGCGTCCTCCCCAAGGCCCCGCTCCTGTCTGGCGGCACGGCGATCATCAAAGACCTCCGCGACGGCAACACCTACAGCGTTCAGGCCGCCCAGACCTTCGGCGCCGCCCCCGCCCAGTACTTCGTGACGGACGAGTCGACCACCCAGATGCGCGTGATCGCCCTGCGCAACCCCCTGGGCACCCCCACTCTTTCGACCACCATCGTCACCGTCCCCTCGTATGCCTACCCCTCCGGCGGTGCGCCCAACCAGGGCGGCGGTACGGCGGACGTCCTCGACGGACGCGTCATCAACGTCCACTGGCGCAACGGCAAGCTCTACGCCGGGCACGGCGTGCGCATCAGCTCCAAGAACCAGGCCCGCTGGTACGAGTTCAACACCAACAACTGGCCGGTGAGCGGCTCGGTCACGCTGGCCCAGTCGGGCAACGTTGACGGCGGGTCGGGCGTCCACACCTGGTTCCCCGCGCTCTACTCCAACAAGTTCGGCGACGTCGGCATCGTCATGGCCCGCTCGTCATCCACCACCTACTGCAACGTCGCCTACACCGGGCGCAAGGCCACCGACGCCGCGGGAACCATGGGCGCCCTGCAGCAGGCCGCCATCGGCAGCGCCACCGCCAACGGGCGCTGGGGAGACTATTTCGATATCGCGGTCGACCCCGTCAACGACTCCACCTTCTGGCTCATCGGCGAGTACCAGACCGGCGGCGGCTGGGCGACGTGGATCAGCAGCTTCAACATCTCCTTCTGCCCCGCCGACCTTAATCAGGACGGCTTCGTGAACGGCAACGATTACGACCTCTTCGCCGGCGCCTTTGACGCCGGGAACGCCGCCGCCGACTTCAACCACGACGGCTTCGTGAATGGCAACGACTACGACGATTTCGCCGCCGCGTTCGACACGGGCTGCTGACGTCAGAGCACCCGCCGAGCGGTCGAAGAACCAACCGAATCCATCGCGCACGGCCTGGGGGACCCCGGGCCGTTCGCTTTCTTGCTCCCGCGCGCACCGTCATCGACGGCGATGAACGCCGCTCGGCGGGGCGAGCCTCATGGAGAACGAACAAACACATCCGTGCGCTCGCCGCGTTCGTGTGTCCGCTCGTTTCCGGGCCTTTCGCTCCATGAGCTTTTCGCCTCAAATCACCATGAAAACAAGGCGAAATTGTTGAACCAATGCTTCGTGGGCGTAGCGTCACGCGCTCCCCGCATTCCGCGAGGAACTGTCCGCGGGCGCGTTGGTGGGCGCCCGCCAAAGGGGGTGGAGCATGAAAGGGACGACTCGCTTTGGCACGGTCGCGACGCTCTTGCTGTGCGCGGGAGCCGCGGCACAACCATCGGCCGTGCAGCCCGGCTTCTCGATCTTCCCGTTCGCCGGGCAGGCCGCCGGTCAACAACCGTTCGCGTCACCCAAGTTCGGCGTGATCGACGCGCCGTTCGGAGCCCACGCCGGGATGATGCTCATCGCCGAGCTGGGCGGCAACCAGGTCAAAATGGTTGATCCGCTGGGCAACGTGTTTCCCTACTCGAGCGTCACCGGCTTGTTCCCGACGGGTGCCTTCGGCATCGACATCGATGGCCCCGTGGCCAACATGTTCCTGCCGGGCGGCATGGCCCTCCCGCCGACCCTGGGCCTGTTCGGCGGGCCGGCGTTTGCGTCCATCGCCGAGCAGGGCGGCGCCCCGGTCATCCACATGATGCCGGGCGGCCCGTGGCTGCCGGGGTTCCCGTCTCCGGGCATCCCGGGCTCGGCCCAGTTGCAGTTCGATCGCACGCCGGGCTTTGCCTACGGCGGGATGATGTACATCAGTGACTGGGGCGCCGACGCGACCGACGCCATCTTCCGCGTGAACCCCGCCGGTGGTGCTCCGGTGTTCTGCGCGCTCCCGGGCCTTGACCCGCGCTACTTCACGTTCGACGCGTCGGGCGGCGCGACGGGCTATGGCCCCAACTTCCTCTGGGTCAGTTCGTACGCGACCGGGCAGGTGCTCAGCGTGTCGCCGCTCGGCGTGCCCGCCCCGCCGCTGGCGATCCTCCAGCCCGACATCGAGGGCCTGGCCTTCGGCCCGGGCGACCCGCTCTTTGGCCCGTGGCTGTACGTCTGCAACCTCACGCGCGGCACGATCGACATCGTGTTGCCCAACGGCGTGGTCAGGCCGTTCGTCACGGGCCTGCCCGGCGCCGCGTATCCGATGTTCGTCGCCGCCGGATCCTTCGCCAAGTTCGGCAATCCGACGCTGTACGTCGCCGACGGCGTGGGGTCGGTGTGGATGATCCTCCACTGCCCGGGCGACTACAACAACGACGGGTTCGTCACCGGCGATGACTACGACGCCTTCGCGTCCGACTTTGAGGCCGGGAACGCCGCGGCCGACTTCGACCACAACGGGTTCATCAACGGCGACGACTACGACTCCTTCGCCTCGCACTTCGAGGCCGGCTGCTAGAGCCATGCGTGCGTCGGCGTGAGAGAGAAGAGGCCGACGCTCGGGAGAGAGGGGTTTGAGGCGTGGCCGGGTGAGAGAGCCCGGCCATGTCGTTTCGTCCGGGACGCCCGTCACTCCGGCTCAGGACATGATCCGAGCGGATTCATCCAGCCACTCCCGGCGCGATCGCACATCCAGTTCGCCGCTCTTGTTCATCACCCGTGCGGCCCGCGGCGGCGCGCCCGTCGCCGATTCGGCCCACGCATTGACGCGCCGCTCCACCTCGTCCAGCGCCGCCCTGGCCGCCGAGAACCACAAGCGACGTTCGGCGTCGGTGAGCGCCTCAAGAAACCTCGCCCGCGATCGGAGCGGGTCGTGGGCCACCGTGACGACGTCCTCGCCGAGGGGCGGTCCGATCCAGCCGCGAAGCACGCCCAGCCCCTTGGAGGTAACCCGGTACTCGCGCCGCCGCCGCCGACCCTCACGCTTGGCCTCGGAGACCAGGAGGCCCGCCCGTTGCAGCCGGCGGACGAGCGGATAGATCGCGCCGGCGCTGGCGCTCCATTGCGTCGAGGGCGACTGTTGCATCTGACGCCGAATGTCATACGGGCTTGCCGCGCCGAGCTGCCAGATCAGCCCGAGGACGAAACACTCCAGTTCGCTGCGGCGCTTGGCTGGCATCGACCACCTCCCGGCCCCGGCCAGCGTAGGACGCTCGGAAATCCGGCTCGCAGCCGCCGGCGCGCCGCAAACGGCGCTGGCGCTCGCGGAAGAGGCGATCCAGAGGCGGGCGGCGAAGGAGCCATACACCCTCGCGGCGACGCCCGTACGCTTCGGACATGCGGACGTCGCCCGACATCATCGCCGCCCTGGTCGGCGTGCTCGAGGCCAAGGACATCTCCACCGCCGCGCACACCTGGCGCGTCGTTCTCTATACCCGAGCGCTCGCCGAGGCGTTCGGGCTTGATCACGCCAGCGTTGATCGCCTCTCGTTCGCCGCCGCCCTGCACGACGTGGGAAAGATCGACATCCCCGAATCGATCCTCCTCAAACCCGGCCCGCTCACCCGGGACGAGTTCCGCGTCATGCAGGGTCACACCACGCTCGGGCACGAGCGCCTGCTCCACCTCGGCGAGGACGACGATCTCGCCCTGACGCTCGTCCGACATCACCACGAGCGATGGGACGGCAAGGGGTATCCCGACGGCCTGTCGGGCGAAGGAATCCCGCGCGTCGCCCGCTTCTTCGCCGTGGTCGACAGCTTCGACGCGATGACAAGCGTTCGGCCGTATCGCGCGCAGATCGGTCCTGAGGCCGCGCGGCGCGCTGTGGTCGAGCTCGAGGCGGGCATGGGCTCACGCTACGACGCCGACGCGGTCAAGGCCTTCGCGGACCTGTACCGAACCGGCTCGCTCTCGTGGATCCTTGAGTACTTCAACGACTCCTGCCCGACACCCCGATACGACCAGCTCACCGACCTGAAGCGGATCGAGTCTCGTCGCGCCTGAGGCGCCTCGCGCGGCGCATCCAGCACCGGTTCCTGCCCGCGATGTCGCTCGCACACGAAGCCTTCTGGTTCATCACGCGCACCGCCCACGGACGCAGGGAAAAACCCCTCGAACCATCCGCCTCATCTCATCGGCGTGTTCTTTCCCTTCTTCCCGATGGGCCTGATCGCGATGATGATCCCCGAGAACCCCGAGGCTGGCTCGGCTTCAGCACCATCGCCGCGTTCTCGGGCGCGATCCTGGTGCTGGCCGTGCTGGGCGCGTAGCGCGCCTGAATACCCCTCACCCCTCCGTTGAACCCCGCCGCACCGCGGCATTCCCGCCGATCCGGCGGTTCGGCGTGCCGCCCGACTACCATCGGTTCCTATGTCGAACGCCACCGATGCCGTCATGTCGCTCCTGAAGTCGCACGACCCCGCGATCGCGGAGCTGATCGCCAAGGAGTCCGATCGCCAGGACGCGACGCTCGAGCTGATCGCCAGCGAGAACCACGTCTCGCCCGCGGTCATGCACGCGATGGGCACGTGCCTCACCAACAAGTACGCCGAGGGCTACCCCGGCGCGCGCTACTACGGCGGGTGTGTCTTCCACGATCAGATCGAGACGATCGCCCGCGACCGCGCCAAGCAGATGTTCGGGTGCGCCTTCGCCAATGTCCAGCCGCACTCGGGAGCGCAGGCCAACCAGGCCGTCATGCACGCACTCATGGAGCCCGGCGATACCTTCGCCTCGCTGGTCCTCAAGGACGGCGGGCACCTATCGCACGGAATGAAGCTCAACTTCTCCGGCAAGTTCTTCAAGCCCGTCCACTACCCGCTCCATTACAGCAAAGACCACCCCGAATTCGAGCGGATCGACTACGACGCCGTCAAGGCCGTCTGCCGCCAGCACAAGCCCAAGCTCCTTCTGTGCGGCTACTCCGCCTATCCGCGCACCATCGACTTCAAGAAGTTCCGCGAGGCCGCCGACGAGTGCGGCGCGCTCCTGATGGCCGACGTCTCGCACATCGCCGGGCTCATCGTCGGCGGGGCGCACCCATCACCCTTCCCCTCCGCGCATGTCGTGACCACCACGACCCACAAGACCCTCCGCGGCCCGCGCGGCGGGCTCATCCTCTGCAACGACGAGGAACTCGCCAAAAAAATCGACAAGGCCGTCTTCCCCGGAAGCCAGGGCGGCCCGCTCATGCACGTCATCGCCGCCAAGGCCGTCGCGTTCGGCGAGTGCCTCCGCCCCGAGTTCAAGACCTACGCGGCCCAGGTCGTCAAGAACGCCGCGGCGCTCGCCGCCGAACTCACCAAGCTCAGGTACCGAATTACCAGCGGCGGGACCGACAACCACCTGATGCTCGTGGACCTGCGCGGGCGCTCCGACGCCCTCACGGGCTCCGATGCCGAGCGTTGGCTCGAGGCCGCCGGGATCATCTGCAACAAAAACGGAATCCCGGAAGATCCGCGGCCGCCCAAGTTCACCAGCGGCCTGCGTCTGGGGTCGCCCGCCGTCACCACCCGCGGATTGCGCGAATCTCACATGACCAAGATCGCGTCATGGATCGACCGCGTTCTCACCGCCGGACTGGCGGGCGAAGCCGCGCTCGCCGACGCCACCGCCGCCGTGCGCGAAGAAATCCGCACACTCTGCCGCGAGTTTCCGCTGTCGCACTAAATCGAGCCCGCCGCGACCCGTTCCGTTTGGCGGCAAGATCGCCTCAGCCAACGCCCTCGGCCGAACGTCGACGCGCGTGCGCCGCGTGCCGATGACGCGGCAGGTCCGTCGTTCCCGCGTCGGGCCCCTCGTCCGACAACACGTCGGGCCTCAGCTCGCGGGCGGGCTTGCACCCGGGCATCTCAAGGAACTCCCGCGCCACCTCGGCCCGCGACTCCAGCACCGGCAGGTTCTCGATCAATCCGGCCCCGCTCGGCTCCATCGGGCCGTCGTCCCGGTGATCAGAATGGAATTCCGCCACCACGCGTTCGTGCTCAGCGCCAAGATCAAGTTCAAGGTCGGGATCGTGCGCCTCGTTCTCCATGCCCCGCATCACGGGAGCCGAACGCCGCGCCCGCCGCTCAAACTCCCACGCCGCCATCGCGATCAGTGGCAGCGTGAAAAGCCCAACGAGCAGAACCAGCTGCGCCGTCCCCACCGACGCCAACACGCCCGGACGGAAGAGGTACCACGCCAGAACAATCCCCGCGACGAACGTCCCCGCCGCCACACATCCCACGGCCAGCTTCCGCGCTCGTCGCACCACAGCCTCCCCACGCACCCGGACAACCCCCAGGCTCAAACTTGGACACTCTCCATCGGCCAGCCACGCGTTACGCGCCCACTCGGAGGGTGTCCACGGTACCGAAACACCCCGCCCGGTCGCACAGGCATCATTGCCCGGACATGGCCGGGTATCGATCCGAAACCGATCAGCCGTGCGCAAACAACGATTTGCCAGCAAATTAGGCGATCGCAATTTCACATTGAGTGCCCCAGGCGCGGATTCAACATGTTTTCCACAATCGGATTCCCGGCTCTTCCCAAGCACGCCGATCGAGTGTGATCCCCTGGACTGGCGCACAAACCTCCACCCGCCATTTGTGGCCGGGCCTTGGCGCGGGTATCGTCCCTCCCGAAGCATCGCCCGCGGGGGCCGAGCTTGGATGATCCAGGCCGGCGGTGCCCGCGAGCACGGGGATCGGGAACGGGTTGACCCACACCAGCGGACCATTCAGGACCAACGACACCTTCACCCCGTCAACCGGCCGCGTCCCGGCTCGGCGACTCTTTTCGTTCGCGGGCCTGGCGTGCCTGGTGTGTTCCACGGCATTGGCCCAGCCCGTTCAGCCGCCCGCCGACGATCAGCCCCCAACGCTCGAGAGGCCCAAGGACACACCCTCGAATCCGTTGCCCCAAGACCTCGAGGTCTACGAGGGCCGCCCCGTGCGCGCAATCGTGCTGCGTGAACCGACCGGCCCGAAGGTGAAAGACCCCGCCGAGCAGAAGTTCCGCGAGCCCGACGCTCAACTCGACACCCTCGCGCGGGCGCAGCTCCGCTCCAAGGTTGGGCAGCCGTTCCGTCCCGGCGCGGTGCAGGACGACATTACCCGTCTCAACCGTCTGGGCCGCTTCAAGCGGGTCGACGGCCGCGTCGCGCTTCACGACGACGGAAGCGTCGTGATCACCTACACGCTGATCCCGCAGCCGGTCGTGCTGGCGGTGCAGTCGGTCGGCAACAAGGAAGTCAGCGACCAGGACATCCTGAAGCGCACCGAGGGGCTGGTGAACACGCCGGTGGATCGCTACCAGCTGTCCCAGGCCTGCCGCGGCATCGAGGACATGTACCGCCAGAAGGGCTACTACCTCGCCCAGGTCACGGTCGATCAGGAGCAGCTCGAAGAGTCCGACATCGTGGTCTTCCGGGTGCGCGAGGGTGAGCGCACCAAGGTCACGGACATCCGCTTCGAGGGCAACCTGTCCTTCACCGCGCGCGAGCTCCGCAGCCAGATCAAGACGAAGATCGCCTTCCCGATCCTCGAGAAGGGCCCGCTCGACGACGAGGTGCTCGACCAGGACGTCGCGTCGCTGGTCGCGTTCTACCGGGACCGCGGCTATCTCGACGTGCGCGCCGACCGCGTCTATCGCACCAGCCCCAACGGCAAGGAGGCGATCGTCACCTTCATCATCAGCGAGGGCCCGCTCTTCACGCTCCGCAACCTCGCCGTGATCTACCCCGAACGCGGACGCGAGTTCCCGACCATCGAGGAGGCCCGCGCCGACGCCAAGCCCGGCGAGCAGGTCTTCGCCCTGGGCCCCAGCGTCTTCAGCGTCTATTCCTACGGCGTCTACACGCCCGAGCAGGTGTCGGGGCTCATGCTCATCAAGCCCGGCGATGTCTACAGCGACGACAAGCTCCGCAAGAGCATGGAGACGATCCGTCAGGCCTACGGGCAGATGGGCTACGCCGACGCCGTCATCGACCGGCGCGAACTCCGCGATGTCGAGAAGCCGCTGGTCGACATCCTGCTCATCATCCGCGAGGGTAAGCGGTACAAGACCGGCGAGATCATCACGCAGGGCAACGAGATCACCAAGCAGTCGGTCATCCTGGGCGAGGTCGAGGTCAAGCCCAACCGACCGCTCGACATGACGGCGGTCGCCGAGTCGAAGCGCCGCCTGCAGCGTCTCCGCCTGTTCGCCACCCCGTCGCGCGACAACCCCGTGCCCGTCGACGTCGTGCCGCAGGACCCCGATCCCGACGAGCCCAGCTACCGCGACGTTTTGGTCCGCGCGACCGAGACGAACACGGGCGAGCTGGCCGCGGGCGTGCTGATCGGTTCCGACTCGGGGCTCACGGGCCGCCTCGCCTACACGCAGCGGAACGCCGACATCGCCGACTTCCCGGACACCTTCGAGGAACTGATCCGCGGCAACGCGTTCCGCGGCGCGGGCCAGACCTTCCAGATCGAAGCCCTGCCCGGCACGCGCTTCGAGACGTACCGCGTTTCGCTCTCGGACCCCACGCTCCTGGACACAAACTACTCCGGATCGGCGGCGGCGTACTTCAAGTCCAGCGACTTCGACGAGTTCGACGAGGACCGCCTGGGCACGCGCTTCGCCATCGGACGCCGCTTCGGCACGCGCTGGCAGGCCTCCCTCCCGGTGCGGCTCGAGAACGTCAACCTGCGCAACATCCAGGACGACAAGCCGCAGGACGTGTGGGACAGCAAGGGACAGCACACCATCACCAGCCTGGGCGTGACCCTCTCGCGCACGACGCTCGACGACCCCTTCCGTCCGGGCAAGGGCTCACGCATCGAGTTCTCCGTCGAGCAGGCCGGCGCCCTGGGCGGCGACTACACCTTCACCAAGCTCGGCGCCGAGTTCACCAGCTACTTCACCCTCAACGAGGACTTCCTGGGGCGGCGCACCGTCCTCAAGCAGCGCACGGCGGCCTCCTACATCCCGCAGAACAAGGACGACGTTCCCGTCTACGAACGCTTCTACCAGGGCGGACAATCGTTCCGCGGCTTCAACTACCGCGCCGTCGCGCCGGTCGGCGTGCGGCACAGCGATGGCCGGCTCGGCGACGACGTCGTGGGCGGCACCTACATGTTCTTCCACGGGTGGGAGATCGAGCAGCCCGTGATCGACGAGATCGTCGCCCTGGCCGCCTTCATCGACTCGGGCACCACCACCTTCGACCCGGGCTTTGATGCCTATCGCGTTTCGGTGGGCTTCGGCGTACGCCTCTACGTCCCCATGCTGTCGCAACTCCCGCTCGCCTTTGACTTCGGCTTCCCCATCCTGGCGGAGGACACCGATCGCGAGCGCGTCTTCACCTTCTCCCTCGACCTGCCCTTCCAGTAATTCGCCCGCGGCCATGGACCAGGAGCCCGCGGCGTACCATCCCCGCACAAGCACGCATCCCACGGAGTCTCACCATGAAAAGCGGTTGGTTGAACAGCAGGCTCGCCACGACAGCGGTGGTCACGCTCGGGCTGATCGGAGCGGCCCACGTCTACGGCGTGTCCACGGCGCCACGCACCCAGGCCCCCGCCACCACCGTCGCCGTGGTCGACGTCGCCAAGATCATGCTCAATATGGACATGGTCAAGAACGAGACCGCCAAACTCAAGAGCGACTTCGAGACCAAGCAGAAGTCCCTGGACGGGATGCGGAAAAAGATCGAGGATCTGGCCAAGCAGGTCGAGGCCGCCAAGGCCGGCACCCCGGAGAAGCGCCAGCTTGCGTTCGATCAGCTCCGGTCCGAGGCCGAACTGAAGATGACCGGCGACCTCTATCAGCGTCAGCTGAACCTCTCGCAGGGCGACCTTTATAAGCAGGCGTTCAACGAGCTCAACAACGCGATCGACCAGGTGGCCAAGCAGAACGGGTACCAGCTCGTGCTGCGGAACGACTCGGACGTCAGGCTCCCCGACAACATCAGCGGGCAGGACATGGAGAATTTCATCGCCAACCAGCGCGTCTTCTACGCCGACTCGGCCCTGGACATCACCGAACAGGTCGTCCAGGCGCTCAACAACGAGTACAAGGCGGGCGGCAAAAGAAAGTGAGCGGCGCCGGAGGGCCCGGAGTTTCGAACATGTCCACCAAAGCCGATGGTTCGCCGGTGTCGCTGCGCGTGGGCGAACTCGCCGACCTTGTCAACGCCGAGGTCGCCGGCTCGCGGGAGATCGTGATCACGCACATGGACGTGCTCGACCGCGCGGGCCAAGGCGCGATCTCCTTTGTCCGCTCCAAGCGATTCGCACGCCAGTGGCCGACCAGCAAGGCCTCGGCGGCGCTGGTGACGCGAGGCATCCAGATCGAGCGCCCGGCGGAGGGCTCGGGGCGGGCCCTGCTCTTCGTTGCCGACGCCGACCTGGCGCTCGTGCAACTGCTGGAACGTTTCGCGGCCAAGCCCGCGCCGCCCGCCGCAGGCGTGCATCCGTCGGCGATCGTTGATCCCTCGGCGACGATCGGCGCCGGCGCGTCGGTCGGGCCCGGCTGCCTGGTCGAGGCCGGCGCGACGATCGGCGACGCCACGGTGCTCGTGCACAACGTCCACGTCGGGCGAAACGCCAGGATCGGGCGCGCCTGCACCCTCCACAGCAACGTGTGCGTCCTCCACGAGTGCGTGCTGGGAGACGGGTGCATCCTGCACTCGGGCGTCGTCGTCGGGACCGACGGCTTCGGGTATCGACCCGACCCGCGCGGTCGCGGCGTGATCAAGATCCCCCACATCGGAAACGTCGAGATCGGCCCGGACGTCGAGATCGGCGCGAACACCTGCATCGATCGCGCCAAGTTCGGCTCGACCCTCATCGGCGCGGGTTGCAAAATCGACAACCTCGTGCAGATCGCCCACGGCGTGCGCATCGGACGCGCCTGCCTCCTTGCCTCGCAGGTCGGGGTCGCGGGCTCCGCCACCATCGGCGACGGCGTGCAGATGGGCGGACAAGTCGGCGTCGCCGAGGGCCTGACCATCGGAAAACTGGCACGCGTCGGTGGACAGTCCGGCGTCATGCGCGACATCCCCGACGGCGAGACCTGGATGGGCTATCCCGCCGTCCCTATCTGGGAATTCCTCAGACACGCTACGGTGCTCAAGAAGCTGATCGAGCGGCGAGATCCCGGCCGGGAAAAGTACGAATAGCGATCGGCGAGCCGGTCAGGCCGGCATGACGCGGGGCTTGTGATGAATGTCCGCGCGGGCGAGCCGGGCGGGGAGGCGCGATGGACGGCGAAGCGTGCCTGGTCCGACGAACACTCCGGGCGCCCACGGTGTTGAACGGCGTTGGGCTGTTCACCGCCGCCCGGACACGGGTGCGTTTCGTGCCCGGCGAGCGCGGGAGCGGCGTCCGGTTCGTTCGAACAGACCTCGATGCTTCGCGCACGATCCCCGCCCTGGTCACGCACGTCTATGTCGATCCACGTCTGCCGGGAAGGAACACGTCGATCATCGCCGATCCGACCGGGCCGGCGTCCAGAGAGAACCCCGCGATCGCGACGGTCGAGCATGTGATGTCGGCGCTCGCGGGGCTCCGGGTCACGGACGTGGTCGTCGAGGTGGATGGGCCGGAGATCCCAATCTTCGATGGTTCGGCGGGCCCGATCGTCGAGGCGATCACCAGCGCGGGGCTGCTTGACGTCGGGGCGGCGACCGCGAGGGTGCTCGATCGCACGATCGTGGTGGGCGAATCGCCAGGCGCGACCATCACGATCGAGCCCAGCACGAGATCGGAGTTCGAGTACCGGCTCGACTATGGCGGCGACAGCCTGCCGGAGCAGGCGGCGTCGTTCGTCGCCGACGAGCCCGGCGCGCCGGAGGTGTACGCCAGCCAGATCGCGCCGGCCCGGACGTTCTGCATGGCGCGCGAGGCCGAAGCGATGCGCCGGGCGGGACTCTTCACGCACCTGACGACCCACGACATGCTGGTCGTCGGGACCGACGGCCATCCCATCGACCATGAATGGCGGATGGATCGCGAGCCGGCTCGACACAAGTTGCTGGACCTCATCGGGGACCTCGCGCTGGCGGGCGTCGCGGTGCGCTGCCGCGTCCGTTCGGATCGGGGCGGGCACGCGCTGAACGCCATGGCCGCGGCGGCCCTGCGAGCGTGGACACAAGACCCCCAAAGCGCCGGGACGACGACCACGAAGAATGTGTAACCAGGAACACCCCCCGTTCGTGCTTTGCAAGGGGAATCAGGTCCTCCGCGTGACGAGAAGTGCATCCGGCACGAGAGGGCGGTCGATTCGATGATCGCCGCCGACGTTGACGCGGGCGGCGGACCTTGCTGCAATCGACGCGATCCGACGCTCGTTGGGCAACCCGGGGTTCGCCGGACGGTTGAATTCGCTGGGTGGACGTGGGGACGATCATGCACACGCGGCGGCGAGAGAGCGGGCTGGTGTGGCGGGCGGCGGGCTCCGGTGAGATGGTGCCCCTCCGTCGCGCGTTCACCCTGATCGAGCTGCTGGTCGTGATCGCGGTGATCGCGGTTCTGATCTCGATCCTGCTCCCCGCGCTGTCGCAGAGCCGCGAGGCCTCGCGGAGGCTCAAGTGCCTCACGAACCTCAAGGGCATCGGGATGGGCCTGTCGATCTACATGCAGGAGCGGTCCAAGGGCGTGCTCCCGAAGGTTCGTCCGCTGCACGACGACAGCTCGTCGGAGAACGATCCGTCGCTGCTCGACATCCTGGAGGAGTATGTCAGCGCCCCCAGGCCGCACAAGGGCGACGACGGGCTCTACATCGTCGCGGACCCGTACAAGTGTCCGTCGGACGTTTCGTCGAACTCGGAGGAGGACGGATTCCGCCCGGTGTGGCAGACGACGGGGACGAGCTATGACTATGTGCCGGCGATCTACATGCTCGCGGCGGAGGTGATCGGGTTCGTCAACCCCGACCGCACCGCCAGGGCCGTGACAAAGGCGTATGAGAAGTGGAAGGACTCGGGCAAGGACTGGTCGATCCTGGTCGACGCGGGCGACTGGCACACGCAGAAGAAGAACGCGATCCCGCGGAACGGGCTGTTCATGTTCGACTGGCGGGCCGAGTGGGCCAACGTCGCGACCCAGCAGGAGAGCGCGGACTTCCTGAAGGACGTGCTGAAGTTCGGGAATTCACCTTTGCAGTAACAGTCACCCGGGGCGGGCATCGGGCGTCAAGAGAATGACGAAGAGACAGGGGGAGAATGAAGCGACCGGGTATGAAGGCCAGAACGGCGTGAGATCATGAGCGAGACCAGCCACAAACCGATGATGCCGAGCCTTCTTGAAGAGGCGGTCGCGGCGCCCGCCGAAACGACGAAACGTCCGGGGTTCGTCGCGCGATTGAAGGGATCGGCCCGGGCACGCCTCGATCGCTGGTGGTCGCCCATCGATGCCGACCCGATCCGGCGTCGACGCTGGATCCTGGGCGGGCGCGTGGCGCTGGGCGTGCTGGCCGCCGGGCTCGGCGTGGGCGGGTATTTCCTCTTCAGGCCCGTGCCGCAGCCCGACTACCTGCTCGACCCGATGGACGACGTGCTCGGCTACACGCTGCTCACCGACGAGTTCAACAAGCTCCCGGTCGACAAGCGCCTGGAGCTGATCGGGCAACTCGTGCAGCGGTTCCGCTCGATGAACACCGGCGATTCGGTGCTGATGGCGAGCTTCGCCGCGGGCATCGCGGGGGCCGCCCGAGAACAGCTGATGGAGAACGGCTCGCGCCTGGCGGTCGACACCTGGGACAAGTTCGCCGTGGACTACGCCAAGGTGCCAGACGACGAGCGCGGCGAATACCTCGACAAGACGTTCGTCGACTTCACGAAAATGATGGAGACCCTCGGCGGACGCCCGCGGGATATCTCCGACGAAGAGCGCCTGGCGGAGGGGCGGCGACAGGCGGCGCGCGACATGGAGCGCATCAAGGAAAACCCCTCACGCGGGCCCTCCAGCGAGATGGCCGGGCAGATGTTCCAGTTCATGAACGAGGGCGTCGGCAAGTTCGCCTCGGCCCAGCAGCGGGTGCGCGGGCAGCAGTTGATGCGCGACATGGTCCGGCGCATGCGCGGCGTGGACATCGTGACGGGCAAGCCGAAGAACTAGCCAAAGCCCGCAAGGCGCGCCCGCGCCGCCCCCCGAGCCCTGCCGCAGAACCCGCGTGGAATCGACGCCATCGACCCGTCCGTGCCGCCGGGAATGCCCAGCGGGAATGCCCAAAAAACCGATGGTCGCACGCGCCCTCGTGTCGATCAGACATGGCGCGGCGGCGTTCGTGCGACCGGCTCGCGGCGACCGCACGGAGACCCAGACATGAAAAGCCATGCCACCACGCGGCACGGATCACGGTTCCTGGCGAGCGCCGTCGCCGCCGGGCTCGGTTCGACCGCCGCGGCCCAACCCTCGATCCTCGAGCAGGTGCGCGTCGATATCAACGCCCCCGCAAACCGGGCCGCCAACTCGACGACCGCGTCATCGTCAAACTTCAATCCCGATCGGATCGTGGCGGCCTGGATCGACTGGCGCCAATCGCCCGTGGTTTCCAGCGAGATCCTCAACACCGCCGCGTCGCTCTCGTTCGACGGCGGGATCACCTGGAACGACTTTCTTGTTCGGCCGCCCGCCGCGAACCAGACGTTTATCGAGGCGAGCCCCATGACCGCCGCCGATCATCGCACGGGCACGATCTGGGTGGGCGGGATCAGCTATGGAACGGGCGGCGGGGTGTACGTCGCGCGCCTGGACCCGACGGCGACGTCGTTCACGCCGGCGAAGATGGCACGCCTGTCGGCCAGCGCCGATCGCGCCGCCATGGCCGCGGGCCCCAAGCCCGGCGACCCGAACTCGACCCGCCTCTACATCACCTACAACGAGGGGTGCATCCGATCCGACGACCTGGGCGAGACGTGGAACGCCCCGGTGACCCTCGGGAGCGGGATCGGCTTCCTGCCTCGTGTGGCGGGCGACGGCACGCTCTACGTCGCGTGCTGGGACCAGGCCAGCGGGCTCCTGCTGAAGCGATCAACCAACGGTGGGTCGAGCTTCGTCACCAAGACCATCGCGACACGCCTCGATACGTGGACGATCCAGGACAGCTCACGCTTCCCCGGAAACTTCCGCGTGATACCGACCGTCTGCATCGCCGTCAGCCCCGTGGACGGCACGCTCTACGCGGTGTATTGCGACCGAACGAGGCTCCTGAGCGGGCGGCACGACATCGACCTCTACTTCACCAAGTCGACCAACAAGGGCGACACGTGGAGCACGCCCAAGCACAACATCCACAACGACGCCTTCAACCAGGACCAGTTCTTCCCGTGGATCGAGGTCGATCGCACGGGGCGCCTTCACGTCTCATGGTGGGACGGGCGGCGCACCGACCAGAACGACGCCACGACGGATACCGACGCGTGGCTCGACAACTACTACGCCTACAGCGAGGACGCCGGCGCGACATGGCACGAGTATCGCCTTTCGGCCAACAAGTGGAACGCCGCCAACGACGGGTTGGCGCGGAACCAGCAGTTCCTGGGCGACTTCAGCGGCATGGCGTGCGCGGGCCGGCGTGTCACCCCGGTCTATCTCGACACGCGCAGCGGCGACCCCGATATCTACGCCACGCGCCTGTGGTTCTGCGGGCCCGACATCAACCGCGACGGATTCCTGAATGGCGACGACTACGACACCTTCGCCGAGGCCTTCGAACTCGCCCTCCCCGACGCGGACTACAACCACGACGGCTATTTCAACGGTGACGACTACGACTTCTTCGGGCTCGACTTCGAGGATGGTTGCGATTGACGCGGGAGCGGACCGGCGGGGAGCCCCGCTAGTCGGCGCAGACACCGGCCCCCGGCCTCGACAGCTCCAGCATCCGATCCACCGCCAAGAGCGCCGGCTCGCGCACCTTCGCGTGCACGCTGATCTGGTTCACGACCTTGGGCTTGCCATCCTTCGACAGGGCGCCCGACAGGTGGTCGAGCACCCACAGCAGGTGCGGCTCGTCGATCCGGTACATCGTGGTGCACAGGCACTGGCAGCCGCTCAGGATTCGGACGTCAACGCCGCGCGCGGCGGCCTCGCGGGCAAGCCTCCCCACCAGGTGCGTCTCGGTCCCCACCGCCCAGCGCGAGCCCGGCGCCGACGCGCGGATCGCCTGGATGATGAACTCCGTCGAGCCCGACAGGTCCGCAAGGTCCACGACCTCCTTGCAGCACTCGGGATGAACCAGAATCTTCACGGGCGGGCGCGCCACGCCCCCGGCCCTCTCCCTCGCGTTCTCCTCGCGGATCGCGCGGCAGTGCTCCGGACGGAACAGCTTGTGCACCGAGCAATGCCCGGTCCAGAGGATCACCTCGGCCCGCTCGATCGCGTCGCGCGACGAGCCGCCGAGGTCCTTCCCGGCGTGCGCCGCGCGCGGGTCGTACAGCGCCGCGCGGGTTGAGACGTCGATCCCCGACGCCGCGGCCGTGTTGCGGCCAAGGTGCTGGTCGGGCAGGAAGAGCACCTTGATCTCTTCACCCGGACGCCTCGGGATCGTGCCCCCCGCCCGGGCCCAGGCGAACACCTGCTTGGCGTTCGAGCTGGTGCAGCACGCCCCGCCGTGCGATCCGACAAACGCCTTGATCGCCGCCGACGAATTGACGTAGGTCACCGGCACGACACGCGCGTTCAGCCCCGCGTCCTTGATGACGCGATGGATGCCATCCCAGGCCTCGACGGTGTCGTCGTACTGGGCCATGTCGGCCATGGAGCATCCCGCGGACAGGTCGGGCAGAATGACCGCGACATGCTCGGGCGTGAGCATGTCCGCCGTCTCGGCCATGAAGTGCACGCCGCAGAACACGACGTGCTTCACCGGGCGCTCCTTCGCCACCCGGGCCGCGATCTGCGAGAGCTTCAGCGAGTCGCCGGTCGCGTCGGCGTGGCGGATGATCTCATCGGTCTGGTAGTGGTGCCCAAGGATGAAGAGCGAATCGCCGAGCTCCCTGCGGCGGGCGTCAATCCGCGACGCCAGCTCGTCCGCGCTCAACGATCGATAGACCTCGGGGAGTGATGGTTGCCAGAGCACGCGGAGATGGTAGGACTGGGGACATCGGGCGTCGGTGAAGGCGCGCGAGCCGGCCCCGGTGGTGGATCGCCGCCGAGGTGAGAATGAAGCGCGCTCAGGAACGTGCTTGGCTCAGCATCCGGCCCCGAAAGCGCCGACGAACGCATCGAATTCACCGCCATCGTGCCGCGCCCGGCCCCAACGCCGCCCGCCCTCCTCAATACCCCGCCTCCACGTCCACGCAATTGAGCAACGCCTCCCCCGCGCCAAACCGCCGCACGTTCTCCTTGTACAGGGCCCACCAGCGCCGGTCCGTCAGCTCGCCTTCCGCGGCGACGTGAGGCGTGATCACCACGTTCTTCATCCCCCACAGCTCGTGCCCCGCGGGCAGCGGCTCGGGATCCGTGACATCCAGCGCCGCCCCCGCCAGGCGCCCGTCCCTGAGCGCCGCGACCAGCGCCCCGGTGTCCACGATCTTCCCACGCGCGATGTTGACGAGATACGAGCCCGGCTTCATCACGCCGATCATCTTCTCGTCGAACAGCTTCTCCGTCTCCTTCGTCAGCGGCACGCAGATCGCCACCACGTCGGCCTTGGGCAACATCGCCGCCAGCTCGTCGGGCTTGCCGACGTGCTCGACAAAGTCGGGCGCCGGCGAATCGCTCTTCCTCGTCGCGATCACATGCATGTCAAAGCCGTGCGCGCGCTGGGCGATCTCGCCCCCGATCCCGCCGATCCCGACCACCAGCATCGTCTTGCCCGAGAGCGTGATCGGTCGGACGGGCGGGTCGTCGCGCGTCCACGCCCCCCGATCCTGCGCCCCGTGATACCAGGGGAGTTGTCGGGTGAGAGCAAGGAGCATGGCCATGGCGTGGTCCGCGATCGCCGGCCCGTGGACGCCGCGCGCGTTGGTGACCACCAGCGACTTGTTCTCGCGCAGCCCGGGGATGGTGACCAGCCGATCAACCCCGGCGCTCGGCGAATGGATCCAGCAGAGCTTCGTCGCCTTGCTCAGGAATTCCGCACTGGCCCAGCGGCCGTCGGCGGCGTCGGCCTGGGGCGCCAGCCGCAGGGCCTCGTCGCGGTCCCTGGCCCGCACGACCTTCACGTTGGGCGCGACCTCTCCTAACTCCTTCACCTGTTCATCGGTGAGATCGCCCGCGATCAGCGTGAGCGGAACCTTCGCCCGCTCGCCAGCGTCCGCCGGAAGCACACGGGCCACGCGCGAACCCCGCGTCGAGCCGGGAAGTTCGTTTTTCTCCTGCCGAGCGATCGCGCCCGGAACAAGCACCGCCAGCGCCAGCCCCGCCGCCACCAGACGAACAATCGTGTTTCGCATGGGCGCAGCATACCGGTGCGCCCACGCCTTCGCCTTCGCCGCGATCTCCCGCGCCCGCGCTCAATACGCCCGGCGGATCGAGCATCCCGGATAGAACACCCGGATGCACTGCTGCCACTTCTTCCCTCGCTCCACCATCCCCTTGGCGCACCACTGGCACATCCCCACGCCGTGCCCGAACCCGCGCCCGCGAATCCGCACCGTGTCGGCCCACACCTCGATCGTCATGTCGCCGCTGTAGACCCGAGACTGCTTGGTCAAAGGCGGCGCACCCTCGGCCTCCGTGTTGAGCGCGTTCCGCAGATCCTCCGCCGCAAGCTCGTAGGACGTATTGGAGTCGTCGGTCACCACAAACCGCGTGGGGCGTCCGGCGTCGCCCGTCCGCTTCACCGCGAACAAGCGGACGCGCCGGATGTCCCCGACCGGCTTTCCGTTCGCCCGTCCCCACGCGCGAAGCCGCCGCGACACATCATCATCGCTCCGCACCACGTCCCATCGGTAATAGGTCGCGCTCTCGCAGAACGCGTCACGCCCGCGGGTCTGCAGCGGCGCGACGAGGTTGTAGCCGCTGGCGCTGTCGGTCGGGAACACGTCCCGCGCCGACGCCGGCCGCCCCCCGCAGGTGCTGGAGTAGTACGCGCGAACAATCTCCCCGCCATACGCCACCACCTGCCCGCGCGTCTGGCGCACGGCGTCGTACGCCGCCGCGTTCGTCGGCGACCCGCCGTACACCTGGTCCGCCGTCGTGCTCTCCACGTCGTACCATCGCCCCAGCCTCCGCGCCCGCTCACGCTCGTGCAGCGCGTAACTCCGCGACGCCACCGCCTGCACCGCGAACGCCTCCTGCGGCCACTTCGGGAACATCTCCTTCACCACCACGCCCGGAAGATACTCCTCCATCTGCATCACCGCGACCGCATCGAAACGGTCCGTCCCTTCGTCGGAGCGCGGCCGCACGACCAGGAATCCCGGATACCCCACGCCGTCGAGCCTGAGCTTCGGGATCGCGCCGATCACGCTCACGCGAGAGTCCCGGGCGCGGTCCTGCCCGCCCGCGGCGATCTTCGCCGCACTGTCAAATCCATTCGGCGAGCCGGCGCCGTCCCAGGGAATGATCTCCACGTCCATCCCCGCGCCCTGGTCGGCCTTGTTCCCCGCCACGTCCGTGATCAGAAGCCCGCCCGCCGAACCGGCCAGCGTGATGGGGGCGCTGAGCAACTGCACCCTGCCGCTGTTCACGCTCCGAACCACGAACTTGGCGCTCCCATCAATCCTCGCGGCCGTCGCGCCCTTGCGGATGCGCACGCGGATCTCAGGCTCGGACCGCATGAGCGTCGGCGCCGAAGCCTCCTCCTCCGTGAACAACCCCTCGAGCGTTGAGCACCCGCCCAGCGCGCCCGCGACGATGGCCAGCGCGGCGATCAGGGCGCGACGCACCCCCTTCAAGCTCCGCCGTCCGGCCGATTCCATGGCCCGTTGCATGTTCGATCTCTCCCGTCGTTCGCCCGCCCGTCACCGCCGACCCAGCCCCGGGCTCCCCCACTCGCGGGGTGCCCGCCCTTCCATTCGGCGAGCCGCATCGTGTACCATCGCGGGATGAAGTGCCCGCTGATATCCCGCGCCCGCGGCCACTCGCTCGCGTGCGGCGTGCCCGCGCTCACCATTCCCGGGCTCGCCGCACTCCTGCTTGTCGCCAGTGTACAAATCATCGGCTGCGGGTCGACTCAGGGACCACCGCCCCCGAGCGATGCCGCCTTCCAGGGCCCGCCCGTCTCGATCGAACAGGCTAACTCCAAACACGTCGTCGTCGTTCAGGCCCCCAGCGCCGGCTGGACGCTCGAACGCGACGCCACCCAGGAACAGCAGAAGCGCTGGGACGTCTACATCACCATCCGCCAGCCCGACCCCCGCTTCATCTACACCCAACAGGTCGTCTCCCTCCGCGCCACGACCGATGTGCGGGCCACCGAGGCGATCCGCGTGCTGGCACGCGTCGTCCCGTTCGCCGACACCAGCAACGAATCGCCGCACCACCCCGCCGCCAGCGCCGATCCGATCGCGCCCCCAACCCCCAAGTAGCCCACTCGTGAGCGGCCCCGAATCCATCCCGCGCGACCAAGAGCTCCACTGGCTCCTGGCCCTCACCTCAATCCCCGACATCGGCCCGATCCGGGCCGCCCGGCTGGTCGCCGCCTTCGGCTCGGCCTTCGCCGCCATGCACGCCCCCCAGGCCCAGCTCGCCAGCGTGAAGGGGATCAGCCACGCCTTTGCCGACGCCATCATCAAGGCCCGCCCCGCCGCCATCCAACACGCCAAGGCGGAACTTGATCGCGCCCAGGACTTGTCCATCCGCCTCATCATGCGGAGCGATCCCTCCTACCCCGAACTCCTCCGCCCGCTCCCCGATGCCCCGCCGCTCCTGTACGTCCGCGGCGATCTCGACCCCGCCGGACGCGATCACTACGCCCTGGCCATCGTCGGCTCGCGCGCCTGCTCTCACTACGGCATGGAACAGGCCGGGCGCTTCGCGTCCGTCCTGGCCTCCAGCGGCATCACGATCGTCTCCGGCGGCGCCCGCGGCATCGACACCGCCGCCCACCGCGCCGCGTTCCGTGCCGGCGGACGCACCGTCGTCGTCCAGGCCTGCGGACTCTCCAACACCTACCCGCCCGAAAACCAGAAGTTCTTCGAAGAGATCGTCGCCGAAGGACGCGGCGTCGTCATCTCCGAACTTCCCCTCAACACCGAGCCCAAAGCCGAGAATTTCCCCGCCCGCAACCGCATCGTCTCGGGGCTCAGCCTCGGCGTGCTCGTGGTCGAGGCCGACCTCCGCTCGGGCTCGTTGATCACCGCGCGCCTCGCCGCCGAAGAGCACGGCCGCGAGGTCATGGCCCTCCCAGGCCGGGTCGACTCGCCCACCAGCCGCGGATGTCTCGAACTCATCAAGTCCGGCGGGGCCGCGCTCGTCACCGAACCCGCCGACGTGATCGCGCTCATCGAGTCTCCCGCCCGCCATCAACACGGGGGGACGCACGCCGACCGCTACGCGATCGCCGAACAACAAACGCGCCTGCCGCTTCACTCGACCGACGATCCGTCCAACAGACAAACCCAAACCAAAGAGCAGCCTCGCGGTGCGCCCGGCGGCACGAGCACCCGCGACACACGGCCGTCGTCGAAACCACGCCTCGATGCCCCGGCCGACGCCTCGCCCGCCGACCCGATCCTGCAAGCGCTCTCTGAACCACTGACGCTCGACGCGCTGATCACCCAAACAGGCCTCGACGCCGGCGCGCTGCGCGCGTCACTCACATTGCTGGAAATCCAGGGTCGCGTGCGCCGCGACGGACCCCGCTTCGAAAAAGTTTCGAAGTAGATATTCATCAAGACTTTACACGCCGCGAACGGCCTATTCGCCCCCGAGGCGTCCGAGAAAAACACCCCTCCCGGGGCGGAGAACCCCGCCGCTCGCCATGCCGAACGAAAGACGGTAATTCGTCTTGACGTGGGGGGGATGTGCGGCTATCTTCTACCAAACTTCCGGCAAGAAATCTGATCGGATGTCGATAGCTCGGCCGACGAATGAACGAGAGGAAGCGCCGATTGCCGGGACTTGTGAGGGCTCGGCCACATGAACGTGAGAGCGATAGATCGGAGAAGCGAGCTTCGTGTGGATTGCTGAAGCATTCGTTGGGCCGACTTGGATGAACGGTGGAAGGGCGGCGAGCAGAAGAGTTGCCCCGGCACCGATGGGGTTGGTGGGGTGGCGTGCGTCGGAGACGCCGCGGTCGGCAAGGGCGCCAAGCGCCCGAGCCGGAGAGTGCGGGGATCGGGCGGGAAAGCTCGGGCCCGGCGACGCGGTGGTCGGAGTGACGGCGATGGATCGATCGATGACGCCCGTGATCTGCCTCGGCTCTGGCGAGTACCGCCAAGAGTTCTCGCCGACGCCCGGCGACGGCGGCCGCTGGTCGCTCCTTCGCGCGGCATGGTCCTTCGTGTGCGACCTGGCCCTGGCCGCCGGCCGGATGTGGAGTTTCGAGGAATCGGAAGACCCGGACGAGATGATCGAAGCGTCGGGCCCGTCGTGCGACGCTCCACCAGTCGGCGTGATCGACGAGCCCGTCGACACCGATGACTTCGACCGGGCGCCGAACTCGATCGGTGCCGGGATCGTCACGCCCGGTTTGGACTCGTCCGGAGGCTCATGTGCCGGGGGTTCGCCGCCGGGAGTCTCGGTGGCCATGGGCGGGATTGAGCCCGATCGCGCGCTTCGAGTTGCTTCGCGCCTTGGCGTTCTGGTCGCGTGCGAGCATCAGATGGCCGCCCAGCGATCCGGCTTGTGGCGCTCTCTCTCGGCCCTCCGGCCCGCGGCCTCGGCGTCGCTCCGGCGCGCGCTCGATCGGGACGGCATCGCCCGCGAATTCACGGGCGGGGCGCTCGCCCGACCGGAATCGGGATTGATGGAATGTGGCAAGGACTCAAAGCCCGGGGCGGCGGTCGCCCCGGGGATGTGTGCCGAAAGGTCGCCCGCGGAGTCGAGAGATTCCGGGGCGTGGAATCCGTCGGGTCGCCCCGGGGCGACTCCGGCCATGATGGACGAGGATGCCGCCGCGCGCGGGTTCTCTGGGGAGCGTTACCATGAATCTGACACCCAAGCAGCTTCGGATCCTGCAGCTCATCCGCGACTGGCGCGTTCGCCGGGGCTATTCCCCGACGATGCAGGAGCTCGCGGACGAGATCGGCGTCAGCAAGGTCACGGTCTTCGAGCACGTCGAAGCCCTCATCAAGAAGGGCGCTCTCATCCGAGAGCCCAACAAGGCTCGCTCTTTGTCGATCGCTGACGGCATCGCCGTCCCCGACGAGGCGCGCCCCCTCCGCTTCCCCCTGGTCGGCAAGATCGCCGCGGGCAATCCCATCGAACGCGTCCCCGATATGGAAGAGATCGACCTGGTCGACGTGATCGGCTCCGGCACGCGCGGCGATTCCACCTTCGCCCTCAAGGTCGAGGGAGAGTCCATGCGCGACGAGGGCATCCTCGACGGCGACTACGTCCTCATCGAACGCACCCAGGTCGCGCAGAACGGCGACAAGGTCGTCGCCCTCCTTCCCGACGGCTCGACGACCCTCAAAACCTTCTACAAGGAAGACGACCACATCCGCCTGCAGCCCGCCAACCCCGCCTTCGACCCCATCCGCGTCAAGTTCTGCCAGGTGCAGGGCATCGTCAAGGGTGTCGTGCGTCGCTACGGACGCTAAGACGGGCGATCGCAAAGTCCGGCTCCTCTCATTCGACAGGGACGCTCACCAGCGCGCCCACCGCGGCGGGATCACTCGCCATCATGTCGGCGCCGGGCGGATGCCCGAGCGCTGGTCGCGCTGCGCGCCGGGCTCCTCCATTGGGCACAATCCCGACCGTCGCCCGAACGTCACCATCATTTTCGCCTGATAACCGTGGGCGGTCCGGGAAGTTGGTGGCGTGTTGGGTCGATTCACGTCCGGCGGGACGCCGCGTTCGGATAGGCTTCTGGCGTCCGCTCCGATGGCCAAGGAATCACCCAAGCCGATCACCCGCACCGCCGCGCTGGCCAAGCGTGTGCGTGCCCGCTCGGCCTGGCTTGGCGGGGGGGACGCGGGGCTGATCGTTCAGGTCGCGCAGAACCCCCGATCCAGCGTCGCCATGCTGATCGCGGCGTCGGTCGTCCTCCTGTGCGGGCTGATGACGATCTGGGCCCGCGAACGACCGATCCTCGCGGCGGGTCGGGTCATGAACGACACCCGCGTGGTCCGCGTGCCGCTCGAAGTCGAGGATACGGCGGCGACGGAAGCGGCGCGTGAGGCGGCCCGCCAGCGCACCCCGCGCGTCTACGTCGCCGACGTGCCCGCGCTGGACGAGATCCAACGCTCGCTGGAGGCCCTCCCGCGCACCGTCGCGTCGGCCAAGTCGATCGAGCAGGTGGAGCCCTCGATCCGCGAGCAGTTCCGCCTGGACGAGAGGGAACTGGCCGCGCTGCAGGCCCAGGCGGTCGACGGACAGCCCTCGGGCGAGTGGATCGGCAAGGTTCGCCAGCTCGCCGGCACGCTGCGTCGATTGCCGCTGCTGGACGACCAGACCTGGCAGAAGTCGACGCAGGAAGGCCTGCACAGCAGCGTGCGGCTGGTGATCGGGGCCGAGAGCGTGCTGATCCGGCGCACAGAGATGGTCAACGTCGATGACGCCAAGTCGCTCCCCGAGTTGATGGCGACGCTCGCGCGCGACGCGGGCTTTACGGGTTCTCTCCGCGATGTCGTGGTGGCGCGCCTCTCGACCGGGGCCAGGCCGACGTACCGCTTTGATCCGTCGCTGACCGCGACCGACCAGAAGAACGCCGCCGAACGGGTCATGCCCGTGATCAAGATGAATCCCGTCGGGCAGGTCATTTTCGCGCGCGGCGACGTGCTGACCCCGGCGCAGCTGGACCTGGCCCGGGCCGAGATGTCCAGGTTCATCAGCACCAACGAGGCCTGGCGGCTGTGGCTCCGGCGCCTGTCGCTCGTGGCGGCGGTCACCGCGATCGTCCTGGCCATGGCGGGCTACACCGCCCTGTTCTGCCCGCGGATCCGGCGCAATCCCGCCCGCGTGGGGGCGGCGGCGGGGCTGATCACCGCGACCATGGCGGCGGCGGTCCTGGGCACGGCCGCCGACCCCCGGCTCGCCGCGCTCACCGTCGTCACGCCCAGCGTCTTCCTCGCGGTCATCCTCGCGATCGTGTACGAGCAGCGGGTCGCCCTGGCGTTCGGGGTGCTCCACACCACCCTCGTCTGCATCGCCCTGGACCAGTCCATCGGCGCGTTCGCCGTCATGATCACGGGCGTGGGCACCGCCGTCTGGCAGCTGGCGGAGATCCGCGACCGCAACAAGCTCTTCCGGGTCGCGTTGACGACCGCGGTGGGCATGGGCCTGGCCACCATCCTCGTCGGGCTCATCGACCGCCCGATCAGCAGGCCGGCGCTGCAGGAAACCTTCACGGACGGCGGGATCGCTTCTCTGGGCGGGCTGCTCGTGGGCGGCGTGACGCTCTTCATCCTGCCCACCATCGAGCGGGTGTTCGGGGTCACGACGGGAATGACGCTCATCGAGCTGCGCGACCCCAAGCACCCCCTGCTCCGGGAGCTGCAGCAGCGCGCCCCGGGAACCTACAACCACTCGCTGAATGTCGCCGCCATCGCCGAGGCCGCCGCCGACGCGATCGGGGCCAACTCGCTGCTCACCTATGTCGGCGCGCTCTACCACGACATCGGGAAGATGAACAAGCCGGAGTATTTCGTGGAGAACCAGACGCCCGGCGTGAACAAGCACGACAAGCTCTCGCCGGCGATGTCGCTGCTCATCATCGTGGCGCACGTGAAGGACGGCATGGAGCTGGCGCGGGAGTTTAACCTGCCCAAGGCCATTCAGCACTTCATCGAATCGCACCACGGCACGACGCTCGTGGAGTATTTCTTCCATCGCGCGAGGAAACAGGCGATCGAGCAGGCCCGCGCCGAGGGAGAGGACCCCGCCGATTCGCCGCAGACCCCCGACGAGTTTGACTATCGCTACCCCGGGCCCAAGCCGCGCACGCGCGAGGCGGCGATCCTGATGCTCTCCGACGCGATCGAGAGCACGACGCGCACGCTCCCGGAACCCACGCCGGCACGCATCGAGGCGGTCGTCAGCACGATCGCGCAGGCGCGCCTCTCCGACGGGCAGTTCGACGACTGCGAGATCACGCTCCGAGACGTCTCGGCGATCTGCGAGTCCATCACCAAGACGCTGACCAGCATCTACCACGGACGCGTGACCTACGCCAGCACCGCGGACATCGCGCGCCGACGCGCGTGAGAGACGTGCTCGGACTGATGGGCGGGACGGGTTCCAAGCGCCACGGGATCGACGCGATCACGCCGCGCCATCGCCCGCGTAGAACTCGTCCAGCACCCCCAGCCAATCACGCATGGATCCCACGGCGATCATGCGTTGGCGCACCTCATCGGCCCTTGGATGGTGCTGCGAGAAGCGGATGCCGAACTTCCGCATGAGCTTGCCGGTCGTTTCGTCGCCGCGACGCACGCCGCGGTTCACGGCCAGCGAAAGCTCGAAGTGCTCTCGGAGCACGCGGCGCTGCTCGGCGAGCGTGGGCGGGAGGGCCGGGCGGCCGGCCATCAGATCACGCGCCTGCCGGAAGATCCATGGATTGCCGATGCAGCCGCGCGCCACGCTCACCGCCGAGACGCCCGTGTACGCGATCATGCGGAAGATCTCGTTCACGTCCCACACATCGCCCGAGCCGAACACGAGCTTGCCCGGGTGCCGGCGGACCAGGTCGCGGAGGAACGTCCAGCGGCTGGGGCCGACGTACTTCTGCTCGACCGTGCGCGCGTGCACCGTCGCCCACGCATACCCGATGCGGTACGCGGCGTCGAAGATCCTCTCGAAGTTGGCGGCCATCTCGGGCGTGTCGTCGTAGGCGCGACGCATCTTCACCGCGCACACCACGCTCGGCGGGAGCGACTCGCGCACCGCCTCAAGGATCTCGATCGCTCCCTCTGGCTCCGTCAGCCAGTGCCCGCCACGCGCCCGCCGATCCACCTTCTTCACCGGGCACGCGAGATTGACGTCCACCACCTCGAATGTTGCCGCCGCGGGAGAGGCCACCATCGCGCCCGGCGCCGCGAAGTCCGCGACCGCGGCCAGGGTCGAGAGTTCGGTCGAGTCCGCGGCGTCGAGCCGGTTGATCTGGTCGATCAACGTCTCGCACGAGTCGCCCTCGGCGCACGGATCATCGTCGGCACCCCCGAGCCCCTCGCTTGGGTCGAGCTGCTCCCCGCCCGGGAGCCGCAGGGCGCGCGTGCCCTCCCCGCTTGGCCCCAGCGCGCCGTCATAGGCCAGCCGCCGGTAGGTCCGGTCGTTGCGGGCTCGCTGCTCGATCATCTTGAGCGCCGCCGCGGCCATCTCCTTGGGGTCCGAGCCCATGATCTGACCCGCCAGCGGGTGGTCCTCGCGCCCGCCGGGGATGTTGTCGTGCAACTCGCCCAGGTCGGCCTTGGAAAAGCCGCGACCGCCCGCCAGAAGCGTGCGGTCCAACAGCGCTTCGGTGACGCAGAAGGGACATCCCTGGCGCCGCGCCACAATTCGCATCGCGGCATCGGAATATCCCGCCAGGCCGGCCTGAAAGAACGGCGCGTCAAAGCCCGGCACCAACGCGGGGATGCGCGGATCGATCCCACGCTCGCCGACCTCCGCGGCCGCACGCCGAACGTCGATCTCCTCACGCCCCGGTGCGATCGCGGGCGTGGGAAGCGTCGCGTTCCGGCTGTGAGGCTCGACAGACATCCGGGTGATTTCCCCTTGCTCGCCGGCGGCGTGCGATCAACGTGCGGCGTGACGTGCGTCGCACCCGAACGGCCCGATTTGCTTGTGTGCGCCGCCCGTGGGACTATAGGAGAGCATGTGCACAACCCCCCCACGCCCGACCTCCGCCGCTCCGCTCCTTCGGGGCGAATCCTCTGATCCGCCGCACCATTCCCGCTCCCAACCAGCGCGCCCCCGACCCGCCGGCGCGCTGGCGATCCCGATTCTCTCCCTGGCCCTGGCGGCCTGTTCGTCGTCCCCAAGGCCCATCCCCGCCGACGGGCCGGTCTATCCCGGCGACGCCGCCCAGGCCAAGGTGCTCAACGTGCAAGTGCTCCGGTCCGGCCCGACGATCACCTTCACGAACACGACCGCCGGGCCGCTCGGGCCATGCCGGATGTGGCTCAACCAGCGCTTCAGCCGCATGATCGACCGTATCGACGTCGGGCAGTCTGTTTCGCTCGACCTGTACTCGTTCACCGACGAGTTCGGCGATTCGTTCCGCGGCGGCGGGTTCTTCTCCATGAACCGCCCCGACAAGCTCGTGCTCGCCCAGCTCGAATCCACCGACGCCGAGGGCAAGCCGACCCTGCTCGGCCTCATCACCATCGGCGGCGGCGAGGATGATTGAATGGCGGGCGTCGTTGTCATCGCCCCGCACCCGGACGATGCCGAGATCGGCATGGGCGCCACCATCGCCAAGCTCGCCGCCCAAGGGCACGACGTCCTGATCTGCGATCTGACCGACGGCTGCCCCACTCCCTTCGGCGATCGGCCCACGCGGATCAAGGAGGCCGCCGAGGCGCTGGCCGCACTCACGCCGCCGAATTCGGACGCCAGAAGCACGGGCCCGGCGTCACTTCCCGGCCGGCTCCGGCGGATCATGCTCGATCTGCCGAACCGACGCGTGCAGCACACGATCGAGGCCAGGCACGCGGTCGCGGGCGTGTACCGCGCCCATCGCGCCGACGTGGTCTTTGTGCCGCATCCTTTCGACGCGCACCCGGATCACCTGGCGGCGACGCGGATCGCCGAGGACGCCCGGTTCGACGCCAAGCTGACGGGCCTGGCGACGCCCACGCCGCCCGGGATGAACGAGGCTCCGCCGCGCTATCCGCGCTGGCTGTTCTATTACTACTGCTCGCACCTGCGTCGGGTGCCGGACCCGACGTTCCTGATCGACGTCACCGGTTTCGAGGCCGCCAAGCGAGCCAGCCTGGCGGCGTACCACTCGCAGTTCTCGGCCAACCCCGCCAACGCCGGGCTGATCGACCGCGTCATGGCCGGGCTGACCTACTTCGGCAGCCGGGCAGGGACCGCCGCGGCCGAGCCGTTCTTCTCTCATGAACCGATCACGCTGGGCTCGCTGGCGTCGGTGGCCGGGCTGTAGGCGGGGAGCGGCCCCGCGAGCGAGCGATTCACACCGATGATTTTGCGGTGGTCTGCTCGCCCCGCGTGCGCGGGCGGACTTTGATCTTGGCATGCATCCGGTCGCGCAACTTCTCTGCCCCGAGGTCGTCGAGCTGGTGCGCGACGGGCGCTACTCGGAGCTGCGCGACGCGCTCCACGGCGTGCCGAACGCCGACGTGGCGGAGGTCCTCGCGGAGCTCGAGCCCAACGACGCCGCCGTCGCGTTCCGCTTCCTGCTGCGTGACGACGCGGCCGAGGCGTTCGCGTATCTGACGCCCGAGAAGCAGGAACTGCTCCTGGAAAAGCTCGGCGACGAGGGGTCGCTGCGGGTCGTCGAGGCGATGAACCCCGACGATCGCGTGCGTTTGCTGGACGAACTGCCCGAAGAGGTCGCGCAACGGCTGGTGGCACGCCTGAGCCCCGAGAGCCGCGCCGTGACGCAGGCGATCCTGGGCTATCCGCCACGTTCCGTCGGAAGGCTGATGACCCCCGACTACGTGCGGGTGAAGCCGGACTGGACGATCGCGCACGCGATCGACCATGTGCGGCGGTTCGGACGCGACGCCGAGACGATCAACGTGGTGTACGTCGTCGACGACCAGGGCGTGCTGGTCGACGACCTGCGCCTGCGACAGGTGCTGCTCGCCGACCCGTCCGACACGGTCGAGAGCATCATGAACCGCAACTTCGTCGCGCTCCGGGCCGACCAGCCCCAGAGCGAAGCGGTGCAGACGCTCCAGCGCTACGACCGCACCGCGCTCCCCGTGATCGATTCGCGCGGCAAGCTCATCGGCATCGTCACCCACGACGACGTGGCCGACGTGGCCCAGGAAGAAGCCACCGAGGACATGCAGAAGGTCGGCGGCATGGCGGCCCTGGAAGAGCCGTTCGCCCAGGCCTCGGTCGCATCCCTGGTGCAGAAGCGAGCGCCCTGGCTCTGCCTCCTCTTCATCTCGGAGCTGCTGACCTCCAACACGCTCCGCTTCTACGACGACCTGATGAGCAAGGTGATCGTGCTCTCGATCTTCGTGCCCGCGATCATCTCGTCGGGCGGCAACTCGGGCTCCCAATCTTCCACGCTCGTCATCCGCGCCATGGGCACCGGTGAAATCACCATCCGCGACTGGTGGCGCATCCTGAAACGCGAACTCTCCGTCGCCGCCATCCTCGGCGCGATCATCGGCGCCATCGGATTCATCCGCGTCTCGGCCTGGGGCTGGCTCGGCTGGTGGACCCAGGACAAACTCGACCCGTTCACCCACGAACCCCTGCGCGGCCCCGACGGAGCAAAGATCCTCGATTACTCCGTCCAGCAGAACTTCTATTCCTTGGCCGTCGCGATCTCGGCCAGCCTCTTCTGCATCGTCCTCTGGGGGTCCATCATGGGCGCGATGTTCCCCTTCATCCTCAAGAAGTGCAGGCTCGACCCCGCCGGAAGCTCCACCCCCTTCGTCGCCACAATGGTCGACGTCACCGGGATCGCCATCTACTTCAACGTCGCCATGCTCGTGCTGCGCGGCACGCTGCTGTAGACACGCCCCACGCCGCGCCGCCACGCCCCGTCCCCCGCGGATCGCGACCTCCCGTGATTCTCGGGTTGGCCCGCCCTGCTACTTCTTGGCCGCGGGAACGGCGGGCTTCCCCCCGTCCTTGCCGATTTCCTTCGCCCACGTGTCCTTCAGCGTCACGCTCCGGTTGAACACCAAAGCGCCCGGGCGGCTGTCCTGGTCGACGCAGAAGTAGCCCAGCCGCTCGAACTGGAATCGATCCCCCTGCTTGGCGTTCGCCAGGCTTTCTTCCATCACCGCGTCGCGCAGCACCTCGAGCGAGTTCGGATTGAGGTCGTCGAAGAAACTCCCCGTGCGTTCGCCGGGCGTTTCCGCGCTGAAGAGGCGATCAAAGACGCGCACCTCGGCCCTGGCGTTCCGCGCCGCCGAGACCCAATGGATCGTGCCCTTGACCTTGCGGACCGTGCCGTCCGGCCCGGGCGGCGGATCGTCCCCGCCGCGGGTCTGGGGGTCGTAGGTGCACAGCACCTCGGTGACATTCCCCGCCCCGTCCTTCACAACGTCCACGCACTTCACCCAATAGCCGTAGCGCAGGCGCACCTCGGCCCCGGGCGCCAGGCGGAAGAACTTCTTGGGCGGATTCTCCATGAAATCGTCGCGCTCGATAAGCAGCTCGCCCGTGAACGCGACGGGACGCGTGCCGGCGCTCTCGTCCTCGGGGTTGTTGATCGCGTTCATCATCTCCACGCGGTCCGCCGCCCCGCCGTCGCCCCAGTTCACGATCCGCAGCTTCAGCGGCCGGAGCACCGCCATGCGCCGCGGAGCGGTCTTGTTCAGCTCGTCACGCAGGCAGTTTTCAAGCCGCCCCACGTCGATCACGCTGTCCTGGGTCGTGACGCCCACGTCCCTGCAGAGCTTTCGGATCGATCCGGCGGTGTAGCCGCGCCGGCGCATCCCGCGGAGCGTGGGCATCCGCGGATCGTCCCAGCCCGACACCCGGCCGTCCTTCACCAGCTGGAGCAAGAACCGCTTGCTCATCACGGTGTAGGTCAGCCTGAGCTTGGCGAACTCGATCTGCTGGGGATGATGGACGAGCTTGCCGAAGGCGCCGGAGCCGTCGGCCGTTCGACCCCGGTTGATCGCGTCGATGAACCAGTCATACAGCGGGCGGTTGTTCCTGAACTCCAGCGTGCAGATCGAGTGCGTGATGCCCTCCAGCGAGTCCTCCAGGCAGTGCGCCCAGTCGTACATCGGATAGATGCACCACGCGTCGCCCGTGTTGTGGTGCGACGCGTGCACGATCCGGTACATCACCGGATCGCGCAGCACAAAGTTCGGCGAGGCAAGGTCGATCTTGGCACGCAGCGTCTTGGCGCCGTCGGGAAACTCGCCGGCCTTCATGCGCCGGAGCAGGTCGAGGCTCTCCTGAGGGTCGCGCTCGCGGAAGGGGCTGCGCGCGGGCGTCTTGAGGTCGCCGCGCATCTGGCTCATCTGCTCGGCGCTCAGGTCGCAGACGTACGCCATCCCCTTGGTCACCAGCTCCTCGGCCCAGGCGTACATCTGCGAGAAGTAGTCGCTGGCCCAGAACAGCCCGCCGCCGAACCGCCCCTCGTAGGCGCCCACCAGACACGCCACGTCCTCCTTGATCGCGTCGACGTACTCCTGCTCCTCCTTGCTGGGGTTGGTGTCGTCGAATCGGAGGTTGAACTTCCCGCCGAACTGCTCCGCCAGCCCGTAGTTCAGGCAGATGCTCTTGGCGTGCCCGATGTGCAGGTACCCGTTGGGCTCCGGGGGAAACCGCGTGTGGACGCGCGCCGTGCCGGGCGTCTGCCCGCTCGTGCACTCCGCGGGCGACCACACGCCCCACTTCCCGGCGGCGTTGTCGGCGTCGATGATCTGCTCAAGAAAATGGCGCGGTTCGTCGGGCATGAGTGAAGTCTCCGGCTTCGATTCTAGGGACGATGCGTTCCCCGATTCGCCGGACACGCAGGGGGGGCCGGTTCGCGCCGAGCGCTCGCAGCGGCGCCAAACCCCGCGTTCCGCCCCGTGCTCTCCTCAAAAAACAAACACGGCCGCGTCCCTTCGAACGCGGCCGCGCGAGTGTGAATCACCCTCTCTCCGTCAGCACCCCTCCTCGAAGTGCGACGCGAACAGGTCATAGTCGTCGCCGTTCACGAAGCCATCGAAGTTCAGGTCGGCGACGTGGTGCGCCGCGTCGAACTCGCTGGCGAAAAGGTCGTAGTCGTCGCCGTTGACGTAGGTATCGACGTTGAAGTCCGCGACGCACAGCGGATACTCCGGCGACGAGTCGTCCGGGCCCGGATTGTCGACCCACGCCGGGAGCGAGTGGATCGCGGGGTCGAAATTGGTCTGCGAGCGCGGCATCATGAAGAAGTCACCCACCGGCGAGCCGTCCAGCACCTTGTTGATCGCCGGGATGTAGCGACCGCTGGCGGGATCGATCTCCAGCTCGCGCAGAATGCCGCCGGATGAGTACGCGAGGCGGTCCCCGTCGAGCACGTGCAGGTTCTTGGGGTTCGGGGCGACGTTGATCGACACGTCGATCGACCAGAACGCGGCCGTCGCGGCGGGCGACAGCCTCAGGATCTGCGTCCCGCCGGTCCAGGTGAGGAACGGCTTGTGCTGCACGCTGCTCACGTCGATCGTCGGCGTCCCCGTGGGCAGGATGTTGCTCGCCAGCGTGCCGTCGTACGGCGTGCCCAGCAGGTCGCCCCCGCCGTACCGCTTCAGTTTCCTTCCCGCCACGTCCAGCAGGTAGATGTCGTCGTTGGCCGAGTCGACGCCCATCGCGTCAAACGCCGTCCGCGTCACCAGGTTCTGCACCAGGCGCACGCTCCCGTCGCCGAGCACCCGGTACTTCCGCACGCTTCCGTCCCCGAGCACGAGGATGTTTCCGAGCCGATCGTTCTTGATCGTCCGCGGATCCCACGGAAGATCGACCAGCTTCACCAACTTCTCGTCGACCGGATCGAACGACCAGAGCCCCGCGGGGGTCGCGCCCTTGGCGCCAACCGCGATGATCTGCATGGCCTCGGCGGGATGAAGGAGCGCACCCAGGATCTTCCCGCCCGTCGGCGAGTTGATGTGCGTCGGCGACTGGCTCTCCTCGATCGTGTTGAAGATCGACGGGGTATAGGTGATCACATAGTTCCTCACCGGGTCGTTGGTCAGCGCGATCATCGGCATGATCACCAGCAGCTTGTCGAGGATCTTCCGCTTGTTGGGGTCGCTGGTCTTGATCCCCCAGCGGAACATGGAGTTGCCGGCATAGTTGCCGTAGAGCCTCTCAAGATCCCAGTACTTCACCGCGAACGCCGACTGCGTGGTGTTGGAGTCGTCGTTGCTGGTCCAGGGGTCGCTGAACCCGACGCGGGGCGTGTTGCCGCACAGGTTGTACACGCCCACCAGGCTGGTGGAGTGCCCGCCGTTGCGATCCCATCTCGAGCCGTTCCATTCCCAGTGCCCGTAGAGCATGTTGACGAACGAGTGCATCTTGATCCACGCCGCCATGAAGCTGGGTCGCGGCGTCCACTCGTCGTCGGCGACATACCCGAACACAAAGAACGGATAGCCGATGTTGCGCGCGTTCATGTAGTCCACGACGCCCTCCACCGAATTGCTGAGGACCGTGCCGCCGTCCGGGTCCGTGTCGCAGTAGATCCCCATCGAATTGATCCGCGATGTCACCGTCACATACTCGCTCGCGCTCGCCCAGTTCGAGCTGGAGTGCCCCATCGCGCTGGGCAGGCCGTGGTTGGCCAGATAGCCCATCCAGTTCACCAGCGAGGTCGGAACGCAATAGTTATTGCCGTTGCTCGCCAGCGTGCTGCGCCGCTGGTCAAAGTCCGGCACGCCGTACCGGAAGTAGTTGCATTGCGCCGACGCGCTGCCCGAAAGCGTCGCCAACACCAGGGCGGCCGAGAGTGTGCGGTTCATCGTGGTTCTCCTGAAAAACATGTGTGCTTCTGGGCCAGCACGTCGCTCCGGCTTGCCCAACACACACTCAGCGAGAACCGCCCCAACACCGGATAATCTTTGTCCCCGGTTTCCCGAACCGGGGCCCCTGAGCCCCCACCAGAGGTTCACGCCCACCCCAAATCCCGCCCGCCCGGCCTCGGCCGCCAGACGCCGCAAAAATAAAAAACCCGGCACTCAGGACAACCCAAGCACCGGGTCTCGTGGGGGTCATCTCAAACGGCGATTCAGGGCACCGCCCAGAACTCAGCCCGCCCTTCAACAACGCAAATTCCCTAGCTTCTCAGCGGCCGCGCCCCAGCGCCCCGGGAACCGCATCGACACAGAGCTATCCGCCCGCGCCGCCCCGGTGGTTCCCGCAAGTCAAAAAAAGTGCCCGGCCCCTGCTCCGACCATCGTCGAGGGGCCAAGCGCCGCCGATCGCAGGGCCAGACGTTCGTCCGCCCCTCGCGCCCGGCGTTTACGCCCCAAGTCCCAGCCTCTCCATCACCATCTTCAAATCCGACCACACCTTGCGACGCTCCTCCGGCGTGTAGTTCCGGAGCAGGTACGCCGGGTGATACGTCGGCATCACGGGCACCGACCGCCCGCGAGGATCGCGGAACTCCGCCCAACGCCCACGCAGCTTCCCCATCGCCTCCGTCGAATCAAGCACCGTCCGCGTCGCCGGCAGCCCCAGCGTCACGATCACCTCCGGGCGGATCGCCGCCACCTGTTCGAACAGATACGGCTTGCACAGGCGGCACTCATCACCCGTCGGGGTCGCGTTGTTCGGCGGCCTGGTCTTCAGCACGTTGGCGATATACACCGCCTCACGGGTGAGCCCCATCGCCGCGATCATGTCGTTGAGCAACTTCCCGGCCCTGCCCACGAAAGGCCGCCCCGTCCTGTCCTCTTCCTCGCCGGGCGCCTCGCCGATGAACATCAGCCTCGCGCACGGATCGCCCTCGCCGAACACGATGTTCGTGAAGTTCGTCACAAACGCCTTGTGCGGCGCGTCTCTCTCATACCGCGCGCGAATCTCGTCGAGCTCGCGCTGGGCCGACGCACGATCACGCCCCCCGCCCGCCCCCGGAGCCCCGCCCGCCGGCATGACGCGGACGCGCTCTCCCCACGCCGGTTCCTCGCCGGGCTTGGCCTCGATCTCAACCGAGACGTCAGCACCCGCCGCGACCATCGCCGAGCGCCCGCCGGGTCGCTCCATACTCTCCGTGACCGCCGGCGCGCCGACGGCACGAACACCCGCGCCCGAGCCCGCGCGATACATCGGCACAAAGTCCACCCCGAGCAGGCGCGCCGTCTCCGCGTGCTGGGCCGCGATCGCCCGCAGCTTCGTTGTGTCCATCACCGATTCTCCACTCGCATACGCCGCGGCAGCGTCACCGACACGTCCCGCGCGATCCGGGTTGGTGTCGCCAACCCCGCCGACCTCGCTCCGCCATCCTC
>JABLTH010073762.1_pt1 | contig 52313 bp, 41 predicted proteins | sample 7875711 | NCBI WGS metagenome assembly JABLTH01 (sample SAMN14941262, study PRJNA633318) | bioreactor metagenome | isolation source: bioreactor | place: China | collected 2019-03-05 | reverse complement strand
GTTGACCACCCACATGATCCAGCCGGACATGTTGTTGATGCGGATCACCAGGCCGGTGGCCAGCGCGATGGCGCCCACGGTCACCCGCCCTTGGCTCCACAGCCACACCGCCAGCCCCGAGGTGCCGGTGATCAGCAGGCCGTTGAGCGAGGTGATGGTGATGTCCATCGCCGTGGTCATGCGGGTCATGCGGCGGGTCTTGTCGATCTGTTCGCCGAGTGCCGCGGCTACGTAGTCCTCCTCGCGGCGGGTGTGCGAGAACAGCTTGAGCGTGAGCACGTTGCTGTAGCCGTCGACGATGCGCCCCATCAGCTTGGAGCGCGCCTCGGACGATTCCCACGAGCGCTGCTTGGTGCGCGGAATGAAGTACGCCAGCGTGGCCACGTAGGCGACGATCCACGCCACCAGCGGCGCTGCCAGCCAGGCATCGGCCTGGGCGAACAGGAAGATCGCGCTGCCGGTGTAGACCACCACGTACCAGATCGCATCGACGATCTGTACCGCCGACTCCCGCAGGCTGGCGCCGGTCTGCATGATGCGGTTGGCGATGCGCCCGGCGAAATCGTTCTGGAAGAAGCCCAGGCTCTGCCGGATCACGTAGCGGTGGTTCTGCCAGCGGATACGCCCGGTCAGTCCCGGAATCACGGCCTGGTTCACCAGCAGGTCGTGCAACCCGGAGAGCACCGGCCGCAGCACCAGCGCCACCAAACCCATCCACAGCAGGGTACGGCCGTGCACGTGGAAGAACTGCGCTGCGGGCGTGGCATTGACCATGTCCACGATACGGCCGATGAAGCCGAACAGCGCCACCTCGATCAGGGCGAAGCCCAGTCCCACCAGCAGGGTGACCAGGAAGATCGGCCACACCTGGCGCAGGTAGAACGCGTAGAAGCGCCCGACCGTGGCCGGTGGCATGGCGTCGACCGGTTCCTTGAACGGGTCGATCAGGCTTTCGAACCAGCGGAAGAGCATGGAAGGGTTCCGGCGGAACCGGCCGAAGACGCCGGCAAGACGATCACGATGCGGCCGTTGCGGATCGATCGCAAGACGCTTCGTCAGCGCGGCCGATCGCGGCGCGAGGCGAGCCGGTCGGCCAGGCGGGTGGGCTCGGGCAGCTTGTAGCCGCGCCCGGCGGCCAATACCCGATCGACCGCCGTCGCCTGCGACACCCGGTGGCCGGCCGAGACGATCAGCGGCTGGATGCCGTCCTTGCTGCGCAGCGCGGTGCCGATGACATGCCCATGGTGCATCACAGCCGCTTGGTCGCCGCGGCGCGGGCCGACCGGCTCGTGGCTGCCGACCAGAATCTTTTTAGCCACGCCGATGGTCGGCAGATCGGTGATCACGCCCAGGTGTGAGGCGATGCCCAGCCCGCGCGGATGCGCCACGCCGTGGCCGTCGACGAAGACCAGGTCAGGCACCTCCGGCAACTGCGCCAGCGCGGCGAGCACGGCGGGCAGTTCGCGGAACGAGAGCAGGCCGGGGATGTAGGGCATCCGCGTCGGCAGGCGGGCCACGGCCTCGGCCAGCGGCTGCATGGAGTCGGCATCGAGCAGCACGGCGGCCGCGTGGGTGATCGCACCGCCGTCCTCGAAGCCCACGTCCACCCCGGCCACCCGCCGCAGCGGCGAGAAGGCGTCCTGCAGCCGGACGCGCATGGCCAGCCCGGCCTGCAATCGGCGGGCGCGGGGGACATCGCCATCCCAGGCGAGCAGTTCCGGCGGTACGTCGAATCGGGTGTGCATGCCGCCAGACTGAACGCCCGCCGCCGAAGATGCCAGCGCTGTCGACGATGCCATTGACCCCTCGCGGGGCGACTCCGATCATTTCCGGATGTCCAAGTTCCTGCGCCTGCTGCTGACCGTCCTGCTGCTGTCCGGCAGCACCGCCGCGATGGCGCGCCAGGGCGATGTCCCGGCCACGCCGCCGACGCCCGACCAGGCGCTGGCGCAGATGCGCAGCCAGCTCGACGGCATCAAGCAGGCGCTGGACGGCAAGCCCGACGCCAACGCGCTTGCCGACCTGCGCAACCAGTCGCTCGCCGTGCAGGACCAGGCCGGCCAGGTCGCCGCCGGACTCGCGCCGCAAGTGCAGAGCGTGCTGGCGCAACTGGCCGTGCTGGGCCCAGCGCCCGACAAGCCGACCGGCGAAGCGCCGGAAGTGCGCGAGCAACGCCGCAAACTGGAAAAGGCCAAGGCCGACGTCGACGCGCAGATGAAGCAGGCGCAGTTGCTTGGGCAGGAAGCCGAACAGTTGGCGACCCAACTCTCGGACCTTCGCCGCAACGCATTCCAGGCCCGGCTGGCCGAGCGCACGGCCTCGCCCTTCAGCCGTACATTCTGGTCCGACCCGCTGCGCAGCCTGCCGGCGGACATGCACCGCCTGCGCAGCCTCGGCCGTGACCTGCGCGACACGATCGGCGCCGCCTGGCAGCCCCCGAACCGCGGCCCTTTCCTGGCCTGCCTGGTTGCAGCCGCACTGTTGCTGGGCGTCGGCCGCTGGCTGCTCGAACGCGGCCTGCTGCACTTCACCCGGAACCGCGTACCAGCGGGCCACCTGCGCCGCAGCGCGCTGGCACTGGCCATCGCGCTGCTCAGCGCACTGAACACCGGGCTGGCCGCCGAACTGGTGTTCCAGTCGCTGGACTGGAACGGCCTGCTCGGCGACGAGCTGCGCGCGCTGGGCCTGCAGATGGTGCGGCTGGTGCTGCTCAGTGCCTATATCGCCGGGCTCGGCCGCGCCCTGCTCTCGGCGACGCGGCCGAGCTGGCGCATGCCCGGGCTCTCCGACGCCGAGGCGGTCGCGCTGCGTCCCCTGCCGTGGCGGTTGGCCGTGGCGATCGCCCTGCTCGGCACCATGGAACTGGTCAATCACGCGATCAGCGCCAGCCTGCCGGCCACGGTCGCCACGCGCGGCCTGATCGCGCTGGTGATCAGCAGCCTGCTGGTCTCGCTGCTGGTGCGCCAGTCGCGGGCCCGCCGCGCCGAGCAGGCCCACGGCGAGACGCCGCCGGGACGGCCACTATGGGTCGGCGTCGGCCTCGGTACGCTGGTGGTATCGGCCACGCTGGGTGTGTTGGGCGTGGCCGCCGGCTACATCGCGCTGGCGTTCTTCATCGCGGTGAACACGATCTGGATCGGCGTGGTGGTGACCTCGCTGTACCTGCTGTCGCACGTGCTCAACGACCTGTGGGAGCTGCTGCTCTCGCCCCGGGGAAGCAACGGCCAGCGCCTGCAGAAGGCCTTCGAGGTGACGCCTGAGCGGCTGGAACAGGGCCGCACCGTGCTGGCCGGCCTGACCCGCGCGTTGGCGGTGCTGCTGGCGATCGCCGCGGTGGTATCGCGGCTGGGCGCCAGCCCGGAAGATCTTTCCGCCAGCGTGGGCAGCCTGCTCGGCGGGCTCAACTTCGGCGAACTGAAGCTGGCTCCGGCTGACATCCTCAAGGCACTGGCGGTGCTGGTGGTGGGCCTGTTCGTGGTGCGCACGCTCAAGCGCTGGCTGGATCGCGAGCTGCTGCCGAACACCCGCCTCGACCCGGGCATGCGCAGCTCGATGGTGACCCTGCTCGGCTACGTCGGCGGCGTACTGGTGGTGGTGATGGCGCTGGCCACGCTGAAGGTGAGCCTGCAGAACATCGCGTGGATCGCCAGTGCGCTGTCGGTGGGCATCGGCTTCGGCCTGCAGGCGATCGTGTCGAACTTCATCTCCGGCCTGATCCTGCTCGCCGACCGGCCGGTGAAGGTGGGCGACTGGATCAGCATCAACGACGTGGAAGGCGACATCCGCCGGATCAACGTGCGCGCCACCGAAATCCAGCTGTGGGACCGCTCCACGGTAATCGTGCCGAATTCGCAGCTGATCACCCAGAACGTGCGCAACGTGACCCTGACCGACTCGCTCGGGCGGGTGAAATTCCAGCTGCCCATGCCGCTGGATACCGATGCTGCCCGTGTCCGCGACCTGATCGAGGCGGTACTCGCCGCCCATCCGGACACGCTGGACGACCCGGCACCGTTCGTGCGGCTGGACAGCGTGACCACTACCCACATCGTGTTCAATGCCTACGCCTTCACCCGCAACCCACGCGACGCCGCCGCGGTGAAGAGCGCGGTCATGTTTGACCTGCTGGCGAGGCTGCGCGAGGAAAACCTGCGCCTGATCCGCCCCCAGGACATGGTGGTGCACCGCCCGCTGCGCGCCCCCGACGAGTCGCCGGGAGCACCCTGAGCCGTCTCAGCGCACGACCAGCGCCGGCACCAGGCAGCGACGGATCAGCGCGGTGGTGGTGCTGCCAAGTAGTAGCTCGCGGATGCGTGAGTGGCCATAGGCGCCGAGCACCAGCAGGTCGATGCCGTGGCGCTCGACATACCCGCCGATCACCTCCTCGGCGGTGCCGGGATGATTTCGGTGCGGGGCGCGCCCCGGCCAGTTCGGCCAGCGGTGCCTGGTCGGCATCCATGCCGATGCTGCCGCTGAGATCGGCCGTCGCCGGTGCGATCCGGGAAACCTCCCCGCTACGGATGTGCGGCGATGTAGGCGGCTACCGCACGCTTTTGCTGCGACGTCATCGACGCCGCGATGGCGCTCATCCGCTCGGCTTCCGGCGTGCCATCGGAAAAGCCCTGCAGACGCTGCTCCACATAGGCAGCCCGTTGGCCGAGAAGCCGAGGGCTGTTGCGAACGGGCATCCCCATCATCGGCATACCTGCACCCTGCATGCCGCGCATGCCTCGCATGCCGCCTGCGAACCAGCCACGGCTTGCATCGTGGCAAGCCGCACACGCGGGCACGCGCCCGTCGGCCGAACCTTGCAGGAATAGCGCCCGCCCCTCCGCCTCCAGCGCGGTGGACGCCGCTGCGTCGCCGTGCCGTTCCTGACCGGCCAGGAACGCCGACGCATCGCGCATGTCGCGATCCGACATCGATGAAGCGATGGCTGCCATCACCGGTGATACCCGCGCACCGTCGCCGAGGGCGCGAAGTTGCCGATACAGGTAGCCGATGTCCTGCCCCGCCAGACGCGGGGCCGTCGGCAGCCCGCCATTGCCGTCGACACCATGGCAGACCGCGCAACGGGCTTGGACCAGTGCCTTCCCGTGCACGGCATCACCCGACAGGTTGGCGGGAGTTGCCCCACCCTCCCTTCCGACCAGCAGCGCAAACACGCCGAGGGCGACGGTGAGGGCCGCGGCAAACGGAGCCAGGATGCGCATGGGCTGGTCCTCCACATGCAGGAAAAACACGCCCAACGGGGCGATCGCATCATCACATCACGATGACGGCGATGGTTTGACATCAATCAAACCCTTGCCGGGACCGGAGGCTGGCCGCCCACGCGCAGACCATCGCCGACCAAGCGAACAGGAACCCGGAGATTGGCCCGGCTGCGACCGCCGCACCGCCACGGGGCGGCGGTCGCATGGCACTCAGCGCGCCGGCGGCTTCAGCGTCGAATGCGGCCGCGCGATGGCGTACATCTGCCAGGTGATCTCCTTCATCAGGCCCTGGCGGTCGTCGCCGATGCGGTACAGGTCGAAGTGGGTGCGGTCCGGGATGAAGTGGAACGAGGACTTCGCGCCCAGCCCGTCGAGCACTGCCTTGAGCTTGTGCGCGGCGCCATCGAGGTAGAACGTGTCGGCGGTGCCCACGTAGAGGTGGATCTTGCCGTCGAGATCCTTCTTCAGCTGCGGCCAGTGCGTCTTCAGGCGATAGGCGATGTCGTAGTGATCGTGCCAGTACGCGACCACCGCCGGATCGACGTCGCCGGTGTCGCGGTCGAACATCGGCTCGGGACGGCCGTCCTTGCCGCGCGGCGAGAACACCCAGTCGAACGAGGCCATCTGGCCGCCGTAGGGGCCGAGCACGCGCTCCATCTGCGCGAACTGCTGGAACGTGGCGTAGACCTTGCCGTGGTCGCGCACCAGCGGGTACGGCGTGCCGTCCGGGCGGTGGTAGACGTTGGCGTGCGGGGCGTACAGGTCCGGGCCGGTGAAGTCGTGGAAGTCGCTCGGGTCGGGCGAGGTCGACCAGGTGCCGCCGAACACCTTCGGGTAACGCGTCTGCAGCCACAGCGTGGCCCAGCCGCCGGAGGAATGCCCGTTGAGGAAGCGCCCGCTGGCCTTGCCGTCCATGCGGTACTGCTTTTCCAGCGAGGGAATCAGCTCGGTGGTCAGCGCCTGCCCCCACGGGCCGTTGTTCACCGAGTCGGCGAACTCGTGCGTGCCGGTCGCCGAGGACTCGTCCAGCAGCACCCAGATCATCGGCGGCATGGTCTTCTCCGCCATCTGGCCGTACATCACCGCACCGGTGACCCCCTCGCTCCGATCGCCGCCACCGAAACCGTGCGTGTGATAGACCACCGGGTAGGTGGTCTTGCCCGAGGCGTCGTAGCCGGGCGGCAGCAACACCCAGCCCTTCATGTGGACCGGACGCCCCCAGAACGCGCTGAGCGCGGGGCTGACGAAGTCGATCGGCTTCAGGTGTGCTTTCGCCTCGGCCAGGTACTTCTCGGTGGTCGGGCTGAGCGCGCCCTTGGGCACATCCCACATATCGCGTGCCGGCAGGGCCTTGTCCAGCACCAGCCGCGGCATGCCGCCGGGCAGGTGCGCCGCCACCACCGGGCTGACCAGGTCACCGGCATCGCGGCCGTGATAGTTGTAGTCGTGGTGGGTATCCAGCACCGCCTGCAACAGGTAGTCGCCCGGCGGCAGCTTCGAGAACGCTTCGGGAAAGGCCACGGCGTCGGCGTCGAGCGTGACGCCCTGCCCCGGCACCAGATGCCTTACCTCGCGTGCGGCGATGGCAGTCTGGGTCGGCTGGAACGGGCTGGTGTCGACCTCGTCCACCTTGCCGTCCTTGGCCTTCGCACGGGCGGTAGCCGCATCGACGGCGAACAGCAGCAGGCGCCCGGAAACCGGCTGGCTGGATGCCGCACCGAGCTCGACGCGGAACAGCGACGGCGCGACCGGCGCGCTGTCGCGCGCGGGCACCGAGGAAGCGATCGCCAGGGCGCACAGGCCGGCGGCGAGGAACGATGCATAGCGACGCATGCGGAGTCTCCCCTGGTCGATGGAGGGCGCCGCCGGGATCGGCGGCGCCGGTCGGTCAATCCTCGGATCCTTCGTCCGCCTTCGCCGGCTTCAGGCGCAGGTCCTGGAAGTCGAAGCTGAAGTCGGTCAACGGCGAGACCGGCTGCATGCGCAGTTCGGTGATCCTGCCGTCGGCATCCAGCGTGTAGGTGGCGAAGGCGTCGGCGTTGAGCGTGCGGTCGTCCCACTTCACCACGAAGGTGCTGTGCTGCCACGGCGTCATGGTGCCGATCAGCTGTTTGGTGTGGGCGAAGCGCATGCGTAGCTTGCCGCCTTCGTTGGAGACGATCACATCGCCGTACCACGGGTCCTGGAAGGTGCCGGCGTAGCGGGCCTGCGGCAGGTCCAGCGTCGGGTGCTTCTCGCGCGCGGCCAGGTGCTTGGCCCAGCTGTCGTCCGCGTGCGCTTCGCCCTTCTTCACCAGTTTGTCGTAGACGGCGACCCAGTCGGTCTTCTCGCCCGGGTGCAGGTAGGCGTCGAGCACGCGGTAGGTAACCGCGTTGAAGGCCGCACCGGATTCGGCGTTGGTCAGCACCACCACGCCCAGGTGCTGGTCCGGCACCAGGGTCAGGCGGGAGACGAAGCCCGGCCAGCCGCCGGTGTGCCAGGCCAGCCGGTGGCCGCGGTAGTCGGACAGGAACCAGCTCTCGCCGTAGCCATAGAAATTCGGCACCACCGGCTTGAACTCCGGCAGCGGCGGCTTGCCCACCTTGATCGGGGTGAGCATGGTCCACATCTGGCGCTGGCTGTCCTCGGAGAAGATCCGCTGCGGCTTGCCGTCCGCACCTTGCGCCGGCAGCGCACCACCGGCGAGCTGCACGTTCATCCACTTGGCCAGGTCGTGCACGCTGGCGTAGATGCCACCGGCGCCCGGGTCGTTGAGCCAGGCCATCGGCGGCACCGCCTCCAGGCTCTTGAAGTTGGCCTTGGCGTAACCGGTGGCCACGTCCATGCCCGGCTTGATGTAGGTCTTGTCGATCAGCGACTCATCCATGCCGACCGGCTGGAAGATGTGCGTGCGGATGTAGTCGGCGTACGTCTGTCCCGAGGCCTGCTCGATCACCAGCGTGGCCACGGCAAACAGGATGTTGTCGTAGGCGTAGCCGCTGCGGAAACCGTTCTTGATCGGCACGTTCTTCAGGCGCTCGACCACGTCCTTGGTGCTGTAGGAGGTCGGCGGCCAGTACAAGAGGTCGCCCGCACCGAGCGACAGGCCGCTGCGGTGGGCGAGCAGGTCGCGGATACGCATCTCGTGGGTCACGTACGGATCGGACATGCGGAACCACGGCAGGTGGTCGATCACCCGGTCGTCCATCTTCAGCTTGCCGGCCTCGTCCAGTTGCTGCAGGGCGGCGGCGGTGAACGCCTTGGTGTTGGAGGCGATGGCGAACAGCGTGTGCGCGTCCACCGGCTGCTTGGGGTCCAGCGACTTGTCGCCGAAGCCCTGCTCCATCACTACCTTGCCGTCCTTGACGATGGCCACCGCGATGCCGGGCACGCCGAAGGTCTTGCGCGCGCTGTCGACGTAGGCGGCAAAGTCGGCCAGATCCGGCGGCAGCGCCGGGCGGGCGGTGTCGTCGATGCGGGCTGGCGGCGGCACGGCGGCCTGCGGCGCGCCCTGGGCCATTGCCGCGGTGGCAGCGACGAACAGCGCCGCGGCGATCGCCACGCGCAGGGAGGGTCGGAAGGACATGCGGGGTTCCCCATGGTTTGCGAAACGGATCGCCGCACTATCGCGGCAAAGGCCTCCCCCCGCCTAGTCCGAAGGTCATGGGTGCGCGCCTGTGCCAAGATGCCGGACCCGCCCGACGCCGCCCTGCCATGACCACTACCGACGATCTCTTCGGCGCTCCAGCGACGCCGGCCGTTGCCGGCCCGTCGATCCGCTGCGGCATCGGCGGCTGGGTGTTCCCCGCCTGGCGCGACAATTTCTACCCTGCCGGCCTGGTGCAGCGACGCGAGCTGGAATACGCCAGCCGCCAGCTGCGCAGCATCGAGATCAACAGCACCTACTACCGCGCGCCCGAACCGGCCACCTACGCCAACTGGGCCAAGCAGGTGCCGGACGGGTTCGTGTTCGCGCTGAAAGCGCCCAAGCTGATCGTGCTGCAGCGACGCCTCGCCGGTGCGGCGCGGATGATCCAGCCCTTCGTCGACGACCTCGATGCGCTGGGCGACCGGCTGGGGGCGATCGTGTGGCAGTTCACCCCGGCCCGGACCTTCGACGCGGACGACCTGGCGGCCTTCCTCGAGCGCCTGCCGCGCACGCTGAACGGCCGGCCGCTGCGGCATGCGCTGGAAGTTCGCCACACCAGTTTCCTCAGCCCGGCCTATGTCGAGCTGGCCCGCGCGCACGGCGTGGCGACCGTGTTCACCGACTCCCCGGACTATCCCTCGCTGGCCGACCTCACCGGCGACTTCGCCTATGCCCGGCTGATGCGCAGCCGCGCCGGCGAAGCGGAGGGCTATCCGGCCGAGGAACTTGACGAATGGGCCGCGCACGCCGCGCAATGGCGCGACGGCGGCGACCCGGCGGTGCTGCCGCACGTCGACCCGACCGCCTGCAGCGGCCGGCTGCGCGAGGTGTTCGTCTACTTCATCAGCGCCGACAAGGCACGCAACCCCGCCGCTGCCATGGCCCTGCAACGGCGGGTCGACGAGCGCCGCTAGTCGGCCGCCATCACCCGGTCGCGCCCGCCCCGCTTGGCCGCATACAGCGCGGCATCGGCGCGGGCATACAGCTCGGCGGTGGACTCGCCGACGCGCCATGCGGCCACGCCGATGCTCACCGTCAACGGCTGGCTCAGACCTGCCTCGCGCACCGCCCGGCACAGCGCTTCGGCCTCTCGCGTGGCGCGCTGGCGATCCATCCCAGGCAACAACAGCACGAACTCCTCCCCACCATGACGGGCGGGTAACGCCGCCGCCGGCACCAGGCGCCGCAGCAACTGGCCGAACTCGGCCAGCACCTGGTCGCCGGCCGGATGGCCATGCACGTCGTTGATCGCCTTGAAATGGTCGATGTCGATCAGCGCCAGCGCCACCGGCTGCTGTTCCATCGCCGCGTGGCTGAGCGCCTTTTCCAGCGCCATGGTGAAGGCGCGACGGCTGCTCAGGCCGGTGAGCGGATCCACGCCGAGCTGGGTCGACAGCTCTTCGTTGTGCAGCTCGAGCAAGCGCTGGTAGTCCTGCATCTGCTGCTCGTACCACTCGCGTTCTTCCAGGTGCTGGCGCAGCCGGCGGTTGACCCGGCGCAGCTCCATCAGGGTGACTACCTGGCGCGATAGCCGGATCAGCGACTCGCGTTGAAACGGACTCAGCACCCGTGGCTCGCGGTCCATCACGCACAGCGTACCGGTCACGTGGCCGCTCGGACTGACCAGCGGCGCGCCTGCGTAGAAACGGATATGCGGGGCGCCCAGCACGCGGGGGTTGTCGAGAAAGCGCGGATCGCCCAGCGCGTCCTCCACCACCATCAGGCGCGAGGCATCGAGAATGGCGTGACCGCAGAACGACGTATCGCGCGAACCTTCGCGCATGTCCACGCCCAGCGCGGCCTTGTACCACTCGCGTTCGGCATCGACCAGGCTGACCGAACCCATCGGGGTGCCGCAGATACCTGCGGCGACCGCCAGCAGGTCGTCATAGGCCTGTTCGGGCAGGGTGTCGAGGATTTCGTAGCGGTGAAGCTCGTCGAGGCGGGCCGCCTCGATAGCGGGACGTTCGGGCTTGAGCATGGCAGGTGCGACGCAAGGCGGAGACGGGGGGCCGCGCGTCCGGTGCAGTCGGCTTCTGGTATCGCACCATACCGCCATCCACGACGAAGTTCTCGCCTGTCGCGAGGGCAATCGTCGTATCGGCCATCCCGGCATGCCGAGTCCGCCCAGACAATGCCTGGCGTCCATGGCGCCGACGGCTCCGCGCCGTGCTCATCGGACGGCAGACACCGCCACGGAAGCGTCCGCTGCAACGGGCCTGCAGGCCCCGGTTGTCGCGATCGGCACCCGGCAGCCACGGGCGCTACACTGCGCGCCCGTCCCGGCCCCACCCGCCATGCGCAAACTGCTCGGCCTCGTGATCGTGCTGGTCGTCGCCCTGCTGCTCTGGCGACAGCAACCGCACGCCCCGCTGCCGGACCGGGCGCCGTCCGCGCAGCATTCGACCGTCGACGGTCCGCGTAGCCCCGATAGCCGCAGACTGCCGCCGGAGGTGCGCCGTACGCTGGACCTGATCGCCCGGGGCGGGCCGTTCCCCCACGCACAGGACGGTGCGATATTCGGCAACTATGAGGGGCTGCTGCCGGCACAGCCGCGTGGTTACTACCATGAGTACACGGTGCAGACGCCCGGCGCGCGCACTCGCGGCGCGCGGCGCATCATCACCGGCGGCAACCCGCCTTCGACGTACTACTACACCGACGACCATTACCGCAGCTTCCGCCGCATCGAGGGGCCGCGATGAGCCACGCCGAGGGCCACCTCGACCTCAGTCGGCCGCTGCTCGGGGGCATCTACGACCTGGATGCGCGCGACTTCGCCGCGCTCGGCGCGCAGGCCCGGCGCCACGAACTGGCGCTGAGCCGGATCGACCTCGCCGGCTGCACCGGCAAGCACGCAGTGCTGGTGCGCATCGCCGAGGCGCTGCGTTTGCCGGAGGACTTCGGCTTCAACTGGGACGCGCTGGCCGACTGCCTGCGCGACCCGGCCTGGCAGCCTGCCTGGGGCCACGTGCTGCTGTTCGAACACATGGAAGCGCTACGCGATACCGCACCGCACGACCTGGCCATCCTGCGTGGCGTGCTCGACGATGCAGCCACCTTCGCGCAGGAACACGACCGCCCGTTCTTCGCCATCTTTCCCCTGCCCGCTACCGACGACTGAGCCGCCATGGAACACATCGACTTCGCCCTGGAGCCGCCGCATGACTACGTGGAGCTGAACCAGTTGCTCAAGCTGGTCGGCCTGTGCGACAGCGGCGGCGCGGGCAAGGCCATCGTCGCTGCCGGGGCAGTCACCGTGGACGGCGTGCTGGAACTGCGCAAGACCTGCAAGATCCACGCGGGGCAGCGCGTGGTAGTGGACGACGAGGTGGCGATCCTCGTCCACGCGGCGAACTGAGCTTGCCGCTCAGCGCGGCAGCATCGCCAGTCGCCGGTCCAGCCCGGCGTGCGTCGGCAGCACCAGCATGAAGTGGCGTTCCAGCACCCGCCGGATGTCGGTGGTGGTGGGCAGCGGATAATGCTCGCTCGGCCCGCCGCGATGATGGATGGTGAACTCGTGGTTGCGCAGCGTCAGCCGCTGGTCGGCGATGGTGCGCGCCACGATCAACTGGTGGGTGAACGGCGATTCGTGGTGGGTCGACACATAGTGGTTGGCCACCGCCATGTCGATCTCCTCGCACGGCTGCTGGCGAAACCGGTACAGGCTGCGCCACTGGCCCGCCACCTGCGCCTGCAGCAGCCATTCGCCGTCACGCTCGAGCAGGCGGCAGGGCTCGTGCGGGGTAAGCTGTTCCAGGCCGCTGGTCAGCCGCAGTGCACTGGACAGGCTGAGCCCACCGAAGCCGACGTCCACCAACCAGGGTTCGTCGTCGATGACGACCCGCAGCACCATGTGGCTCAACGGCGCAGGGGCACCATCCGGCCGGTTCCACAGCACCCGGGCCAACAGGCAATCCACGCGCAGGTCGAGCGAACGCAGCACCTCGGCGAGCAGTCGGTTGTGTTCGAAGCAGTAGCCGCCGCGGCCGCGATGCACCAGCTTGTCCTCGATGCCCAGGGGATCGAGATCGATCGGCTTGCCCATCAATGCATCGAGGTTCTCGAAGGCAATCGCCGCCACGTGCGCGCGCACGATGCCCTGGACCGTCGCCAGGTCCGCGCGCATCGGGTCGAGAAAGCCGATGCGGCGTGCGTAGGCGCCGAGATCGATCACCGGGTGCATGCAGGCGCCCATGGACTCAGCCCCCGGATGCCGACGAGCGGCGGCCCGGGGTAACCGGCGGGTGTCCGCCGGCGAAGTGCGGGAAGGACGCCCGACCACGCATCCTTTCACCCGACGGCCGCGTAAGGGATGCTGCGACCGACCGGTGGCCGCTCCCCCTATCCCATCCGGAAGCCTTCCCATGCCCCGCAATCACCGCCTCTTGCTGCTCTCCCGCGCCGGCGCCGCTGCGCTGGCACTGACCGTCGGCGCCTGCAGCGCCGCGCCCGCCGGCCAGGCCGTGGTACCGCCTCCTGCGCTCGATCCCGCGGCTACCGGTCCGGGCGATCAGGTCGCCGTACTGTCGGGAGGCTGCTTCTGGGGCATGCAGGCGGTGTTCGAACACGTCAAGGGCGTGCGGCAGGTCTGGGCCGGTTATGCCGGCGGCTCGGCGGACACCGCGCACTACTTCCGCGTCGCCGAGGGCGACACCGGCCACGCCGAGTCGGTGAAGATCGTCTACGACCCGGCTCGAGTGAGCTACGGCACCCTGCTTCAGGTGTTCTTCTCGGTGGCGCACAACCCGACCGAACTCGACTACCAGGGGCCGGACCACGGCACCCAGTACCGCTCGGAGATTTTCACCACCACCCCGCAGCAGCGCGAGGTGGCCCAGGCGTACATCCGCCAACTGACCGCCGCCCGGGCGTTCGAGGCGCCGATCGTGACGAAGGTGGAGCCGCTGCCGGCGTTCTACGCCGCCGAGGGCTATCACCAGGACTACTACCGCACGCACGCCAACTCCCCCTACATCGTGATCAACGATGCGCCGAAGGTAGCGGCGCTGCACCGGCTGATGCCGCAGCTGTACCAGACCGAGACCAGCTACGCCGCCGCCGAGGGGCACTGACCGCTCCCTGCACCGGCCGCGTCCACGCTGCCGCCGGGTGACGCGCCGGCGTGTCATGGTCATCCGGCCCGCGGCGGCGGTACCAGCCGCAGGCGGGTCGGCGGCTGGTTGCCGCCGGACTTGAGCATACGCATCAGGTCGGGTACCTCGAGCGGCCGGGCGTAGAGATAGCCCTGTCCCTCCTCGCAACCGGCGCGCAGCAGGAACTCGTGCTGCTCCTCGTCCTCGATGCCCTCGGCGATGGCATAGAGCTTGAGGCTTCGCGCCATCGCCAGGATCGCCTCGACGATGGCCACGTCGTCGGCGTTGCGCGGGATGCCGGTGATGAAGGTGCGGTCGATCTTCAGGCAGACCACCGCCGGCAGCTTGAGGTAGGCCAGCGAGGAGTAGCCGGTACCGAAGTCGTCGATCGCTACGCCCACGCCCATGGTGTGCAGGGCGTACATCGTGCGATGGGTGCCCTCGCCCAGGCGCAGGATCGCACTCTCGGTGATCTCCAGCAGCAGTCGCTTGGGGTCGACCTGGTAGTCGCGCAGCGCGTTCTGCAACCCCTCGATGAAGGCCGGGTGGCCGAACCAGCTGGCCGAGACGTTCACCGCGATGCGGATCGGCGCCACCCGCTCGTGCTCCCACTGCTTGATCCAGGCACAGGCCGAGCGCAGCACCCATTCGTCGATGCGACGGATCAGGCCCAGGCTTTCCGCCATCGGGATGAAGTTGTCCGGCATCACCAGGCCGCGCTTGGGATGCTGCCAGCGCAGCAACGCCTCGGCTGCCACCACGCGCCCGGTGCGCAGGTCCAGACTCGGCTGGAACACCAGCCGGAACTCGTCGTTGGCCAGTGCCTGGCGCAGCTCGGAGGCGAGCTGCAGGCGCTTGCGTGCGTCGGCCTGCATGATCGGCGAATAGAAGCGGAACGCGTTGCGCTCCTCGCTCTTGGCCGCGTACATCGCCGCATCCGCATTGGAGATCAGCACCGACGGCGTTTCGCCGTCCAACGGGTAGCTGGCGATGCCGATACTGGCGCTGAGCACGATGTCGTACTCGTCGACCGAGATCGGCGCGGCCAGCGCGGCGAGCAGGCGGCTGGCGACATGGGCGGCCTCGTCGCGGGTATCCAGCCCGGTGACCAGCGCGGTGAACTCGTCGCCACCGATGCGACCGGCCAGGTCGTTCGGTCCCAGCTCGGCCAGGATGCGCTCGGCCACCCGCGCCAGCAGCCGGTCGCCGATCGCGTGGCTGTAGCTGTCGTTGACGATCTTGAAGGCATCCAGGTCGATGAACAGCACCGCCACGCAACTTCGCGAACGCGAGGCCTGCTCGAGCGCATCGCTGCAGCGCCGCTCGAACTCGGCGCGATTGGCGAGCCCGGTGAGCAGGTCGTGGGTGGCCAGATGTTCCAGGCGCCGCTGGTCCGCCTTGGTGGTGGTGATGTTGGTGAACACCGCCACGTAGTGAAGCACCTGGCCGGCATCGTCGCGGATCGCGCTGATGCTGAGCAGTTCGGGGTAGGTACTGCCGTCGCGGCGCCGGCTCTTCACCTCGCCGCGCCAGTTGCCCCCCAGCTCGATCGAGCGCCAGACGCTGTCCGGCAACGGCCGGTCGTCTGGCAGGCAACGGGTGTCGTCGAAGCGCGTGCCCTGCAGCGCCTGGGTGGTGAACCCGGTGATTTCCACGTGCGCCGCATTGACGGTCACCACGCGACGCTCGGCGTCGGCGATGATCACGCCCTCGGCGATGCTGCCCAGCGCCTTGGCGGCGATGCGCCGCTCATGCTCCATCGCGACGCGGTCGGACACGTCGCGGACGATGGCCTGGCTGACCTCGGTGTCGCCCCAGCGCGCAAGGCTGCTGCGGGTCTCCACCGGCCGCACCGCGCCGTCCCGGTCGATCAGCGAGGTCAACGCGATGTCGCCCTCGCGGCTGCCGACCGGCGGTAGGCCGTTGTCCAGATCGAGCGGATCGTGGGCGAACAGCGAGGTGAAGTCCCGCCCGACCAGTTCGCGCTCGTTGCAGCCGGTCCAGGCCGACGCGGTGCGATTGGCATCCAGGATACGGCCGGAGCGCCGGTCGACCATGACGATGGCGTCGCCGGCACTGTCGAACAGCAGTCGGTAGCGCTCCTCGCTGCCTCGGATGCTCTCGACGATGCGTCGGGCCATCCACAACCACAGCCCGGCAGCCAGGCAGAATGCGCCGATCACGCACCAGAACAGCACCTGCCCGGCCCAGATGGCCCCCCTGACCATCTCCACCGAGAACAGCTTGGTGCGCGGCTCCATGTAGGTGTTCAGGGCATTGATGCGCTCGCGGATGCGCGCGACGTCGTCGCTCGCGGGCTGCCCCTGTGCGTACATGCGCTGGATGCGCCCGGAAAGCAGCCCGAGCTCGGCGATCGAGGCATCCGTGGAACGCCAGGCGTCGAGCGACGCGCGCAGATGAGGCGCGCCGGTGAAGTGCCGCAGGATGAAGATCATGCCCGGCTGGGCGGCCGGCATGATATTGCCCTTGCGGAATACCTCGTCGATGTCCTGCTTGCGGTAGTGCCCGGACGCGATCGCGTCGCGCCCCCAACGGTCGCTCTGCAACAGGTCGTAGTTGTGCTGGAACCGGGCCAGGTCGGCCGGTGCCCCGCTCAGCGCGTAGTTGTCCAGGTCGATCACGGCCTGTTTCTGCGCCTTGGACCAGATGCTCTCGCTGTTCAGGAAACCAGCGAGAGTCACCTGGATCTGCAGGACGCCCCAGGTCATCGCCATGATCAGCACGATGGCCAGGGCCAGCGCATAGGCGAGCGGCATCAGCCGCCGGGTCAGCGACCGCTGTACGCTCAGACTGTTGCCGACAAACCGCATTACCCGCCTTTATGCCGGAGGGCACCGGACCCGGTGCCCTTCCCCTGTTTTCTCCTTCCGCGACAATCCCTTAGGCCGCGGCCTCGCTCAGCAACAAGCGGTCCGGGCAGTTCTGGATGCACCGGTCCCCCAGCAGGATCATGCTTGTGTAGCTGCGCTTGATGCACTCGGTCAGATGCGCTACCTCGTCGGCCGAAGGTTCCATGCCCATCAGCGTGCAAACGATCTCCAGCGCCTCCCACGGGTGAGTGTCGTCATAAGCGGCATGAAGGTGCAACCACTTTAGCGCGGAAGTTCTTACCGAAGTATCAAAGCTTTCCCGGTACTTCGTGCTGTCGTAGATCATCTGTGACCACTCTCCGGTCACCCCCTCGATGGCGTAGTTGGTGGCCACGATGCCGGCCGCCAGGCTACCGCGGGCACAGATGTCCTCGCACCAGCGGGACAGGCCGTCGGTGCCATGCGGCGCAGCTTCCCCGAGCAGGCGTTCACGCTGGACACCGGCGCCCTCGGACCAGTGGATCCAGTACTCGGCATGGTTCTGCTCCACCCGGATGTTGCGCACCAGCCAGCGCCGCGCCAGGTTGTCGCCGGGGCTCCGGCCATAGCGGGTCTTGAGCAGGCTGAGCGCCATGAAACTGGGAAAGCGCTCGATGAATGGCCACAGACCCATCATGAAATTCGCCGTGGCCTCCTCATCCAGGCGCAGGTCCATCATCAGCTTCCAGATTTCGTGGTCGAGAACGCGGGCCTTGGTGCTCTCGCAATCGGCGATCATGTCCTGCGCCCACTGCGGGTAGCTGGACAGCTCGGTGAGCGGGCCGGTGCGTTCGAAGTGCTTGTTCATGCGGAACTCCTCATTAGCTTGTGACGGACTGCGGCTGCCGGCTGGTCCGGCGCGAGGGCCGGGCATCCGGTGATCGGGCAGCATCGATCCCGGTAAACGTCGCTCCGGTCCCTTGCAGGGCCGGGCCGGAGCGGAAAAGCCGTCTCAAGAGGCGAAGGGGATCGCGGCATCGGCACACCGGCCATGGCGCGTCCCGCCAGGGAAAGATCCTGTGGATACCTCCCGGGGCATGATGCGACCGGGTTCGCAGCCTGGGGCGCATGTGCCGGCCAGCCGTTCAGACATGGTGTCCCGCCTCCTTGCAGCCCTGTCCGGGCAAGAAGGCATTGATACCGCATGGACCCGTCTCGGGCGAACACAGCGCAGCAGCGTGAGTCGGCAGGGCGCGATGCGAGCCTGATGGGCAGCAACGGCCAGCGCACCGGACCGCGCTCCTGCGCGGGCAGGTTGCGGGACGGGAGCTGCCCGGCAGCGGCCATCCCCTCACGGTGCATCCGGGCGCGGGGGGGCTGCAACGGGGGGCCAGCTTCGCCGGGCCGACCGGGGCCGGAGGTGGCTGGCCGGCACCCGGGCTGCCGGCGGAACCGGCGGCCCCCGTCGGGGCTAGGACCAGGCGATGACGACAAGGTGGTGCCGGCGGAAGCGTCGAGCGGTTATCGTCCGGCCTTTGCCAGGCGAGCGCTTCCGTGAACTACCGCTGGATCCTCTTCGACGCCGACGACACGCTGTTCCACTTCGACGCCTTCCAGGGCCTGCGGCGGATGTTCGCCGGCCACGCGGTGGACTTCACCGAGGCCGACTACGCGCAGTACCAGCAGCTCAACAAGCCGCTGTGGGTGGCCTACCAGGAGGGGCGCATCGGCGCGGCCGAACTGCAGACCACCCGCTTCGACGGCTGGTCCCGCCGGATCGGCGTGTCGGCGGCCGAACTCAACGACGCCTTCCTGCTCGCCATGGCCGAGATCTGCACCCTGCTGCCCGGTGCACGCGCGCTGGTCGATGCGCTGGCCGGACACGTGCGCATGGGTGTGATCACCAACGGCTTCACCGCACTGCAGCGGGCGCGACTGCAGCGCACCGGACTGGCTGACCACTTCGAGCTGCTGGTGATTTCCGAGGAGGTCGGCGTGGCCAAGCCGGACGTGCGCATCTTCGAACACGCGCTGGAGCGCATGGGCCAGCCGCCGCGCGAGCGGGTGCTGATGGTCGGCGACAACCCGCACTCGGACATCCGCGGAGGCCTCGACGCGGGTCTGGTCACCTGCTGGGTCAATGTCCACGGCCACGCCGCGCCCGAGGGGATCGCACCGCATCACGAAGTGCCGTCACTGGACGCCCTGCACCGGCTGCTGCTGGACTGAGCCGACCGGTCGCGGCGCGGTGGCAGCGATGCCCCCGGCAGTGCGAGGATCGCCGGTGGCCGCATCGCATCGGGGAGACATCGCCATGGGCAGCAGCAACACGGCGCGGAACCGTGCCGACCAGATGTTCCCGGTGCTGGCCGCCGGCGACGTGGAGCGCGTGCGGCAGTTCGGGCAGCCCCGCCGCTACATCGCCGGCGAGGCGCTGTTCCGCACCGGCGACCGCGACATCGGCCTGATCCTGCTGCTGTCCGGCGCGGTGGACATCCACCAGCACGACGGCACCGGCCATGTGGTGAACGTGGCGCACCACGGCCCCGGCCAGTTCATCGGCGAGGTCAGCGGGCTCAGCGGCAAGCCGGCGCTGGTCGATGGCACCGCCGCGGAAGATGTCGAGGCGGTGTTCCTGTCGCCGGCGCAGCTGCGCCAACTGATCGTCGCCGAGGCGGATCTCGGCGAGCGCCTGATGCGCGCGCTGATCCTGCGCCGGGCGAGCCTGATCGAGTCGTGCGCGGCCGGCCCGCTGCTGATCGCCGAGGCGGACGACAGCGGCCGCGCGCGGATCGGCAATTTCCTGCGCCGCAACGGTTTCCCGTTCCGGGCCCTTACCCCGACCGAAGATCCCGCCGTCGCCGAGATGGTCGCCGCCTACCGCGAATGCCCCAACAGCTGGCCGTTGCTGCTGCTCGCCGATGGCCGCCTGCTGCGCAACCCCAGCGATGCCGACGTGGCACATGCGCTGGACATGATCGGCGAGGCCGCCTCCGACCGCGTCTACGACGTCGCCGTGGTCGGCGCCGGGCCGGCCGGACTGTCCACCGCTGTCTACGCCGCTTCCGAAGGGTTGAGCGTGCTGGTCCTGGACGCGCGCGGCTTCGGCGGCCAGGCCGGCGCCAGCGCGCGCATCGAGAACTACTTCGGCTTCCCGACCGGCATCACCGGCCAGGCATTGACCGCGCGCGGCTTCGTCCAGGCGCAGAAGTTCGGCGCGGAAATCGCGATTCCCGCCTGCGTGGAATCGCTCGACTGCGAAACCGGGGACGGCATCCATCGCCTGCGCACCGAGGATGGCCGCGGCTGGTCCGCCCGCACCGTGGTGATCGCCAGCGGCGCCCGCTACCGGCGCCCGCCGCTGGAGCACCTCGACCGCTTCGAGGGCCGCGGCGTGTGGTACTGGGCCTCGCCGATGGAAGTGCAGTTGTGCCAGGGACAGGAGGTGGCCCTGGTCGGCGGCGGCAACTCGGCCGGGCAGGCGGCGGTGTACCTGGCCGGCCAGGGCTGCCGGGTGCGGATGATGGTGCGCGGTCCCGGGCTGGCGGCCACTATGTCGCGCTACCTGATCGACCGCATCGAGGCGAACCCCGCGATCGAGCTGATGACCGGCACCGAGCTGGTGGCGCTGGAGGGTGACACCCGCGGCCTGCAGTCGGTGCGCTGGCGTCGCCGCGCGGACCAGGCCGAAGCCCAGGCCGCGATCCGCCACGTGTTCCTGTTCATCGGTGCCGAGCCGGCCACCGCGTGGCTGCACAGCTGCAAGCTGGACACCGACCGCAACGGCTTCGTGGCATGTGGCGGCGATCCCGCCTACCCGCTCGCCACCAGCCGGCCGGGGGTGTTCGCTATCGGCGACGTCCGCGCCGGGTCGGTCAAGCGCGTCGGTGGCGCCATCGGCGAGGGCGCCACCGTGGTGGCACAGATCCACGCCTGGCTTGCCTCGCGCGCCACGGCGACAGCCGCCGCCACGACCTGACCGACCGCCGGCCGTCCAGACGGCCGAGACCGATCCGTCCGCCGCAACGGCCGCGGCGCCGCATGACGGAGACCGCGACGCCGGCCCTTGCAAAGGTGTCTGATGCGCTTTCCCAACACAGGAGAAGCGCCATGATCACTTTGGGTCTGGAAGAGGAAGTACAGGTGGTGGATGCGCGCGGCCAGCTGGTGCCGCACGACTTCGCCGGGGAGCTGGCGACAAGCAGCGACGGGGCGATGGACCGGGAGATCCATCGCTGCGTGATCGAGTTGAAAACCCGGATCTGCCACAGCGTACCGGACCTGGTCGCCGCCCTGGCCACGCTGCGCGGACAGGCCCGCCATCGCGCCGCGCTGCAGGGCCAGCAGATCCTGATCGCCGGGGTGCATCCCACCGCCCGCTGGCAGGAACAGGCCATGCACCTGGGACCGGCGTTTCCGCACTACACCGCGCTAGTCGACGAGTACCAGGACATCGCCCGCAGCGCCTTCAGCTTCGGCATGCACCTGCACCTGGGCTTCGAGCCGGATGCCCCGCGCATGGCGATCATGAACCGGCTGCGGCACGTGTTGCCGGAGGCGCTGGCGCTGTAGGCCAGCTCGCCGTTCTTCGAAGGACGCGACACCGGCCTGCAGTCGTGGCGGCACAGCCTGCTCGACCGCTACCCGCGCATGGGCACCCCGGACGTGTGGTCCAGCGAGGACGACTACGCCGCCCATGTGCAGCGACTGCGCCGCACCGGTTGCATCGGCCCGGAACAAGGCCTGTGGCAGGACCTGCGCCTGCACCACCGCTACGGCACGCTGGAGGTACGCATCATGGACACCCATCCGGAGCTGGCGCGTATCGGCCTGATCGCCACCCTGCTCAAGTGGGAGGCCGAGACGCTGCAGATCGAACTGCGCCACGGACGCGCCGGGCCGCCGTGGGAACGCGCGTGCATCGACGAAAACAAGTGGCGCGCCCGCCGCCACGGCATGGCCGCGCGCTGGATCGACTGGGACCGCGACGAGGTGATCGACACGCCCACCCGTTTCGAGCGCTGGTGGTCGCGGATTGCCCCGCGCGCTGCCCACGCCGCCGAGCGGCACTACTGGGAACGCGAGCTGGCCGACGCACTGTCCGAAGGCAGCTTCGCCGACCGCGTACGCCAGCGCGCCGAGCACGACGCACGCTGGTCCAGCACGCTGGCCTGGATGATCGCCCAGGGCGAGGAAGACGACCTGATGCTGGCGCACGCGGAGGGCTGGTCATGAGCGCGCACCCGCAGATCACCCTGCACCCGATGGGCGCCGAACCGCTGCGTCAGGCGCTGGCCGACGTGCGTGCGCCGCACCTGCCGCAGAGCCAGATGTCCGACCAGTACGCCACCGGCAATCGCGCCCTGCACGATGCACTGCAGGCCAAGGTGGCCCACCTGGTCGAAGCGCTGGAGCCGCAACTGCGCTCGCCGCGCCCGCACTGGCATGGCGCAAAAGCTGACGTGCTGGCGCTGGACCTGGCCTTCGTCGAGCATCCGCAGCAGCCGTTCGAGCTGGCCTGGGTGGAGATCCAGGCCTTTACCTCGATGCTGCCGACCTTCCACACCCTGCACCAGGCGCAACGCCGCCTGCATGGGCTGGACCGCCACTGGCTGCCGCACGACCCGGTCCCGCGCGGCGACGACTGGGTCGGCCACCTGCGCCGCTGGGTCGCGCCGAAGCCGGCGACCGTGCTGATCGAGGACCGCCCGCGGCAGCGCCCCACCTGGCCCGACCTCGACGCGGCGCGCCACTGGTGGCAGGTCGCCGTGCACGACTGGAGCGAACTGATGCCCGCGCATGGACTGCTCTACCACCCGGGCACCGCGCGCCACTTCGGCCATGTCTGGAACCGGCTGATCCTCTCCGACCTGGACCGCTTCGACCGGCGTCGCGCCGAGGGCACGCTGATGGCGGCGGACCGGGTCAGCTGGCACAGCCATCCGGCGTGGTACGAAGGCATCCACAAGGGCAGCCTGGCCGACGTGGCACTGGCCGAGCACGAGGCCTGCCACTGGGTGGAAGCCAGCCCGCTGTGCGCCAACGGCTGGCATGCTGCCGACCGCTGGGTGGCCAAGGCCGTGGGCGGCCACTCCGGCAGCGGCCTGCTGCTGGCACCGACCGCCGAGCAACTCGCCGCCCTGCCCACGCCGCGTCAGTGGATCGTGCAGAACCGTTTCCGACAGACCCCGATCGGCACCCACCCGGACACCGGGAAACCGCTGTTCGGCGAAGTGCGCTGCATGCTCGGCCTGCAGCAGGACCGGCCACCGTGGGTGATGGCGTGGATCCTGCGGCTGTCCACCAACGGCATCGCCACGCTGACCGGGCGGCAGACCGTACCGGGCGAAGGCATGACGATGCTGTACTTCGACACGGCCGCCGCATGAGCCGGCGGTCGCGCGAAGCGGGCGTGGCTTCAGCGCTCCGGCCAGTGCCAGGGCGGTTCGTCGAGCATGCCCTGCCCCACCACGTGGGTCTCGCTGAGTTCCTTTTCCAGCCGCAGCGTATGGCACGCCGGCGCCTGCTCCAGCGCGGCGATCAGCCGGGCGGCGTGCGAAACCACCCACACCTGGCTGCGCGCGGACGCCTGCACGATCAGCCGCGCCAACGCCGGCAGCAGGTCGGGATGCAGGCTGGTCTCCGGCTCGTTGAGCACCATCAGCGGCGGCGGCCGTGGCGTATGCAGGGCGGCGATCCACAGCAGGTAGCGCAACGTGCCGTCGGACAGCTCGGCGGCCGACAACGGACGCAGCAGCCCGTGCTGGCGGAACGCCAGGCCGAAGCGGCCACCGCTCACCGTCACCTCGACGCTGGCGCCGGGAAAAGCATCCTCGACCGCGGCATCCAGTGCGCGCGGATCGCCGATCTCGCGGATCGTCTGCCAGGCCGCGGCCAGGTCATGCCCGTCATGACTGAGGACCGGTGTGCGTGTCCCGAGTTGCGGCCAGCGTGCCGGCGCGTCGGCATCGGAACGGAAGTGGTCGTAGAAGCGCCAGCCGCGCACCGTCTCGCGCAGGCGCAGCACCTCCGGCGCGCGCTCGGGATCGGCGACCTGGGTGAACAGGCTGTCGAACGGGTCGAGGTCGTCGGCCAGTACCCGCCAACCGCGCCCTTCGCGGATGCGCACCAGCGCGCCGCGGCGCGACACCAGCAGGTTGGCCGGGCGCAGGAACGGTCCGGCCCAGATCGCCTCGGTCTTGATCTGCGGATCGGAGGCGAACCGTGACGAGGACTGCTCTGGCATCCCCAGATCGATCGCATAACCGAATTCGTCTCCGACGAACCCCATGCGCAGCGCCACCACCTCGCGTCGCGGCCCGCCCTGTACCGGCACCTCGCCCTTGCGCATCGCCCGGGTGATTTCTTCCGGACCGGCCCACAGCGTGGAACCGAGCCCGCCCTCGCGGGCCAGTGCGTTGACCACGCGCCCCTGTGCCGTATCGGCAAGCAGGCGCCGCGCGCGATAGAGGTTGGACTTGCCGCTGCCGTTGGCGCCGGTCACCAGGGTCAACGCCCCCAGCGGCAGCACCAGCGAACGCAGCGAACGGTAGTTGGCGATCGCCAGCGTGCCGAGCATGAGAGGATGCCTCCGTTGGCCGTCGTGTCCGTGGCGGCGCCCTGCCGTCTTCGGCATGCTGGCGCGCGAACGTCGCAACCGGTGCGACGCAGTCCCTTTCCCGCAGCGAATGAAACCAGGAGCGGTTCGACGATGATGCCATCCCCCGCCCCTCGTCCGTTGCACGCATGAGCACGGTCTTCCTCACCGGTGCCAGCGGCTTCCTAGGCGGCCACCTGCTGGGCGAACTGGTCGACGCCGGCCACACGGTGCGCGCGCTGTCGCGCAGCGAGACGTCGGACAGGGCCATCGCTGCGCAGGGCGGACAACCGGTGCGGGCCGGGCTGGATGACACCGACGCGCTCGCCGCTGCACTGACTGGCTGTGAAGCGGTATTCCACGCTGCCGCCGACACCAGCATGTGGAAGCGCAACGCCGCACGACAGACCGCCACCAACGTCGACGGCACGCGACAGCTGCTGGCGGCTGCGAAACGCGCCGGCGTCGGCGCCTTCCTGCACACCTCCTCGGTCTCGGCGTACTCGCACCTGGTGCACGGCACGATCACCGAGGCCACGCCGCAACGCGGCGGCGAGAGCTGGATCAACTACGAGCGCAGCAAGTACCTCGCCGAACAGGCGGTGCGCGACAGCACGCTGCCGTGGATCGTGTTCAACCCATCGCACATCCTCGGCCCCGGCGACCGGCACAACTGGTCGCGACTGATCCGCCTGGTCGATGCGCAGAAACTCCCCGGCATCCCGCCCGGCATCGGTGCCTTCGCCGACGTGCGCGAGATCGCCCGCGCGCAGTTGAGGGCATGGCAGCGCCAGCGCTACGGCCGGTGCTACCTGCTGGGCGGCGAGCAGGCCAGCTTCGTCGACTTCGTGCATCGGGTGGGCGACGCGCTGGACCGGCGTACGCCACGCGGCGCCACGCCCGCCTGGGCGCTGATGGCCTACGCCCAGGTGCTGGAGCTTGTCTCGCGCGCCACCGGGCGCGAGCCTGACGTGACGCCCGAGGGCGCCGCGCTCACCTCGCATCACCTGCAGGTCGACTCGTCCCTGGCCCGCCGCGAGCTGGACTATGCGGAAACGCCGCTGGACCGCCTGCTCGCCGACACGCTGGCCTGGATGCGCGGCGAGGGCATGCTCGCCGCACGCTGAGATTGCGCCGCGGCTACTGGTCTTCGTCGGCCGCGGTAAGGTGCAGCGCCGGCGGCGGGTTGGCCGCAAAACCGCGCTGCCAGCGCCCAATCACCGCCCGGCGCCCGCGTTCGCGGAAGCCTGCCTGGTGCCAGGACGCGTGGCAGGCATCGCTTGCCATGCACTCGACCGAGACGGCGTCGTGCCCTTCGCGCCGCGCCGCGCGAAGCAGCGCGTCCAGGCAATCGCGCGGCACGCCGTCGATCGCCGCGGCCGACCAGAAGTCGCGCACGTGCAGGACGCCGGCCTCGACCTGGCAGGCGAACCACGCGCGCAGCGAACCGTCGCGCCCTGCCACCAGCAGGTAGCGCGTGGCCACCATCGGCCAGGCGTCGAAGCGCCAGCGCAGGAAGGTGCAATCGCGCACGGCCAGCCCGGTCGCCCCGGTGGCCGAAGCGGTCCACAGCGCGTCCATCCGCGGATCGACCCGATCGCTCCAGCTGATGACCATCGACCGATCCAGCACGCGCCGCACGAGCAACCCAAGCGCGACGGCGGCATCCACCGGTGGCGCGACCAGCGCCGCCAGCCAGCCCGGCATGCGCCGTCCGAGATAACGCCGACTGCGCAGCACCCGCGCATGCCGCCGCATCTCGCCGAGCACCGCGTAGCCTAGGCGCTTGACCACCGCGAGCGACTTGGGGTTGGGCACGCCGTAGAGCAGGTCGAACCGGTCCGCCGACGCCTCCATCAGCGCGGCCTGCAGAATCATCGCCGGGCCGAGGCTGCGGTGCTTCGGGTGCACCGCGAAATCGACCAGCACGCCGGCCGCCAGCTCGCGACCGCCCGCCACCATCCGCCGCGGCCCGGCAGAACTGATGCCCACCCGCTCGCCGCCGGCCAGCTCGCGCAGCAGGCACACCATCGGCTCGCCGAACGGGCACTGCCGGTAGAACCACTCGATCTTCGGCACATGCTCACCGGGCCGGCCGAGCCGGCTGACGTTCCAGATCCGCACGATGTCAGCCGCGTCCTCCGGCAAGCGGGCCGCTTCGACGGCATATGCGGGCGGAGACGACGGCGGGCGGTTCATGGCACGTGGGGTGGCGAGATCAGCGCGACCGGTGGCAGGTGAAGGTAGCGCGTCGTGCGGCGCTTGGCACGGATGTCGGCATATACCGCCTCGGCCGCCTCCGGCGCCAGGTCCAGCGGGGCGCACAGCGCGGTCGCCGGCAGGTCGTGCTCGAGCGCCCACAGCGCCAGGTCCATGGCGCGCCAGGGCAACGCGAAGTAGAACTCGTCCTGGCCCTGCGCCAGGCTATAGGTGTCGGTGGTCGGCTCGGCCGTCGCCACACAGTCGGGCAACTCCAGGTAACGCGCCAGCCCATAGACCTGCGACTTGTACAGATGCGCGATCGGCTTGAGGTCGGCCGAGCCGTCGCCGTTCTTGACGAAGAAGCCCTGGTCGTACTCCAGCCGGTTCGGCGTGCCGACCACGGCATAGTTCAGGCGGTCGGCGTGGTGGTATTCGATGGTCTTGCGCAGGCGTTGCTTGTAGTTGGTGGCAGCAACGATCTGCAGGTATTCCGGCAGCGCCATCGGCGCGTCGAAGCGGCGCCCGTCCGGCGCCTCGGCGACCAGCCGGAAGTGGTTGATGCCGCCCTCGCGACCGCCGGCGATCACCACCTTGATGCGCCAGTCTTCGCGATACTCCGGCAGCACGCGGCGCACCGCCTCGTCGCGCGAGCGGTAGCAGCCGATCGACTCCAGCGCCGGCGCGATGTCCTGCGTCTGGACCCGCACGCCCAGATGCGCCGCCAGCTCGCCGGCGTCGCGCGCGCTGCGACCGGACGAGTCGCGCTCGGGCAGGATCAGCGCGTACACGCGGGACGCGCCCACCGCACGCACCGCAAGCGCCGCGCAGACCGAGCTGTCCACCCCGCCGGAGATCGCCACCACCAGCCCGCGCCGGTGCAGGGTCTGCGCCAGCGCGGCGCGCATCCACGCCACGATGCGCTCCACCTCAGCCGCCGGATCGATCGCCAGCACGTTCCAATCCAGCGCGTTCGCCATGCCTTGTCCCCTGTCCGCCACCCGGGCGGGATGCGCCCTCAGGCGCGTCGCACCAGCAGCGCGCGTACCACGCCCTCGGCGTCGGTCAGCTCGCGCACCTGGTCATAGTTGCCGTCGCGCTGGAGCCGGCGCGACATTGCCGGTCCCTGCCCCTTGCCCACCTCGAACGCCAGCCCCCCCCCCGAGCGCAGTATCCACGGCGCCTCCTCCACCAGCCGCATCAGCAGCGTGACCCCAAGCGGGCCGCCATCGAACGCCTCGCGCGGCTCGTGGCCGGCGATCTCCGGCGCCATCGCGCCGACCTTGCCGCTCTGGATGTACGGTGGGGCGCAGGTGATCAGGTCCACCCGCCCCTTCAACGCCGGCTCGTCGAACGGCGCCAGCATGTCGCCGCGGCGGAATTCGACGCGATCGGCCAGCCCCAGCAGCCGGCCGTTCTCGTTCGCCAGCGCCAGCGCCTCGTCGCTGATGTCCCCGCCCAGCACACGCGCCCGCGGCACGTCCCAGGCCATCGCGTAGGCGACGTTGCCCGAGCCGGTGCACACATCCACCGCGACCGGTGCGCCGCGCATGCCGTGCAGTTGCTCCACAGCGGCACGTGCCAGCAGCTCGGTTTCCGCGCGCGGGATCAGCGCTCCCGGCGCACTGAGCATTTCCAGCCCCATGAACTGCTGGCGGCCGGTCAGGTAGGCCAGCGGCTCGCCCAGCAGGCGCCGCTGCACCAGGCGCTCGAGCGCCACCACCGCCGTAGGGGTCGCCTCGATCTGGGGCAGCGACCGGCACATCGCAGCCGCCGCGGAGCACGGGCGCCCGGCCGCCGTGTGCCACAGCGCGCGCAACGCGCTCTCGGGGGTTTCCTCCGGCTTGTCCGGAAGTACCTCCAGGCCGTCCGCGAGGCGGGACAGCATGCGTTCGAACAGGACGTTCATCGGCTCCACCTCACGATGCGGCCGATTCCAGCAGCGCGCGCTTGCTCACCTTGCCCGACGTGGTTCGCGGCAGCTCCTCCACGAACACCACCTGCTGAGGCACCATGAAACTCTCCAGCCGTTGCAGGCACAGCGCGCGGATCTGGCCGGCGCTGAGGCGGGCGTCGGCCTGCAGGACCACATAGGCGCGGATCGCCTGGCCAAGCAGTTCGTCTTCGACGCCGACCACTGCCACCTCGCGGATGCCGTCGATGCCGCTCATCGCGTTTTCCACCTCGGCCGGACTGACCTTTTCGCCGCGGGTCTTGATGATGTCGTCGCTACGTCCGACGAAATACAGGAAACCGTCGGCGTCCATGCGGAACAGGTCGTGCGTGCACAGCACCCGCTCTCCCGGCAGCCGGCCGGGGCGCAGCATGTGGGCGGAGAGATCCGGACGGTTCCAGTAGCCGAGCATCACGTGAGGGCCGCGCACGTGCAGCACGCCGGTTTCCCCCGGCGGGGTCGGCTGGCCATCCGGCGAAAGCAGGAACACCTCGGTGCCCGGGATCGCCTTGCCCACCGAGCCGGGTCGCTGGTCGACCAGTTCCGGCTCCAGATAGCTGACCCGCTTGCACTCGGTGAGTCCGTACATCTTGAAGACCAGCGCCTGCGGGAATACCTCGCGCAGGCGTGCGGTGCTGTCGTCGGACAGGGCCGCGGCGGTGTTGGTCACCCGCGTCACCCCGTCGAAACGCAGCGGCGACTTGCGGTGTGCCGCCAACAGCATGGCGAATATCGTCGGTACGCCCGGGAATACCGTGACGCCCTCGGCCTGCATCCGCGCGAAGACCTGCGCCGGAAAAGTGAACGAGCGCTCCAGCACCAGGGTGGCGCCCAGCCGCACCGCCATCAGCAACTGGTACAGGCCGTAGTCGAAGGCCAGCGGCAGCACGCACAGGATGCGATCGTCGGCGGACAGTCGCAGGTACTCGACCAGGCTACCGCCGGCGAACACCATCGACTGGTGCGTCTGCATCACGCCCTTGGGCGTGCCGGTGCTGCCGGAGGTGTAGATCAACGCCGCCAGATCGAGGCCGATCGTCGGGGACTCCAGAGGTGCCGGCGCGCCGCTGCCGATGGCGGCATCGAACGCCGACACCGCCGGATGCACCGGGCATTGGCCGGAACAGACCACGCCCCCGGGCAGGCGCGAACCGTCCAGCAACGGCAGGAACTGCTCGCCCAGGTGCGCGTCGGTGACCAGCACGCGGGCGCTGCAGTCGTCGAGGATGAAGGCGAGCTTGTCGGACTTGGTCTGCGGATTGACCACCAGGAACACGCCACCGGCCAGCAGCGTGGCATAGATCGCCACCACCGCCGGCCAGCCGTTGTCCAGGTAAATCGCGACCCGGTCGCCGCGTCGCACGCCGCGCGCCTGCAGACTGCCGGCCAGGCGCCGTGCGCAGGCAAGCAACTCCCGGTAGCTGTGCGACTCGCCCTCAGCGACCACCGCCGTCTTGTCGGCCGTCTCCGGGGCGCTGCCGTGGCGCAGCAGGCTGTCGTGCAGCAGGCGGATCTCGTGGACCGTCATACCGCGGCCACAGCCAGGCCGGCCGTGGCGCGCTGGACGAATCCGGCCATGCTGTCCACCGAGTCGAAGTTCTGCGGCAGCAAGTCCTCGGCACGCACCGAGATGCCGAACTGCGTCTCCAGGAACATCGCCAGTTCCAGCACGCCGGTGGAGTCGATCACGCCCTTTTCGAGCAGCGATGCGTCGTTGGCGAGGACGGAACCGTCATCGCTGAACATCAGGTTCTCCAGGATGTACGCGCGGATGTCCGCGGTAATCCGAGACAGTTCTGCTTCCATCAAACCACCCCCTGTTTTGTGAATTGCATCACATTTTTGAACGAGCTGCTTGACCTCGCTCAACCGGACCGGGAGCGCACCCGCTGACGGTGCACGAGCATCGTCGAGAGCATGCCGACAAAGGCCTGGTTGTCGGCAAAGCCGATGGCCTGGCCGCGACGGCACTTGTCGAACAGGCGTCCCACCCGCTCCGGGTCGAAATAGCCGGCCTCGCGCAGGCTGTCGCCGCTCATCACGTCGGCGACGTAATCCAGTGGCTCGCCGTCGACGAAGAAGCTGGACTGGTCCGGTGCCCGGTACGGCTGCTTGGTGCGGCGCCGGATGTCTTCCGGCAGCAGCCCGGCCAGGGCACGGCGCAGCACGTCCTTCTCGGTCAGGCCGCGGATCTTCCAGTGGTCCGGCAGACGGTTGCCGAACTCCACCACGCGGTGGTCGAGGAACGGGTAGCGCCCCTCCACCGAATGTGCCATCGCCGGCCGGTCGCCCTGCATCGGCAACAGGTAGGACGCCAGCAGCGAATGCGCCTCGACGTACTGGTCCTGGGCCAGTGGGCTCCAGCGGCCGATCATCGCCGGCAGGGCTGCCTCGAAGGCAGACAGCGGCTCCCACCCGTCCAGCTCCGCCCGCCAGGCCGGCGAGAAGAAGGCCAGCGCGCGTTGCGAGGTGGTCCAGCGCGGCAGGTGGGCGAACACCGGTCGGTGCCGCTGCTCCATGCCACGACCGAAGAACGACTGGGCCATTGCCGCGTTCGCCACCGGCGAATGTGCCAGGTAGCCGTACAGTCGCTCGAACAGGCGCGGTCGCCATGTCGAGCCTGGCTGGCGCGCCCAGAAGCGGCGCACCTTGGCCTCCTTGAACAGGTCGTAGCCGCCGAACACCTCGTCGGCGCCCTCGCCGGTGAGCACCACCCGGAAACCGTGTGCGTGCACGTCGCCGGCCAGCAGCATCAGTGGCACGCCGGCAGTGCGCAGCACCGGCGCCTCGGTGTGCTCGATCAGTTGCGGGAAGGCCATCCCGATGTCATGCCGGGTGCAGCGCAGCGTGGTGTGCTCGGTGCCCAGGTGGGCGACCATCCGCGCCTGGAAGTCGCTCTCGTCGAACTCGGTGTCCTCGAAGGCCACCGAGAAAGTACGCAGCGGGTTGCTGGTGTAGTGGCGGATCAGCGCGACCACGCCCGACGAGTCCAGCCCGCCGCTGAGGTAGGCGCCGACCGGCACATCGGCGCGCAACTGCAGCCGTACGGCGTCCACCAGCAGCTCACGCAGCGCGGCGGCGGCTTCATCGACCGAAGCGAACGGGCGAGGCACACGGCCGTCGCGCAGCTCGGGGAAGGTCCAGTCCCAATAGCGATGCAGCGAGCGGCGACCATCGGCCTCCAGTGCCAGCACATGGCCTGGCGGCACGCTCTCGACGCCGCGGAACACGGTGCCCGGGTCGATCGCTCCCCAGTAGGTCAGCGCCTGAGCGACGCCGTGCGGATCCAGCGCACCGAGTTGCGGCAGTACCGCCAGCAGCGCCTTCACCTCCGAGCCGAACCACAGCCTGCCGCCAGCACTGGCGTGGAACAACGGCCGGATGCCGGTCCGGTCACGCACCAGCAGCAGACGCCGGCGTTCCCCGTCCCACAGCGCGATGGCGAACTGGCCGTTCAGATGATCGACGAAATCGTCCCCGTACTGCTCGTACAGGTGGACGATGACCTCGGTGTCGGAATGCGTGTAGAACGCATGGCCCTGCGCTTCCAGGGCCTGGCGCAGCTCGCGGTAGTTGAAGATCTCGCCGTTGAGCACGGTCCATACCGTGCCGCGTTCGTTGCGGATCGGCTGCTGACCGGTCGCCAGGTCGATGATCGCCAATCGCGCATGGGCCAGCCCGATGCCGTCGCCCATGTGGTAACCGAAGCCGTCCGGCCCACGATGGCGAAGGGTGTGGATCATCCGCTCCAGCAAGCCGCGCGCGGCTTGCTGCGCATCGCGTCCCCCGACGAATCCTGCGATTCCGCACATGCGATGGGGCTCCCCCTGCCCAACCCGGACGCGCTAACCCTCCTTCCCGGCGGTGCGCGTCGTCCCGGCGGGACCGGCAGCATAGCCGGTGCGGCCGCAGGGATGACTCAGTCGGTCACGGTCAGCACGCACTCATCGGCGCCCATGGCATGGCAACACAACCCGATCACGTGGATAGCACCGGCGCTGCTGGTCGGCCCCATCGCCCCCTGCAGCACGCCGGTGAAGAAGGCGCAGCCGGACTGGCCTGGCTTGCCGCAGAGTGGACTGGCGCCAAGGTGGATCTGCCCACCCTGAAGCTTCGCCGCGAGCAGTTCCCCGAGCGCCGGCAGGCCGCGCTGGGCCAGCGCCTGGTCCGGGCTGATCGGCAGGTCGTGAGCGCCTTGACGGGCGGCGATCCAACGCCCCACGCGACTGCCGGCCAGTGCCAGCGACGCCTCGCGCGCCTCTGGCACCACCGCCTTCTCCATGGCCTTGACCAGCGGCAATACGCCCGGCCAGGCGCCGGGCAGCGCCCGCATCAGGCGCTCCACCGCCACTGGATCCGCCTCCAGCGGCGGCGCCGGATCGGCCAATGGCGGCATCGCCACAGCCGAGGGTTGCGATGCGGCCTGGCTTTCCGGTTTGGCCGCTGCCGGTGCCATCCGCTGCGCCGGCCAGGCCTCCCAGGGCAGGTCGGCGTCGATATCCAGCATCGGCAGCGGTTCGACCGCTTCGGTCCAGGTGGTGCGCTCCGGCGCCCGGTCGAAGAACGCCAGCGCCTCGGCGTCGCGCACCTTGGGCGGCGGTGGCATGGGGGGGCCGCAAACCTCGTGCTTGCCGGCGACCGGCGGCGGCGCCGGCGGCGGCGGGGGCACATAGTCCACCTGACGTGCGGCGGCAAAATGCGGGCGCATGACATCGCCTTCGGCCAGCTCGATCGTGAAGCTCACCACCCGCTCATGCGCACCCAGCGCCGCATCGAGCAGCCTCCGGCCACGCCGCTGCCCCCTCACCAGAAGAGTGAGCAGCGTGCCGTGGCGGTCATCCACCAGGCGCTGCCGCTGCAGCGTGAGACCGCTGGCGGCAACCACACGCCCCATGTCCACCAGCAGCCCCTCGCGCTCGAGTGCGAGGATCTGCACTTCCAGATCGATCATCAAGCTTTCCCCGTCTCACCGCCGATGCCGCTGGCCATATGCCTACCATGCCATGAAACCAGCGCCGCGCGCGGCCTGCCGACGCCCCGCCCGAGGTCTCAGGCGGCAGGGCGTACGCGTACCGGGACCCCTTTGGAGGCCGGGGTCTTGGAGGCACGGTCGTGATACCAAAGCGGCACCAGTGCATTCATTTCCGGGTAGTAGCCCGCGACGCAGCCATCGGGAAGATTGAAAGGGACCACGGTCAGCCCGTTCACCTCGCGCTGCCGCTCGTCCCCAGCGTCGCCCACCAGACTGACCACGTCGCCGTCATGCAAGCCGGCCCGCTCCATGTCACGGGGGTTGATCAACAGGACCTCGCGCGAACCTTTCAATCCGCGCAGGCGATCGTCGTGACCATAGATGGTCGTGTTGAACTGGTCGTTCGAGCGCAGCGTGATCAGGTGGTACCGGCCCGGGGCGTCGCCTACACCCAGGGCCGACAGCACGCTGGGATCGGTGAACTGAGCCTTGCCGCTCTCGGTCTTCCAGATCCGTTCGTGGGCGGCGTTGCCGCGATAGAAGCCGCCGGGCTGGAACATGCGCTGGTTGAAATCGTGGAACTGCTCCGGGTAGGTCTGCGCGATCAGCTCGCGGATCCGGCCGTAGTCGGCGATCCAGGCATCCCACTGCAGCTTCGGGTTGGCCGCCAGCGTGGCCTTGGCCATGCCGGCGACGATCGCCGGCTCGGACAGCAGGTGTTCGCTGGCCGGCTTGCGCTTGCCGATCGAGCCATGGATGTGGCTGAAGCTGTCCTCGATCGACACCGACTGCGGCCCGCTCTGCTGCATGTCTTCCTCTGGGCGGGCCAGGCACGGCAGCAGGTAGGACACGCGTCCGTGCACCAGATGGCTGCGGTTGAGTTTGGTGGCGATGTAGACGGTGAGCGCCTGCTGGCGCCAGGCCGGCTCCATCACGTCGCGATCGGGGATGGCGCGCACGAAGTTGCCGCCCAGGCTCACAAAGCCCTGCACGCTGCCGTCGCGGATACCCTCGCACGCGTCCACCGTGGTCAGGCCTTTCTCGCGCGGCGGCTCGAAATCGAACATCTCGGCAAGCCGGTCCAGCGGCACCAGCTCGGGCTTTTCCGAGATGCCGACAGTGCGCTGGCCCTGCACGTTCGAATGCCCGCGCACCGGCGAGATGCCGGCGCCTTCGCGGCCGATGTTGCCGCGCATCAGCAGCAGGTTCACCAGCATGCCGATGGCCTGCGAGCCGTGCACGTGCTGGGTGAGGCCCATGCCGTACACGCCGATCACCCGCTCCGATTCGATATAGACGTCCGCCGCCGCCTCCAGGTCGGCGCGGGTCAGGCCGGACGCGCGTTCGATCTCGTCCCAGCCGGTGGCGCGCTCCTTGGCGACGAAGTCCTCGAAGCCCTTTGTGTGCTGTTCGATGAAGGCGGCATCGAGCACGCGCGGGCCGCCGGCCGACTGCGCCGCGTCATCGGCCACCAGTACGCGCTTGCACAGCCCCATCAAGGCCGCGATATCACCGCCGGGCCTTACCTGCAGGTACATATGGGCCAGCTCGGTGGCGTGACCGGTGAGCATCTGTGCGGGATTCTGCGGGTTGATGAAGCGCACCAGCCCCTGCTCGCGCACCGGGTTGAACACCACGATGCGGCAGCCGCGCTCGACGGCGCTCTTCAGACCATGCAGGAAGCGCGGGCTATTGGTGCCGGGGTTCTGGCCAAAATAGAAGATGGCGTCGCAGTGCTCGAAGTCTTCCATGATGCAGGTGCCCACCGGCGAGCCGGTCACCTTCTTCAGGCCGACCGAGGTGGTCTCGTGGCACATGTTCGAGCTGTCCGGCAGGTTGTTGTTGCCGTACAGCCGGGCGAACAGCGCATAGAGATACGACGCTTCCAGCGAGGCCTTGCCCGACGCGTAGAACACCACCGACTTCGGTGCCAGCGCGTTGAGCTCGCGGGCGATGCCGGTGAAGGCCTCGTCCCAGCGGCTGGCGACGTACTTGTCGCTGGCCGGGTCGTAGCGCAGCGGCTGGGTCAGCCGCCCCTGCATCTCCAGGTCGTAGTCGGGCCAGTCCCGCAACTCCGTCAGCGTGTGCTCGGCGAAGAACTCAGGCGTGCAGCGATCGCGGGTGAGATCCCAGATGGTCGCCTTGGCGCCGTTCTCGCAGAACTCGAACGTATGGGGATGGGCCGGCTTGCCCCACGCGCAGGAACTGCACATGTAGCCGCCGGCCTTGTTCTGGCGCATCAGCGTCTCGGTGACCGCCGGCGTGGACAACTCGCGCATGAAGACCTTGCTCAACCCCTTCAGCGATCCCCAGCTGCCCGCCGGCCCCTCGTACTGGATCGCTTCGCCGTGCTGGTCCTTGTCGCTCATTGCCTGCCTCCGCCACGCCGGTGTCCGAGACCGAAGGTAGGCCGGGGCAGGATATCCCGCGTGAAAAGGCAGGCGGCCGGGCTACACGCTCCCTCCACCACGGCGGCAACTCCGCTCAGCCGTCGAGGCGGCGCCAACCCTCGAAGACCTCTTCCCTCGCGATGCGGCCGTCGCGCATGTGGAACACGTGCAGCAGGCGCAGCTCGGCGCGCGATCCAACCGGCACCGGCGCATGGGTGACGCCGTCGCCGACGATGCGCAAGCGTACGAGGCACTCGTCGACCACCCGCTCGGCGGTGGCGAAGCGGTCGATCGGCTCGATTTCGATCTCGGACATCGACGCGAACATGCGCACGTAATTGTCGCGGATGGCTTGCAACGTGCCGAAACGCAGGCCGCGGCCGGGGATCTCCAGCACGGCATCCTCGGTATACAGGGCGAGCACGCTGTCCGGATCGCGCGCCTCGTCGCGCATGTGGCGGTCGACCACGGCCAGGTTGTAGGTGACCGGGTCGACGGCCGGATTCGGTTGAACGTTCATGCGGTATCTCCATTTGTCAGTCTTACTGACTAAATTCGACAGGTAAACTGACCATGTGTCAACATGACTTATGGCCAGTACCTTTCCCGACCGCCAGCGTACGCTCGGCAGCCTGCTCCGGCTTCCCTACCAGGAGCTGCAGGCCACCGTGTACGGTGCACTGGCCGAACGCGGCTTCGACGACATCCGCGCCGCGCACAGCGTGGTATTCCGGTACATCGATGCGGACGGCACCCGACTCACCGTGCTGGCCGAGCGGGCCGGCATGACCAAACAGAGCATGGCCTACCTGGTCGAGGCGCTTGCGTCGGCGGGCTACGTCGCGATGGCAGCGGATCCGGACGACGGCCGCGCCAAGCGCGTTCGCCTGACTCGCCGCGGCGAGAAGGCCATGGCCGCCCTGCTGGAACTCAGTGCGGACTTCGAGCAGCGACTCGCCGCGCGACTGGGCCCGGCCAAGATGACCCGACTGCGCACCCTGCTGGAAGAGCTGGCCTCGGTAGTCGAGTCTTCCGTCGAGCCGGGCCGCCAGCGATGACCACCGGCCGGATCAGGCGATGAAACTGGCGTAGGCGTCCAGCGCAAGGCGCTCGATCGCCGGCACCACGCACCCCGCCACCGGGTGGCCGACCACCAGCAGCAGAAACGGCATCTCGTTGCGCGGACGCCCCAGCAACTCGTTGAGGAAGCCCATCGGGCTCGGGGTATGGGTGAGCGTGGCCAGCCCCGCGCGATGCAGCGCAGCGATCAGCAGGCCGGTGGCGATGCCGACCGACTCCTGCGGGTAGTAGCGCTTGTGCTTTTGCCCTTCCGCGTCGAGGCCGAAGCGTTCGTAGAAGATGCCGATCAGCCACGGCGCGGTTTCCAGGAACGGCTTGTCCGCGTCGGTGCCCAGCGACGCGAGCGCCTCGAGCCACTCCTCAGGCGCGCGCCGCTCGTAGAACTCGCGGTCCTCTGCCTCGGCCGCCTCGCGGATGCGCCGACGCAGCGGCCCCCGCCCCACCGCCACGAATCGCCAGGGTTGCTGGTTGGCCCCGCTGGGCGCGCTGCCGGCAGCGCGCAGGCAGTGTTCGATCACTGCGCGCGGCACCGCCGTGTCAGCAAACTCGCGCACGGTGCGCCGACCCGCCATCTCGTCGGCGAACGCGGCGGCAGCGGCAATCCGCGCCTCGTCGCTCATCGGCGCACGGGCGGGCAACGGCATCACGGCGTGGCTGGACACGGTGGCTCCCTCGATCGGATGTCCGCCCATCCTAGCGACCCGCCAACCGGCCACCAGCCCCGCGGCAGACCGGACGGCGCGACTCAGGGGCGCCCGGCCGCCCGGCAACCGCGCACGCAGTCGAACCAGGCGGTGGCGTGCGGGTAGTCCAGGGTCATGCGGAAGTGCGCGAACACGTTGCCGCCGATGGCGCCCTCCGGCGGCTTGTCCATCATCTGCGCCATGAACTGGTGGAAGTTCCGGTCAGGCCGCTCGGTGAACCACACCGGGCCGACCCGCCAGCCGGCGATCACCAGCGCGGGCACCTCGATCAGCCGCGTCGCGTGCGACGGTCCGCCCAGGTCGTCGCCCTTTTCCACCACGCGCCAGTCCGGGTGCGCGGCGTGCCCGCGCTCGAGCTGGCTGGTGGTGATGTAGCTGGTGACGCCCTCGCCGTGCACCGTCGCCACGCCGGACGCCTGCCGGCCCGCGGCGGTGGGATGGGCCGTGGCCCCGGTGTCGAGCAGGAAATCGATCGGCTGGCCGTCGACGCGCACCACGATGCGCGGGAAATACAGGTCGATGCCCGGCCCGGCGCTCCGCCGGAAGCCAAGCGGCGCAGCATGCGCCTTCTCCGCCGGTTTCCAGCCGTCGCCTTCGGCCACCAGCCGATGGCCGGGGTAATCGAATGTCCAGGTGCGCGTGCCGAGATAGGCTGCACCCAGTTGGCCATCCAGGTCGAACGACAGCTTGTTGACCATGACCGAGCGCCCGCATGGCCCCTCCGGCGGCGGCAGCGACTGCCCCGGTGCGAAGATCGGTGCCGGGGCCACCTGCAGCGATGTATCGGCCTTGCAGGGCGACATCGCCAGGTGCAGGCGCTCGGCGGCTTTCGCCGTGACCCAGTACATGCCGCCGGCGCCACCGCCACCAGTGTCCACCAGCAGACGCAGGGACTGACCGCCGGAAGTGCGTGGGGTGGCATAGAAGTGACCGGCCGCGTAGTCGGTCGGCACGACCTGCGCAGTGGCCGCGGCGGCGGCGAGCACGAAAGCCAGCATGGCGACATCCTCCGTGGAATTGCGTAACGCGATCATGCGTGCTCCCCATTGGCGACGCATGGGCCGTAAGTGACGGACCGCACGATGGCCGTCGCCAAGCGGGGCCCCGGTGCGCTAAAACACGGGGCTTGCCGACCCAAGGGGAAATTCCATGCCGATCCGTATCGCGCCCCGCGCATTCCGACACCCTGCCCGCCTGGCCTCGTTGGCGCTGGCGCTCTCCCTGGGTCTATTCACCGGCGCACCGGCCCACGCTGTCGACGCCGCACAGGCCCGCATGCAGCGCGAGGCGCAGGCGGTGACGATCACCCGCGACGACTGGGGTATCGCCCACGTGCACGGCACCACCGACGCCGATGCGGTGTTCGGCATGGCCTACGCGCAGGCCGAGGACGATTTCCACCGCGTGGAGACCAACTACCTGCTTTCGCTCGGCCGCATGGCCGAGGCCAAGGGCGCATCGTCGATCTGGCTGGACCTGCGGCAGCAGCTGTTCATCGATCCGGTGAAGCTCAAGCAGCTCTACGCGCAGAGCCCGGGCTGGCTGCGCCAGCTGATGGACGCCTGGGCCGACGGCCTGAACTACTACCTCGCCACCCATCCGGACGTGCACCCGGAGGTGATCACCCATTTCGAACCGTGGATGGCGCTGTCCTTTACCGAGGGCAGCATCGGCGGCGACATCGAGCGGGTCGAGCTCAAGCCGCTGAAGGATTTCTACGGCCAGAGCGACGACGCGCCGCTGGCGACGGTGACGATGAAACCGAGCTGGGTCGAGCCGACCGGCTCCAACGGCATCGCCATCGCGCCGAAGCTCAGCGCCGACGGCCACGCGCTGCTGCTGATCAACCCGCACACCTCGTTCTTCTTCCGCTCCGAGCTGCAGATGTCCAGCGACCAGGGGCTGGACGCCTACGGTGCGGTGACCTGGGGCCAGTTCTTCATCTACCAGGGCTTCAACCGGCACGTGGGCTGGATGCATACCTCCACTGGCGTCGACGCGGTGGACGAGTTCGCCGAGACGATCGTGCGCAAGGACGGCAAGCTCTTCTACCGCTACGGCAAGGCACTGCGGCCGGTCACCTCTCGCCAGATCACCATTCCCTACCGCCGCCCCGACGGCACGATGGCCAGCCGCACCTTCACCGCGTACTTCACCCACCACGGCCCGATCGTGCGCAAGGATGGCGACAAGTGGATCGCCGAGGCGCTGATGAACACGCCGATCCCGGCGCTGGAGCAAAGCTGGCTGCGCACGAAAACGCACGACTACACCAGCTACATGAAGGTGGCCGAGCTGAAGGCCAACTCGTCCAACAACACGCTGTTCGCCGACGACAAGGGCGAGATCGCCTTCCTGATGCCGCAGTTCGTGCCCAAGCGCGACAACCGCTTCGACTACACCAGGCCGGTGGACGGCGCGAACCCGGCCACCGACTGGCAGGGACTCACCGCGCTGAACCAGCTGCCGCAGGTGGTGAACCCGCCGAACGGCTGGGCCTTCAACACCAACGACTGGCCGTACTCCGCCGCCGGCCCGTACAGCCCGAAACAGGCCGACTTCCCGCGCTACATGGACACCTTCGGCGAGAATCCGCGCGGCCTGCATGCCACGCGCCTGCTCACCGGCGCGAAAGAGGTCACCCGCGCCTCGCTGATCACCATGGCCTTCGACTCGTACCTGCCCGCCTTCGCGCGCCAGCTGCCGGTGCTGATCCACGACTACGACGCGCTGCCCGCCAGCGATCCGCTGAAAGCCAAGCTGCGCGGCCCGATCGCCCTGCTGCGTACGTGGGACTACCGCTGGGGCATCGCCTCGATGCCGACCACACTGGCGGTGTTCTGGGGCGACACGTTGTGGGACGAAGTGAGCAAGGCGGACACCGCCGAAGGCCTGTCGATCTACGACGTGATGGCCGAGAAGGCCGGCCCGCAGCAACGCCTGCACGCGCTGGCCGAAGCGGTGGACCGGCTGCAGCAGGACTTCGGCCACTGGGGTGTGCCGTGGGGCGAGGTGAACCGCTTCCAGCGCATCAACGGCGCCATCCAGCAGCCGTTCGACGACAGCAAACCGAGCATCCCGGTGCCGTTCACCTCCTCGCGCTGGGGTTCGCTGGCCTCGTTCGGCGCGCACCGCTGGCCGGGCACGAAGCGCTACTACGGCACCAGCGGCAACAGCTTCGTGGCAGTGGTGGAGTTCGGGCCCAAGGTGCGCGCCCGCGCGATCACCGCCGGCGGCGAGAGCGGCCACCCGGAATCAAAGCACTTCAACGACGAGGCCGAGCGCTACACCACCGGCAACCTGCGCGAGGTGTACTTCTGGCCCGAGCAACTGAAGGGACACACCGAACGCGTGTACCACCCGGGCGAGTAGGGCCAGATGTCACGCCGCAACCGATGCCGGCCGTGACCACCGTTGCCGCCAGATCGGCGCGCCGATCTGGCGGCGAAACGCTGTGCTAATTTCCGGCCCGTGCCACCAGGGGATGTCCTCGGCTTCATGACTGGCAGATCGGTTTCATGACTGGCGGCTCTCCCGAGCGGGGGATGACATCGCCCGGACGCATCACGGCGATCCTCATCGCCTATGTCGTCCTGTCGCTTGCGATGATCTGGTGGTCGCGCCATGCGGCCCACATCGCCCAGATCTGGATCGCCAACGCGCTCCTGGTCGCCATGGCGGTGCGCGGCAGCCTGCGCCCGATGTGGCTGGTGGCACTGCTGGCGTTACTCGGCTCGGTCGCAGCGAACATGCTGACGCACATGCCGTGGCCCGCGGCCAATGGCGTCGGCATCGCCAACCTGGCCGAGGTCGCCGCCTGTCTGGGCCTCGCCCGTGCGCTGGGCCTGCGCTCCGACCGGAAGTTCGACGAGCAACCGTTCTTCCTGGGGCTGGTCGCCCTGATCCTGTTCGGGCCGGCGGTCGGCGCGGCAGCAGGAGCCACCGCGCTGAACATCACCTACGGCGACCACTGGCCCCGCTCGTTCTTCAAATGGTGGGTCGGCGATGCGATGGGCATGCTGATCATGCTGCCTCCGTTGCTGGCCTACCGCACTACCCGGCTGCAATCGCTGGTGCGCGGCGGACAAGCTCGCGCGTTCTGGGGAACCCTGCTTTTCTCGCTCGGCACGACGACCCTGGCCATGCGGTATGCGCGCGAGCCCTTCATCATCCTTTCGATACCACTGCTGTTCGCCGCCTTCAGGCTGGGCGTGTTCGGCACGACCGTGACCTGCACGGCGAATGTCCTGGTGGTCTTCGGCCTGGCCATGGCCAGCGATCTCGACCTGGTTTCCGCGCCGCGCGGACTCGCATCGCTGCAGTCGACCGGCATGGCCGTGTATTCCGCCATGGCCGTCACCGCTCCCTGGCTGATCAGCATGGTGATGGCCCAACGCAAGCGCATCGGCCGCGAGCTCGAGCAGCTTTCCGACGAGCTGAGGCTCGTCACCGACAACGTACCCGCGCTGATCGGCCAGGTGGACACGCAACTGCGTTACCGCTTCGTCAACCGCCGGTACGAGACCTTCTACGGCAAATCCGCCGCCGACCTGCTGGACCGTACGCCCCGCGAACTGTTCGGCGACGCGTTCGCGCACGAGGTGGAGCCGCGCATGCAGCGGGCGCTTCACGGGATGCCGCAGCACTACGTTGCAGGCACGCCCCAGGGGCGGCGGCTGGACATGTCGCTCGAACCCCAGCGGGACCGCGACGGCAGCATCATCGGTCTGTTCGTCATGGCCCAGGACATCACCGACCGGGTCGAGCTGGAGTCGCGGCTGCGGGAGATCACGGACAACGTCCCGGCGCTGATCGCCTATCTCGACAAGCAACTCATCTACCGCTTCGCCAACGAGCGCTATGTCGAACTGTGGGGTGTTCCTCCTGCAGAGCTGGTCGGCCGCGCCTCGGCGGACGTTGCCGGCGAGCGCTATTCGCCGATGCTTGTGCCCATGCAACAGGCCTGCCTGCGGGGCGAACGGGTCGAACGGGAACTGCACCTGGACGACGGCCGCGTGTTCGACCTGACCTACGTGCCGCATGTCGTCGACGGCACGGTACAAGGCATCTACAAGCTGGCCATCGACATTACCGCGCGCAAGCGGACCGAGGCCCTGCTGTTCGAGGCCATGGACAAGTCGCAGCTGATGCTCGACTCCATCGGCGACGCGGTCATCGCCTGCGACGTCGCACTGCGCATCACCATGGTGAATCCGGTCGCCGCGGCCATGACCGGCTGGTCCGAGGAGGAGGCGCTGGGCCAGCCGTTCACCGAGGTGGTGCGGCTGATCGACCAGGAGACGGGACTGGCCTCGCTCAATCCACTGGAGGTCGCGATCTGCGAGAACCGCACGGTCGGCCTGCAGCTCAACAGCAAGCTGGTCCGCGATGACGGGCAGGACATCGCGGTCGAGGACGCGGCCTCGCCGATCCACAACCGCAACGGCGAGGTAATCGGCGGCATCATGGTGCTGCACGACGTCAGCGAGGCGCGCAGCATGGCGCTGAAGATGTCGCACCTGGCGCAGCACGACCACCTCACCGACCTGCCCAACCGGGTGCTGCTGCACGACCGCCTCTCGCTGGTCCTGAACGGTCTGCGGACCGGCGACCACGGGGCGCTGCTGTTCGTCGACCTGGACCATTTCAAGCACATCAACGATTCGCTCGGACATCCTGCAGGCGACCATGTGCTGCGCGAGGTGGCGCGGCGCCTGCGCCAGGTGGTCCGCGCCGACGACACGGTGAGCCGACAGGGCGGCGACGAGTTCGTGATCCTGCTCAACCGGCTGGCCGACCTGCGCGACGCCGCCCGCGTCGCCGAAAAGATCATCGCCTCGATCGAGCAGGACATCCCGTTCGAGGGGCGGATGCTGCACGTCTCCGCCAGCGTGGGCATCGCGACCTTCCCGGAGGATGCGCGCGACGCCGAGACCCTGATGAAACAGGCCGACACGGCGCTCTACCACGCCAAGCAGAGCGGACGCGGCAGATTCAGCTATTTCACCCGCAGCATGAGCGAGCGCGCGGAGCAGCGACTGGCACTGGAGCACGCCCTGCGCCGTGCCCTGCAGGATGACGAGCTGTTCCTGGTCTACCAGCCCAAATTCCTGCTTCCCGGCCCGCGCGTGTTCGGGGCCGAGGCGCTGGTCCGCTGGCGCCAGCCCGACGGCACCGTCGTGCCGCCGGACCAGTTCATCCGCCTGGCCGAGGAAAGCGGCTTGATCCACCAGATCGACGAGTGGGTCATGCTCAGCGCCTGCCGCCAGATGCGTGCCTGGCAGGAAGCCGGCATCGCGATAGTACCGGTCTCGGTCAACGTGTCCCTGGCGCGGCTCGACGTCGATCGCCTGCTGCAGGGCACGCGACGGGCGCTCGACGCCACCGGCATCGCGGCACACATGCTGGAGATCGAGTTCACCGAGAGCCAGATGTTTGCCCAGCAGGACCTCGCCAAGGCCCTGCTGGCAGGGCTCAAGGAACTCGGGGTCAGCCTGGCCGTCGACGACTTCGGCACCGGCTACTCGAGCCTGAGCTATCTCGCCGCATACGAGTTCGATACGCTCAAGATCGATCGCAGCTTCATCCACAACCTCCACGAAAGCGCCAGGCACCAGGCGATCGTGCGGGCCATCATCGGCCTGGGCCATGCCCTCGGCTACCGGCTGATCGCCGAGGGCGTGGAGAAGATCGAGGATGCGCAGACCTTGCAGAACTATGGTTGCCTCGGCATGCAGGGCTACTTCTTCAGCCGTCCGCTGGCCGCCGAAGCCTTCGCCGCCGTATTGATGAATGCGCCCGCGCCGCTGGATACGCGCTCCGGCTGAAGTCGTCCCGGCCAGGCACCGGCGGCCCGGAGGTGCCGTTCAGGCGGTGGTCGCCCCCAGGCCGCGCGGTCGTGACCGGTCCCGCAGCCGCAGGCACGGCCGCTCCACCGCCAGGTGCAGTGCACTCCCCAAAGCCAGCGCCGCGACGGCGTAGACCACGAAGATCGCCACACCGTGCAGGCGTGCACCCAACGCCAGCAGCACCAGGTGATAGGCGATCTTGTGGCTCAGGTACAGGCTGTAGGAGATGCCGGCCAGGGCGCCTGCGCCGGGCACATGCCAGCGCCCGAGCGAGCTGCCCTGGCCCGCGGCGGCAAACACCAGCAGGCCGAGGCCGGCGGACAACAGTGGCCAGCCGAGCGCATTCGCGGCCAGGCCGGCGCGATCGCGGAACAGCAGCAGCGCGCCGCCGGTGACCAGCAGGCCCAGCCACATCGCCGCCTGGGCGTGGGCCTGCGCCCGCATCCACCACTTCAGCCGGAACGCCTTCAGCGCAGCCAGCATCACGCCGACGAACAGTCCGTCCAGCCGGTCCCAGGTCGGGAAGTAGAGATCCTCGATGTACCAGTTGCGATCCGGCTGCACGGCCGTGTCGTGCCACCACACGCCAGCGCGCAGGGCGATGCCGCCGAGCACCACCAGCAGTGCGACCGCGAGCAGGGCCCTGCCCGAACGCAACCGCACCAGCGCGACCGCCAGCAACGGGAACAGCAGGTAGAAATGCTCCTCCACGCACAGCGACCACGCGTGCGAGAACGCCGGCTGGCTACGGTAGTCGATCAGCAGGTTCATGGTGAAGGTGGCGAACTGCCACCACGGCGCGATGCCGGGCAGTTCGCGCAGCGCCGGCACGCACTGGTAAAGCGCCAGCACCACCGCGAATGCGGGCAGGATGCGCCAGGCCCGGCGCCGGTAGAACGCGCCCAGCGCGAGCCCTTCGCCGCGCGCCAGTGGCGCCAGCACCTGGCTGCCGATCAGGAAGCCGCTGAGCACGAAGAAGATGTCCACGCCGACCCAGCCGTAACGCACCAACGGATCGAATGTCGGCCCCATCCCGCCGACCACCCAGGAGTGGAAAAGCATTACCAGGACGATAGCCAGCGCGCGCAGCGTGTCCAGGCCGGGCAGTCGTTGCATGGGCGTCCTTTCCGTGCGGATAAAGACGCCAGCATGCCGTGTCCGGCCATGGCAGAACCATGACCGGACGCGGGCGTCATCAGGGCATCGCGTTCAGCGCACGCCGACGGTGCCGTTGGCGGCGGCGACCAGCTTCGCCGGGTCGTAGCCGACGCCGTCCTTGAACACCGTCACCACGTTCTCGATCGCCTTGATGTCGGCCGCCGGGTTGCCGTTGACCAGCACCAGGTCGGCCACCTTGCCCGGCTCGATCGAACCGATGTGGTCGCCCTCGCCGAGGTACCGCGCGCCGTTGAGGGTGGCGATGCGGATCGCCTCGACCGGGGTGAACCCGGCCTCGACCAGCAACTCCACCTCGCGCTGGTCGCCGTAGCCGGCGATCACGCCGCCGAAGCCGGTCGGGTCCAGTCCGGCCAGCAGGGTGCCACCGGCCTTCACGAAAGCGCGCTCGAACTGCATCTCCAGCGTGAACAACGCCGGCCACGGCGAATCGGCCTGCGCGGCGATGCGCTCGCGGGTCTTCAAATATTCCACCCGGGTCTCCGGCAGCATCGCGTCGAGCACGCGGGTATCGACCGGGGCGCGACCAGGCACGAAGGTCTCGAACACCGGCAGCGTGGAGGTCACCGCCACATGCTTCTCGACCAGGTGACGGATCAGCGCCTGGATCCGCGTATCGCCGATCCGCATCTTCGCCAGGTTGGCCGTGGCCTTGCGGGTGTCGGGGCACACGTCGGGCTGCTTGCCCGGGGTGAATTCGGTATCCACCACCAGGCCGTGCTCGAGGTCGTCGATGCCCAGGTCGGCCGCCTCGGTGAAGCCGATCGAGCACAGGTGCCCGGTGACGATGATGTGTCGCGCGTGCGCCGCGGCGATCGCAGCCGACAGTTCGGCGCGGGTGATGTGCATGTAGGCCTTGAACGAGGTGGCGCCCTCGTCCATCCAGTACGCCACCGTGGCGCGCGCATCGTCGGCGCCGGTGAGCTCGTGCATCTGCGGGGTGAAGCTGCCCTTGCCTTCCAGGTACGGCCCGGTGGTGTGCATCTTCGGACCCGGAATCAGGCCCGCGTCGATCGCCTTCTTCAGTTCCAGGTCGGTGTACGGCTCGGTACTGCCGGTAGTGCGGATGGTGGTGACGCCGCCGGCCAGGTAGAACTTGGGAAAGCTCGAGCCCTGCTCCGGGTACAGCGCGTCCTTCGCCGCCGGGTTTACCTTCGGCGCCGGGTAGAACATGTGGTCGTGCATGCCGACCAGCCCCGGGATCAGGCTCATGCCATGGCCATCGATCACGGTCGCGCCCTTCGGCAACGCAAGGTGGCGGCCCAGCGCGGCGATCCGGCCGTCACGCAGCAGCACATCCTGGTCCTCGCGCGCCGGCGCGCCGGTGCCGTCGATGACACGCACGTGGGTGATCGCGATCACCGGCTGGTCGTACGACACGTACGCGCGCGTCGCCGGTCCCAGCGTCACCGCGGGGACGATCCCCGGCAAGAGCCCAATGACCAGGGCAAGGCATCCAACACGAAACAAGCACCCACGATTGCGCGCCATGACCCACCGTTCCTGTCCAGGGAAGAAGAACCGCTCAGGGCCCCTCGGCGAGTTTAGGGGCACTCGGCTGCGCGGCGAATGCCCGCTCCGCCATCGGCGCCAGCACGGCGGTGTAACGCTCGGCGTCCGCCCGCATGAGATGCGACCACTCCGGCGGCTGGAAGCCCTGCAGTGCGGGTTGGTCGGCAAAGCTGATGCCCGGTGCGCCGGTGCGCCGGAGCAGCTCGTCCCAGGTGCTGGCGACGGGCTCGGCACGATCCTCGAAGGCGCGATACGGGCCGATCACCGGCTGGCGCACGAACACCACCCGAGCACCGTGCGCGCGCAACTGCTTCACCGCCGCCACGGCCCGTTCGATCTGCTTCTCGGCCACGGCATGGACCTTGGCCGGCGTATCGAGCATCGGCGGCGGCGGACCCTCCCATGTCTGCGCCCAGATGTTGCGCGCCAGGGTGCGATAGGCCGGGTCGTCGACCACCTTGGGCCACAAGTAGGTGTTGCGGTCCTGATTACTCAGCGACAGCTTGCGCACGCTCATGCGCGGATGGGTTCCGGGACGCACCGGCCAGGGCTGGCGGGCCAGCACGGTCTCCAGCGCGTAGTCGGGATCGTAGAAAGCCACATACGGCTCTATGAAGTGCATCGACAACCAGGTGCCGATGCGCTGCGTCGGCGACTGCTTGCGCCAGTCGCGGATCGCGTCGCCTCGGTAGGCGAAGCCGGTGAAGAACAACGAGGTGGTCACGCCCACGAGCACGCGGCCGTGGAAGTTCGGATCGGCGGCCAGATCCTCCAGCGCCGGCAGCGACGAGGTGCCCTCCAGCGAGAGCTGGATCGGCTGCTCGCCGGTGACCTGCTTCCACACCGGCAGCTGCATGTCGAACAGCGTGCGCGAGGAGCCGATCAGCACCAGCGCATCGCCTTCGCCATCATCAATGCGGCGGCGTTGCTGCGCCCACTGACCGTTGCTGTTGCGGTAGCTGGGAGTCACGCCGAACGCGCGCCAGTGCCATTCCCACGCGCCGGTCAGCAGCAGCGCCAGCAGCACCGCACCCAGCCAGATGCGCCCCCATGCCCGCTCCGGGATATCGCGTTCGGGCACCGGCTGTGCCATGCCCGGTCGATCGGAGGCCGTCTGGCGCACGAAGCCTGGCCGCGTGGCGACCGGCTCGCCGTGGCGTTCAAAACTGGAAGTAGATGAATGCACTGCCTTCCCCCTGCGCGATGATCACCAGGAACACCATCAGCCCCATGCCCATCGCCAGCGGCACCGCCGGCACCTGCAGCAACGCCGACTCCAGCGTGCGCCGCCGCATCCACCAGTGCGCCGCGACGATGCCGGTGACGATCAGCAGCGTGGTGGCGATCAGCATGGTGGAGAGGATCGGCGCCGCATCGCCGTGTGCGCCGGCCATGCCGGTGAGCACGCCCCACGCCTTGCCGAAGGTCTTGGCGCGGAAGAACACCCAGGTCACGTTGACCAGCATCCAGGTCAGCAGGCCCAGCACGAACAGCATCAGCGGACCGGGCCGGAAGCCGGCGAAGCGCGCCCGCAGGAAGCGCTCGACCGAGAGATACACGCCGTGCAGGCCGCCCCACACCACGAAGGTCCAGCTCGCCCCGTGCCACAGGCCGCCCAGCAGCATGGTGCCCATCAGAGCCATGTAGGTGCGCGCCGGGCCGTGCCGGTTGCCGCCGAGCGGGAGGTACAGGTAGTCGCGCAGCCACGACGACAGCGTGATGTGCCAGCGCCGCCAGAAATCGGAGAAGCCGACCGCGGCATAGGGAAAGCGGAAGTTGTCCGGCATGGCGAAGCCCAGGCACATCGCCACGCCGATGGCGATGGTCGAGTAGCCGGCGAAGTCGCAGAAGATCTGCCCGCTGAAGGCCAGCGTGCCGATCCACGCATCCAGCGCGCCAGTCGCCTGGCTGGTGTTGTAGACCGCCTCGGCCGCCTTGGAGAGAAACGTGTCGGCCAGCACCACCTTCTGGAACAGGCCAAGCAGCACCAGTACCAGGCCGAACTGCAGCTGCCGGCGCGTGGCCCGACGCTCGACCTCGAACTGCGGCACCAGCTCGGTCGGCCGCATGATCGGGCCGGCCACCAGATGCGGGAAGAAGGTCACGAACAGCGCGTAGTCGAGGAACCTGCGCGCCGGCAGCGCGCGGCGCAGGTACACGTCCAGCGTGTAGGACAGCGTGGCGAAGGTGTAGAACGAGATACCGACCGGCAGCACGATGTCCCACGCCGGCGGCACGTAATGCACGCCGTATACCGAAGCCATCTCGCTGAAGTTCTGCAGCAGGAAGTGCCCGTACTTGAAGTAGCTGAGCATGCCCAAGTTGGCGACCACCGACAGCAGCATCCAGGCACGCCTTGCGGCTATGCGCTCGGCGTGCACCAGCTTCTGCGCGGCGTACCAGTCCACCACCGTGGAGATCCACAGGAGGATCACGAACGGCGGGTTCCACGCCATGTAGAACAGGTAGCTGGCGACCAGCAGGTTGATCTTGCGCGTACGCCACGAGAATGGCATCGCGTGCAGCACGAGCACGATCGCGAAGAACGCCATGAAGGCGAGCGAATTGAAGACCATGTCGAGCCCCCCGGCCCTGCCGCCCCCCAGCGACTGGGGGGCATCCTACTCCTGCCGGAGCCGGGTAGTGCAAGCCGGGAGCCTTCCGGGTTGCCGGGACCCGGTCAGCCCGAGGCGGGGATCGCCAGTCCGCGCTGAACCGCCGGACGGGCCAGCACGCGGTCCAGCCACGCCGCCACGTGGCCGTAGCGATGGAACTGCACCAGCTCGCGCGCCTCGTAGAAACCGATCAGGTTGCGTACCCAGCCGGCCGTGGCGATGTCGGCAATGGTGTAGTCGTCGCCGATCAACCAGGTGCGGTCGTCCAGCCGGCCATCGAGCACGCCGAGCAGGCGCTGCGACTCGACAACGTAGCGTTCCAGCGGGCGCTTGTCCTCGTACTCCCGGCCGGCGAACTTATGGAAAAACCCCACTTGGCCGAACATCGGCCCGATCGCCGCCATCTGGAAGAACACCCACTGGATGGTCTCCCAGCGGCGCGCCGGATCGGCGGGCAGGAAGCGCCCGGTCTTCTCGGCCAGGTACATGAGGATCGCGCCGGATTCGAACAGCGCCAGCGGTTCGCCGCCCGGGCCGTCCGGATCGAGGATCGCCGGAATCTTGCCGTTCGGGTTGAGCGCGAGGAACTCCGGCAACTGGCTCTCGTTCTTCATGATGTCGATGCGGTGCACCTCGTAGGGCAGACCGGTCTCCTCCAGCATGATCGACACCTTCACGCCGTTCGGCGTGGCCAGCGAGTAGAGCTGCAGCCGGTCCGGATGCTGCGCGGGCCAACGGCGGGTGATCGGAAAATCGGCAAGGCGCGGCATGGGGCACTCCTGGGGGCGGGAACCGACAGCCTGCCAGAACTGCCGGCATCGCGGCGTGCACCGAAACGCCTTCCGTCAGGAACCCGGCGATGCCGGGACCGACGCGTACGACGCCACACCGGGCAGCGCGTCGGCAGGCGGCAGACCGGCGATGCGGCGCAGATCGCCGGTGGGCATACCCGGAGCCGGCAAACGCATGTCCCGCACCAGGCGTACTCGATCCGGGCCGTGCTGGAAGTGCAACCCGAGGCGTCCGACCATGTAGCCTGGATGTCCGTAGTCGTCCGGACTGAAGGTGTCCGGCTGCGTCGTCACCTGCCGGCACGGCAGGCGCTCGAGGAAAATCTGGTCCACCGCATTCGCACGGTAATGCTGGCGCTGCGGGTGGCTGTGGATGTCCACGCCGGTGGCGAACATGCCGGCCGGGCAGGCATTGGTCACCGGGCTGGCGACATGCGCACCGACGGTCAGCAACACCGTACCCCATTGGGTGCCGTCGGGCGTGCGGCAGATATTGCCGATCGCTTCCACGCCGTGCTCGCCGGTCCAGGCGCGCAATCGATAGGCGACGCGCACGGCAAAGCCGTCCATCCCGGCCGGCGTGTCCGGCGCATGCAGTTCGCCGATCCGGTACACCGGCACGTCGTGCCCGTGTACCGTGGCATGCGCCACGACCACCCGCTCTTCCGCCCATGCATGGCAGGGCAGCAGCACGGCCCACACCAGCACGCCTGCCTCGACGATTCGACGCATGTCCCACATGGCTCGTTCCTTCCGACAGCGCCACCCACTCGGCACGCAGCCGACCGCCACGCCCGCGCCTGCGGGCATGCGTGGATGACGTCGTGAATCACCCGGCAACGTAGCAACCGGGCCCCGTGCGGGTCCGGCAATGCCGGCGCATGGCACGGGGTTGATCCTGGACAGGCCGCTCGCCGAGGGCGAGCACTTCGCGACGGATGCACCGGGGCACCGACGAAACGGGGCCAGGGAGGAACGAACGCGCCGCGATTCAGCCGACGAGATGGCGTGCGGTGACGCCAACTCCCGCCGACGCCACCGCGGCCGGCGTGCCCTGCGCCACGATGCGGCCACCTTCATCGCCAGGGCCGGGACCGAGGTCGATCATCCAGTCGCAGGCAGTGATCACGCGGCGATCGTGCTCGACCACGATCACGCTGTGGCCGACCTCGACCAGCCCGTGCAGTTGGGTCATCAGGCGGTCGACGTCGGCCGGGTGCAGGCCGGTGGTCGGTTCGTCCAGCACGTACAACGTGTGACCGCGCACCTGCCGCTGCAGCTCGGTCGCCAGCTTGATCCGCTGCGCCTCGCCGCCGTAGAGTTCCGTCGCCGGCTGGCCAAGCCGCAGGTAGCCCAGGCCGACGTCGCGCAGCGTGGCCAGCGAGCGTGCCAGCGCCGGTACGGCGTCGCCGAAGAACGCCACTGCATCGTCCACCGTCAGCGCCAGCACCTCGGCGATGTGGCGGCCATTCCAGCTCACCTGCAGCGTGTCGTCGTTGTAGCGGCTGCCGTGGCAGGCCGGACAAGGCGCGTAGACCGACGGCAGGAACAGCAGGCCGACCGAAACGAACCCCTCGCCCTCGCAGGTGGCACAGCGCCCCTTCGCCACGTTGAAGGAGAAGCGGCCGGCGTCGAACCTGCGCTTGCGCGCTTCCGGCGTGGCGGCGAACAGCTTGCGCACGTGGTCGAACAGGCCGGTGTAGGTGGCCAGGTTGGAGCGCGGCG
>JABLTH010015845.1_pt1 | contig 52548 bp, 38 predicted proteins | sample 7875711 | NCBI WGS metagenome assembly JABLTH01 (sample SAMN14941262, study PRJNA633318) | bioreactor metagenome | isolation source: bioreactor | place: China | collected 2019-03-05 | reverse complement strand
GGCCGGCTTCATGGTCAGCTCGGCGCTGTTCGGCATGATGTTCGGCAACATCGTGTTCGGGACCGTCGCCGAGCGGATCGGGCGCCGCCGGGCCATCGCGGCCTGCCTGACGTTGTTCAGCGTCTTTACCGCGGCGGCCGGGCTGGCGCCGACGCCCGTGCTGTTCGGCGTCGCGCGCTTCCTCGCCGGCATCGGCATCGGCGGCGTCATGCCGAACGTGATCGCCCACATGACCGAATACGCGCCGCGCCGCGTGCGCAATACGCTGGTGACGCTGATGTTCAGCGGCTATTCCGTCGGCGGCATGCTGGCGGCGGTCATGGGCAAGGGGATGATCGACGCCCATGGCTGGCAATCCGTGTTCGTCGCCGCGGGCGCGCCGGTGTTGCTCGTCCCGCTGCTCATGAAATGGATGCCGGAATCGCTGCCGTTCCTGATCCGGCACGGCAGGACGGACGAACTCGCGCGCATCGCGCAGCGGCTCGATCCCGCCTATCGGCGGCAACCGGGCGACTGTTATGTCGTTCCGCGCGTCGACCACACGGGCAACGCGCCGGTCCGGCAGCTGTTCGACGACGGCCGCGGGTTCAGCACGGTCATGTTCTGGGTCGCGTGCTTCATGTGCCTGTTCATGGTGTACGCGCTCAGTTCGTGGTTGACGCGGCTGATGGCGGGCGCCGGCTACAGCCTCGGCTCGGCGTTGACGTTCGTGCTGGTGCTGAACGCCGGCGCGATGGCCGGCGCGATCGGCGGCGGCTGGCTGGCCGATCGCCTGCCGATCAAGACGGTGCTGGTGTCGATGTACCTCCTTGCCGCCGTGTCGATCACGCTGCTCGGCTACCCGATGCCGACCGCGCTGCTGTTCGTGCTGGTCGGCCTCGCGGGTGCGTCGACGATCGGCACGCAGATCGTCAACTGCGCGTACGCGGGGCAGTTCTATCCGATGTCGATCCGGTCGACCGGCATCGGCTGGACGCTGGGTGTGGGCCGCAGCGGCGCGATCCTGGCGCCGATCGTGATCGGCGTGCTGGTGGGCATCGACCTGCCGCTGGCGCAGAACTTCATGGCGATCGGGCTGCCCGCGCTGGTGGCGGCCGTCGCGGTCGGCTTGATCGATCAGCGGCGCTCGGCGTCGCGCCACGGCCTGGCGGCTTCGGCTGCCGAACGGCACGTGTCGTCCGCCCGGCAGTCCTGAACGGCTTATCCGTGGCGCCGGCGCGCGGCCGCCGGCCGTTCGCGCACGGCGACGCCGCGGCCCGCATCCTGTGAAGGGGACAGTCAGTCATGCATCTCGATTCAAGGGCGTCGAAGGCGATGCTGGGGTGGAGTGTGTTCGCATCGTCGCTGACCGCGACGACGGGCAGCGTACAGGCGCAGGGCAGCGTGACGCTGTACGGCATCGTCGACACAGGCATTTCGTACTACAACCATGCGGCGAAGGGCGGATCGGCGGTGGGCATGCCGCATCTGACCGGCGAATTGCCTTCGCGGTGGGGCGTGAAGGGTACCGAAGACCTGGGAGGCGGCAACCGGGTGTTTTTCGTGCTCGAGAACGGCTTTCAGCCCGGCACCGGTCGGCTCAACTACGGCGGGAGACTGTTCGGCCGGCAGGCGAACCTGGGGCTGAGCAGCGCATACGGAACGCTCACGCTCGGCAGGCAAATGAACATGACGGCCCATGCGCTGGCCAACGCCGACGTGATCGGGCCGTCCATTCATTCGCCGAGCAACTTCGACGCCTATCTGCCGAATGCGCGCAGCGACAACGCGATCGGTTACCTGGGCAAGTTCCGCGGGCTCACGATCGGCGGCACCTACAGCTTCGGCCGCGATGCCGCCGGGCCGGCCGGGCCTTCCGCGACCGGCTGCGCGGGGCAGGTGCCGGGCAATCCGCTCGCCTGCCGGCAATATACGGCGCTGGTCGCTTACGACGCGGCGCGCTTTGGCGTTGCAGTGTCCTACGACGTGAAGCGCGGCGGGGCCGGCGCATCGGCACCGCTCGACAGCAGCGCCCATACGAGCACGCACGGTGTCGTCGGCGGCTATGCGGTGATGGGGCGAGCGAAGCTCGGTGCGGGATGGATCAGGAACAACGTCGCGGCGGCCGGCCATTTGCAGACCGATATCGTCTTCGCGGGCGTGGCCTATGCGCTGACGCCCTCGGTCACGTTCGATGCACAAGGCACGCGTTATCTGCAACGCGGGCCCGCGAGCAACGCGAACGCGACGTTGCTGGCCGGGCGCGCCAACCATCAGCTGTCCAGGCGGACGCGCGTCTATACGTCGGTCGGCTACATGCTGAACGGCGCGACCGCAGGCAAGGCGGTCGCCGCCGGCGGCACGGTCGAAACGGGGCGGAGCCAGCTGGGGATCATGGCCGGGCTGCAGCAGCGGTTCTGACGAGGCCGGGGCGTCAGAGCCGCCCATCCGCCGCGCGCACCGCCTCGGCGATCGCATCCGCGACATGCTGTACGCGCGGCGAGCGGCGCACGTCCGGGTGGACGACGAGCCAGATTTCACGCTCGATATCGCAACGCGGCGCGGCGGTGAGTTCGACGAGCGGCGCACCGGCTTGCGCGGCCGGATCGTCGACGAGAAAGCGCGGCAGCAGCGCGACGCCGGCGCCCGCCGCGCACGCGCGATGCTGCGCGGCGAGGTCGTTCGCGATGAACGCGAAACGGCGCCCGGCCGCGAAACGCTCGAGCCACTGCTGCTGCGGCGTTTGCGCGAGCGCGTCGTCGTAGCCGACGAACGGCCAGGTGTCGGGCGGCGCGCTCGCCCATTCCGGCGACGCGCACAGCGCGAAGCGCATCGTGCCGAGCCGGCGCGCCGCGAGCCCCGGCTCGGTCGGCCGCGACAGCCGCACCGCGAGATCGGCTTCGCGCGCGTACAGGTTCGCCGCGTGCATCTCGCCCATCAGGTCGATCCGCAGCGCCGGCCACGCGCGCTGCGCGCGGGCCAGGCGCGGCGCGAGGAAATGGCTGGCGAACACCGGCGACGCCGATACGCGTACCACGCCGTCGAGTGCCGCCGCACCCTGGGCGGCGCGCGCGAACGCATGCGCGTCCGCTTCGAGGCGTGCGGCGTGCTCGGCAAGGTGCAGCCCTTCGTCGGTGGGCGGCCAGCCGCGCGGCAGCCGGTCGAACAGCCGGATGCCGAGCGCGGATTCCAGCGTGTCGATGCGGCGCGCGACCGTCGAATGCTGAACCTGCAGCGTCCGCGCGGCCGCCGACAGGCTGCCGCCGCGCATCACCGCGAGGAAGTAGCGGATGTCGTCCCAGCTCATCGGCGGCGCGGCCGCGGTCGGGGATGCTCGATCGGTCGAATTTTGCACAGTGGATGGGCGATCAGCGGGAATTCCGATCGATTATGCACGATGGGATGATCGTGTCACTTCATTCGATTGCGAGGAACGTCATGACCCAAACCACGACCGCCATCCGGATCGGGATCGACCGCTACGGCGACGCCGGTGTGCTGCGCCGCGTCGATGCACCCGTCGCGCCGCCCGATGCCGGCGAGGTACGGATTCGCCAGACCGCGATCGGCGTGAATTTCGTCGACATCTATTTCAGGACGGGCGCGCATCCGTTGCCCGCGCTGCCGGACGCGCTCGGCGTCGAGGCGGCCGGCGTGATCGACGCGGTCGGGCCGGGCGTGACGGATCTCGTCCCCGGCCAGCGCGTCGCGTATGCGGGCATGCCGACCGGCAGCTATGCGAACCTGCGCACGATGCCGGCCGAGCGCGTGGTGCCGATCCCCGACGGCTTGAGCGATGACGCAGCGGCCGCCGGGCTGCTGAAAGGGATCACCGTCTACATGCTGATGCATCGCGTCCGGCAGGTCGGCGCGGGCGACACGGTGCTCGTGCATGCCGCCGCCGGCGGTGTAGGACTGCTGGCGACGCAATGGGCGCGTGCGCTCGGCGCGCGGGTGATCGGTACGGTCGGGTCGGCCGCGAAAGCCGCGCTCGTGCGCACGCATGGCGCCGAGGCGGTCGTCGATTATCGCGAGGAGGATTTCGTCGCGGCGGCGCGCGTGTTCGGCGGCGGCACCGGGGTCGATTACGCGATCGACGGAATCGGCGGCGACGTGCTGACGCGCACGCTCGGTGCAGTCCGTCCGTTCGGGATGGTCGCGAGCATCGGGCAGGTGGCTGCGATCGGCGCACGGCACACGTTCGATCTCGACGAACTGGGGCCGGCGCGCTCGATCGCGCTGGCGCGGCCGAGCGTGCTCGGCTTCATCGCGCGCGACGTCGACGGTTATCGGGAGGCTGCGCGCGCGACACTCGAACGGCTGGCGAGCGGGATGCACGTGGAGATCGGCGCGCGGCTGCCGCTCGAACAGGCGGCCGATGCGCACCGGCTGCTGGAGTCGCGCGCGACGACGGGCGGGGTCGTGCTGGTGCCGTAACGGCGGGTGGCGGCGAATCGCGAGGCGGCCCGGCGGCTGCATCGCGGTTCACCGGCCAGTCAGTTGTGCTTGCGCAGCGGCGCATCCTCGACGAACCACGCGAGCACGAACGCGATCGCGATGACCGTCGCCGCCGCGAGATAGACGACGTGCAGCGAGCCGGCGAACGCATGCAGGTACGCGTCGCGCACGGCATCCGGCAACTGGTGCACGGCGGCCGGGCCGAGCGCGGGTGGCAGCTCCGTGCCGGCCGGCAGCGCAGCCATCACCCGCGACTGCAGCCCGTGCGAGAACAGCGCGCCGAACGCCGCGACGCCGAGTGAGCCGCCGATCGAGCGGAACAGCGTCGCACCCGACGTCGCGACGCCCATGTGGCGGAATTCGACCGTGTTCTGCACGGCGAGCGTGAGCACGGGCATCACCATGCCGAGCCCGATCCCGAGCAGCGCCATGTACGCATACATCGTGTGCAGCGGCGTATCGAGCGTCAGTGTGGACAGCAGCGCCATCGCGACGCCGCCGGTCAGCGTGCCCAGGATCGGAAACATCCGGTACGAGCCGAGCCGCGAGATCAGCCGGCCGCTGACGACCGACGTCACGAGCATCCCGCCCATCATCGGCAACAGCTGCATCCCGGCCTGCGACGGCGTCGAACCCTTCACGACCTGCAGGTAAAGCGGAATGAACGTGACCGAGCCGAACAGCGCGATGCCGACGACGAAGCCGATCAGGCTGACCAGCACGAAGGTGCGATGGCGGAACAGTTCGAGCGGCATGATCGGCTCGGCCGCGAGCCGTTCTTCGTAAATGAAGCCGCCGATCGCGACGACGCCGAGCACGAGCGTCATCCACAGCTGCGGCGACGTCCACGGCAGCAGCGAGCCGCCTTCGCTCGTGAACAGGATCACGCAGGTGAGGGCGGTGGCGAGGAACGCGGCGCCCATGTAGTCGATCCGGTGCTTCACGTGCGCGGTGTGCGGCCGGAACGCGACGCCGATCACCGCGAGCGCGAGAAAGCCGAGCGGCAGGTTGATCGTGAAGATCCAGCGCCACGACAGGTGCTCGACCAGGAAGCCGCCGAGCAGCGGGCCGACGATCGTCGCGAGGCCGTACACGCCGCCGAACATCCCCTGATAGCGCGCGCGGCGATCGGGCGGCACCAGATCGCCGATCGCGGCCATCGTCACGACCATCAGGCCGCCGCCGCCGAGCCCCTGCAGCGCGCGCAGCACGATCAGCTGTGTCATGTCCTGCGCGACGCCGCACAGCGCGGAGCCGGCGAGGAACAGCACGATCGCGGCCTGCAGCACGATCTTGCGGCCGTACAGGTCGCCGAGCTTGCCGTACAGCGGCAGCACGACGGTGGACGACAGCAGGTACGCGGTGACGACCCACGACAACTGGTCGAGCCCGCCGAGCTCGCCGACGATCGTCGGCAGCGCGGTCGACACGATCGTCTGGTCGAGCGCGGACAGCAGCATGACGAGCAGCAGCGCGGCGACGATCAGCCCGGTCGGCGCGTCGCGGCGGGCCGTTTCGGCGGCCGGCGGAGTGAGGAGGGTGTCGGTGGTCATCGATATATCTGCCATGGCAGGGAATTGGTTCGAACTATAACGATGGATAGTTGACCAGTCAATTACTGCCCAGCCTCGATCTGTTGCAACCGTAACAGTAGATTGCCGACGCGAAAAATTGACCGGGATCAGCCGGAAAGCGGGGCCGGGCTCAAGTTTTTTGCAGGCAAACCGTAATACAGCGTGCTGCGGACCGATTGCCGCGGCACTTTTCACCGCTCACGTCCCGTCATGAACCTGAACGCCCTGTTTTCCCGTTTCTCGATCCGCATGCGGATCTTCTCCACGCTCGGCCTTGTCGCCGCGCTGCTCGTCGTGTCGGGGCTGATCGGCCTCGCCGGCATGCAGAGCTCGAACCGCGCGCTCGACGAGGCCTATACGCAACAGCTGGCGGCGAAGACCGCGCTGTCGGCGGCCAGTCTCAACCTGACGATCGTGCGCACGACGCTCGACCGCGCGCTGCTGCACCCGGAAGCGCCGGACGTGCCCGATCTCGTCAAGAAGGCCGAGAGTTATCTCGCGAAGGCCGACACCGCGTGGCGCGGCTACGCGTCGATGCCGCACGACGGCGACGAAGGCCCGCTCGCGAGCCGCCTCGATGCCGCGCGCCAGGCGCTGATCGGGCAGGCGCTGAAGCCGATGATCGACGCGGTCCGCGACGGCCGCCGCGACGAGGCCGACCGGCTGCTGATGTCGGTCGCGCCGCCGCTGTCGGTTGCGCTCACGCAGGCGACCGATGCGCTCGATGCGTACCAGGGCGCACGCGGCAAGGAGGTGTACGACACCGCGCAGACCTACTACGGCTGGATGCGTGCGGGCGCGATCGCGGGTATCGCGTTCGGCCTGGCCGCGTGCCTCGGCTGCGCGATCGGCCTGCATTACGCGATCACGCAGCCGGTGAACCGGCTGCTGTCGCATTTCCGCCGCCTGTCGGAAGGCGACCTGACGTCGGAAGTGCGCTGGTCGTCGCGCGACGAGATGGCCGAACTGGTCAACGGCGTGACCGGCATGCAGCGCAGCCTCGCGGACACCGTGCGCCAGGTCAGCCAGGGTTCCGAGGCGATCTCGACGGCGACGCACCAGATCGCGGCCGGCAACACCGACCTGTCGCAGCGTACCGAGGAACAGGCGTCCGCATTGCAGGAGACGGCCGCGAGCATGGAGCAGCTCACCGCGACCGTGAAGCAGAACGCGGACAACGCGGTGGAGGCGCAGGCCTGCGCGGACACCGCGAGCGAGATCGCCACGCGCGGCGCGACCGTGGTCGGCGAGGTGATCGGCACGATGAACGAGATCGACCAGAGCTCGCAGAAGGTCGCCGACATCATCGGCACGATCGAGGGGATCGCGTTCCAGACCAACATCCTCGCGCTGAATGCGGCGGTCGAAGCCGCGCGTGCCGGCGAGCAGGGCCGCGGCTTCGCGGTGGTCGCGGGCGAGGTGCGCACGCTTGCGCAACGCTCGGCGTCGGCGGCGAAGGAAATCCGCACGCTGATCGGCGAATCGGTCGAGCGCGTCGCGAACGGCTCGCGGCTCGTCGGCGTGGCCGGTACGACGATGCAGGACATCCAGCAGGCGATCGGCCGCGTGACGGGCATCATGACGGAGATCGCGGCCGCATCGAACGAGCAGCGCGACGGGATCGAACAGGTGAACCGCGCGGTGTCGCAGATGGACCAGGTGTCGCAGCAGAACGCGGCGCTCGTCGAGCAGGCTGCGGCTGCGGCGGCTTCGCTGGAGGAACAGGCGGACGGGCTGCGTCGCGCGGTGGGGGCGTTCCGGGTGGCGTGAGCGACCGTGGGCGGCGACACGACGGGCGCTTGCCCGCCGGTCGCCCGCCGATTACGTCAGACGGCCGCGAGCTGCGCGGCCGCGCGCGACGACGCGACGATCAGCAGCTTCATCGTCGCGCGCGTCGCACCGACGAACAGCTTGCGCGCGGCACGCGCGTCGAGCGTGTCGAAGTCGACCTCGGTGAGGATCACGCACGGCGCCGACTGGCCCTTGAAGCGGTAGATCGAATCGAGCAGCACGTCGCCTTCGCGATATTCCGGGTTGCCGAACAGGTCGTACTTGCCGGTGAAACTCTTGAGCCGGTGCGGGCCGAGCTGGTCGAGCGGCGCGAGCACCGAGCCTTCGCGGCCGCGATACGACAGCACCGCGATGTCCTGCTTGCGAAAGCCAAGCGACAGCGCGTGCGTGATCGCCCGCTTGGTCGCGTCGACGCAGGCTTCGGCCAACGCGTCTTGCGACGCGCCTTCTTCCCCGTACGCCGACACCGACGGATCCGAACCGTCGAACGGGCTGCCCGAGCGCAGCTCGGCCGCGAGCGGCTCGACCCTGCCGACGATGTCGCGCACGAATTCGAGCAGGTCGCGCGGGCTCCGGTAGTTCGTGAGCGCCTTCAGCGTGACCCAGCCCGGCAGCGCGACGGGCTCGCGCATGTACAGGTTCTGCAGCGGATCTTCCAGCCACCACCATGCGCCGTCCGGCACCAGCAGGCGTTCCAGCGCGGCCGCCCACGGCGCATGGAAATCCTGTCCTTCATCGACGACCAGCACGTCGAAGCGCCAGTGTTCGGAAATGGGCGTTTGCGCGAAGCGCGCCTCGAGCCGTTCGAATTCGCCGGGCACCTGGAAGTCCGGCGTATATCCGCCGTCGCGCGCGACCCAGTCGCACAGCTGGTGGTAATTCGCGATCTTCGCGCCGGGCGGCGCGATGCGCGTGATGTAGTCGGCGAGCGGCCGGTTGAAGCACACGTAGAGCACGCGCTTGCCGGCCGCGACGGCATCGCGCATCGCCTGCACCGCGAGCTGGGTCTTGCCCGAGCCGGCCGTGCCGGTGACGCGCAGCCGGAACGGCGCGAATTCGAGCTGGCGCGCCCATGCGGCGAGCCCGCCCGACAGCCGCGTGACAAGCGTGCCCGCCTGCCCGACGAGCGCGCTCGTATCGGGCGTGAGCGCGAGCTCGTCCGCGAGGAAATGGTGGAGTTTTGGCGCGTTCGGAAAGTGCTCGTCGTCCTCGGGCAGGATTCGCAGGATCACCTGCGCGAGCTGCGCCTTGCGCGACGCATCGACGATGCGGTCGGCGGCGACGCCGGCGATCGACGCGTCGCGGATCGAGTAGTCGGGGCAGTACAGCAGCGCCTCGACGCCGTAGACACCCGCGCCGAGCGCGGCCGTCAGGCGCCGGTGCAGCGTTTCCTGCGTGCGCGCGAGCTGGATCGGGACGTTGCGTTCCTTCTGCAGATAGACCTTCACGAGCCCCTTCGGCGTTTCGCGCAGGAAGCCGGCTTTCTGCTCGATCAGCAGCACGCGGCCGGCCGGGCTCACGACGACGAACGCGGCCTCGCCGAACACCGAGAACGCCTGGTCGGCGCGCGTCCAGTGCACGCCGTGATACACGGTGTAGCCGTCGGGCAGCGCGTGTTCGAGGGCCGCGAGCGTTTCGCGCTCGCGTTCGGCCGCGCCGGTCGCGGCGAGGCTTTTCCAGTCGTCGGGAATGAGGCGGGCCATGGCGTCGGGCGGCGGATGCCGGCGTGGGCGTGAACGGGTGCGGCTATTGTACTGATCCACGACCCTGTTCACGACCGCCGTGCCGCGCGGACGATGGCCGTCCGGACGGGGAACGGCCCGGGGACGTTACCCGCGTGCGAGCCGTTTCGCGAGATCGGCGCTGAGGATCGCCATGCGCGCGGGTTTTTCGTAGCAGACGACGTCGAACGCGCGGATCACTTCGCTGATGTCGGCCTCGCTCGCGCGGCCGGTGAGCAGGTCGCCCGTCAGCACGAAGATCGGCGCGCCCGGGTTGTCGGACGTGCGCACGGCCTTGATCGCGGTGGCGGCCGTGCTGTCGTCGAACAGCCATTCGGTCAGGACGGCGTCGAAGGCCTGGCCCTGCAGCGCGTCGACGAACGGCGCGAGGCCGTCGAATGCGGCCGTCGCGAAACCCTGGCGTTCGAGATAGCGGCACAGCTCGGTCGCGCTGACGCGATCGGGGTAGATCACCGCGACGACGAGCTTGTCGCTCTCCGCGCGGCGCGGATAGATCTCGATCTTGTGCACGTCGTACGCGTTCTGGTACAGCACGCCGGTGTGGCGCAGCACGCGCCAGCGGCCGTTCTGCTCATATGCGACGAATTCGGGGCGCGCGCCGGCTTCGAGCGGCGCGCCGATCCATGCGGTGCACGGAATCTCGGCGACGCCCGCATAAAGTACGGCCTCCTGCGAATAGGCGCCGACCATGCCGGGGTCGAGCGTTTGCGCGCCGAACAGCTGGGCGGCGGGTTCGCCGTACGCTTCGGCGACCTTCTTGATCTGCGCGAGCGTCCAGGGGCTGCTGCCGCGCAGCTTACGATGGCCTTGCGAAAAGCTCAGGTCGAGGATGCGGCACAGCTCGGTGGTCTGCTGGCGTTTGCCGATGCCGTTGCGGGTCATCAGCTCGCGCACGCGCTCGGCAACCGCGAGGGAATCCGTGGTGATTGCTTCAGTGGTCATGCTACGGGAACGGATCGTGACGTTCAGAACGACGCCTTGCGGCAGTCTCGACGGACAGTCTTCGTGACGTCCAGGGGCGAGCCGACCGGCCACGCGCGGAAAAGATAACTTTACCGCAAAATGGTCGTTATTCAGCGTGGTGAAAGGTGCGTTTGTGTGAAAGGTGTGTCACGACGTTACCACCGCCGCCCGTATCCGGATGCATTAACCCCTGACAGGAAACAATGACGACCACCTATCCGCTGCACGATACCCTGACCCTTGGCGATTCGCCATTCCCGGCCGACGCCGACGTCGTGATCGCCGGCGCCGGCATCATGGGCTGCGCAGCCGCGTATTACCTGGGTCTGCGCGGCCTGAAGGCCGTCGTGCTCGACAAGTCGCGTATCGCCGGGCAGCAGTCGACACGGGCGTGGGGCTTCGTGCGGCAGCAGGGCCGCGAAGCTGCCGAGGTGCCGCTGATGATGGCCGGCATGCGGATCTGGGAAGCGTTAGAGGAAACCCTCGGTTTCGATCTCGAATGGCGGCAGGGCGGCTGTCTTTATATTGCGGACAACGAAACGGACTGGGCGTCGTTCAACGCTTGGCTCGCGGTCGCGCGCGAACACGGACTCGACACGCGCACGCTGACGCGCGCGCAGATCGACGAGCGCGTCAGCGGCCTTTCGCCGCAGGCACGCACGCTCGGCGGGCTGTATACCGCGACCGACGGGCAGGCCGAGCCGCGCCGGGTGGCTGCCGCGTTCGCCGCGCGTGCCGTCGAGGCCGGCGCGCGCTTCTTCGAAGGCTGCGGCGTGACCGCGATCGAGACGGCCGGCGGCGCGGTGGTCGGCGTCGTGACCGAGCGCGGCACGATCCGCACGCGGCGCGTGATCTGCGCGGCGGGCGCGACCAGCTTCCGGCTGCTCGACGGCGTCGGCATCCGGCTGCCGCAGCAGGCCGTCCGCGGCACCTGCATGCGCACCAATGTGGTGCCGCCGGTGTCGGCGTCGACGGTGTGGGGGCACGGCCTCGGCATCCGGCAGCGCAAGAACGGCGCGATCAATCTCGCCGACGACATGCAGGTCGACGTCGACCTGACGCTCGGCCACCTGCGCGGGTTGAGCCTGTTCTGGCCGGAGTTCTGGTCGCAGCGCGACAAATTCCGGCTGCACGTGAACGGGGCTGCCTGGCGCGATGCGCTTGCGCGCATCAACGGTGCGACCGGGCCGATCGAGCCGCGCGATCCGCAGCCGCAGCCGAATCGCGCGCATGCGCCGCGTGCACTCGCGAAACTCAAGACGATCTTTCCCGCGCTGAAGGACGCGCAGATCGTCGAGGCCTGGGCCGGCCTGATCGACGTGCTGCCCGACGGCGTTCCGGTGATCGACGCGCCGGGCACGCCGTCCGGGCTCGCGATTGCGACGGGGTTCTGCGGCCACGGTTTCGCGATGGGGCCGATCGTCGGGCGGCTGCTAGCCGAATGGATCGACACCGGTGCGCCGTCGCTCGACCTGTCGGCGCTTCGCGCGCAGCGCTTCGTCGACGGCACGATGGTGCGGCCGCGCAGCATGCTGTAACGGACGAGTCGATGCGATGACGTCGGCCGGTCGCGGCCGACCCATCGTAGAATCGAGCCCGCATCCTTCAGGAGATTCCCCGTTGGCATCGCCCTCCGCCCAGCGCCGCTCGTTGCGCTCACGCCTGCGTCGCGCGCGCAATCCGTGGCAGGCGCCGCGCGCACGCACGCTGTTCACGCGTCCCGCGACGTCGCCGCGCCGCACGCTGCTGTTCCGTCTCGGCGCGGTCGTGCTGCTGTGCACGCTCGCGTTCCTCGTGCTGTATCTCGATCGCGACGGGTTGCGCGATTCGACCAAGAGCACGCCGATGACCGTCGCCGATCTCGTGTACTTTACGATGGTCACGGTCGCGACGGTCGGCTACGGCGACATCGTGCCCGTCACCGCACGGGCGCGACTCATCGATGCGTTCTTCATCGTGCCGATCCGCATCGTCATCTGGTTCATTTTCCTGGGCACGGCCTATCAGTTCGTGATCCAGCGCGTCGTCGAGGAATTCCGCATGAAACGCCTGCAAAAGCAATTGTCCGATCACATCGTCGTATGCGGTTATGGCCTGTCGGGCTCGATCGCGGTGCGCGAATTGCTCGAGAGCGGTGTCGATCCGGCGACGGTCATCGTGATCGATTCGCAGCAGCAGGCGCTCGAGGCCGCGACGTCGCTCGGCGTGACGGGGCTGCTCGGCGATCCTGCGCACGAGGATCTGCTGCAGCAGGCGCAGGTGCGTTCGGCGAAGGCGGTGATCATTTCGGTGACCGACGATCCGACCGCGATCCTGCTGACGCTGTCGGTGCGCAGCATCGCGCCCGATACGAAGATCGTCGTCCGGATCCAGGAGAACCTGTACCAGCGGCAGCTGCGGCAGGCGGGCGCCGACGTGATCGTGTCGTCGACGAAGATCGGCGCGCTGCTGCTCGCGGACGCCGTGCATAGCCGCTATATCGTGCCGTTCGTGAACGACATGCTGTCGACGCGCGGGCGCGCGACGCTGCTGGAGCGCGAGGCGATGCCGCAAGAGGTCGGCTGCATGACGAACGTCGTGCCGGGTGCGATCGTCGTCGGGCTCGATCGGTGCGGGAAGATTTTTTCGTTCTACGAGGATCCGCCTTGCAGGATCGAGGCAGGGGATACGCTGGTTGTGATTCAGTCGGCGCGGATTCCGGATCCGGATGTTTGATGCTTGAACCAATGCATTTTCATCAGGATTCCCTGGGTGGCGACTGCCGGCGACGGCGCATCAACGTGCAAACGCGGCGCCAGACCCGGGCTGACTTCAATTGAACAAGGCGGGGTGTGCGTCGGGTCATGCCAAAACGCACGAATCGCGGGCCCGCCCGATTCACGGCCATCAAGACAGGCTTTGCCCGTCCTTGCGCAAAGATCCCGTCAGGTGACGCAATTCGTCCAGCAGCTTGACGGCGGGCGCGGGTAGCGTGCCACGCCGGCGCCGGAATGCCGTCAGAGTGCGTTGCGCGTCCAGGCCTTCGATGTCCAGCGCGTCAATGACGCCAGCCTTGCTTTCGGTGTCGTACATCGGCTCGGCCATCCATGAGACGAAGCCGCATCGTGCTACCAGGCTTTTGAGCACGGTCACCGAACGGGTCTCGACTGCAATGGCCGGCATCGGCAGACCGCGGGCCCTGAAGGTCTCCTGCATGTGGGCATAAGGTCCGGTTCCCTTGGGCGTGAGCGCCCACCGTTGTGTCAGTGTGTCTTCGAGGCGAAGACCGCGCGTCGAGCGCAACGGATGATCGGTCGCCGCGACCACGAAACTCCGGTCGGTCCATGAACAATCGGAGAGCGCAGCGACCTCGTCGGTTTCGATTCCCGAGGTGCAGAGCGCCAGGTCGATCTCGTAAGCGAGCAAACCCTCGACGAGACGATCCCACACGCCTTCGATCACCTCGACGCGCAGGTTGGGCCATTTCTCGAGCACGCACGCGATGGCCATCGGCAGCACGAGGCTCGCGATGCTGCCCACCGCGCCCACCTTGATGACGCCTTTCGCGAGGCCGCGCATCGCGTCCAGTTCCTCGCGCGCCTGTTCGGCTTCCCGTTGCAGCAACATGGCATGCGGCATCAATGCCTCGCCCAGCGCGGTCAGCTGCATCCCTTTCGTGTGGCGCTCGAACAGCGGCGCCCCGACCGATTCCTCGAGCCGCTTGATCGATCTGCTCAGCGCGGGCTGGGTCATGTCGAGCAGCGTCGCGGCTCGTCCCAGGCTACCGGCGGACACGATCGTCGTGAACATCGTCAACTGCTGCAGATTGAAACTCATCGCGGCGAACCTGATTGAAAGGGAATAAAGGGGGGCGAACAGGGTCCCGAGTTGGACGGCGCTAGGTGTCTTCCCTGAAAGGCACCGCCGCGTACGCTCGCGGCGGCTGCCGGAAAACCGGTGCTGGCGGCGCTCAGCCCCGCCCGGTAAGGCTTCCGGCCTGAATGGGCCCGTCAGGCCACTCGGTTATGTCATGCTTAAATGTAATGACTTTGAGCATTATTGGCAATTTTCAAACAAGGTATCGAATCCCATACTGCGGCTCATCCAATCACCGCCAGCCCGAATGGCGAACCGCAGAGGATTCGAGATGCAACGAAACACAAGTGGGCAGCCGACCGTTCGCGATGCCGTCGTGGACTTGATGCGGCGCCTCGGCATGACGTCCGTGTTTGCCAATCCAGGCTCGACCGAGCTACCGATGTTCCGCGACTTCCCGGAGGATTTCCGGTACGTGCTGGGCTTGCAGGAAGCGGTCGTGGTCGGCATGGCTGACGGGTATGCCCAGGCGACCGGCAACGCCGCGCTGGTCAACCTGCATTCGGCGGCCGGCGTCGGCAACGCGATGGGCAACATCTTCACGGCGTTCAAGAACCGCACGCCGCTGATCGTGACCGCCGGCCAGCAGGCCCGCTCGATCCTGCCGTTCGAACCGTTTCTGTCGGCATCGCAGGCAACAGAGTTGCCGCGCCCCTACGTGAAATGGAGCATCGAACCGGCTCGTGCCGCGGATGTGCCGCTGGCGCTTGCCCGTGCGTACCACGTGGCGATGCAGGAGCCGCGTGGCCCGGTGTTCGTTTCCATTCCGGTCGACGACTGGGATCAACCGGCCGGCTTCGTCGAGGCGACACGGGTCAGCACTCGGTCCCGCCCCGATCCGGAACGGATCGCGGAGATCGGCGATGCGCTGGATCACTGCCAGCGGCCGGCCATCGTCGTCGGCGCGGAACTCGATCGCGCCGATGCCTGGAGCGAGGTTATCCAGCTTGCCGAGCGCCACAACGCGCGGGTTTATGTTGCGCCGATGTCGTCGCGCTGCAGCTTCCCTGAAGATCATCGGCTCTTCGCCGGATTCCTTCCGGCGATGCGCGAAAAAATCGTCCGGATTCTGCACGGGCATGACCTGATCTTCGTCGTCGGGGCGCCGGCGTTTGCGTATCACGTCGAAGGCAGTGGGCCGCATGTGCCTGACGGTGCGGCGTTGTACCAGCTCATCGACGATCCGGCCACCGCCGCGTGGACGCCGGTCGGCACGTCGGTGGTGGCGAACATTCGCCTGGGGCTTGCGGACCTGCTCGCCCGTCCGGCGCCGCGAGGCCGGCCGCTGCCGGCGCCTCGCGAGGCCGCCGAGCGCGCCGAGCCCTCTGCGGTCATGTCGGTCGCCTATGCGTTGCAGACGCTGTCCGAGGTCCGCCGCGCTACCGATATCGTGGTCGAGGAGGCGCCCAGTTCGCGCCCCGTCATGCAACGTTATCTGCCGTTCACGCGCAGTCAGACGTTCTACACGATGGCAAGCGGCGGTCTGGGCTACGGCATGCCCGCCGCGGTGGGCGTCGCGTTGGCCAGACCAGGCAGCCGCGTGATCGGCCTCATCGGCGACGGCTCGGCGATGTATTCGCCGCAAGCGATCTATAGCGCGGTCCAGCTCGATCTTCCGATCACATTCGTGATCCTGAATAACTCGCGCTACGCCGCCTTGCAGGAATTCGCGCCCGTGTTCGGCTTCGCCGCATCGGATCCGGTACAGGGCACCGACCTGCCAGGGCTGGATTTCGTTTCCCTGGCCAACAGCATGGGGTGCGAAGGCGTTCGAGTGAGCGACGCGCTGTCGCTGAAGCCCGCGCTGGAAGACGCGTTGTCTTCGGGAAAAACACGCGTCGTCGAAATTGTCGTGGCCTGACCGCGAGCCGGTGATTCGGCAGGCCGGTTTTTCAAGAATATTCCAGGAGACGGTAATGAATCAGGTAACGATGTTGATCAACGGCGAGCGTGCGATGGCTCGCGACGGCGCGACATTCGAGCGCCGCAACCCGCTCGACGACACGGTTGCCTCGACGGCGCCGGCCGCGACTGTCGCCGATGCACAAGCGGCGGTGCATGCGGCGGCCGCCGCGTTTCCCGCATGGTCGGCGATGGGCCCCGGCGAGCGACGCGCTCTACTGAATCGGGCGGCGGATGCGCTCGAAGAAAAAGGCGACGCGTTCGCGCTGGCAATGGCAACCGAAACGGGCGCGTCCCGCCTGTGGGCGGATTTCAACGTCAAACTTGCGGCCGACGGGCTGCGCGAAGCGGCTGCGATGATCACGCAGATTTCGGGCGAAGTGATTCCGTCCGATGTGCCCGGCAGTCTCGCACTGGGCGTTCGGCAGGCCGCCGGCGTCGTGCTCGGGATCGCGCCGTGGAACGCGCCCGTCATCCTGGGCGTGCGTGCGGTTGCGTTGCCGCTAGCGTGCGGCAATACCGTCGTGCTCAAGGGTTCCGAAATTTGCCCCGCGACCCACGGCCTCATCATCGAGGCATTGCAGGACGCGGGACTGCCGCGTGGCGTCGTGAACTTCGTCACGAACGCGCCGGCGAATGCCGGCGACATTGTCGAAGCGCTGATTGCCGAGCCTGCGGTCAGACGGGTGAACTTCACGGGTTCGACGCGCGTCGGCCGCATCATCGCGACCCAGTGCGCGAAGTATCTGAAGCCTTCGGTACTTGAACTCGGCGGAAAGGCGCCGTTTCTGGTGCTTCACGATGCCGATCTCGACGCCGCCGTGCAAGGCGCGGCATTCGGCGCGTTCGCCAATTCCGGCCAGATCTGCATGTCCACCGAACGCATCGTCGTCGACACGGCGATCGCCGATGAATTCGTCGCGCGTCTGGCCGAGAAGGCGAAGAGCCTGCCGCTTGGCGATCCGAGAAAGGGCCCGGCCGTCCTCGGCTCCGTCGTGGACATGGCGACCGTCAGGCGATGCAACGACCTGATCGACGACGCGCTGGCGAAAGGCGCGACCCTGGTGTGCGGCGGGAAATCCGATACCACGCTGATGCCGGCCACGTTGCTCGATCACGTGACGGCGGACATGCATATCTACCGGGAGGAGTCGTTCGGGCCAGTCAAGGCGATCGTCCGCGTCGATGGAGACGACGAGGCCATCGCATGCGCAAACGACAATGAATATGGTCTGTCGGCGGCGGTCTTCAGCCGTGATGTCGCGCGGGCGTTGACGGTAGCGAAGCGGATCGAGTCCGGGCTTTGCCACGTCAACGGGCCGACGGTTCACGACGAGGCGCAGATGCCGTTTGGCGGGATGAAGTCCAGTGGTTTCGGGCATTTCGGCGGCAAAGCCGGAGTCGCGGAATTTACCGATTTGCGCTGGATCACCGTGCAAACGACGCCTCGTCACTATCCGTTCTGATCGTTGTCGCGGTCAGCGCGCGTGATGCTCGCCATGGATGCGATGGGCTTCCGGATGGTGGGCACGAACACAATAACAACCCGATACCGTTGAGATGCCTTCGCTCCTGGAACGACGAGCGATCGGCTTAAGGAGACTGCAATGCCTGTCATCAATTTCGAGTCGTCGCTCGATCGCACCTGGTTCGAGTCCGACCATCACGTCGGAAAACCAATTGCTCAGGACTGCGATTCGGACTTCGCCGGCCGGGCCGGGAGCGCGAAATGAACGATCGTAATCCGCGTCTGCCCACCGTAGATATCGGCCGCACCCTCGACGATGGGCCGTTCTCGGCGTTCCAGCGAACGGTCGTCCTGCTCGCCGCGCTTGCGATCGTGATGGATGGATTCGATGGGCAACTCATCGGGTTCGCCATTCCCAGCCTGATCAAGGAATGGGGCATCACGCGCAACGCATTTGCGCCCGCCGTTGCCGCCGGCCTCGTCGGCATGGGCATCGGCAGCGCGTTCGCCGGGCTGTTCGCGGACAGGTTCGGTCGGCGCTGGGCGATCATCGGGAGCGTGCTGGTATTTGGCCTGGCGACGAGCTCGATCGCGCTGTCGCCGGACGTTACGACCATTGCGATCCTGCGCTTTTTCGCGGGATTGGGTATCGGCGGCGCACTGCCGAGCGCGACGACCATGACGGCGGAATTTACGCCTGCTCGCCGGCGGACGCTCGCCGTGACCGCAACCATCGTGTGCGTACCGCTGGGGGGCATGCTTGCGGGGCTGTTCGCGAGCGTCGTGCTTCCGCATTACGGCTGGCGCGGGCTCTTTCTGATTGGCGGCACGCTTCCCGTCGCACTGGCGCTCCTGCTGTATTTCGTCATGCCGGAATCGCCACGTTATCTTGCGCGTCATCAGGAACGCTGGAACGAACTGCGTCACCTGTTGACCCGCATGTCCCGCTCGGTTCAGCCGGACGCCGTGTTCGCCGATCAGAAGGAACAGAAGGCGGTACAGCGTCCAGGCTTTCGTGCGCTGTTCGCGGACGGTCAAGGCCGCGACACGATTGCAATCTGGGTCGCTTTCTTCATGAACCTGATCGCGGTCTACAGCGCATTCAGCTGGCTGCCGACGATGCTTGCAGGGGAGGGGCTCAGCCCTTCGGTGGCGGGTTCGGGTCTTACCGCCTACAACCTCGGCGGCGTATTCGGCGCAATAAGTTGCGCGGTGGCAATCGGTCGGTTCGGATCACGCTGGCCTTTGCTCGTCTGTTGCCTGATGGCGTGCGCGAGCGCACTTTTCCTGCGCGGTCTCGACGTCTCTGCCCACACGACGTTGCTCGTGTTCGGAATCGGGTTGCACGGTCTGTTCGTGAACGCGGTTCAGTCGACGATGTATGCCCTTTGCGCGTATGTCTATCCCACCGAGATTCGCGCGACCGGGACCGCATCCGCGCTCGCGTTTGGGCGGCTCGGCGCGATTCTCAGCGCGTTCGCGGGGGCCTTCGTGATCACGCAGGGTGGAGCGTCTGCGTACCTGGGCATGCTAGGCGCCGCGATGGCGATGGTGTTCATCTGCCTGATGATCGTGCGTCGCCATATTCCGCCCATCAAGGGCGCTTGAGATCAGTGTCGAGGGTGACGTAGGTTACGCGCTCCGCGCAGAGCACGTAACGACGTCGCTCATGTTCAACCGAATGACGGAAAGCGTCTGACAGTACCTTCAGTTGGAGATAGCATGCGCACTCAAGTAGGCATTATTGGCGCCGGTCCTGCCGGCCTCCTTCTTTCTCATCTTTTGCATCTGAAGGGTATCGAGTCCGTCGTGCTCGAAACCCGCGGACGCGAGCAGATCGAATCGACGATCAGGGCGGGTGTACTCGAGCAGGGGACGATGGACCTGCTCGAAGCGTCCGGTGTCGGTGAACGAATGAAGGCGGAAGGTGCGTTGCATCACGGCTTTGAACTCGCGTTCGACGGAAAGCGGCGGCGCATCGACCTCAAGGCGTTGACCGGGCGGGCCATCACCGTCTATGCGCAGCACGAAGTCATCAAGGATCTGGTGGCGGCTCGCGTTGCCGCGGGCGGCTCTATCCTGTTTGGTGTCGCGGATGTCTCGCTTCACGACATCGACACGTCGGCCCCGTCGATACGGTTCGTGCATCAAGGGCAATCGCATACGCTGGACTGTGATTTCGTGATCGGATGCGACGGTTCGCAAGGGGTGTCCCGTTCGGCGATTCCCGAGCGCGTTCGGCGTGATTTCGAGCGCGTCTATCCGTTCGGTTGGTTCGGCATTCTGGTCGAAGGTGCGCCGTCCGCGGACGAACTGATCTATGCGCGTCATGATCGTGGTTTTGCATTGGTCAGCACTCGTTCGCCGACAGTTCAGCGCATGTATTTCCAGTGCGACCCGGAAGATTCAGTCGACAACTGGTCCGACGACCGGATCTGGGCCGAAATGCATGCACGTGTCGACTCCGCCGATGGTCAATGCGTTGTCGACGGGAAGATTTTTCAGAAGAATATCGTCGGCATGAGGAGCTTCGTCTCGACGACGATGCAGCACGGCCGATTGTTTCTTGCCGGCGACGCCGCTCATATCGTTCCTCCTACCGGAGCAAAAGGTCTCAACCTGGCAGTCTCCGACGTACGGATCCTGAGCAGCGGACTCGACGCGTATTACCGGACCGGCGATGAAGCGCAACTCGCTTCGTACAGTGAGCTTGCGCTGAAGCGGATCTGGCGCGCCGAGCATTTCTCCTACTGGATGACCCGCATGATGCATCGCCTCGACGATGCCTCGCCGTTCGAACAGCAGTTGCAGGTTGCCGAACTCGAGCACGTGACTACGTCCGAGACTGCGGCGAGGTCCATGGCGGAAAACTATGTTGGGAGCGTGGTCGTCTAGCTTTCGACTTTGCGTCGTTACTCGGCTGTCCTCGGCATCTAACGGTCGAGAGAGACGCGCGAAACCGGCGTGCAGCGCGCCTCGAACTTATCGCATCACGATTCAATCTGACAGTACCTCAATCATGACAACAGGATTTCCCGGCATTTTCTCCGTCAGCGACTATCGTGACGCAGCCAGACGGCGGCTGCCGCGCATGGTGTTCGACTATCTGGAAGGCGCGGCGGACGATGAGTCGGGATTGACGCATAACCGTTCGGCGTTCGACGGATTGCAGTTGTTGCCGCGCCGGCTGTCGGATGTCAGCACGCGAGCGCAGTCGGTGACGCTCTTGGGCCGGCGGATTCCATTACCGCTGGTAATCGCGCCGACGGGCCTCAACAGCGCGTTCTGGCCCAAGGGCGACCTCGCGCTTGCGCGCGCGGCGGGCAAGGCCGGTATTCCGTTCGCGCTATCGACGGCCTCCAACATGTCCATCGAAGAGGTGGCGAAAGGGGCCGACGGAGAACTGTGGTTTCAGCTGTACGTCGTTCATCGCAACCTCGCGAAGAGCCTGGTCAATCGTGCCCGCTCGGCGCGCTATTCGACCCTGATCCTTACCACCGATGTCGCGGTCAATGGCTTTCGCCGACGCGATCTTCGCAACGGCTTTGCGATGCCGTTCAAGGCCAGTGCACGTGCGGTCGTCGACGGACTGTCGCACCCGCGCTGGCTTTGGTCTTACCTGATGAACGGCATGCCGGAGCTGAGGAATTTCGCGACGGACGATGCATCGGACACGGCCTCGCAGGCCGCGATCCTGCGCCGGCAGATGGATGCGAGTTTCGGTTGGGACGACCTGCGCCGTCTGCGGGACGAATGGCCGGGCAAACTCCTCGTCAAGGGCATCGTGACGGCCGACGATGCCGCGCGGTGTGTCGCGCTCGGCGCGGACGGCGTCATCGTTTCGAACCACGGCGGCAGGCAACTCGCCGACCTGCCGGCGACAGCCGACGTGCTGCCGGACATCGTCGAGCGCATCGCGGGCGCGACGGTCATGCTCGACAGCGGCATACGGACGGGGGCCGACGTCGTCAAGGCGATCGCGCTGGGGGCCCAAGCCGTGATGCTGGGGCGCGCTACGTTATACGGGTTGGCGGCCAGAGGGGAAGCCGGCGTGAGCGACGTCATCGAGATGATCAAACGGGAAACGGACCGGACGCTTGCCCTCATCGGTTGTCGCTCGGTGGAGGCGCTCGATCGCAGCTACGTTTCGAAGCGGCCGTCCCGGGGTATTGCGCATTGACGCCGGATTTTGGATGCGCAATGGTCCGGGATAACGCTCTCGCGTATCTGCCACCGGAACCTCGTGCCATGAATCAAGTGACGACCACGGATCATTACCATCGTGACGACCGGCTTCTGGCATGGTCGGATCAGGTTCGGGCCAGTTGCGTCCCGATGGTTTTCAGGACCGAATCCGGGCAGGGATTTCATGGCGAGATTTCCAGCGTGGACACCGACGGCGTGTGTGTGTCGCGGATCTCGGCGGTCGATCACGTCGCGGCACATGACTGGGACGAAGTGCGGCGCACGGCGGACGACTACCTGCTCGTGTCGATCCAGACCGAAGGGCGAGGCGCGATCGAGCAGGATGCCCGCACCGCGTTCGTCGGCCCCGACGACATGGTGCTGTTCGATTCGTCGCGCAGTTTCGTCTGGCATTTCTCCGGACAGCATTACACGATCCGCTTTCCCCGCAAGGCACTGGAGAAATGGGTGCCGTGCGGCCGGCAGCACACCGCGGTGAGGATTCCCGCGGCCACAGGGGTACGCCGGATCGCGGCGGACCATATCGCGTCCCTGCACCGGGCGCTTTCGGCGGACGAAGGCGCCATGACCGGTTGCGAGCGGCTTGGCGATGTGTCCGCGAACCTGGTCGCGCTGGCGTTGGCGGATTATTTCAACACGGTTTCGCTGCCCAAATCCAACGTGAAAGAGATGCATCTGCTTCGCGCACGTGCGTTGATCCATGACCGTATTCGCGAACCGGAACTCGGACCCGAACAGATCGCCGACGAACTGGGGGTATCGAGCCGTTATCTTTACCGGCTGTTCGCCGAGGTCGGAGAGTCGATCGGCGAGATCATCTCTACGGCCCGACTCGACGGGTGCGGCGAGTGGCTTCGGCAACGCGCGTACGCTAACCGCTCGATTACCGATATTGCGATGGCTTGGGGTTTCAATAATGCATCGCATTTCAGTCGCACGTTTCGACGTCGCTTCGGCATGTCCGCGCGCGACTACCGTGCGACGCATCGCGACGTTGGTTGAATCGCCCCTGAGCGGGCCGCGCGGTAATCCCGCCGGCTGGCAGCATAAGTAAAAATCCTGTTCTGTCAGAGTCAAGCGTCCGCCATATTGGCCCCGGACACTTCCTCTACAACGTTGCGGGCGTCCCGTCCCGCGAGTCGTGGAGGAGTATCTTGGCTCTCAACCATCCCCAATATAAGGCGGCTGTCGTGCAGGCCGCCCCGGCGTTCCTCGATCTTCAGGCCGGAATCGAAAAGTCCATCCGCCTGATTGAAGAGGCGGCGCAGGCCGGCGCCGCCCTGATCGCCTTTCCCGAAGTGTGGCTGCCCGGCTACCCGTTCTACATCTGGCTCGGCACCCCGGCCTGGTATATGAGCAAGGGCTATGTTCAGCGCTACTTCGACAATTCGCTGAGCTATGACAGTCCGGAAGCCGATGCGCTGAGGGACGCAGCGAGGAAAAACCGCATCACGGTCGTGATGGGCCTCTCGGAGCGCAAGGGCCATTCGTTATATATCTCCCAATGGATCATCGGACCCGACGGCGAAACCCTGCTGCAACGACAGAAACTCAAGCCCACCCATCTCGAACGGACGGTCTTCGGTGACGGGGAGGGCAGCGGCCTGACCGTGATCGACAGTCCGTTGGGCAAGCTCGGCGCGCTGTGTTGCGCCGAACACGTGCAGCCTTTGACCAAAGCCGCCATGTACGCGCAAGGCGAACAGGTCCACGTTGCCGCGTGGCCGAGCTTTTCCCTCTATGAATTCGCCAGCGCATTGAGCTACCAGGTGAACAACGCGGTTTCGCGGACCTATGCCGTCGAAGGCGGATGCTTCGTCCTCGCGCCGTCGACAGTCGTCACCGAGGAGATGGTCGAGCATCTTTGCGACACCGAGGACAAACGTCAGCTGTTGCGGGCGGGCGGTGGCCATAGCGTGGGATACGGGCCCGACGGGGCGGAGCTGTTCGACAAGATCGACGAAACCGCGGAAGGCCTGCTCTACGCCAATATCGATCTCGGCACGCAATCGCTGTCGAAGTGCGTTTTCGATCCTGTGGGCCATTACTCGCGGCCCGACGTGCTGCGCTTGCTGATCGACCGGCGACCGCGCCCCCCTGTCGCCGAGATACTCGACAGAACGCCGGCGGAGACGGCCGCCGATGATCCCGCTTCATCGGACGGCGGCTGCCCGTCCGGGGTGGCGGGAAGCGGCGGAGATCGGTAGCGGGACCATCGGGCTCGCCATGTCGTTCCATGGCGGGCCGGTCGGAGGGTTTCGTTTCGCGGCCGGGTAGGCCTGGCGGTTTTTCTTCGAAACAACGGTCATTCAGTCACTCCGGTTGGCCCTGTTTGCAGGGGGCAGGTCAGCATCACCAAATGATCCAGTTAGGTCCTAACTGGGGAAACGCATCAAGGTCGTGCGCAGCCGTTTCAGCAGCTCTGGGTCGCGGATGCAATCGACCGCCGTGAGATCGTCCATCGCAGGCACCTTCTCGTGGATCCACTTGCCGTAGCCCGGGCCGACGACTTCATAGATGACTGTCGCGAGGTCGATGTCACCATTGAGTGATTGCGCGAGATCCCTGACTTCTTGCCTGGATTTTGAATTGCCGAATACGGCAACGAACCGTTGCCAACTCGCGTCACCGGGATAGTACTTTTCCAGCTGATGCATATCACCATCCTGCAAACGAAATTAAGTTGACTCCGTCCGGGTTCCGAGCAGATGGCGCCTGGACCGGCCAGCCTTTCGTAGACATCTTCGAGCCATAATTTATGGCCTCCTGTCCTCCCCATCCGGCGAGTCGGCGCCGAGGTGCGAGACGGGCATCTGCTTCAGGTAGCGATGCGGCCCGCGCTGAAAAGCCTGGATATCAGATCGACCTGATCCAGTTGTTCGATCCACCATCTCGACGCACGCCCTGTCTTATCCTCGCGCCAGCCGAGGTAGCAGTTCGTGTGCGACCGCACGCCTGTTACCTGGCACTCCACGAGCTTGCCCTGGCGTATCAACTCCTCGGCGACGGGCGCGGGCAGCATGCCGACGGCCATGCCTTCGCAAAGGAGGTCGATTTTGGCGGCCAGGTTCGGTACGACGATGACCGGTTGTCCGTCACGAATGGCCACCGATCTCGGCTCGAGGTCACGCGACGTATCGCTGATGATGACGCCGCGGTGACTTGAAATTGTGCCGCTGTCGAGTGGCTTTTCGTTCACGGCAAGCGGATGATCAGGCGCCACGACGAAAGCGTGACGTAACAGGCCGATGGGCCTTGCTGCAATGTTGGGCGCGTGTGGCGGCTCTCCCGCGGCGCCGATCGCGATATCCGCACGCCCCGTCACGAGCGCGTCCCAAACGCCGCCGAGCACTTCGGTCGATAAACGGAGCCGTGTCGTCATATTCAGTTCGTAGAAAGCACGCACGTACGGCCATAACGAAGGCAACGGAAGAATCTCGTCGACGCACAGCCTGAGCTCAGCCTCCCAACCCGCATGGACGCTTCGAACCTTGCTCTCCAGATTCTGCCCGGCTCGCAGCAAACGACGACCGTCCTCGACGAGCAGTTGCCCAGCCTCCGTCAGCTGCGCACGCCGGCCGTTGCGATCAAACAGGGCGACGCCAAGATCAGCCTCTGTCTTTTTCACCAGGTAAGTCAGTGCAGACGGTACGCGATGAAGCAGCGAGGCCGCTTCCGCGAACGTGCCAGTCCGGTCTATGGCATCGAGCACTTCGAGAACTTCAAATGACAATTTCAAAGCGATGACCTGTTAGATACGCCTCTGATGATCGACGCAGGGCTTGGGGTGCCGCCTGGTCGAGACTTCCCGCGCGGCTGCGGCTACTTGGCACGCTCGCTGTCGTGGCTCAGGCGGCTGCGGGGGGCGCCATTTTGGCAGCCGCCAAGACGCTTTGCCACTGGTTCCTCAAATCACGCACGTCAGCCTGGCTGGACTTTGGGGGCATTGATACGAGGTGTTCAGGGGCGAAAGCGTCGGGCACAAGTCTATCAACGCCGGAAGTCGATCCATTCGGATTCGAAGGGCGGTAGCAGGGTGGCGAATGTCTGGCGCTATTCAGCCAGTTACGGACATCCGCCATTGCGCTCCACATCGCCGACAATTCGACCCGCAACGAACACCATTCGTGACAGTTTTTGGCAGTCTCGCCCGCGATTGCGACTTATCATTTCTGGGGCCGAGTTAGAGTCATACCATTTCACGGCAAAAGACACAGTCACTTCACCAAGAGAGTTCAGAGATGGCTTTGTATGACAATTTTTCCGAATGGCAGCATGCATCGCCTTCTCAACGAGAGCACGCATCGTACGAACTTGCACAAGTGTTGCCCACCGGGTTTGCTTTCGACGCGGTTCGCTCATTCGAGCTCGCGGGCCGACAATGTGAAATAGCTCAGTTCACTCTAGGGGCAGCACGTTTCTCGCTAATTCCGGGCAACACCGTCCAATTAGGCTTTGATGTAGCCAATTGGACACCGACACCCGACATGATCGAAAGCTGGCGGGATACCGCCCATGAGTACGGCATCGAAGAATCGTTGCACGATTATGTCGACGCCCGTACCAGCGAGATCAGGACCGCAACAGTGGCTCCGCTACTGGTCGAAAATCAATACGCGGAGGTGGGCTGGCGGCAGATCGATTCCTCAGATGCAGAAGTGCAGGCGCTGTTGCAGCAGCATCCGCGTGGCGTGACCAGCTTCGGTGACGTCACCACCCGTGTGACAGTCACCGATAGCGGTCACATCATTGCTGAGCGGGCCGATGAGAACGACCTGTCACATGCGGCAATTGCGACGAACTTCATCGAAGCGGGATTCCGTCTGCCGACTCCGGACGAATGGGAATATTTCTGCGGTACTGGCGCGACCACGCTGTTTCGGTGGGGCGATCATGTGCCCTGCGATCGCTATCCAACCGACATCAGCCCCGAGGAAGCCACGTGGCGGCGCCAGTGGGCTCTCTCCTCCGGCCAGCTTGAACGGCCAGAGGCTGGCTTTCGTCGTGACTGGGAATTCCATCGCGTCGCGAACGCATTCGGTCTGCACATTGCCTCCGATCCGTACAAGATGGAGTTGACGACCCGGGCGGGACTGACGTTCGGCGGCGACGGTGGGGGCGCCATCTGCGGCGGAACAGGCTTTCTGTCAGGCTGGCTACCGCTGGCAAGTGCATGGAACGATCCCGATGTCTGTCAACATGCACCTGATGTGGAAATTTCGCTTGGTTATACCGTTGCCCGGCGCGTTTTGCCTTTGACATGAATCCCGCTTGGGCAGTTGGCAATGCCGAATGCGGCTGGATAAAGCGTACGTGCGTTGAGTGGGCAAATAGAAAGTTGAAGCTTTAAGCCGCGATTCGAATGGCTGCTTTGTGGCGGCAGGGCAATACGGAGCATGATGTCGAGCTGGCGATCGCAAACGGCTTGTCGCACCCGCGTCCGCCGGTTTGCAGCGTGGCGGCGAGCAGCGACCCGCGCAGGCGGGTCACGCTTCTGGAAGTGTGGACATCGTCGTTTCGTTTCAGCGACTGCAGTCGTCACGCTTCGATTTCACGCGGCAACGTACTGAACCGCGGGCGATCCGGAACGACCGTCACATTTCTGTTTGTCGATGTCGAGGCCGACCGTACGCCCGCGGTTTCGCGAACCTGCGTCAGCGCATGCCGCCGCTGGCGACGATGTGCTCGCCCGTCAGCCACTTTGCGTCGTCGGAGGCGAGGAAAACCGCAATCGATGCGACGTCGTCCGGTCTGCCCACGCGCCCGAGCGGCGTCTGGCTGACCGCCGAATGCTCGAATTCCGACCCGATCACCCCGGCGCTTTGCGCGCCTTCGGTCACGATCACGCCCGGATTGATCGTGTTCACGCGAATACCTCGTGGCCCGAGTTCACGTGCGAGCGCGCCGGTGATGGAATCCACCGCGCCTTTCGTGCCGCTGTAGACGGCGGTCGTCGCCAGTGTGAGCGTCGAGACGACCGAGCTGACATTGATGATGCTGGCGCCTTCGCTGAGGTGCTGGACGGCGGCCTGTGTCGTGAGCAGGACCCCGAGCACGTTGATGTCGAACTGCCTGCGGTATTGCGCTTCCGTGAACGCTTCGATCGGCGCGAACTCGTAGACGCCCGAGTTGTTGACGAGGATGTCGAGGCGGCCATACGTTTCGATCGCCGCGTCGACGATGCCTTTCGCGTCGGCCGCCTTCGACACGTCGCCGCCCACGGCAACGGCTTTCCCACCGGCCGTGGTGATGGCGGACACGACGTCGTCCGCGCCGGCCTTGCTGCTTGCGTAGTTCACGACGACCGACGCGCCGTCTGCCGCGAGCGCCTTGGCGATGGCGGCGCCGATACCCTTCGACGCACCGGTTACAACGGCGACTTTCCCTGCAAGCTTGCCCATGATGTTCACCTCAGTGTGAATGATTCCGTTGATGGACACCGGCCTGCCGTCTCGCACGATGCGATCGCCGGTGTTTTCTGCCTATGCGGACCAACATGCGGTCGCGATCGGTTGGCGCGGCGCGACTGGCCGGGCATCGATGCGCGGGACACCGCATCGTCAACCCGGCCATGCCGAGTTGCGGATGACGGAACAGAAATTCCCCCGATGAAAATGAGGCTCCTTGTCGGCGATCACGTCGGCTTTCACGTTGCCGAACGTGGTCTCCGGTTTGTGCTTGATGCCGTTGTAGAACGCCTGAATGATCTCTTCCTTGAAGTGCGGCGGACGCGGATGCGCACGCGTCACGGCTTCGCGTTCCTCGTGCGAGAACGCGTGGTATGAAAGTCCGAGCACATCCATCTCGACCCCGGCGGTCACCAGTGCAACGACCGGGTGCATATGGCGCGGAATGCCGGGCGTGGTATGCAGCGCAATGGCCGTCCAGACGAGATCGATGTCGGCCGCGGTGATGCCCCGGCCCGAGAGAAACTCGCGGGCCGCATTGGCTCCGTCGACTTCGAAGCGTTCGGTGGCGCTGCTGTACGCGCCGGTGAGGCCGATGTCATGGAACATGGCGCCCGCGTACAACAGTTCCGGATCGAATTTCAGGCCGCGGCGCGCGCCCTCCAGGGCGCCGAACAAATAGACGCGGCTCGAATGATGAAAGAGCAGCGGGGTAGACGTGTCGCGCACGAACTCGGTAATTTCCCGCGCAAGCTGACTGTCGGGCACGGCGACATCCTGAATGACCTGCGACATGACGGTTCTCCATCGAAATGTGAGCGGATGCCGGCGTCGTGGCGGACGCCGCACGCGAATGGCCGGCTACTTCGTCGCAGTCGTTGCCCCGATTCTTGCCAGCGCCTCGCGAACGCCCGCGCCGTACTCGGGGTCGGCCTTCGCGCAATTGACGATGTGGCGCTCCTGGATATGCGCGTGGACGGAGGCCATCTGGCGAGCGGTGTTATCGAACAGCAATTGTTGTTGCGCCTGGCTCATCAGGCGAAACAGATTTCCGGGCTGCGCGAAGTGATCGACGTCCACGCGGTGGTCCCAATGTGCGGCGTCGCCTTCGATCCGCAGCGGCGGCTCGTGAAGATCGGGCCGCACTTCCCACTCGCCGGAACTGTTCGGGTAGTAGGACGGTGTGCCGCCGAGGTTATCGTCGGTGCGCATGGCGCCGTCGCGGTGGTAGCTGTGGAAGGGGCACTTCGGCGCATTGACGGGAATGTGATTGAAGTTCACGCCCAGCCGATAACGTTGCGTGTCGCCATAAGAGAACAGCCGCGCCTGCAGCATCTTGTCCGGCGAAAAGCCGATGCCGGGCACGACGTTCGCGGGCGAGAACGCCGCCTGCTCGACCTCGGCGAAATAATTGCCCGGGTTGCGGTTCAATTCGAGCACGCCTGCCTCGATCAACGGGAAATCGCTTTTCGGCCAGACCTTGGTCAGGTCGAACGGGTTGAACGGCAGCGCCCTGGCCTCGTCGTCGTTCATCACCTGAATGAAGAGAGTCCAGCGCGGGAAGTCGCCGCGTTCGATGCTTTCGTAAAGGTCGCGGCCATGCGTTTCGCGATCCTTGCCCACGAGCTGTTCGGCTTCGCCGTCTGTCAGATTCGCGATGCCTTGCTGCGTACGGAAGTGGAATTTCACCCACGTTCGCCGATTGTCGGCGTCGACGAGGCTGAACGTATGACTGCCGAATCCATGCATGTGGCGATAGCTGCGCGGGATACCCCTGTCGCTCATGACGATCGTGACCTGGTGAAGCGCTTCCGGCAGGAGCGTCCAGAAGTCCCAGTTGCTGTTTGCGCTGCGCAGTCCCGTGCGCGGGTCGCGCTTGATCGCGTGGTTGAGATCGGGAAAACGCAGCGGGTCACGGAAAAAGAACACGGGCGTGTTGTTGCCCACGATGTCCCAGTTTCCTTCTTCCGTATAGAACTTCACCGCGAAGCCGCGGATGTCGCGCTCGGCATCCGCGGCGCCGCGCTCGCCGGCGACGGTCGAGAAGCGCATGAATACCGGCGTTGCCTTGCCGACTTCCGAAAAGAGTTTTGCCTTGGTGTAGCGCGAGATGTCGTGCGTCACCGTGAATACGCCGTGCGCGCCCGATCCTTTGGCATGCATGCGTCGTTCGGGAATGACCTCGCGGTCGAAGTGCGCGAGTTTCTCGATCAGCCAGATATCCTGCAGCAGCGCGGGACCGCGCGGGCCGGCCGTTTCGATGTTCAGATTGTCGGTGACGGGCGCACCCGTTGCGTGATCAAGACGCGCAGACGTATCGCGATTCTTCATGCGTCGACTCCAGGAGGGTTGGGCGGACCGGCGCAGCGCCATGCCGTTTCGGGGCGGGCGGCCGCGCGGGGCTTTACGGGAAAACCTACGTGCTGTCTCGGCAGGTGCGCCGAAATGAAACGGCCGGACCGCGATGGCCACCCGATCAACGAGTGACGAGCCACGGAGGCATCGGCGATTCGATGTGAGAGAAGCGTACCTGCGGGGTGCCCGCGCGATCTTGTATAAAACAACGATTCGTTGGACGATTCGCGGACGACCGTCGAATACCGGGGGCAGTGGCTGAATTCGGATCGGGAGGCGGGGGCGTGGTGAGTCGACGCGTATCGAGCGGGCGCACGTGGGCCGCTCACGACGTTTGCATTTGTCCGGTGCTATCGGTTCCGCTGCGCCCAGTCTTTCGGCCCGCATCCCTCGAGACGCGAGAACACGCGCGAAAAATGACTCTGGTCGAAAAATCCGCAGTCCGATGCGATGCTGGCCAGGCTCGCATCGGTTTCCCGCAACAGCGATTTCGCGCGCTCGATACGGCGCTTGAGCAGCCACTGATGGGGCGTGCTGCCGGTGGTCTGCTTGAAGGCTTCGCCGAAGTAGCTGGTGGAGAGATTGCACTCGCGCGCGAGATCGGCGATCGACGGATTGTCGTGCAGGTGGGACGCGAAATAATCCTCGATGCGCCGCATCTGCCACGGAGCGAGTCCGGAGCGGCGTGGCCGGAGCGCCGGATCGGCTCGGCCATAGCGCGTGACAACGTGTTCGCAAAACGCCAGCGCGAGGTAATCGATGAACAGCGCACTCGTCAGGTCGGGCTGCTGCAGGACCGCCTGCAGCGTATGCGACAGACTGAACAGCACCGGGTCGCTGGCGCCGAGATGCGGCTGCACGAGCCCGCCTATGCGCCGGCGCCGTTTTTGATCGGTGAACTCCTCGATCGCGCTCTGGGCCAGATAGAGCCGCATCGTGTCGAACGGCATGTCGAGACGGCGCGTCGGGCTCGCGCGCAGGTCGAGCAGATAACAACTGCCCGGACTGCACGATGCGGAAGCATCGAGGTTGCCGCTCGAATAACGGAGGCCGGGATCGGGGCCGAGTATCAGCGGCATCTGGAAGACAAAGGCTTCTTCCGGTTGCGGCGTGAGCGAGCGCCCCGGTTGGGGCCGCGGGTTGATCAACCGGGTGAACGAGATCGGTTGCCCGTGGGAGAAAACGCCGGCCCGTACGGTGGGCGCATCTCGCAGGAGAAACCGTCTGGCGAGCGTGTCGTCTGCAATGGGTTGCCCGAAATCGACAGGATCCTTGTCGTTCATTCTTCGCGCCCTGGAGTGCGCCCGTACGGGCATTGCGTGCCTTTACCCGACGGCGGGTTCAAACGAAATCAGGCCCAATTTAGCGCAATTCGATGACGGCCGCGCGATGGGTGCTGTGACGCGCGAGACGCTGCTCGATTGCGGGCGCGACGCGCACGGCAATGGTGCGGTTCGCACTCGCGCGAACCCGGAAAGTGCGCGGGTTTCGTCGCGCGCGCCAATGCTGGGCGGCTTCGTCAGCGTGAAGTCAGCGATGTCTGCCCGACATGCGCTGCCGGATCCCAGCCGCCGCCGAGCGCCTTGAACGTCGAGATCGCCGCACGTGCGGATTCCGTTTGCGCTTGCGCACGCGCGTCGGCGGCCTGGAGCAGCGTCTCGTTGGCGTGCAATACGTCGATGAAACTCGCCGCACCGCTGCGGTACGCGGTCATCGACGCATCCTTGGCGCGGGAAAACGACGACTCGGCATGCGACAGCGTGGCCGCCTGCGCCTGTCGGTTCACCAATGACGAGAGCGAGTTTTCGACGTCCTCGGACGCGCGGAGCACGGCCTGCCGATAGGCCGCGAGCGCTTGTGCGTCGGCGCCTTTCGCCGCTTCGACATCGGCGCCGATGCGTGCGAAATCGAACAGGCGCCAGCGCAGCCCGACGAGGCCGGCCGCCTGGTTGGCGCCGCCCGAGAACAACGTGCCGGTGGCGGCGGCGGTCGCGCTGCCGAGGAAGGCGTTCAGCGAGACCGTCGGGTAGTACTCGCCGATCGCGGCGCCAATGCGCGCATTGGCCGCGGCGAGGTGACGTTCGGCGGCGATCAGGTCGGGACGTCTTTGCAGCAGATCGGCCGGCGTGCCCATTTCCGCGAGCGACGGCGCAACGGGGATCACGGACGGCGGGCTCAGCTCCGCGCGGTGCGTGCCGGGAGGGGAGCCGAGCATCACGTCGAGGGCGTTCGACGCTGCATCGAGCGCCGCGAGCAGGACGGGCACGCCGGCCTGAACCTGGTCGAGCGCGCCTTGCGCCTGCTGAACCTGATAGTCGGCCGCCGCACCCTTCGAATACAGGAGTTTCACGTCCGCGAGCAGCGCCTGCTGCGTCTGTACCTGCCGGGTCGCGATGTCCAGGCGAGTCTGAAGCCCCCGGATCGTGACGTAGATATCAGCGGTCTGGGCCGCGACGGCAAGGCGGGTGGCGACCGCCGCCGCCTGCGTCGCAGAGTAATCGGCGAGCGCGGCTTCACGCTGACGGCGCAGACCGCCAAAGATGTCGATCTCCCAACCGGCCTCCAGATTGGTTTCGTACTCGGTGCCCCAGCGCGCGTAACCCGGCGTGGCATTGAGCAACTGCCCCAACGGCGTGTCGACGGACTGATAGGCACGGGCCGCCGACGCGGAAACCGAAGCCGACGGAAGGAGCGCCGCGTTGGCCGTGCCGAGGCGCGCACGCGCCTGAGTGATTTGCGCAACGGCCTGGGCCAGGTCCAGGTTCTGCGCCAGCGCCAGCGAAACGTAACGCGTGAGCAGCGGGTCGTTGAAGCTTTCCCACCACGCGGACAGATCGGCAACCGGAGCCTTTGCCGTGCCGGCGGGCGGCTGGGTCATGTAGTGCTGCGCCAGCGGCGCATCCGGGCGGTGGTAGTCGGGACCCACGGCGCACGCCGAAAGGGCGGCGACGCTGGTCAGGAGAACAAGTGAACGGTGCAGGGGCATGATCATTTCGGAGCGCAACGGAGGGCGGATGGTGTGACCAATATACAATATGGTCACAAGTTGTCAACTCGCGAGTGAGGGGCTAAGCTTGAGACATGAACAAACCGACTCCCTCCGCCTCCCCGTCCCGCGGCCCCTCGGACCACGAAGTTCGCGCCCAGATCGTCGACGCCGCAACGGAATACTTCAGCCGCTACGGCTACGAAAAGACCACCGTTTCCGACCTCGCGAAGGAAATCGGGTTTTCAAAAGCCTATATCTACAAATTCTTCGATTCCAAACAGGCGATCGGTCAAGTCATCTGCGCGAATCGCCTCGCGGCGATGATCACCGCCGTCAGGGAAAACATCGACGGCGTACACAGTGCGACGGAAAAATTTCGCTGTATGTTCAAGACCTTGCTTTCATCCGGAAGCGAGCTCTTCTTCCAGGATCGCAAGCTTTACGACATCGCCGCCGTGTCGGCCGCATCACCGTGGCCATCGGTCCAGGGTTATGAGGACCAGATCCGGCAACTCGTCGCCGAGATCCTGCGGCTCGGGCGCGAAACCGGCGAATTCGAACGCAAGACCCCGCAGGACGAGGCGGTGAACGCGATCTTCCTGGTGATGAAGCCCTATTTCAATCCGCTGCTGCTCCAGTACAACCTCGAGGGTGCGGAAGAGGCGACGACCCAGCTTGCGAACCTGGTCCTCAGAAGTCTCGCTCCATGAATCGTGTTGTGACTGTTGACTGAATTGGTCACTGGTATCAGAATGAGGGCTCCTGTTCTTTGCGAGAGGGGACCTCATGTTCCGGCGCCATCATTTTGTCTACACATTGGGCGTGGCTTCGCTTGCGCTCGCGGCATGCGGCGAGCATCCGGCCGCCGATCCGCGTACCGAGGCGCCACTTGTACGTATGAGCGCCGTTCACGGCGCGGCAGGGGCGAGCCGGTCGTTTTCGGGTGTCGTGGGCGCCCGCGTTCAGAGCGATCTCGGTTTCCGGGTTCAGGGCAAGGTCATCGAGCGGCTGGTCGACGCGGGCCAGACGGTCAAGCGCGGCCAGCCGCTGATGCGCATCGATCCGATCGACCTGGGGCTGCAGGCCCGTGCCCAGCAGAAGCTCGTGGATGCCGCGCAGGCGCGCGCGACGCAGACGGCCGCCGATGAGGCGCGCTATCGGGATCTCGTCGCGGCAGGCGCGGTCTCGGCGTCGACCTATGACCAGCTGAAGGCAGCGGCGGACTCCGCCAAGGCCCAGCTCGTCGCGGCGCAGGCGCAGGCCGTGCTCGCCAACAATGCGTCCGGCTACGCTGTCGTCATGGCGGACGCCGACGGCGTGGTGGTCGAGACGCTGGCGGAGCCCGGCCAGGTCGTCGCGCCGGGACAAATCGTCGTGCGGCTCGCGCATGCCGGCCCCCGCGAGGCCGTCGTCCAGCTTCCCGAGACGCTGCGTCCCGCATCCGGCTCGATCGCCGAGGCGACGCTGTACGGCGCGGCCCAGAAGCCTGTTCCCGCCGTCCTGCGTCAGCTCTCCGACTCCGCCGATCGGCTGACACGGACCTACGAGGCGCGGTACGTCCTCCAGGGCGCGCTGTCGAATGCGCCGCTCGGCGCGACCGTGACGCTCGATCTTGCCGGCGATGCCGGCCACGCACCCGCCGGCATGGTGGTCCCGGTCGGCGCCGTGTTTGATCCGGGCACGGGCACCGGGGTCTGGACGGTCGACCGGGCCCAGTCGCGCGTGACCTGGCGCAAGGTGCGTGTCATCGCGTTGAGCGACGACAGTGCGACGGTGACGGGCGACCTTCGCGACGGCGATCAGGTCGTCGCGCTCGGAGCCCAGTTGTTGCACGACGGCGAGCACGTACGTCTCGCCAACGACAAGATGATCGCGGCATCCGTCTCCGCGCAAGGAGCGGCGCAATGAGCGGCTTCAACTTGTCGGCGCTCGCGGTGCGGGAGCGCTCGGTCACGCTGTTTCTGATCATCCTGATCTCGATCGCCGGCGTGGTTGCGTTCCTGAAACTGGGGCGGGCCGAAGATCCGCCCTTTACCGTCAAGTCGATGACGGTCATCACGGCATGGCCCGGCGCGACCGCGCAGGAAATGCAGGACCAGGTGGCCGAGCCGCTCGAAAAGCGCATGCAGGAACTGCGCTGGTACGACCGGACCGAGACCTATACGCGTCCGGGGCTGGCCTTCACCACGGTGACCTTGCTCGACAGTACGCCGCCCGCGGACGTGCCCGAGGAGTTCTATCAGGCACGCAAGAAGCTGCATGACGAAGCGGGCAACCTGCCGCCCGGCGTGATCGGCCCGCTCGTCAACGATGAGTACTCCGACGTAACGTTCGCGCTGTTCGCACTCAAGGCAAAAGGCGAGCCGCAACGAGTGCTGGTGCGCGACGCCGAGGGCTTGCGCCAGCGGCTTCTGCATGTGCCGGGCGTCAAGAAGGTGAACATCATCGGCGAGCAGGCGGAACGGATCTATGTCTCGTTTTCGCATGACCGCCTCGCGACGCTCGGCGTGACGCCCCAGGAGATCTTTGCCGCGTTGAACAACCAGAACGTGCTGACGCCGGCCGGTTCGATCGATACGGCGGGCGCGCAGGTATTCATTCGTGTCGAAGGCGCGTTCGACAAGCTGCAGACCATTCGTGACACGCCGATCGTCGTTCAGGGCCGCACGTTGAAGCTCTCCGACGTGGCGACCGTCGAACGCGGTTACGAAGACCCGGCCACGTTCCAGATTCGCAACAACGGCGAACCGGCGTTGCTGCTCGGCGTCGTGATGCGGGACGGCTGGAACGGGCTCAACCTCGGCAAGGCGCTCGACGCGGAGGTCGCATCGATCAATGCCGGGATGCCGCTGGGCATGAGCCTCACGAAAGTGACCGACCAGGCCGTCAATATCCATTCGGCCGTCGACGAATTCATGGTCAAGTTCTTCGTCGCGCTGCTCGTGGTGATGGTCGTGAGCTTCGCGAGCATGGGATGGCGCGTCGGCATCGTCGTGTCGGCGGCGGTCCCGCTGACGCTCGCGGGGGTCTTCGTCGTGATGGCCGCCACGGGCAAGAGCTTCGACCGCATCACGCTCGGTTCGCTGATTCTCGCGCTGGGCCTGCTCGTCGACGACGCGATCATCGCCATCGAGATGATGGTCGTGAAAATGGAGGAGGGCTACAACCGCGTCCAGGCGTCGGCTTACGCGTGGAGCCACACGGCCGCGCCGATGCTGTCGGGCACGCTGGTCACGGCGGTGGGTTTCATGCCGAACGGCTTCGCGCGCTCGACGGCCGGCGAATACACGAGCAACATGTTCTGGATCGTCGGCATCGCGCTGATCACGTCGTGGGTCGTGGCCGTCGTCTTCACACCGTACCTCGGCGTCAAGCTGTTACCCGACATTGCCGTGATCGAAGGCGGCCACGCAGCGATCTACAACACGCGGAACTACCAGCGCTTTCGCCGTTTCCTCGGGCGCGTGATCGGACGCAAGTGGATGGTCGCCGGGATCGTGGTGGCATCGTTCGTGATCGCCGTGATGGGCATGGGGCTGGTGAAGAAGCAGTTCTTCCCGACGTCCGATCGCCCGGAGGTGCTCGTCGAAGTGCAGATGCCCTACGGGACTTCGATCGAGCAGACCGCGTCGGCGACGGAAAAGGTCGAGGCGTGGCTTGCGAAGCAGCCGGAAGCGCAGATCGTGACCTCGTATATCGGGCAGGGCGCGCCGCGCTTCTATCTGGCCATGTCTCCGGAACTGCCGGATTCGTCCTTCTCGAAGATCGTGATCCGCACGAACGACGAGCACCAGCGGGAAGCGCTCAAGTTCCGTCTGCGCAAGGTCATCGCCGAAGGACTGGTGCCCGGCGCGCAGGTTCGCGTCACGCAGCTGGTGTTCGGCCCTTACTCGCCTTACCCCGTCGCGTTCAGGGTCATGGGCCCGGACGCGGGGACGTTGCGCACCATCGCCGCGCAGGTCGAGCGGACCATGAACGCCAGCCCGATGATGCGAACGGTGAACGCCGACTGGGGGCCGCGCGTTCCCACCGTGCATTTCACGCTCGATCAAACGCGTCTCGGGTCGTTCGGGCTGACGTCCAGCTCGGTCGCGCAGCAACTGCAATTCCTGCTGACCGGCATTCCCGTCACGCACGTGCGCGAGGACATTCGTTCGGTGGAACTGGTCGCGCGTTCGGCGGGAGACACCCGGCTCGACCCGCAACGGATCGACGGATTCACGCTGATCGGTAATGCAGGGCAGCGGGTGCCGCTCTCGCAGGTCGGCAAGGTCGACATCCGCATGGAGGATCCGATCCTGCGCCGTCGCGATCGAACGCCGACGATCACCGTGCGCGGCGATATCGCTGAAGGATTGCAACCGCCCGACGTATCGACCGCGATGCTCGCGCAACTGCAGCCGATCATCGCGAAGCTGCCGAGCGGCTACCGGATCGAGGAGGCCGGCTCCATCGAGGAGGCCAACAAGGCGACCAATGCGCTCGCGCCGCTGTTCCCGATCATGATTGCGCTGACGCTGCTCATCATCATTTTCCAGACGCGCTCGATTGCCGCGACCATGATGGTGTTCGCGACCAGTCCGCTGGGTTTGATCGGCGTGGTGCCGACACTCCTGCTGTTCAATCAGCCCTTCGGCATCAACGCATTGGTGGGGCTCATTGCGCTCTCCGGCATCCTGATGCGAAACACGCTGATCCTGATCGGCCAGATCGAAGAGAACACGCGTGCGGGCATGGCGCCGTTCGATGCGGTAGTGGAGGCCACCCTGCAGCGCTCGAGGCCCGTGATCCTGACGGCGGTTGCCGCGATGCTGGCGTTCATTCCACTGACCCATTCCGTGTTCTGGGGCACGCTGGCTTATACGCTGATCGGAGGAACGTTCGCCGGAACGATTCTTACGTTGGTGTTTTTGCCGGCCATGTACTCGATCTGGTTCAAGATCCGGCCTGGGGCAGGGGAAAGTCACTCTGCGCTCGAACCCAGCGTCAGCGTGACTACGTAGACATGTGCGCCCCGGGCGATGATGGTCTCGCCCGGGGCCGTCGATGTGAAGCAGCAACACGACGCGTCCGGCCGGAAAGCAACTTCGCGCAATGGCCACGATTCATTTTTTCGGGCAGTGGCGCACGCTTCGCGCGCCGATTGGCTTGAAATGCCGTGCACGAACAATGTGACCTGCGGCGGAATTCCGTGATCAATCATGCAGTGAGTTTCGCGTCGATATTGCCGGAATCCAGCCAGGCTCGACGGACCGTGGCCGGAGGTCGGTAGCGATGGGCGCTGTGGGGCCGGCGTCCGATGAGCACCTTGGCTTCGGCGCGACTGCGGAACCGTTCGCGGTTTGGCAATGCGGCTCGCAGTTTGCCGTTGAAGCTTTCGACGAATCCGTTTCGAAGAACCGGTCCGGATCCGGATGTTTGAAGGCGGGTGACTTTTGAAGAAGTCAGACTATTCCGTGGGCGCAGGGTCACCATACGTCGCGCGACGTATTCGTCGCGCGGCGGCCCCTAGAAATCCGAACGCACGGTCAACATCACGTTGCGCGCATCGCCGAATACGCTGTAGTAGGTGCTGGGCGGACGAATGTAGTATCTGCGATTGAACACGTTATTCAATTGCAAGGACGCCGTCACGTGCTTGTTGAAACGATATCCCGCTTGTGCGTCGAAAACCGCATAGGCACCCTGTTCGACGCCGCGCGAAATCCGCGTTTGAGCGAGCATGCCGCCCCCGATCGAGAATCCGCGTAACGGGCCTTGCGACAGCGTATATCGGGTCCACAGCTTGAACAAATGCTTCGGATCCGTGCCGTCGGTGAGATCGGGCGAGTCGTTCTCGTAGTGGGCGTTCAGATACGTGTAGCCAGCATAAAGATTCCAGTCCGGCGTCGGCTGGCCAGTGAGTTCGAGTTCGATACCCTGATTGCGTGCCTTGCCTGCGGCCACGTAATAGAACTGATGGGCAGGATCGGCAACGGCGCGGTTGTCGTCGTTGATGCGGAACAGCGCGGCGTTCGCATTCAGGCGGCCATCGAGCAGGCTGCTTTTTACGCCTACTTCGTACTGCTCACCCGAGCGCGGCGGCAGGCCCGGCCCCGAGTACGTGCCTTGCGTTTGCGCATCGAGGAAACGCGCATAGTTGGCATAGGCCGTCAGCGACGGCACGATGTCCCACAGCAAGCCGGCGGACGGCAGGAAGCGATGATTGACCTGTGCGTTGGTCGTCCAGTCCGCGACGCTCGGCAACGTCGACTGCGTGCGGTCCTGCAGGAACGCCTCGCGGCCGCCGAGCACGAGCGTCAGCGGCGTGGCGAGCTTGATACGCGCCTGCGCATAGACGCCGTATTGAACGGTGCGGTGATTGGTGCCGAACGTGTACGGTACGTCCACGGCGGGGACCGCATTGGGATCGTAGAGACTGTAGGCGCCACCGTACGGGCCGCTCAACGCGCGGTAACCCGACTGCGCGCCCGATGTCATCACGGCGTAGTTCGCGCCGATGGTCAGCGTATGCGTCTGCCCCCAGAGGCGCACCGGGCCGGATACGTTGGTGTCCGCGCCGAACCAGTCATAGCTCGTGCGCTGCCGCTGGTCTCCGAAGCGCGCGAGGCCGTTTGCGGTCGCGCCGGGGCCGGAGTACGCGTAGTAGGCCTTGGAGAGTTCGTGGCGGTAGAACAGCGTGGTCGAAGATTGCCACGCGTTTTCGAACCGATGCACGAGGTTGGCGTTGACCTCCTGCAACGAGGTGTACGCGTAGTTCCAGCTCGGACTGAAGTTCCGCGTATATTCGCTCGGCACGCGCCCGGTGAGCGCGGTACGCGTGCTGTTCAGCACGCCACCCGCACCGTAATCGATGCCGGAAATCGGCGAGACCTGATAGCCGCCCGAGAACGACAGCGTCGTGCGCGGCGTGAGGTCCCAATCGAGCGCACCATAGGCCATCACCTCCTTGCTGCGCGTGCGCTCTATGGATTGCGTACCGGTGCTGCCCACGAGAACGGCGCGCCCGCGCAGCGTGCCGTCCTTGTTCAGCGGCCCGGTGACGTCGATCATCTGGCGCACGCTGCCGAACGAATCGACCTGCGTTTCCGTGCCGAGGTGGAACTGATCCTGAGGGCGCTTGCGCACGAGATTGACGACGCCGCCCGGCTCGCCCATGCCATCGATCGAGCCTGCCGGGCCGCGCAGGATTTCGACGCGGTCGTACATCGCCAGATCGAATTGCAACTGGTACTGCAGGCCGCTCAGAGTCGGGACGCCATCGAATTCAATGCCGAGCTGCGAGCCGCGCGCGCGGAAGTACGCGGTACCGTCGCCGTAGTCGATCGAACTGACGCCGGTCACGGAGCGCAACGCCTGCTGGATGGTCGTGACGTTCTGGTCGTCCATCCGCTCGCGCGTGAGCACCGAGACCGAGTTCGGCGTCTCCTTGATCGATTGCGCGACCTTTCCGCCGATGGTGGCCCACTTTGCAGCGTAGTTGCCGCTGCCTTCGGTTGTCGCGTCGGCGTCCTTTGTGCCCACCACCGTCAAGACGGGCAGCATGCCGCCGACCGGGGCGGGCGAGCCTTGCGCGTTCGCCCACGAGGAGGCGAGGCACAGCGCCGAAAAGGCGAGCGGGGCACCGCTGCATCGTCCCGTCGTCACGCGCCGCGCGCGAGGGTGGTCCATTCTTGTTGTCATGGTTGATCATCCCGATGTTGAAAAACGTCGAACTGCTTCCTCCCGCCAGCGGCGGGTTGAAAAATGGGGGGGACGATCTTTATCGACGGGCATCTGACGGCCTCGTCTGTCTTGAATCCATGCATTACCGAACAATCGCCGGACCGACATCGTGGCCGGTCCCGCGACCCGTGACGCAATTACCGCCGCAACCCGCGCAGCATCACGAGCGCGACGAGCCACGGTCCGCCGAGCAGCGTGGCGACGAGGCCGGTCGCGATTTCCTGCGGAAAAGCGATCTGCCGCCCGAGCCAGTCCGCCGTCACCATCAGCAGCGCGCCGAGGGTTGCGGCCAGATAGAGCTGCGGCACGGGGCGGCGCGCACCGGAGAACCGTGCGATATGTGGCGCGATCAGCCCGACGAACGACAACGGCCCGACAATCACGGTAGCCGCCGCCGTTGACATGGCCGCCAGCAGCAGCAATGCGAAGCGCGCGCGACCCACGGGCACGCCGACGCTCGCCGCGACGTCCGTGCCGAGCGCCAGAGCGGCGAGCCAGCGTCCGGTCAGCGGTGCAACGGAGAGCGTGAGGAGCGCCAGTGCCGCGACGCTCCATGCGATGCCAGGCGCGACGTAGTAGGTGGATCCGATCAGCAGATCGACGAGCACGCCCGCGCGCGGATCGCCGCTCGACATCAGCGCGCCGACTACCGCGTTGAACAGCGCACTGATCGACAGCCCGACGAGCAGCAGGCGCTCGGGCGCGAATCGCGCGCGCCGTCCCAACCAGACGAGCAGCACCAACGTCGCGAACGTGCCGGCCACGCAGCCAGCCACCAGCGCGGCGGGAACGAGGCGGTGACCGAGAAACAGCACGGCGACCATGCCGAACATGCCGCCGGAACCCACACCGAGCACGTCGGGACTCGCCATCGGATTCGCGCTCATGCGTTGCAGCAATGTTCCCGCGACTGCCAGCAGGGCGCCCGCCGACAGCGCCGCGACGAGGTGGGGGCCGCGCCAGAACAGCAGGCTTTCGATTTGCGCGAGCGTTGCGACGCTCGTGCCGGTGGGGCCGCGAGAGACCGCCAGCGACAGCAGGCAGGCGAGCGGCAGCAGCATGGCCCACACCAGCGCCATCGCACGAGGCGCGCGGCGATCCTGCCGCGGGCCCGCTGCCGCATGCGCATCGGGCCGCGTGCGCAAACGCGGCAGCAACCCGACGAGCAGCGGCACGCCCACGATCGCGGTCGCGCTTCCGGTTGCGATCACGTGCGCGGAAAACAGGTCGGCCCGCGCGGCCGTGCGCACGATCTCATCGGTGAGCCACAGCAGCGCCGCGCCGGTGAGCGGTGACCACACGAGCCGCGCGCGCAATTGCCGCGCGCCGGCCAGGCGGGCCAGCAACGGTGCGGCCAGGCCGATGAAGCCGATGACGCCCACTTCGGCGACCACGAACGCCGTGAGCGCGACCGCGATGAACAACGCGGCGCCGCGCACCCATCCGACCGCGACACCGAGATGGCGCGCCGTCGTGTCGCCTGCGTCGAACAGATTCAGCGGACGATAGAGCAGTGCGGCGCCGCCCGCGCAGGCGGCGAGCTGCATGCCCAGATGCAGCGTCGGTTGCCAGCCGTTCTGGTCGAGCGCGCCGCCGCCCCAGATCTGCAAGCCCGCAAGCCTGTCGAAATGCACCACCGAGATCGCGAGACTGATTGCGCCGCAGTACAGGTTCACCACCATGCCGCCGAGGATCACGCCGAGCGGCGACATACGCTGCGCCCATGCCAGCGCGAACACGACGAGCATCGCGGCCGCGCCGCCCGCCAGCGCCAGCGTGCTTCGACCCATGGCCAACCAGCCGGGCATCCAGATCGTCGCGACGGACAGCGTGAGATACGCGCCCGGGAACACCCCGAGCGTCATGGGTTCGGCGAGCGGATTGCGCAGCACCTGTTGCATCAGCGCGCCCGCGAGACCGAGTGCGGCGCCGCACAGCAGCGTCATCGCGACGCGCGGCAGCAGGCTGTAGTGGACGAGCAAGGCCCCTACGTCCTGCGTGTCGGCGGTGGCCGCGAGCGCGTGCCAAAAGGATGCGCCCGCCAGTGCGCGATGCACGTCCGTGGCGGTGAGGCAGGCGGCGAGTACGGCCATGGCGCCGACCAGTGCCAGGCGCCGATCGCTTGTCCGTGCGACGCGTCCGGCCAGCACGAGGTTACGCAAGGCCGCCTCCGCCGTGCTCGAGTGTGGCGAGGACGATCGAGACGGCCGCGGCGAAGCGCTGCATCGACACGAGTCCGCCGAAGGCCGCGATCACCGGCAGTACTGCGACGCGTTTCTCGCGCACGGCAGGCAACGCACGCCACAACGGGCTCCGGTTCAGCGCGGCACGCACGTCGGCGCGCAGCGGCCCGATCAGCAGAATGTCCGCATGCGGGACATCGAACAGGCGTTCCAGCGCGACGGTGGCCGAGCCGGTTACGGAGGTGCGCCATGGCGTGGAGGACGCGCGGCTCGCCGCGTCGCGAGGATGGGCGGCATTGTCGACACCGATGCGCGCGAGCACGTCGTCGAACAGGCTACCCGTGCCATAGACGCGAAAATGTCGCTCGTCGAGTGCTTCGGCGACGATCACGGCGCGCGCCGGGTGAGCCCCGGTGCTTGCGATCCGGGTGGCCGCCGACGCGAATTCCCGTTGCGCGGCGGCGATCAGCTCGGTGGCGCATAGCGGCGCATCGATCGCGCGCCCCATCGCGGATGTTTCGTCGCAGAGCACTTCGAGCGGCCGTGCAGCGCTCATGTATGTGCCCAGCGTGAGCGTCGGCGCGATGCGTCGGAGCGGCGTCATCAGTGCCGCATGCGCCGGCGTGACGATGATGAGATCCGGCGCGAGCGCGAGCAGCACCTCGAAATTCGGCTGATAGAGCAGGCCGACATCGGCGACGCCGGGCGGCAACGGCGGCATCACGATGCCGCTCGCATACCAGTCGGGCAACGGAATGCCGACGGGCGCGCGCCCGAGCGCGAGCAGCGTTTCCGTCAGTTCCCAGTTGAGCACCACGATGCGGTGCGGGAATCGTGTGACCGCGGCAGCGGCGCATCGCGCGGAGAACCATGGGCCTGAGCCGGCGAGCGCGGTGAGCGCGACGAGCAGTTGCCGGCGGCGCGGATTCGCGACGAGCAGGTTCATGCCGGAAACCCCAGGCGCCGCCCGCTGACCGGATCGGCGCTCACGCGCATCGGCACGCCGTAGATCGATTCGAGGTGTACCGGGTCCATGATGTCGGCGGCGCGCTCGCGCATCAGCAGACGGCCCTCGCGCAGCGCAACGATACGGTCGCAGAACCGCGCGGCCATGTTCACGTCGTGCAGAACGACGACGGCGCTCATCGCCCTCGTCGCGCAGAGCGTGCGCACGAGTTCGAGCACGGAGAGCTGATGGTTGAGGTCGAGCGCCGACGTCGGTTCGTCGAGCAGCATGCAGCGGCAGTCCTGTGCGACCAGCATCGCCAGCCATGCACGTTGACGCTCGCCGCCCGACAGTACGTCGACGGGGCGATCGGCGTGACGGAGCACATCCGCTGCACGCATCGCGCGCTCGACGTGCGCGGCGTCTTCGTCCCCGAAGCGTCCGAGCGCGCCATGCCACGGATAACGCCCGAGGGCGACCAGTTCGTGCACGGTCATGCCGTCGGCGGGCGGCGTCTGCTGCGGTAGATACGCGACCTCGCGCGCGAACTGGCGTGCGCCCCAGTCGGCGAGCGGCTTGCCCGCATAGCGAATCGTGCCGGCAGTGGGGGCGAGCTGACGAGCGAGCAATTTGACGAGCGTGGATTTGCCCGAACCGTTGTGCCCGACCAGCCCGGTCACGCATGCGGGTTCGATCGCGAGATTGATCGATTGCAGCAGGGGACGGCCGCTGGCGACGTACGACACGCGTTCGAGCGAGAACGTCGCGGCATTGCCGGTGTCGCCGCATGCGGAGCGGGCTGCTTCGTCGCGCACGATATCGCTCATGCCGCGCTCGCCATGTCGTTGCCGCCCGTACGCCGCGCGTTGTCCGCGCCGGCCGTGTCCGCGGTCATCGCGGCGATGCGTCCGTTCTCGAGTTTGACGAGACGGTCGGCGAGATCGAAGTAGCGATCGTCGTGCGTGATGACCAGCACGGTCTTGCCGTTCGCCTTCAGCGCGGGCAACAGCGTGCGATAGAACACGTCCTTGAAGGCCGGGTCCTGATCGGCCGCCCATTCGTCGAAGACGTAGAACGGTCGATCCTCCAGGAATGCGACCAGCAGCGCGAGGCGCTTGCGCTGACCTTGCGAAAGGGCGAGCGTGGAGAACGTGCCGCGCTCGATGCGCACCTTGTGGTCGAGTTGCAGCGCGACGAGCAACGTACGCGCCATCCCTTCGCGTTCGCCGGTCAGGCCGAGCAGCGAATCGAACAGATGAAAATCGCTGAAGACCACCGAGAATCGCTGTCGATACGCGGCACGCGTCGTGTCGTCCACGGCGACGCCGTCGACGAGCAGACGGCCGCGCTCGGGCGCGTAAAGGCCGACGAGCAGCTTCGCGAGCGTGGTCTTGCCGCTGCCGTTGCCACCGACGAGATACACGAGCTCTCCGGCGTCGAACGTCAGATCGATGGGCCCGAGCGTGAACAGGCCGTCGTCGCTTTCGCGCACATAGCGATGTTCGACACCTTCGAACGCGATGCGCGAGAATCCTTCGGCCGGGGCGGGGGCGGAATCGGCGTGATTGCCTGGTTCGGCAGGCAGCGCCGCTTCGAGCGCGCCGATGCGCTCGAACGCAACGCGTGCCGAGTTGAGCGACGGTAGCGCCGCGAGCAACCCTTCGACCGGCATGATCAGATAGAGGAACACGAGCGCGTAGCCCGACATGACGTGTGCGTCGGCGCCGAACAGATGCGCGAGCACGAAAGTCGTGAGGCCGACGAAGCCGAACAGCAGCAAATTGCCCCAGCTTGCCGCGAGTGCGTGCAGCACATAGCCGCGCGTGCGCTGCACGCGCACCGCTTCCACGTGCGGTGCGAGCTCGCTGCCGACGAACGCGTTCGCGCGTGCGCGATGCAGCTTGAGTTCCTTGGCGCCGTCGAACAACGCGCGAAACTGGTTCAGCAGCGTGTCCTCGCGGTCGCGCGAGGCGCGCAGATGACGCAGCGCACGGGCGCTCACCAGCTGCGTGCCGAGCGTGCCGGCCCCGAGCACGCCCAGCGCGACCGCGAGGATCGGCAGCGAGAGCATGCCAAGGTACGCGAGACAGCCGACGATCACGGCGCCCTGCATCGCAATGGAGGGCAGGCTCACGAAGAACACGACGATGCTGTCGAGATCCTGGGTCAGCGCGCCCACCGCGCGGGCCGCGCCGCATCGCTCCAGGTCGCGGAACGATGCGGCAGTAATGCGTCCGATCGTCTGCATGCGCAGTTGAGCCTTGACGCGTTGACCGAGATACATGAACAGCGCCTGCGAGCCGATGCGCGTCACGAGCACCAGCGCGGCGAGCAGCACGAAGCGCATGCCTAGGTGCGTCAGCTGCGCGCTCGACGCTTGCAATGCCTGATTGATGAGTGCCACGAGCGCCGCGTTCGCGAAGCCGCTCGCGAGACTCGCGAGCAGCGCGACCGGCAGCAACCAGCGTGAGTAGCGGAGCAATGAGGCAATCGGAGGCATAAGTCGTCGGAGGTCGTGCGGACGTGCTGGCTGCACGTGTTGTGTCCCATAGATAAGAATGAGACGTATTAAATTTGAAGAACGGGGTTTGGCCGTAACCGTTGATGGATAAGGAGATTAATGCCTCCCGCAGCCGAAAGGTAGACACGCGATATCGAATTTTTGACAGAATTTGGTGAATTTGAAATATCATGGCGCACTTCCTTTCGACCGTCTCCGATGAAGGCCTTCCTGCTCAAGCGCTATCCGCTGGCGCGGGTGCCGCTGCCGCGCCAAGTGGCGGCGACCCTCGTGAACTACCGTCAAGGCGAACGCGTGGCTTGGCATCAGCATCGCCATGGCCAGCTCGTCTTTGCAGCCAAGGGCGTCGTCCGCGTGCTCACGCCGGCCCGAACGTGGACGCTCCCGCCGTCGCGGGCGGTGTGGCTGCCGTCGGACGTCGATCACGAACTGCACGCGGTGGGCGACACCGCGCTATGCAGCGTCTATGTGGAACCCGAAGTGTTTCCGTGGCCTTGGGAAGAGCCGGCGGTCGTCGCCGTGTCGGTGTTGTTGCGAGAACTCGCGCTTACGGTGGTCGACGGGGCGGACACTTATACGGCCACGAGCCGTGCCGGGCTCGCCGCGTCGTTGCTGATGAAAGTGCTGGCGGAAACGCCGAGCCTCGCGGAGCCGGGTGTGCCCTTGCCGCGCGACGAGCGCCTGCTCAAGCTGTGCGAGCACATGATGAACGACCCCGCGAGCGATCTCACGCTGGACTTCTGGGGCGAGCAATTCGGCGCGAGCGGCCGTACGCTCGCGCGCCGGCTGCATGCCGAAACGGGGCTGACGTTCGTGGCTTGGCGGCAGCAGATGCGCGTCGCGGAAGCGATCACGCGCCTCGCGCTCGGCCAGTCGGTTGCGCAGGTGGCAAAAGATCTCGGGTATCGCAGCGCGAGCGCGTTCATCGTCATGTTCCGACGGATCACGGGCGAATCGCCGCAGCGATATCTCGCGGCGACCTGAGCAGGGCTGATTCGGGCCGGCCCGGCGATGCGGCGCCGCGGACGCAGGCGGCCCGAACGGGATTCGATGTCGCCGCGCGCTTACCCCCGCCCGACGAACGGCATGGCCGTCGCCATGATCGTCATGTTCAGGATGTTCGTGTCGAGCGGCAGGTTCGCCATCTGGACGATTGCGTTCGCGACGTGCGTGACGTCCATCCGCGCCTCGGGCGCGAGGCTGCCGTCGGCTTGCGGGACGCCTTGCGTCATCCGTTCCGTCAGCGACGTCGCGGCGTTGCCGATGTCGATCTGGCCGCACGCGATGTTGTACCGGCGGCCGTCGAGCGCCAGCGCCTTGGTGATGCCGGTCACCGCATGCTTGGTGGCCGTGTACGCGATCGTATCGGGGCGCGGCGCATGCGCCGAGATCGAGCCGTTGTTGATGATGCGGCCGCCCTGCGGCGTTTGCTTTTTCATCAGGCGCCATGCGGCCCGCGCGCACAGAAAGACGCCGGTCAGGTTCGTCGCGACGACGCCGTTCCACACGTCGAATTCGTATTCGTCGAGCGGAACCGGCGGCGCGTTGCGGCCGGCGTTGTTGAACAGCACGTCGAGCCGGCCGAATTGCTGCGCGATCTGCGCAAACGCGCGGTCGACCGATGCTTCGTCGGTGACGTCCGCAGGAAACGCGTGCGCGTCGCCGCCGGCGGCGCGGATCGCGTCCTGCGTTTCGCGCAACGAGGCCTCCGTGCGACCGAGCAGCGCGACGGTGAATCCCGCCTGGGCGAGCGCGACGGCCGCTGCGCGACCGATGCCGGAGCCGGCGCCGGTGACGGCTGCGAATTTCTTCGAGACAGACATGGCTTGATTTCCTGCTGGTTGAAAGAGGACGGGGCGGCCGATGACCGGGATCATCGCCGCATTCGGCAATGTAGTCGAAATGCGCGGCGCGCATGTCCGGGCGACATCACAACGCACGCTCGGCTGACTACTTCGTCCGGCCGGGCACGGCCCTGCGTGCCCGCGTGCCGGTCTGCGCAAACAGATCGACCACGACGTCGCGCAGCCACCGGTTCCCCTCGTCCTGGTTGACCCGCGCATGCCAGAGCATGTGAATCGGCGTACCCGGCAGCGCGACGGGCAGTGCGCGCCAGCCCAGCGAAAACGGTGCGGCGAGCTGTTGCGCGAGATGCTCGGGCACCGTCGCGATCAGGTCGGTGCGCTGCAGGATGTAGCCGACGCTCATGAAATGCGGCACCGTCAGCCGCACCTGTCGCGTCACGCGACGGCGCTTCAGCCATTCGTCCACCTGCCCGTGACCGGTGCCGGCCGACACCACGACCAGATGTTCGGCATTGCGCCATGTGTCGACCGTCAGCGGCGTGTCCTCGAGCGGATGCCCCCGTCGGAACAGGCACACATAACGCTGATCGAACAGCCGGCGCTGATAGAAGCCGCCCTTGAGCTGCGGCAGCAGGCCGATCGCGAGATCGACGCGGCCGTCGGCCATTTCGTCGCCGAGGTTGATGCTCGTGTTGCGCACGGTATTGAGCGCGATGCCCGGCGCCGCATGCGACAGGTGTTCGAGCAGCGCGGGCAGGAACACCACTTCGCCGATGTCGGTCATGCCGATCGTCAGCGTGCGCGTGGCGCGCAGCGGATCGAAACCGGTCTCGGGATTGAGCGCGGCGTGCAGGGTCGCGAGCGCGTGCGACACGGGTTCCGCCAGGCGCAGCGCGAACGGCGTCGGCACCACGCCGCCCGGCCCGCGCACGAACAGCGGATCGCCGAGCCGGCGGCGCAGCTTCGCGAGCGCGTTGCTCACGCCCGGCTGGCTCATGTTCATCTGCTCGGCGACGCTCGACACGCGCCGCTCCTGCATCAGCCGCTGGAACAGCAGCAGCAGGTTGAGGTCGATATCGCTCAGTTCCATGGGTTTTGCCTCGCCCGGTTCATTGCATCCGGTGATGATGCAGATTCATTTCATTTTATTGTGGAATGAAAGTCGGCTCCCGAGAATACCGATACGGCCCATGCAATCGGCATGGCCGCTGCGCACGTCGCACACCCCACATCGGAATATCGGAGACACCTTCACCATGCAGACGAACCTGAAGATTGCGATCGTCGGCGCCGGGATCGGCGGCCTGACGCTCGCGCTCGCGCTGCGCGAGCACGGCATCGACGCGCAGATCTACGAACAGACGGAGGTGCTGCGCGAAGTCGGCGCGGCCGTCGCGCTGTCGGCCAATGCGACGCGCTTCTACGAACGCATGGGCCTGCGTGCGGCCTTCGACGCGGTGTGCGCGGACATCCCGGGGCTCGTCTATCGCGACGGCCGCAGCGGCGCGGTGATCGGCCATCATCGCGGCGAGCCCGACTATCGCCGGCAATTCGGCGGCGCGTACTGGGGCGTGCATCGCGCGGATCTGCAGGCCGTGCTGTCGAAGGCGGTCGGCCTCGGCCGCATCCATCTCGGCCACCGGCTGACCGATCTCGTGCAGCACGCCGATCGCGTCACATTGGCGTTCGACAACGGCGTGCGCATCGATGCCGATCTCGTGATCGGCGCCGACGGCGCGCGCTCGATCACGCGGCGCTGGATGCTCGGCTACGACGATGCGCTGTATTCGGGCTGTTCGGGGTTTCGCGGCGTGGTGCCGGCCGCGCGGCTGAGCCTGCTGCCCGATCCCGAAACGCTGCAGTACTGGATCGGGCCGCACGGGCACCTGCTGCACTATCCGATCGGCGACGACGGCGACCAGAATTTCCTGCTGGTCGAGCGTCATCCGTCACCGTGGCCGTCGCGCGACTGGGTGATGCCGTCGGAAGAGGGCGAGCAACTGCGTGTATTCAGGGACTGGCATCCGGCGGTGGTGCAGATGATCACCGCGGTGCCGATCAGCCAGCGCTGGGGCTTGTTCCATCGGCCGCCGCTCGGCCGCTGGAGCCGTGGGCGCGTGACGCTGATCGGCGACGCCGCGCATGCGCTGGTGCCGCACCACGGGCAGGGCGCGAACCAGTCGATCGAGGATGCGGTGGTGCTGGCGGCGCAACTGGCGCAGGCCGGGCCGGGCAACTGGCGCGAAGCGCAGGAAGCGTACGAGCGGCTGCGTCGCGGCCGCACGCGCAAGGTGCAGTACGCGTCGATTTCCGTGGCCGATGTGCTGCACCTGCCCGACGGGCCGGCCGCGCAGGCACGCAACGCGCGTCTGGCCGAGCGCGACAGCGTGCTGCATCACCTGGACTGGATTCACGATTTCGATGCGCTCGCCGGGGAGCCGGACGAGCGGCAGGGCGGCACGTGGCTTTGAGCCCGCCGTCAGGTACGGACGCGCCGGGATGGCGTGCGCAGCGCATGGGACGGGGCGACGGCCTGCGGCCGGCCGGTCACCGTCCGGCCGGGTGAAAACGGGCGGGGTCGCGCCCGCGCGCGATCACTTCACGCACTCGAGCGCGTACTTCAGTCCCGTCCCGAGCAGCCCGCGCCAGACGTCCCACGTATGCCCGCCGTCGACGATGCGCAGTTCGGCCGGGTTCTGCGCGCGGCGCAGGTGCGTGTACAGCACGCTCGATTCGGCCTGGATGGTCAGGTCGTCGTCGCCGGCCGCGATGAACATCGGGATTCGCCAGCTGCGCGCGAAATAGCCGCGCATCAGCGCCGGGTAGTTGAGTTCGTGCCACACGCGCGGATCGAACTGCCGGTCGCCGAACACGCCGACGTAGCGCGCGGCGGAATTGAGCGGCGGCTCGTTCGCGTAGATCGCGGGGCTCAGCAGCATCGCGCCGCAGAACAGCCCCGGCTCGAGCAGCGAGAAGCGCAGCGCGCCGAACCCGCCCATCGACACGCCGCCGATCGCACGGCCCGCGCGCTGGTTCGACACCGCGAAGTGCGCTTCGACTTCGGGCAGCAGGTCGTTGAGGAACGCGCTCTGCATCTTCTCCTTGCGGTCGACGTACCAGTCGGTGCCGCCCTGCGGCATCACGATCACGACGGGCGGAATCTCGCGGCGCTCGATCAGCGTGTCGGCGGTGGCCTGCAGCCGGCCCTGCGTGACCCAGTCGTTCGCGTTGCCGGCATTGCCGTGCAGCAGGTACATCACCGGGTAGCGCGCGCCTTCCGGGTTGTAGCCGGGCGGCAGGTAGACCGTGTACGACCAGTCGCGCTTCAGCGACGCCGACCGGAACGTGCGCAGCACGACGCTGCTGCCCGGATTGAGCGCCGGCTCCTGGGCGGCCGACGGGGTCGTCGCGGTCTGGACGGCCGGCGGCGGTGCGGGCGGTGCCGCCGACGCGGGCGGCGTGGCGCGGGCGGTGGCGATGGAGCCGGCGATCAGGGCGAGGGCGAACGGAAGGGCGAGTCGGCGCATGTCGAATCGTTTCAGGAGAGGCGCCGGCTATCGTAGCAGCGGCGCATGACGGCGCGGCGCGTCATCGCCGCGATCGGAACGGCAGCCGCGCGACGAGCGGCCCGTAGAGTTTGGCGACGAGATACAGCAGGCCCATCGCGACGACGTCGGCG